>Ga0137375_10009505_pt1 | contig 11536 bp, 9 predicted proteins | sample SagtaG_24_FD_104936 | JGI IMG/M metagenome (GOLD analysis project Ga0137375, IMG submission 104936) | Vadose zone soil microbial communities from Sagehorn Ranch, Mendocino, California, USA - Sage1_R_113_16 metaG | ecosystem: Environmental > Terrestrial > Soil > Vadose zone | place: USA... | reverse complement strand
TTGAGCCGGTTGCCTGGAAAGCGGGCACGGCCGGTTCTGAGGGGGCCCCGGCGCAGCAATGCGCCGGGGCTACCCGACGAACGCTGGTTCCGCGAGTTGAACGACAAGGCATTGCGCCGCGGAGTTTTCCACTCCGTGCCCGACCTGATCGCCGCCATCGAGGCCTACCTCGACGCCCACAACAACGAGCCCAGGCCGTTCGTCTGGACCGCGACCGCCGAGGACATCCTGGCCAAGGTCGCCAGAGGACGTGTCGCCCTGCAAGCGGTTACTCAAAACTGAGACACACCACTAGGACATCCGGCACACGCAGCAGCTGCTCGAACAACCAGGCCAGGGCTGTTGCCGTCGTCTCGTGGCCTGCTTCCAGAACGGTGACCAGCTCGTCACGGATCTGGGACTCGGTAGCGTCGGGATGGCGGCGAGCATTCCGAGCACGCCCCATCGTCGAACGCTGCATGCGAGCGGTGGTGCCCGATTTCGGCGATCAGCAGTTCGTCCACCGTCGCCTTCATCCGGTAGAACCCCGCGATCGTGTTACCGGGGAGCCGCTGAGCCCGTGATGACTGCTGCAACCACACCGCCAGCCGCGGCGGGACGAACGCGAGCGCAGGGGAAGAGGATATGTCGAGCAGTTCCGGCAACAGCACGCGCAGCCGTCCTCGTCGAGCATCGAACGCTTCCAGATCCCCGTTCGCGGCAGCGCCCGTCCCCGCGGCGGCACCGAACACGACACTGAAGATGACCTCGAGCGTGATGCGTTGCATCCGGGGGCGGAGCGCGAAGGGCTCGCCCACCGGCCAGGTCTCAACCTCGGCCGCGACAATGTCGGCAATCGTGTCGGTCCAGGAGCCAAGCCGCTGCCCGTGGAACGCCGGCGCCAGCCGCTGGCGTTCGCGCATCCACGGCTCTCCCTCCAGACACAGCACCGACTCCGGGCCGACCAGCGGCTCCAGGAAGTCCTTACGCGCGGTGCCGGCCTGGCCGATGTCGCGGTCGGTGCGGGCCGCGGGACGCCGTCCGCCGGGTCCGCGAGCTGCTGGACAACGACGGGCATCTTCGCCGGCATCTCCGCCGGCGCCATCCTGCACGCGGCTCTCGCCCAGGCGGCGAAGTGCGTCCGCGAGGGCACGCACGCCGACATCGCCTTCGTCGTCGCCGACGGCGGCTGGAAGTACCTGTCCACCTGCGCCTACGAAGGCACCGTGGACGACGCCGAGGACCGCCTCGAAGGCCAGCTCTGGGCCTGAGGCCAGCGCGGCGGTCAGCCCTGCAGGAACGGCAGCAGCGCTTGGACGGACTCGCGTCCGTCGTGCAGGTGTCGTACGTAATCCGGTCCGGCTCCAGCGATCTTGATCGCAGGACCGCGTTCGCTGACCAGCTCCTCGATCACATCGGCGAGGTCGTCCGGGGTCGCCTCGACGATCGGCAGATCCATCGGCAGCAGCTCCCGCACGTGCTCGGCGACGTGGCCTACTGTGACCCGGCCGGCGGCCATCGCCTCGCACGCGGTCACGCCGTACGAGCCGAGCAGCAGTTGGTCGACCACGATGTCGGCTTCGCGCACCAGCTCCATCAAGGTGGAGTGTGGCACGCCCTCGACCCGGCGGTACTCGATCCGTCCACGGCTGTCGAGGTCCTCGAGGACCGGATCGACGTACGCCGACCCCTTGAGCGCGCTGCGCGACGGAGCATGCAGTACGACGGGGATCCGGCGGTCCAGCACGGGATGCGGCGAGGCCAGCTCGTCTGGATCGACGACCACCGGCAACCACTGGCTGTTCTCGACGTACTCCAGCAGATCCGGCGTGGTGACGAACCGCGCCCCGCCATAGTCGGCCAGGCGTTGCTGGATCAGGTCCGTCGCCTTCTGCAGCCGCTCGGTCAGGCTCCGCTCGGCAGCGAAGGGCGAGTATCGGTACCGCGCGCGGTGCTGACGCGGGTTCCGGACCTCCGACCCGTGGAAGACGACACCGTGCGCGATGCCCGCCGCGGTCAGCGTCGGCAGGTCCTTGTCGAACAGCTGACCCGGCAGTTGCCCGAAGATCGGGCGGCCGGCTTCGAACAGCACGTGTGTGACGTTGCCCAAGACATACGAAGCGAGCTCGAACTGCCACAGGAGGTCTGTGCGGTACTGCTCGTACGTCGCGGTGCGGTGCGCCCGGTACGCGAAGGCGTTCGCCTCGGTGCACATCGACTCGGCCACAATGGGAGCCGCCCAGCGTTCCAGCGCGCGTGCCCATTGCCAGGCCTGCTCGGCGCTGTTGGATGGGCCAATCAGCAGATGTGGCGTGGCCGGCGCGGGCAGATCGACGCGGCCGGTCTCGGCTACGGGCATCAGCGGCCGGCCGAGCAGGTCGGCGTACAGGTTCCGGAGCAGGTCCGCTTGGCCCTCCCAGGACACGTCGTGCTGGAACTCCGGCCGGCTGAGGCGCTCGCGGTACCCCTCCGGTGCGTCCAGCACTTTCGTCACCTTGGCCGCCAGGTCGGCGGGGTTCTCCACCTCGAACACCTCGCCGATGCCCGACCGCGCGATGAACTCGGTCAGGCTCGGCATGTTGCTCGCCAGCACCGGCAGCCCCGCAAAGATGTATTCGAAGACCTTGTTGGGCAGCGACATCTCGTGACTCGGGTACCGCAGGATCGGGATCAGCCCGACATCGGCGGAGCGTAGGTACGCGACGACCTCGTGCGGTTCCACCGGGTCGACACAGTGCACCCGATCCGTGATGTCCAAAGACTCCGCCAGGGCGCGAAGCTCCCGTACCGGGCCGATCGCGGTCGAGGGCACACACACCACGGCCAGATGCACACCTGGCAGGTGCACCAGTGCCTCGATCGCCGTCTCTACTCCGCGGGCCCTGGTGACGCCACCGCTGTACACCAGCAACGGCACCTCGCGAGCGAGCCCGAGCCGGCTGCGCAGGTCGGTTACCTCCGCCGAGATGTCCGACAGGCTCGGCGCGTTGATGACGACGGTCGGTTCGCGGTCCAGCCGGTGCCTGCGGTGAAGAGCGCGGGCGATCGCCGGACTGACGGTGATCACCCGGTCGGCGGTGCCGATGTATTCCTTCTCGTGCCGCGCCCAGGCGGCGATGAACCGCGGTGTCCTCGGGCCGTAGCGGGACAGTCCCGGGACGTACTCGTGGGCGTCGTAGACGACCATCAGGTCGCGCCCGCGCAACCGGGCACGCCCCGCGGCCCGGGCGGCAACCCCGACCACGTGCATGTCGTGGGCGTGCACCACGTCAGGTGCCAGCTTGTCGATCAGGTCGCCGAAGGCGATCTCGTAGTCATAGGCGTCGGGAAGCACGCCGCGCCACCGGGCCGGCCAGGTCGTGCGTGCGACCAGGCCGTCCCAGAGACGCCAGCCAGCCGCGATCAACCGGCTCTCCCGCCGGGTGATGCCGGCTCGCAGCCGCGTGCCCAGGAGCGCGAGCTGCCAGCGACGGTGGCGGAAGGTCCGGGCGAGGACGCCGGCCTTGTAGCGCAGGAGCCCGACCTTGCCGGCCCGGCGGGCGGCCACGGCATGGCCCGAGTCGGCCTTGACGTCTCCCAGCCGCGCCGCGATCTGCTTCCGGCGGGAGGCTTGCGCCTGGCCGGTGCGGTAGCCGACCAGGGGCAGCCGCCAGATCCGCCGTGCCCTGCGGCGCCGGATCCGCTCGTTGCGGAGCTGGAAGGCCGCTGGTATCCGGACCATCAGGGCGCCACCGTCCAGGCTGCCCATCGACTGTTGCCCGTCAGACGCAAGGCCGAGAAGGGTGACCCGTGCACCGGCCCGCGCGATCGCCACAGCCTCCTTCCGGACCCGGCTGTCGTTGGTGATGTCGTTGGCGACCACCATCACGACATGCGGCCGCGTCACCGCGCCGGAGGCCGCCTGCGGCGCGGTCGGAGTGGGTTCTCCGATCGTCATGAGGTTGCCGCCCGGCCGACCACGATCCGCCGCACGTCGGACCAGCGGGACGGATCGGTGACGTCCCGGCCGTCGACCAGGACCTGCGCTCCGGGCAGGTCGGCGGGCGTCAGGCTCGCGTACTCGGGGTGGTCCGTCTGGACCACGGCCGCGTCGACCCGGTCGCCGAGGCGGTACGGCACGAAGCCGAGCTTGTCCAGTTCCCCATCGGCGTACATGGGATCGTGGACGACGACGTGCGCGCCCCTGGCTCCCAGCGCCTCGACGGTGGCGAAGACGCCGGAGAACGCGGTCTCCTTGACCTTGCCGCGGTACGCGGCGCCCAGTACGACCACCCGGGCGCCGTCGAGTGCGCCGTACGCGCTCTCCAGCAGACCGACCGTGTACGCCGGCATGCCCAGGTTCGCCTCCCGCGCGGCGCGTACCAACGTCGCGTCCGGGTCTGTCCACAGGTACAGCCGCGGGTAGACCGGGATGCAGTGGCCGCCGACCGCGATGCCCGGCCGGTGGATGTGGCTGTACGGCTGGGAGTTCGCCGCTTCGATCACCCGGTACACGTCGATGCCGTTGGCAGCCGCAAACCGGGCGAACTGGTTGGCCAGGCCGATGTTGACGTCCCGGTATGTGGTCTCGGCCAGCTTGGCGAGCTCGGCGGCCTCGGCGCTGCCGAGATCCCACACCCCGTTGCCGCGATCCAGATCCGGCCGGTGGTCGAAGTGGAGCACCGATTCGTAGAACGCCAGCGCGTGCTTGGCGCCGGCCTCGGACAGGCCGCCGACCAGCTTCGGGTACTTGCGCAGGTCGGCGAAGACCCGTCCGGTCAGCACCCGCTCCGGCGAGAAGACCAGGTGGAAGTCCTCGCCCTCGACCAGGCCTGAAATCTCCTCGATCAGCGGCTTCCAGCGGTTCCGGGTCGTGCCGACCGGCAACGTCGTCTCGTAGCTCACCAGCGTGCCCGGGGTCAGGTGGGCGGCCAGCGAGCGGGTGGCCGACTCCATCCAGCCGAACTCCGGCTCCCCGCTGTGTTCGTCAACGAACAGCGGTACGACGACGACCACGGCGTCGCTGCCGGGAATCGCGTCACTGTAGTCGGTGGTGGCGCGCAACCGGCCGTCGGCGACAATCTCCGCCAGCGCTTCGGCCAAACCGGCCTCGCCGGGGAACGGCGCCTTGCCGGCGTTGACCAGGTCGACCGTCTCGGCGTTGACGTCCACGCCCACCACCTCATGGCCCTTGCCGGCGAACTGGGCGGCAAGCGGCAGGCCGATCTTGCCCAGGGCAACCACGGTTACACGCACGGGTACCTCATTCATCGTGGGTCTGGCTGCTCGCCGGCAGCCGCGGACAGGGTACTGGTAAGGGGTGGTGCGTCGCGTCGGGCCCGGTCCCGGCCGCCGAGTAGGGTATGCGCCCATGAAGGTGCTCAGCGTCGTAGGCGCACGACCGCAGTTCGTCAAGCTTGCGCCGGTTGCCGAGGCGTTCGGCGCCACCGAGCATCGGCATGTGATCGTCCACACCGGCCAGCACTACGACGCGAGGCTGTCGGACGTGTTCTTCGACGACCTCCGCATTCCCGCGCCCGATGTTCACCTCGGGATCGGTTCCGGCAGCCACGGCGTCCAGACCGGTGCGATGCTGGCTTCGCTGGACGGGGTTCTCGACGAGCACCGGCCGGACTGGGTGCTGGTGTACGGCGACACGAACTCGACCCTCGCGGGCGCGCTGGCGGCGGTGAAGCTGCACGTGCCGGTCGCTCACCTCGAAGCCGGCCTGCGCTCGTTCAACCGGGTGATGCCCGAGGAACACAACCGGGTGCTGACCGACCACGCCGCTGACCTGCTGCTCGCTCCGACGCAGGTCGCGATGGAGCACCTGGCCCGGGAGGGCCTGGCCGACCGCTCGCGGCTCGTCGGCGACGTGATGACCGACGTGTGCTTCCGGGTCCGCGACGCCGTGCGCGAACGGCCGCTGGACATGCCCGCCGGGCTGGAACGCGGCGGCTACCTGGCCGCGACCATCCACCGGGCCGAGAACACCGACGACCCGGACCGGCTGGCGAGCATCGTGGACGGACTGGCCGGACTGGCGACGCAGGTGCTGCTGCTCGCCCACCCGCGGCTGGTGGCACGCTGCCACGAGTTCGGCATCCCGTTGGAGCGCGCAGGGGGTTCGCTGCACGTCGCCGAGCCGCTGCCGTACCCGCAGATGGTGTCCGTGGTGCTCGGATCGTCGGGCGTGGTGACCGACTCGGGCGGCCTGCAGAAGGAGGCCTTCCTGCTCGGCCGGCCGTGTACCACGCTGCGCGGGGAGACCGAGTGGCCCGAGACCCTGGAGAACGGCTGGAACGTGCTCGCGGCGGACCTCGGTGGACTCGCCAAGCTGGCTACCCGTCCGACGTCGACCGCCGAGCGGCCGCCCGTCTACGGCGACGGGCACGCCGCCCACCGGGTCGTCGAAGCCCTCGCGGGCTGAGTCGTGACGACCACGGCTTCGCGGGCGGACCGCCTGCCCGTCCTGCCGGGGGAGCGGCTGCCCCGGGTCGAGTCGCTGACGGGCCTGCGCTGGTGGGCGGCGTTCTTCGTCTTCGCCCACCACATGACGAACCTGGCGCCGTTGCCGATCCACGACTTCCTGCAGTACGGCACCTCCGGCGTGACGTTCTTCTTCGTGCTGTCCGGCTTCGTGCTGACCTGGTCCGCCCAGGCCGGACTCCCGACCCGTACCTTCTACTGGCGCCGGTTCGCACGGATCTGGCCGGCGCATGCCGTGGCGTTGCTGCTCGCCGTGTTCGTCTTCTACCGGGTGAGTCCCGACCCGGCCGAGTGGTGGATCAAGCCACTCGACCTCGGCATCCTGCTGCTCTGCCTGGTCCTGATGCATGCCTGGAGCAACGACCCGGCGATCCTGTACGGCGGCAATCCGGCGTCCTGGACCCTGTCGGTGGAGGCGTTCTTCTACGCCTACCATCCGTTCGCTCACCGGGCCTTGTCGCGGCTGCGGACCCGAGGCGGGTTGGCGTTCTGCGCGCTGGTGCTCGCTCTCGGCGCCGGGTACCGCGTCGCGGCATACCGGTGGCCGGAGGCTGTACCAGTCCTGTCGCAGCCGGTGCTGCACTCGGTGGCGTTCCTGGTCGGCATCGGCCTGGCGGTGGCGCTGCGGGCGGGATGGCGACCGCAGATCCCTGTCTGGGCCGCCTTCGCCGTGTTCGGTGCCGGTCTGTTCACGATCTGGTACGCGGGCAACCATCCGAGTGTGGTTCCGCTCGGAACCACACTCGGACTCACGCACAAGGAGGTGTTGACGGCGCTGTACGGCTTCGTCATCGTGGCCGTCGCGTCCCGTGATCTGCGCGGAGGGCGTTCCTGGCTGCGGAGCAGGCCGCTGGTCGCGCTGGGTCACTGGTCGTATGCCTTCTATCTGGTTCATGCGACGCTCCTGTACGCCATCCGCGAGGTGAGCGGATCCGTGCGCCCGGTCGGATGGACGAACGTCGCGTGGTACGCAGTCATCTGTGCTCTCGCGGTCCTGGCCTCGTGGTTGCACTACCGGTTCATCGAGCACCCACTGGAGCGGCGGCTGCGTCATCGCGGGCCGCGTGGTCTGCTGCCGCTGTGAGCGGCAGGCTGATCGTCCGCCCCTCGGTGGCCGAGGCGATCACGGCCTCGGCCACCGTGACCGTGGCCAGGCCCTGAAGCATGGTGACGATGTCGGCATCCTTGCCCAGAACGGCGTCCCGGAAGGCCGCATGCTCCACCAGCAGCGGCTCCGGCTTGGCGATCGCGTAGCGGATCATGTCGCCCTCGCTGACGCCGCGGAAATGGGCGACGTCGTCCCACGCGGTCGGAACCGAGCCGTTGGCGTTGAAGGTCAGGTCGGCGTGCAGGGTGTCGGCGATGAACGCGCCGCGATCCCCGGTGACGACGGCGACTCGTTCCTTCATCGGCGAGAGCCAGTTCACCAGGTGGCTGGTCACGGTGCCGTTGGCCAGTCGACCGGTGACGGCGACCAGGTCCTCGTGCTCACGGCCGCTCTTGTGCGCGCTCTGGCTGGACACCGAGGCGTACGGTGACTGGACCACCCACGCGGTGAGGTCGATGTCGTGGGTAGCCAGGTCCATCACCACGCCGACGTCGGCGATCCGGGCCGGGAACGGTCCCTGGCGCCGCGTGATGATCTGGTAGACCTCGCCGAGCTCTCCGGCCTCCAGCCGGGCTCGCAGAGCCTGCAGGGCGGGGTTGTACCGCTCGATGTGACCGACCGCGCCGATCAGGCCGGACGACTCGAACGCCTGGGCGATCTTGGCAGCCTGTTCGGTGGTCGCAGCGAGCGGTTTCTCGATCAGGGCGTGGACACCGGCCGCCGCCAAAGCCTGGCCGGCCTCCTCATGGAACGCCGTCGGGGTGGCGACCACGCAGTAGTCCAGTCCGGCGGTGATCAGTTCCTCGACACCCGGCAGCACGTCGAGGCCGCCCGCGATTCCGTGGACGTCGCCCCCGGGGTCGGCCACGGCGACCAGGTCGACCCCTTCGAGCGCCCTGAGCACCCGGGCGTGGTGGCGGCCCATCATGCCCAGGCCGAGCAGTCCGACACGCAGATTCGCCATCACGCACATGCCTTCGCGACGATCTCCACCGCGGTGACGATCCGGTCCAGGTCATCGGTGGACAGCGACGGGTGGACCGGCAACGAGATCACCCCACGGGCCGCCTCCTCGGTGTGTGGAAGGTCGAGGTCGAGCCGGAACGACGGAAGCCGGTGGGTCGGTGTCGGGTAGTACACGCCACACCCGACACCGTGCTCCGCGCGCAGCGCGGCGGCGAAGCGGTCACGGTCCCCGGGAACCCGGATCGTGTACTGGTGGTAGACGTGGGTCGCTCCGCGCGCCACCGTCGGCACCGTGACGCCGCGCAGGTTGGCGTCCAGGAAGGCCGCGTTCTCCTGCCGTTGCTTGGTCCAGCCCTCCAGCTTGGTGAGCTGGACCCGGCCGATCGCGGCATGCAGGTCGGTCATCCGGTTGTTCAGCCCGATCACCTCGTGCTCGTACTGGCGCAGCATGCCCTGGTTCCGCAGGAGCCGCATCCGGCGCTCGATGTCCGGATCGGCCGTGGCGACCATTCCACCCTCGCCCGAGGTCATGTTCTTGGTCGGGTAGAGGCTGAACATCGCGAACTCACCGAAGCTGCCGACGGGTTCGCCCTGCCAGCCGGCACCGTGGGCCTGCGCGGCGTCCTCGAAGACCTTCAGTCCGCAGCGCCGGGCGATCTCGCCGAGCGCGGTCATGTTCGCCGGGTGCCCGTAGAGATGGACCGGCATGATACCGACCGTACGTTCGGTGACCGCTGCCTCGACCGCCACCGGGTCGAGACAGAAGTGCTCGGGCTCGATGTCGACGAAGACCGGGGTCGCGCCGGTGAGAGCGACGCAGTTCGCGGTCGCGGCGAAGGTGAGGGACGGGACGATCACCTCGTCACCCGGCCCGACGCCGCTCGCCAGCAGACCGAGGTGCATGCCGGACGTGCCGGAGTTGACCGCCACGCAAGGGCGTCCGGCGACGAGAGCCCGGCCGAACTCCTCCTCGAAGGCGGCGACCTCGGACCCCTGCGCCAGCATGCCGCTACGCAGGACCTTGTCGACCGCTTCTCGCTCCTCCTCGCCGATGATCGGTTTCGCGGCCGGGATCAGCTGGCTCATCGACCTTCCTCCACCTCGTCTGCCGGCCGCAGTCGCCCGGACTCCTCGACGTACCACTCGCCCGTTCGCGGGCATCGCCACTTCCCGTCGCCGGTTTGCTCCAACGGCACACCGGCGCGTCCGACCCACTTGATCCGGCGGGCCGGCACGCCGGCGACCAGGGCGAAGTCCACGACGTCGCGGGTCACCACCGCCCCGGCGGCGACCGTCGCCCAGCGCCCCACGGTGACCGGGGCGACACAGACTGCGCGAGCGCCGACCGAGCTGCCCTCGCGGAGCGTCACGCCCACCGCATCCCAGTCCGCTCCGGTCTTCAGCGCACCGTCCGGGCCGACAGCCCGGGGGAACGTGTCGTTGGTCAGCACGGCCGCCGGGCCGACGAACACGCCGGCCTCCAGCACGGCAGGCTCGTAGACCAGGGCGTAGTTCTGGATCTTGCAGTTGTCGCCCGTCCGGACGCCGGCTCCGACGTAGGCGCCGCGGCCGACCGTGCAGTTGCGGCCGAGCACGGCGTGCTCACGCACCTGGGCCAGGTGCCACACCGACGAGCCTGCGCCGATCTCGGCCCGCTCGTCCACGTCGGCTGTGGGCACGATCCGGACATTCATGCGTTCTCCTCCTGGGTCAGCCAAACTCTCAGAGCCTCGGTCGAACGGCGGCCGTCGTGCACCGTGTCGACGAAGCGGATCCCTTCTAGGGCACGCTCAGCGCTGCCGTCGCGGTCCGCGACCAGACTGGCGACGACATCGGGCAGGGTTTCCGGGTCCGCCTCGACGATCGGTACCTCGAGGCCGGTCCGGGTGCGGACCTGACTTCGGACCGTGTCACCGACGTACGACACGACGACCCGGCCCGCCGCCATCGCCTCGCAGGCCGCGACGCCGTACAGCCCCATCAGAAGCTGGTCGATCACGACGTCCGCGTCGCCGATGACCCACGGCATCCGGTCGTGCGGTACGCCGTCGATCCGCCGGTACTCCACCACCCCACGCGCCGCCAGATCGGACATCGCGGTCTCGATCACGGCACTGCCTTTGAGCAGCGGATTCGACGGCGCGTGGACCACGACCGGGCGCCGCCGTTCCATCACCGGGACGGCCGCCAGTTGCCACCGGGCCGGGTCGATCGTCACCGGCAGCCACTGAGCGGCCGGCACGTCGAGCAGCAGGTCCGGGGTGGAGACGAACACGGGCCCGGGATGCGCCTGGACGGCAGCCGAGAACCGGCGGGCCTGTCGCTCGAGCCGCTCGGTGAGGTCGTCGGCCCGATGGAACGGCGACCAGCGCTCGCGCTCGGCATGCCGGCTGGGCAGCCGGATGTCCGAGCCGTGGAACACCAGGCCGACCCGGAGCCCGGCACCGGCCATCCGCTCGATGTCCGCGCTCGCGTCACTGGCTCTGCCGGAACCCAGCAGGGGCCGCATCGACTCGACCAGTACGTGCGTGTAGGCGGTGAGGACGTAGCGCCGCTGGGCGCGCTGCCAGCGGGGATGCCCGAAGATCTCGATCGGTACGCCGTAGTCGTCGGCGAACCCGTACCGCCCGCCCCGACGCAAGGCGAAGGCCGTGCCGGTCACGTCGGGCAGTGACTGCGCGGACCTCGCCCAGGCGAGACCTTGGCCCGCGGAGTTCGTCGGGCCGATCAGCAGCCGGATCGGACTGTCCGTGACGGACGGGAAGTCTGGTAGCCGCGGCATCGAGCGCAGACCGGCAAGCTCGCGCCTGGCGACCCGAGCCGCGTCGGCCAACGGCGCGGGGAGACGTGTACGCACCCGCGAACGTGAGAACTCTGAGAGCACCGGGATCCCTTCGACCATCAGTCGGGCTGCCGGAGCCGGTCCAGTTCACGACGCGCGGCTAGCACGCCCAGCACCACCGGGGTGTCCGCCGTGCGGCGGCCGAGCTTCCAGCCCGCCCAGGCCGCCGCCGA
>Ga0137375_10009494_pt1 | contig 11543 bp, 18 predicted proteins | sample SagtaG_24_FD_104936 | JGI IMG/M metagenome (GOLD analysis project Ga0137375, IMG submission 104936) | Vadose zone soil microbial communities from Sagehorn Ranch, Mendocino, California, USA - Sage1_R_113_16 metaG | ecosystem: Environmental > Terrestrial > Soil > Vadose zone | place: USA... | reverse complement strand
CTTTATTTTACAATATTATAATTATATAATTGACTTAAATTGGAAACCCATGGGTACAGGTACAGGTATGGCTGAGATACCCAGGGTTACCCATGACATTCCCTACACCCAACACCACACATTGTTCCCTTACCACCTCTTTCCTCTCTTTTCGAGCTTCAGAGGAATGAGCATATCCAACATCAGCCCGACAATAGGTCAAGAAATCGTTAAACCACTGTTTGAGTGATTCGTCGCTCAAAATTCATGTTGCTGCTTCTTTCATCCTATTAGAGGATCTAAAGACGTCCCTCCTGCTGTTCGTTCAAAGAGAATGCAGTTATTATGTCTCTTACTTCCACATCACACAACAAAGATGAGGGGCACAGCAAGTGGAATGGCCTGACAGTGGCCAGATGCATTTCTATTATATTTTGATTTTAAATTTTTAACTACCACCTTGCTTCTAGTTCCACAACGAGCTGCAGACTTCAACCGCATTTTCAATAGTTTCGTCGATGACATAGGGCGGCCCCCCTTGGGGGCTTGTAGTGTTAGGACCTGATCACCTGCCAGATCAGGAGGAAGCTGCAGCCGCTAGAAGTGCGCCTGCAGCAATAAAAAGGTTTTGGAATGGGGTGCCTCAAAGTCAGTACGATCCAATTTGACTGGAACACAGTCATAGATGCGCCGTAAGAGGGTGTCTTCATGGCGACGAATGGGAATTGACTCGAATTCCGCAGAGGACGAGACAACCTCAAGCAGACCCTTGAGCTTTGTGCGCTCCTTCAGCGAAAGCGTGTACACCTCTACAGTGATGTCTGGTTAACTTGGTCAGCTACTGCAATTGAACACTAAATGACACGTACAGGAAATGTTGTAGTATGTCACAATCATACCGAGGTAAAGCGTATTTTCAACCAACTCGAAAAGAGGATCCGAGACATGCTGGTGACTGGTATTGTGGAGATTATAGTAATTGGGATTCTCGAGCATCCGCTTGTAGAAAAACGTCCATGTCAGAACATCCTACCATACCAATAGGTTAGTGAGTACCTCAACTATAGGACAATGGAACATGCCATGGCGTCTTGCTTGTTCTCGATGGTCACTGCAATCTCAGCCAGGAAGTAGTCAGGCAACATGTGCGTCGGCAGATGTGATTCAATCGGAAGACCTTCTGCCAAGAACTTCTTGTAAAAATCTTTCCTTGTCTGCTGACACATTAGGACACAGCAACTATTCTTGTCTTCCAAAGGCCAACAAGCCTTGCCCATCATTTGAAGGACATCCATAACAGGATAGTCGACATATTGATGCTCCTTGCCTTCATAAAATTGTACACCTGTGATAACTACCATATAACTGGCGACAGGAAGACTCCATGCAGTTTCCTAAAAGAATCAGTGAAAATCCATAGCATGGGTCAGCAAAAACCTTCGAAGCCACAAGGACTTGAATTGCACCGGACTCAAATAATCGTTGGACTATGCGCTTATCCTGCTTGTCCAGGGCTTCATGGTAATAACCAATACCACTTTTCAAGGTCTCCACGAGGCCTTTATCATTAATATGATCAAGGTGAGGCTGGAGATCCGAGGGCTCGATGTTGAGGAAAATGTCTGGCTTATCGTCCCCAGAGCAATGAGTGAGAATATCGTCAACGGTTAACCTGCATTGCTTTCGTGATGGACAAAGATGATGACAGGCTTCGAGGGAGAATATCTTGAATCGCAAGGTAGGCCGGCTTCGACATGGCCAACATGAGTGAAGGAAAATGAGGGATTGAGAAGGATTGGATATGGATTGTATCGAGCGGACGAGCGCTAACAGCCCAATTCAGCTACAATGCTAACCAATGATTAAAAAAATGACATTACCCGGGTGAAAAGTTGAAAATTGTGTGCTCAGAAGCACCCAACCATTTTCCAAGATCCTCCACGTTAGATAGCGACACGCCGCAGGCAACGATCCGAGTTTTGTGACCCGTTTGACGCTCGACATAGCTGGCACGAGATATAATGACCTCGTATGTAGGTAGGCCCAACCTCACCACCCACCATTTGAATTTCATCAGCAATCAGAAGGCCCAAGGTCCGGACATTTTTCCGTTGCCTCCACCGTCGAGAGATGACGTCCCACTGCGTCGGCGTACAAACAATTACATCTCCCTTCTCCAACAAGCGTAGGTCGGCACTGGTCTCACCCGTTAGACTCGCAATCTCCTTTCCGCCCTGCAGCTTGCCAAACTTTTGCCTCCATTCATTCACGCAGAGTTCTACCATGTCCTGGTACGGTCAGTGCTCCAATGAAGACATTCTCATCCGATGTGTAGAGGGCCTGGAAAACCTGCGTCTGAATCTTATTAAATGTTTTGATCGAATTCGCATAGATCGCTTCAAATTCCTTGTTATGTAAGGCTGATAGAGGCAGAGGTTGTAAATCGAGTAAGGGCTTCGATTTTGGAGACTTTTAGGCAGTATAAGATGCTTGAAGGATATTGGTAGGCGGGTCTCAGCGTGTAGCCACCGATCAGAAATAATGGAAATGTAGTAGTTCGGAGGGACTGGTTCAAACATGGAAACAGTGATGGTCACGTTGTGCTCGTCTTCTGCATATCGCTGGCATAAAATGAAGGTATCCGAGAAAAGGACAACCTCCCCATTGACGTCCTCAACAAGGATGAGAAATGTTTCGGTTGTGCCATGAATCTTTTCATCCCAGCAGAAGTCTGGGACAATAGACAATTCGATTCGTAGCAGAGGTCGCGTGATGGGTTGCACCTGCGCTTGTAATCTGTCCCGCACGGTCAAAGAAAGAAAATAGGAGTATGTCATAATACGCACTGTAACTTAGAAAATTATGGACCAACCAATGTACGAGCCGACCAGCGTTAGGAATGCCAATCAGTTCGAGAGGAGTGAGGTCAAAATAACGGTACCAGGGCTGATAGACATGGGAATCAGGAGAAGTAGGATGTCAGAATACAGTTGACTTACGAATTGCTTTCCTTCTGCTTTTCGGATGACCTCAGTCGGAACGCCCTTGAATTGTGGGAGAGGGGTCAGGGATCCCCACCTGAGTACTTTTTAGGTCATGCAGCAGCCAGGGGAAACACTGGAAACTCACATTCATTTCTCTACCATCTTGCATAAATCTAGCGCGGCTTTCGCCGGCACCGCCCACCCGCGTTCAAGCAAATTTCGAACATGGCCCGAAGGATGCTACGAAACATGAATATCAAGCATCATACTGAAACTCAACAAGACTTACCGTCCAGCGGATTGTTGTACAAATACCATGTCTGCCAGGAGAACAAATCCATCGAGTTTGAGCTGCGAAATTGCTGCAGATTCTTCAACACTTTCCTTGACGGGAAGCGGCACACTTCCCAGCAGCTTAGCCAATTCGAGCTTCTCTTCTTGATGAACCTAAGGAAAAAACGATGAGTTGCATACCTACTCATAAGGCAGAAACTCTTGCCAGAAGGAGCTTAAATTCGTTCGATAGGGCAAATACGCGGAAAAGCTCTAACATCGACATCGTGGGTCGTAGGTGCTGACTATACACCATCATGGACTTGTGTGTCACATAATAATGTGATGCGATTCTACCCAGTTCAGTGCTGGAAAATCGTCCCGATGCTCTCTCATACTTGATCACTGGCTGGCTTTTTTCCAGCAGAACCGCCGCTAAATGTAGGATATCCGCACGTTTTTGAACAAAACCAACGCCGTCCTCGTAATCCGCTCCGATGCCGTATAAAGCGGGGGACTTGAGCACCAGACATATCTACATGGAATAAGATGAGTATAATGATTGAAACCAATGAAGTGTTGACCTACAAGTATGTATAACCGAGCCATTGCACAGCTTCGTCACGGTTTCTGACAGTACCCAAAACGATTTTGGCATTAAGATTGTCAACCAATTTGGAAACGAACTGGGATTTGATCGGCAGTTGTTGGTTAAGCAAACTTAGATAATACTGAAGTTCCGAATGGTTAGTGATAATGACACCTTCCCCAAAGTTGTCGTATTGCGGTCAGCCGGCGCGTCCGAGCATTTGAAGCATATCCTGCGACGAGAGCTCGACCCAACGACCCTTTTCGGGGTTGTAAATTTGAGTACCTTTGATAATGACCATATGCGCAGGCAAATTAACACCCCAAGCAAGAGTCGCGGTACAAATGAGGACCTGAATGGAGCCATCGGCGAACAGGTTGGCATCCCTGACGTTTCCAGCCTCCATGAGTATTTCCCTCGTTGCCAGGTCCAGTCTGACAAACTGCGTAATGGTTTCCTTTTCGACCGCCGTGTCCCTTAAAAACTTCGCGGTCCTCGCGGTCTCCTTCCGAGAATGAACGAACACGAGAGTTTGGTTTTTCCCCACTTTGGTCGAGGACCTTCTCATAGCAGACTTCATTCATGATCTGATAGCGCTTAATAGCCTTCTTCTCGGTGATGCCTATGAACTGCTGCTGCAAACCACATGGTCGAAAGGATGCATCGAAATAGAACAGGCCTTTGGAAGGTTCCACGCGTAAGAAGGTCGCAACGTCCTGATAATTCGGCAGCGTCGCAGACAGACCAACCAACCGGACATATTCTCTCGTTTGTTCCATCCTCCTGATCGTCTTCGCGATAATGGCCTCGACCACGGGTCCGCGCTCGTCGTGGAGTAAACGAATCTTGTCTATGATAAGAAGGCGGACCAAGTTGGTATAACTCGTATCGGTCTGCTTCCGGGTGATCACGTCCCACTTCTCGGGAGTTGCAACGATGATTGATGCCTCGGAAATTTGTTGTTTCGTCATTTGAGAGTCCCCAGTCAATTCGCCCACCTTCATATTATAGTGTTTTAGACGATTGGTGAAATTGCCCACCATCTCTAGTACTAGTGAGTTCATCGGCGCAATGTAAATAACTTTGAATGATGCAACGAAGGTTTGCGTCCCGGGATCATAATGTTTCGACATTTCGTGAGCATGGCAACATTTGTCTAAAAGAAATCAGACAACTGGACAATCAAAGATAAAGAAAAATCATACCTTTCCTGCGCCAGTAGGGGCACAAAGAAGAATGGGTTCGTCCTGTCCAAAAGCGACCGGAAACAGCTTGCTTTGGATACGATTCAATGTCTTGATGCCGTCAAACACCTTATGAGCCCATGAAGAGAGCTCAGAGGTCTGTACAATTTCGCTCTTTACCACGGGCTGCTTCTTCGGAGCGCCTTGAGAGAATGACATGGCTTCGAGATCTATCGCGTGTTTTGGGTTGAACGGTTGATCCAGGCATAATTGTTCCCATTTTCGGGATTTTGACTAGTTGGGGTTCATCCACGTCCATTTCCTCGCCAGACTTCACTGCCACAGCTTGTCGATCGCCAGCCAACTCCCGGAGAATCCACCCAAGACCCTTTCCGCGCATTGCGACTTCGACATTTACCCTTTCGTGCAACAAACGATGACCTCCCAATTCTTTAGGAATTTTGCGACAATGTGATAACTTTCATAGTCGAAAAGCTCCATTAGCTGGTTTTCGCAATCGCGTACACTTGCTTGAATTGGAGTCAAGCATGTTGATGACAGACGCTGCCTTGTCAGCGGCCGTGACGCGGTCAGGATATATTTTGGAGATCCGCTGCTGAACCCAGAAACCGTCGATGGCGTGAGGTGAGACAATGTCCTTTTCTGCCTCTGACGTCGATTTCCTCGAAGCCCCTCCTCCAATAATGACGTCTTCTTCAGGTGCCTCGCCACTCACGTCTTCCTGCTCATCCCTGTCGTCTTCTTCGCCCTCCTCGTCGCTCTCGTCCCTAATCTCGTAGTCTTCCTCCTCTTCATCTTCCGGCTCTTCCTCGTCGATTACGACAGCCACCCCACCCTCCTCGTCAATTTCCGCCTCTTTCCATTCATCGTTAGGGTCTGTCTTTATTTCGTCGTCTGCGCTGTAGTCGGTGATCTTCTTCGAAAGGTTAACCAATTGCGCGAATTGCTCGCTCGTGAAAGGACCAAGAATCCCCTCTATATGTTTCTTCTTGTCGAAATCCCTTCTTCCCTCGTCCTTCAAAAAATCCAGAACTGTGTCGGCTGCGCTGCGGATAACTTCTTGAGGCTGGACACCCAGAGAAGTGTGTACGGCAGAAATAAACCTCCGGGGTTTCTGCAGTCCGGGGTCGATGGGTGAGGTCTTCCACGTCCTGTGTCACCTCGATAATGTCGCGGCGCCAGGGACAGTCTTTCGCTCGCGGCACGGTGGGCGCTCGGGAGCAGCGACGACAGTATTAACGACAGTCACTGGGAGTGTGTCAAAGTTGAGGGCGTTGAGTAGGTTCTAATAAAGGACGATATTGGTACTAGTGTTATAAAAAAGAGGGGAAAGGCCTACCTTGGTATCCTGGTCAATTTGCAGCCCACCCTTAAGTGCCGACACTTCTGGAACATAATTGTCTTTGCGTTCACGCTCTTCTTCCTGTAGTTTGAATGAAATGCCGCAAACAGGTCCCTTCTCGATGTGTTTCATCAAGTGGGTAGTAAAGCCAGCGATTTTGTTGCGCAGACGCTTGGAGGGAACAACGGCCTGGAATCAGACAATCAAGAATATTTACGCTTGTTGGTATGGAAGTCGAGCGTGAGACGGGGATAGCTAATTTGTAATTTCAGAATTATTCTGCAACGCATTGAACCCCACTTACTACTTCTCGATGACCACTCGAGATGGTAGTCTTTGTACGCGACCCTGTAAATGCTGTCGGAATCTTTGCGAGACGGTGCAACATGTTGAATTGCAAATGGGAGGTCGCGGAGATAGCCGGTGGCCTCGCTGATTTATCAGCATACCCGGCAGCTGCCGGGAAAAGCAGGGACGGCTCAAGAAGCTGTCAAAAATGCTATTTGTCTGCCTCGGCAGACTGTGGAGCCGTCTCAACTTTTCACAGTGTCTAGTTGGAATGTGACCGACGAAAATCGAATTATCAATTATCTATTTGTAGAAATGACGGCCCGAGTTGTTCGGCAGAAATGAGCAGATCAGTCTTGCTTTCCATATGTCTTTGGCTAACATGCGTTTTCACTGCTAGATCTGAGATGTCGTCTATCTCTCGGGTGCGCTGGAAAAAGCGCAAGAGCCAGGTCGCGAGGTGTTCAGCCATGTGGACAGGTTTGCATGTCGTTCTGGGGCGAGCTGCACAGTCGTTGGTGCTTGGTTGGTGCCTGATTAAATTTATGGCCTCGAAAATATCGTAATTCGTCCATGTCCCCAAATACATGTTTGGTGGTCACACTGGCAAAACCCCGCTCTTTGTCTGCATCGCCATAAACTAAGACAGCTCTTAACACTAGTATGTATATACAGGAATATAGAGAATAGGGCTCCAAGGTGACAATATGGTAACAAAGGAATAGTGACTTGAATGTGTCGTGTAGCCCGCTGGACGGAGTAAATACAAGTCCACAAGTAGTCAGTAAAAAAAGCACACATCTTGTCTGGTGTTGAACAGACAGGCGTCCTATGTCCCAACTCACTGGGCCAGAGCTTTCTCCTCTTCTCGAATCTCAAGGTACGCGTATATCACGTTGTAGGCGCCAAAGGTGCCTCCATTCGGCCGACTTGCGATATATCGTTTGTACGCCACGAGGTTTTGCGGCATCGTACGCCCCAAACGTCCAAACACTTTCTCGCGCAACAACTGTTTTGCATAGAGGATGTATGAAAGTTCTTTCAACACATCCGGATAGTCGCAGAGATCGGCAGTCCGCCGCACACCTGTAGGGGGTTGCCCATGATTGAACGGGGGACAGTAGGGGGCCATGCAGAAGTAACAAACCTTTCCGGGTGGAAAGCGCAAGTCAGTTTTAAATAAATTCCATTCACTCCCAGAGCATAATGCTTTAGGGCAGCGAAAAGTGCTGTGAGGGTGCGACCTGGTCCCTTCGACCCAACAAATGCGGCAACGCTCGTGGACGACCTCCTGCACCATCGAAAAGATGCGATTAAGCTTGAGGTTGGTATCATCCCCACCGTCTTCAGAACTGAAAGACGATATTGATGACAAGGTAGATTGACGGGAGGGGGGTTGGGCAGGGTGATGGGACTGGGACTGGGAAGGGGAGTTTGTTGAGGGAAGTAAAGTTGATGCACGAACGAATCTGGTCTCTAACTGGGTCCCGAAGGCATTTTCACCATTCGTATCCAACGGGTTGGATATGGGCGTTGGCCGCGTCGTCTCTCTGGATTCATTTTCGCTTTCGTCTGGTAACCGTGAACCGCGGTGAGTTCTGGGTCAAGTAAATGTTCTCAAGACTCTCACCATCTCTGTCAAGAACACGGAGTTCTATTTCTCCCGTCTCCAACTGATGCTCAGAAGCAGCACGACTGATGGCCACCACCTTCCCAACTTGGCCCTTGATCGAATCGTCCAGAGCGAAGAAATTGGACGAAAAGGATGATGTAGACGACTCTAAAACAGGATCACGCGTGTTAGGGTTGGTGGGACACTCGTTCTTTTCACCGTTGGGGGTCTTCTCGCCGCATCTGTTGTCATTTTCGTCTAGTATAACAGTTGAGTTATTAGTAGTTGTATTAAAAGTCTGAGGACGCTCACCCTTTTCGTCAAGGACACGGCACAGCTCGACTTCGCCATTCTTCAAACGACGCTCATAGATACTGCAAGGAACAGCTTTCATATCGGCTGTGGTCTTCTCTTCGCTTTCGTTGCTTGCCTCTATTATGAGCAGTGAGTTTGGGGCTGTATTAAAATTCCAATGTTACTCACCATCTTCATCGAGGACGCGATATAGTCGCACTCCGCCGTTTGTCAACTGACATTCATAGATACCACAAGAGACGGCAGCCTCACGCCCAGCATGGGTTGCAGCAGCGTGGGCCTCCGAATGCTCCAAGTTAGAAAACAGGGCAAAGCAGCCAAGATGGGAACATTTTAGTCCTGAAATGAGGGGGATTCCGGGCAAAGGCGCGACAGGAATTTTAGAGAACGCAGGAGCCATAGAGATCCTGCAGCTGGAGCTGGTTCTTGAATTATCTTTGGTCAGTATTTAACTGCCAGGTCGTAGGTCTCCAAATCGACTCACCAGTCACAATAAGATCTGGTATCTAGTACATCATGTAGCTCTTGTAGCTCTGAACAGGATGTGTATGTCGTATTCAACATGCGTTATTGATGGACATGAGAGATCACATGCGGTGGAAAATCCGAGCAATGTCACAGTATGTTTTTGTATGCCTGGGTTGAAAAATTCTATACTTTAGTACATTAAGTTACAACATGGTCTATAGAATCGGTGTCTATTCCCGAGGAACCTCGGGTACGACTAGACTCGGTAGAGAAGGTTGACAGGCTTGGGTTCATCCGCATGCATGGCATCATCCTTCGCCTGAAGACGTACTCCTTTTTCATTTGGAGACTTCACACCCACACTAACTACCGTAGTCTTTTATTCAGATACTTTACATACCTCACTGTCACGACGCAAAGCCACAAGATTTTGATCATCCATCCAACAGCTATACTACGTCATTCTGTGATCAGATCCCGACATGGCACACAAATCCCGGTCGGTCAGGGGTCCCTTTGCCAACAAATGCTCAAGGTGGTCGAACCGTTGCCAAGTACGGTAACTTGTAATATATTTCTATTCAGAAATCGAGTTGTAATTCCCACTACCGTAGGTAGGGGTCTTAGCTGCAAACTTGAAGTCCCGATCATTTTGGCTGGTCCCGGTTTTTTTCCTCACACTGTCGGATTTCGCTTCGCTTCGATCCGGCGGACCGCCAATTGTCTAATCGGCTTGTGGTTGGGTTTCTACCTTAAAGCAAGGTCGAGGATGCGGTATACAACAACAACACTGGGTGGGGCACAAGATAATGTGATATAGCCTTAACGGAATATAAAATCAAACGAAAGTTTGACGGTAGTGGGCATTGCCGCTCGACGTCCCCAAGTTGTACGTTATCAGACTTGAATGTACAAAAATAGGTACAACCTAGCGTTGACACTTCGAATATTCAGTCAAATCTGACCTGATATGACATTTGCTACAGGCCTGCGGTATGATTAAAGGTACCAAGGCGCTACATGCCGTACGCTTTCCAGCAGTTTGCAGACAGTAGCGATTGTAGCTAATGTTCACACAACACGGTAGCTGTGCACCGTACGAAAGTAATGTCATACGACGGTCGAACGCATTTTCAAGCGGGATGATCGGACTCAAGAGCCAACTCTCCCCACTCATACAATCTTAGTCCCATAGGTTTGTCCATTTACGGATGCCTTGCATTTGCAGTGAGTAACGGCATGTTGTAGCTCGTAGCACGATGATGTTGCCTGTCAAGATCTGTCCATCAGTTGACCCCAGTCGTTGTTCGGCCGCGAGTTAACTTCGCAGACGTTCCCCATTTTTGTCTCACTCACCCTTCCCTATGACTTCTCCAGCGCGTTGAAAGTTGGTTTAGTAGGGCATGTCATCAAGTAGCAGGAAGCGGCGACCTTTGTCTCCAGAACTTGATCAACCTCTCCCCAAAAGGCAGTCAGGTAGCCGCGACGGTAGTCTTAGCATCATTCCTGGAAAGTAAGGCATCTAATTTCCTCCTTTTTATCTCTTAACATCGTGGCTAGGAAATCGACAAACCAACGTGAATGCAACGAATGTGGCAACTCGTACGGCAGCGAAAAAGCCCACAGGGCAGTTTGCACGAGAAAAGAAGTGCCATGCGTTTATCCTACCTCGAGTGGCAAACACGTCACTATCATATTGCATCGTGGAGCAGACCATTTCTTTAAATGTGTTCGGTGTGGATACGCTGTAAGAAAGGACCAGAATATCAAGGTGAGTGGGTTCTCGATTATGCTACTGTTAGCTTACAGAGGTATCAGAAACACACTCTAAATTGTCAGGTTGTACCTGACGGAAATTCTCAGCAACCGGTCCAGGATGAAGAACAAGTGGTCGTTGGTGTTGGACATGCCTCAGGACTTCCGCATGAGCCACGCGGTGCAGAAAATCATCCTGGCTCTCAACCTGGCCCGGATTTTGAAACAAACCCTTCGGCGATCCCTCCGCCTCAATTTGGGAATGCCGCCGTAGATTTCCCAGATACCCTCAGGCCACCGTCGGAACCCCGAACTACCGAGTACAGTGTCAATGGTGCGCCGGCCACATCTGATCAACCGCCAATCCCTTTAAACAAACACGAATCACGCATTGTTCCGGACGAGCACTCCGTCATTGACGACCCTCTTCTTAGGCGTACACCATATATCGTTAACACTAACTACCTGGTGCTTATCTGTACGGACTGTCGGCATTGTGTCAACCCTGCTCGTTCGTCAGAGCATATCCGTAAACACCACCCACACTGCAAAACTGATACCCATTTCGCCACGCAAGTCCTCAGCAAGTTTCCGGAGCTCATTAATGAAGAGGTACACCCTCCTGAGGTCGTAGAACCGATCTTCGGCTTGGCCATTCCTGACGAGAAGTACACTGTGTGCACTCGTTGCCGCCGTGGCTACCGAAACGTCCCTAGTTGGCGACACCACACTT
>Ga0137375_10009485_pt1 | contig 11549 bp, 12 predicted proteins | sample SagtaG_24_FD_104936 | JGI IMG/M metagenome (GOLD analysis project Ga0137375, IMG submission 104936) | Vadose zone soil microbial communities from Sagehorn Ranch, Mendocino, California, USA - Sage1_R_113_16 metaG | ecosystem: Environmental > Terrestrial > Soil > Vadose zone | place: USA... | reverse complement strand
TCCTGTGCTGAAATGGGTAACCGGATCGATCTGACGGAGGCCGCCCCTGTGGTTTCGGCTGAGCGGTTGGCTGTGGCTCGCGCCAGGAGCGGCTACGGCCAGGAGGACGTGGCCAACGCGCTCGGCGTAAGTCGGGCCATGGTCAGCTACTGGGAGGCCGGCAGGCGCACGCCGAACGACCGCCAGCTGGCCGCGCTCGCCCAACTCCTTCGGGTGCCTGTGGGGTTCCTGCTCGGGCAGGAGGAGTTGCAGCCATTCGCTGATCTGGGAGCGATGATCTTCCGCGGCGGGGATCACGAGCTGCCCGACGAGGCGCGTCCCGGGCTTCAGGAGTTCGTCGACTTTCTTGATCGTTATGCGCGGCTCGCGCAGGCGGTGAAGTTCCGGGTGCACAGTCTGCGTCAAAGCCCGTTCGTGAGCGCGCCGGGGTTCGAGCACGCCGAAGATGCGCGTCGCAAGGCCGAGGAGGTGCGGTCCTGCCTGCGGCTCGGCCTGGGACCCGTGGGGGACATCGACAGTGTCTGCGAGATGCTCGGCATCACCGTCTACCGGGCCGCACTCGGCGAGGACCTGTCGAAGACGGTCTCCGGAGCCTTCCTCAACCACGCCGAACTCGGCATGTCGATCCTGGTGAACCTGGCCATGACCCCAGGCCGGCGCCGGTTCACCGTCGCGCACGAGTTGGCCCACGCGCTGTTCCACAGCAACGACCGCCGCTACGTGGTGTCCACGGCCGCCAAGGACCCCCGGGAACGGTTCGCCGACACCTTCGCCGGCGAGTTCCTCATGCCCGCCGAGGGCGTCCGGCGGGTCATGGAGGAGCAGGGATTCGGCCCCCGGATCGAAGATGTTACCGAAGTAATCCACCTCCAGCGGTTCTTCGGCGTCTCCTTCATCACCGCCCTGGTCCGGCTGCGGCAGGCCAGATGCCTCACCCAGCCCCGACTCGACGAGTTCAAGCTGGTCCGGCCCGTGATGCTGGCCCGGGCCCTGGGCTACGAGATCGCCGAGGAGGAGTACGGGCCCAGGCCGACCCGCTGGCGGCTGGACCGCTTCCCACCACGCTTCCGTCGCCTGCTACGTACGGCCGTGCAGCAGGAAGTGCTGTCGGTACCGTCAGCCGCCTCGATGGCCGGGATCTCCATCGACGAAGTCGTCGAACTGGTCGCCGCATCCCCACCCACGACATCCGACGCATCCTCCCCCGAGATGTCCGAACTGGAGGAGTACGAGGCAAGCGGTGTCCTCAGCATTGCCTAGCTGCGTCGTCGACACCGTCGTCCTCCTGTACTTCCTGCTGGCGGGCGAGGCCGACCTGCTCATCGACACGCTGGGCCCACCACTCGCAACGCCCCGGATCATCTACGACCCCGACGAAGGTGACGTCCCCGACACCGTCCGCAGCGAGATGACTCGCAGCATCGCCTACCACCGGCAGGTCGCCACCGACCCGACCCAGGACACCACCGCCCGTGACCGAGCTGCCGCGAATGCGAAGCGACTCTCCGTCATCACCGATCTGCACAGCGCCGACAAACTGGTGATCATGGATCTCGCCACCGAGGAGCTTGAGATCCTCGGTAGGGCCACCAGCCCCACCGGGTGCGGCAACTACGGCCTGCTATTCCCGCTCGGCCCCGGTGAAGCGGCATGCCTGGCAATAGCCGTGGCTCGAAACCTGCCGCTGGCCACCGACGACGGCGACGTGCTCCGCGCACTGCGCCAAGCCCGTCCAAGCCACCCGTACCAGCGGATCCGCAAACTCCTGATCCAATCCGTTGACCAGGGGCAGATCACCTGCCCACGCGCCAACGCGATCCACCAAGACATGACCAACCTCGGCTTCTGGGACTCACAACTCCCCTTTCCGAATAAGCCGTAGCCAGGCGTACGAAAGTCGGGACACTGCGGTGGCGTTGCCTCAGCTAAACCTCTGGGCGTGGTCCGAATCATGTCCCGCGCTGGCCAGACGCCCTGCCCCCTGTACAGTGGCGGCGCCATGGCCCTTCTCCCAAACGGCCGCGTACTCATGGCCGGCGGCGGCGCAGCCGACGGCCGCGTCACTAATGTCGTCGACGACATCGGCAAACGCGGCCCGTACGCCGGCCTCGGGTACCGACAGGCCGGAGCCGAAGGCGACCCAGCGCGAGGTCGCGGGGACGCATGCCGGGGCGGGCGTGTTCGGCCAGCCAGACCACCAGCTCGCGGACGCCGTGCGGGAGATGCTGCCGTGGCCCTAGCCCAGCGAGCGCCGCGGGTTGCACGGCAGCAGGTCCGCGCCGCGCCACCGCTCAAGCTGGGTGGCCGACACACGCAGGGCTGGTCCCCGACCTGACCTGGGGGCACTGAAGGATCAAGTTCGGGGTAGCTCTGCGAGGTTGGCGCAACCTCTCTTCAGGAGCTTTTCAGGGGTTAGGCTCGGTCGCCTGTCCTCCGGATATCCCAGCCCGGGGACATGCGAGCCGACGACGACCTGGCGGATTGCCGGTTGAGGCTCGGGTCGTGCGCCTCTCACTCGATCAGCTCGTGCAGGAGCTTGAGCGTGCCGGCGAACGCCGCAACCGCGCCAAGCGCCGCCTCGGCAGGATGGCGGCCGGCCGCAAGAAGCAGGGCTGCGGCTCCGGCGGCGGTGACCAGTGAGCAGAGGAGCAGCAACGCGGTGCGGATGGTGAACAGCGGGGGCCTGTTATTCGACGAGCGGGCCGTCATGTCGGTGAATCCTTCGGGTTCGGTGCCCCCGGGAATCTGACCCGGGGGCGTACCGAGGAGACTTAGATGCCGCCGGGCGGCCGACCCGACGCCCCGAACCCGGTCGAAAAAATCTTGAAAAACGACGTCGGGTTCTCCAGGCCGTCCCATCTAGGAGCCCTTGTGGGTTCCACTAATGAGCCTGGCCCATCCTGAAGGAGACCGCTGAGTGAAGTATCCCGACGGCGACGGGCAGCGGTTGCCCGGTGACGTCGAGATGCGCATACAACTCCAAAAGGATGCGCGGGATCCCGGCGATCTTGCCGGGAACGCTGCTCAAGAAGACGATCACTGTGACCCGGAGCCCGAGAGCCCGGGCATCTCGCCGGTGAGCGAGGAATGCCTCGCCACCGTCGAGGCCGAACTGTGCGAGGAAGACCACTGCACCCCGGGGCAGCAGGCGATGGCGGAGAATGTTGCCCGTCGCCAGGCCGACCACGAGATCATCACCGAGCTCAAGGCGCGCAACTTCGACGGCCCGCTTTACGACTACTTCGCTGCCGAGCAGGCGGCATACGCGTTGGCCGTGCTGATGTCCTGGATGCGTACTGGCGAGATCTTCCGCAAGTGCAAGGAGAAGGGCCGGCCGGTGCTACCGACCGAGATCTGGAAGTGGGACCGTGAAGATCGTCTGGGCTTGGCGCATCTCACGGTGAGCAAGGCGCTCGCGGTCTTCCGCCAGCGGGTGCTGGTGCCCGGCGCCTGGGATCCCCGGCGCGGCGCCACTATCAAGACGTTCTTCGTAGGGGCGTGCTTGCTGCAGTTCGCGAACTTCTTTAATGAATGCGCCAGTGAGCGACGCAGATGGGGCGGCCCGGCGCTGCTCGATGTTATCGACGACAGCACCTCCGGTGATCCACTCGCCGAGGATGCCACCGGACGGGATCCTGCGGCCGTGGTCGCCACCCGTGACCGGTTCCGGCGGGCAATGAAGGGGATGCCCGCCGATCTGAGCAAGGCCACCATGATGATCTACGAAGGTTACACGTACGACGAGGCGGCAGCCGCGATCGGCACCAACGCGGATGCGCTCAGCGCACGCCTTCGCCGATTCCGCGACCGCCGTGGGAGAGGAGGCGGGGGTGACTGAGCACATCCACTCGGATGCACCGACCCAGCTCACCGACGTGACCGACCGCGCCGCTCGGATCGCGGCCGTCCTGTCGAGTACCGATGAGCGGTGGGCGGAGGCGTCCATGCTCCTGCGCAACCTCGTCGTGCACTACAGCTGTGGTGGCGGAAAGACCCAGGCCGTGCTCACGAACATGGGCTTCGACAGCCTGCGTGGAGTGTTCGAGGCCGATCTTGAGGAGCTGGCCGCAGAGCAGGACCGAGAGTTGGCGACGAGGGAGACTGCGGAACTTCTCGCCCTGGCCTTCCTGACCGAAATGTCGTCGCTGGGTAGTGCCGGAGCCCGTCGCCTACGGAACAACACCTCCTATGCCGACCTCGCGAAGATCATGTGCCGCGTCGATCGAGATGACGAGGCGCGCGGATGGTCCGTCGCCGGCGCGGAGGCTACGAACGCTGCTGAGCCGGTCGCAGTCGGTGACGACCCGGGGAGTCATGAGGCAGACTGCACCCACCATGACCGACGGCGGGATCAGCGCCCGCTCCGCGTACCACGCAAGGACCGGGCGATCGCTGGCGTCACCGAGGCATTCGAGGAGTTCCAGAGCCGGTTGAAGATCACGGAGGCGGAGAGGAAGTCAGCCACTCGGCGCCAGCAAATCCTCCGTGGTCAGCTCGGCCGGCGCCTCGACATCGATGCAGTTTTTCTCACCGGCTCGTATGTTCGAGACACCAAGATCAAACCACTATGTGACATTGACATGATGGTCGTGCTCAAGGACCGCTCCTACCTTGGTCGGCATCCACATGATGTCCTTGATGTCGTTCGCGCCATCCTCGTGCCCCACCACGGTTCCGAGCGCCTCACCTGCAGCCGTCGATCGGTCCGGGTCGACTTCAGCGCCGCAGCCGGCGATGACGAGGGTGACGAGGTCACCGGGTTCGAAGTTGTACCCGCCTTCAAGCAGGGCGACTGCTACTGGATCCCCGACCGCGCCCTCGCCGAATGGGTCTCGACCAACCCACAGGTCCACGCCCAACGAGCGACCACGGCGAACGAGGCTTTCTCGGATCAGTGGAAGCCGTTGGTCAAGATGCTCAAGACGTGGAACGAGCATCAGGGCAAGCCGGTCGAGCCCTCGTTCCTGATCGAGGTCATGGCGCTCGACATTCTCGGCGGCGAGTGGACGGGTGATCGGCCCAGTGAAGTCCGACGTTTCTTCACTGCGGCCGCTGAGCGCATCGGCGAACGCTGGCCAGATCCCGCCGGCACCGGGCCTGACGTCTCAGACGTCCTCCAGGCTGACCCCGCTGCCCTTGCAGACGCCCGGACAGCCTTGCGGCGGGGCGAAGTGGCCTGCACGAAGGCGTTGAGGCTTCAGCGCGCCGGCCGGGTCGGGGATGCGCTCAGCGTCTGGCAGACACTGTTCGGGCCAGCTTTCGCCAGGTCACGTGGGACAGCGTGAACGGCCGCGAGCGGCGACTTCCGGCCGGCACCCCATCGCGATCGGTTCGTCGATCATGCCAAGTCACCGGCCGTTGCCTGCTCCGGCGGCGCGGGGTCATATTTGGTACTGGCTGCTTGCCGTATGAGGCGTCTGCGGTATGCGGCTTCGGCGTGTTTGCCGATGACGATGGTGTCCATCAACCGTTTGGTGATCGCCTCGTAGCCGCTCATGACCGCCTCGGTGGCGGCCTCGCGGACGAGGTCGGCGAGGCCGCAGATGCTGCCGTCGGCGCGGTCCTGTCGAGCTGTGATCCGATCACGTCACCGCAACCGAGGGATTGCCGAGGAGCAGCAGGTCGCCCACCGCGGCACTGACCGAGCCACCGCGGATCGAAACAGCGATCAGCGACCGGCTCCTGCGAACCGCCCGCCCGTTACCCCCCCGGCAGCGCCGACCTTCCTGGACTCTCCGATGCGGTTCTGGACGATGCCGTGAAGAGATTCGGTGCGCTGCTCAACGATCGACTGCCAACCGATACGGGCGACGGTACCGCGCATGGCTCCAGTGCTATGGAACCCCGCGAGATGCGGCGGGTCGCCCCTGGATCGGCCTGGTGCAGTGGGATCACCGCCGACCGGCGAAACGAATCGATCTAGGGAACATGATGTTGACCTTTCTGCCGTACCTTGCCCGGCGGCTGTCCGCCTGGGCACTCCTGCTGGTCTGGTCGTCGCCGTGCTGGGATACCGCTGACCATCGCGACGATTGCGCTTACGCCCGCGCTGATGATCTTGCTGGCGGCTCTCCATGGCTGGGCGGTGGCGCTGGTTGAGGCTAGGCGTGGCACTGGACCATGAGGCCGAGGAATTGGCGGTCCGCGCGACTACTGTCGGTCCGTGACTTCAGGTCCTCACTCAATCGGGCGCATTCAGCGCGAACCGGCGTCGCGCGGCGTCCGGACGCCGAGGGGAGCGCTTGCCGCTTGGGGGGTCCGGTCGGGCATCTGTGCTGTCGCCGCCGACGAGGCACGGCGGGCTCGCCACGCGCGATGAGTTCCGCCGGCAGATAGTGGCGAAGACCGACGGGAGGGGACCTGTACGTGACGGCGGGAAGGCCAGCCAGCCGGCGCCCGGGAACCGTCGCGGATCGCCCTGTAGGGTTACCGGACATGACCGGCCCCCAGGGTCCGATGCCCTCTCCGCCGTTTCCGGATCCACAGTCTTCGGTGCTCAAGCTGATCGTCGAGAACGCGATCAACGCCATGAACTCGGGAGAGGCAACCCCCGAAACGGCGATCTTGCACGCTGCCGTGCACGGCTGGTACGAGGGCCACATCCAGGGCGAGGACGCCTGCCCCGGTTGTGACTTTCGCGGCGGCCTGCCCAAGCAGCAGGGGCCGGGGCATCCCCGGTCGACCTGATCTCATTCGACTGGGCGGCGGACACCGTAGAGGGCGAGCGCGCCGAGGAAGAAGACTGCCTCGGCTCAGGAGCAGGCGTGGGCCGACGCGCACGTCGGCACCCGGCTGTCAGCGACCCGGGTGTATCTGGGCCATTTCCTCGGGTTGAACCCGAGGAAATGGCCCAGATACAACGCCTTCAACGCGGCCTGCTCGTTGGGGAATTCGCCCGCCGGTGCCTCGCGAGCACGCGGGTGGCGCGCACTGGGCCATCGGCGGGTGCTGGCAGGTGTCGCAGCCGATCAGGCAGATGCCGGCGTCGTCGGCTACCCAGGCCAGCGTCTGGTGCAGTTGGGTGAACGCATCTCGGATCAGCGGCGCGCTCCGGTCGGGCCTGGCCATGGTGGAGCAACGCACAGCAAGCCTGTTCCAGCTCGTCCACGTCCCCGCCGAGCCGGGCCTGCCGGACCCGCCGCACGAGCGCGCCGTATCGGCGGTTCGCGGCGGCCCACGTACGTCGGTGCAAGGTCGCGGAGGCGGTGTACCAGGCGACGAGGAAGTCCGCTGACGCGGTGAACAGCACGCCATGCCGCCACCCGTCCCGGTCGCGGATCTGCCAGGGGCAGGTGTTGTCATCGATGTCGGCAGGCATGCCGCTGACCCTGCCTGCCCCGTGCGGCGCGGCGGAAGGCCGGGTCTGGCCTTGTGGATGGCGGCTGTGGATAACTCGCGAGCGCGGTGGCTGCGGACCTGTGGCGCGTCGGATCCGCATGGCGCCCCCTGGTGTTCATAGGGTGGGTAGCAGGGCGCGGTGAGGGGAGGCAGTTGCCGTGGGCGGATCGACGCGGGTGGCCGACTTGCGGTGGGTGTTCCGGCCGAGCGGTTCGCGGTCTGCCGCGCTGCAGGCACTGGCCGGCGGCCCGGTCCACGCTGTCGGTGCCGTCGGATCGGACGGCGGTGTGGATATGGTTTTGCAGGATGGCACCCGTGTGCGCGCTACCCCGGCAGAGGTCGTCGCCGAGTAGCGCCGCAGGTATGACACGCCGGGTCAGCGTACGTCGTACGACCGCGACCTCCCAGCGCGCGGGTTTGCTGTGCGGGTGGCCAGGCCGAAATTCGGTGCTGAGAGGGCCCGAGGCTCACGCCCCGACAGATGCGACTGGATCCCAGCGCCCGGACCGGATCGTACGTCTGTCCGTCGGCGCGGTTGGTCACCGGTGGAGTGTTGTCAGTATTGCTTGCCCAGTGGGTAGAGGACGCTCGCGCGGTGGAGGCAGGGTTGACCGTCGTCGAGCAGCGGGGCGCCAACCTCGTCGCCGCGCACTCTGGTTTGCTGGCTGCTGTGACCACCGTGAACTGGGAACGTGAGCCCGGGGAGAAGATTGAGGAGTTCGTGGCAGCGTTGCTGCTGCTGGAACACCCTCATGGCAACCTGATCACCCCGTCCCGCGGTGACCGAGGGGTCGATATTCGGGTCTGGCACCCTGACGGCTTCGACATTTACCAGGTCAAGCGGTACACCCGCCCGCTCACGTCGAGGCAGGTGACCGAGGTGGAGAACTCCTGGTCCACGTTCGTCCGGGAGACATTGCCGGTTCTTCCCGTGCGGTCGTGGACCTTGGTGACACCGTGGAATCCCACCAATGACCGGCTGGATTGGCTCGACCAGCTCACCACCGGTGCCGGAATCCCGTGCCGGTGGATGGGGCGGACCAACCTGGATGTGATGGCCGCGCAGCGACCGTCGCTGATCGACTACTACTTCGGCGACGGTGGGCAACGCCTGCAGCGGCTCATCGCGGACGCCCTTCAGGGAGGCCGGGACCTGCCGCCCGGCGTTCCGGCAGAGGACATGCTCGCCGCCGCCGTCGCACGGCAGCGCAGCATCGTCGTCTCCCTCAACGAGCTTGACCCGTTCTACCGCTACGAACTGGACATCCGCACCGGCGCATTGCGCGACCAACCATGGGACGCCGACACGAGGGGACCGGTCCAGGTCGCCTACGTCCGGTACAACCAGCTCGACGACGATCACTACTCGGTCCTGCGGCTGGTACCCCTGTCGGCCGAGTCCCTCAAACTGCGGCCCATCACCGTCGCCGCCCGGCTGGAGGTCAGCTCCGGATCGCCGGAGCACCAGGCGGTCGAGGACTTCTTGCAGTTCGGCGCCCCGTTCAACGACGTCCCGGGGACGGTCACCGAGGTGTCCGGGCCCCCCGGCATCGCCACGTCCACCGCCGGTCAAGGGTTGTTCCGGTTCATGATCGCCTCGGAGTCCGCTGCTAGCCTGCCGGACTTGGAGGTCCGCCTCCTAGCGGCGGACGGGTCGGTGCTCCACACCGTGGACCTCATCGACGTCGAAGTGTCTTCCGGGGTACACGGCCCAGGCTCTTGGCTGTTCGGACGTGACCGCGGCGGCGCGGTGGAGTTTCAGTTCTTCCTCAACGGCGCCGACGGTCACGGGCTGCAGTTAGACGGGTGTTCTCTGACCGGAAAGTCCCCCGCAGACGTCCTACCCGCGGTTCGGTTGACGGCGGACCTTCGCCAGGGCACGGGCCTGGTCGCGGCTATCCGCGGCGGCGGCAGACCGGTTACCCCGGTGTGGGAGATCGGAGACGAAGCGCTGGCGGCGGTGGCCCGCGGGCACTTACTCCTCCTCGAAGCGCTGGCGGTCGTCCAGCGACACACCTACGACCGCATCACAGTGCCGGATGTCAACACGATCCCACGAGAGGAACTGGAGGAGATCCTGCGCGTCGGCCGCCTCCTACGGGGAGAACAGATCGAGGCGACCTGGTCGGAAGTCCCCCTGACGGTGGCCTCGCCGGACCGCATGCCCAGCGGCGAAGAAGAGTTCATCCTCGCCGGCATATTTCCGATGACCGTCCGACTAAACGGCAGCGAGGTCACGTTGGACATGCGCCGGCGCGTCCTGTACTGCTCAGCCCGCCTCGCGGACCCGATCCAGCTGTCATCCGTCCAGGCCGGCGACACCCTTCGCCTGGTGCCCGGCTCGACCGATCGTGCCATCATCGCCGCAGTGTCAGTTGATGACTCGGTTCCGCCTTCCTGAACCTAACCAGGCAGGTGGTCTGTGATCCGGCTCCTCTGTCAGTGCAAACCTTCGCCTTGTCCTCGGTGGCCGTAGCCCGGGCCGGCCATCGCCTCGGACTCGACCGCGACCGCCTGGTCGCTTGGGTGAAGCTCGTGGTCGAATCATGGGGCGCGACCGGCCAGCCTTGGTGGATCGAGGATGCCTGGGTGCCCGGCCGGCGGGGTCAGGCACTGGCGGCGGTCGTCATCATGGTCGGGCCGGCCGGTTCGCCTGCCTCGCCCACCGCCTGTCCGGTGATCATGGGGAGGGGGCCGGTCAGGGCGGGCAGCCACATCTGGACCTGCCGGGCGCGGGCCGCGCCGCCGCGTCCGTGGGCCACGACGGTCAGTTCGCGGCAGCGCAGCCGTCCCCGGCCGTCGCCCAGCCCGTACCAGGTGCCGGCGGTGGCTGCCAGGGCCAGGTCCGCGCCTGGCCAGTCGCCGACGGGGACCAGGACGCTGCCGCGTTGGCGGGCCCGCGCCGACAGCCGCCGCGCCAGCGGCGGTGGGACCGTCTGGGCTGCGGTTGTCACGACCAGCTCAAGACCGTCGAGCAGGGTGGCCACCACCTCCGGCCAGTCCGGGCCGGGGTCGGGCACCAGGGCCATCCGCTGCAGGTCCACGCCGAGTTCGGCGGCGGCGATCGGGCCCAGCGCGGGCATCCCGACCACCGCGCACCAGGACCCGGCCCGGGTGGCTCCGGCGAGCAGGGCCAGGACCAGCGACGTGCCACCGTGTACCGCCACCGTCGATCCCCGGCGCAGGCCCCGCCCGGCAAACAACACCCGCAGCGGGGCGGGTACGTCGATGACCCGATCCGCACCCGGCCGGTCCACCCGCTGGCTGGCCCGGTCGACCATCCCGGACAGGCCGGTGGCACGGCGCAACCGCCCCGAGTCGATCAACCCGAGGACCTCCTCGGCGGTGCCCACCGTGGAGACGTCCCGGCCGAGGGCACGCATCCGCGCTCGCAGCCGCTGTTCGCCAGCGCCGTCCCGCAGGTCCGGCGTCGGCAGTGGTACCGCCGTCGTGCTCACGGCCACGCCCTCCCGGATACTCCCGTCGTGCCCAGTACGCCGAGGGGAAGCGCGACACTGCGAACCGAGGCTCTTAGCACGTATGTTCGACAATCGAACGTACGCCTTGGCGATCAAGAGCGCAAATTTCAACCCGCTGACCTGCCGCTACGGGAGGAGCACCTTGGCGAGGACGGCCCCGGCAACCAGGTAGGCGCCCCACGCGATCCGGCTGCCCCGCTCGATGCGCCGACGAGCCAGCCGCGCGGCGGTGACGGGGGCGCCCAGGAGGTATGGGATGAGCGCGCCGGCGAGGATGCTCGCCGTCGGGCCGGTGCCCAACAGCAGCCCGAGCAGCGCGGCCAGGTACACGTCGCCCATGCCAACCAAGCCGACCAGCGCGAGGATCAGGTAGACGCCGCCGAACGCGGCGGCGACCACCACCGCCCGGGCCGCAAGGCCAGGATCGCGGGCACACACTGCGGCCACGGCGACCAGCGGGGCGATGACAGCCGCCCCGGCGGCGAGGATCGGTCGGGGTAACCGGTTGACGGAGGCGTCGATGCCGGCCAGGACAACACCGACGGCGGTGAGCACCAGCCACGCCGCGAGCAGGACCGCCTCGGCCGCGTTGCGGGTCGGCAGCCGCCAGGCCCGGTTGGACGTCGTCGCCGCTGGCGAGGCTGCTGCTGTACAGGCACACCGTGTGTCGCCCGCCTTGTGCCAATCCCGTCGGTCCCCGGCGCCGAATGCCTTACAGAACGGCCTGTCTAC
>Ga0137375_10009481_pt1 | contig 11551 bp, 8 predicted proteins | sample SagtaG_24_FD_104936 | JGI IMG/M metagenome (GOLD analysis project Ga0137375, IMG submission 104936) | Vadose zone soil microbial communities from Sagehorn Ranch, Mendocino, California, USA - Sage1_R_113_16 metaG | ecosystem: Environmental > Terrestrial > Soil > Vadose zone | place: USA... | reverse complement strand
GGCCCCGGACTTGCGCTCGAGCGGGCGGCCGGGCGGGTCACGCAGGGCGAGATCGTCGGCATCGACCACTCACAGACGATGCTCGCCCAGGCCTCGTCTCGCAACGCGCGCGAGATCCGCGACGGCCGCATGCGCCTCATGATCGGCGCGGCCGAGGAGCTCGATGCCGCCCGGCTCGGCCGGTTCGACGCGATCTACTCGATCAACGTCTCGATGTTCTGGCGCGACCCGGCCGCGGTGTTCGCGAAGCTGTACGAGCTGCTCGCCCCGGGCGGCGTCCTCGCCACCACCCACCAGCCTCGCCAGGCGAAGGCCCGCCCCGAGGACGCCGACGCGATGGCGGAACGGCTGTCCGCCTGGCTGAAGGCCGCCTCGTTCGAGCGCGTGCGCACCGAGCGGCTCGCGCTCGAACCGATCCCGGCGGTCTGCGTGCTCGGCCACCGGGCGCCGTAGCGATGAGGTCGCCAGCGGATTGACGCGGCCGCTCACCGGCCCGGCCTTACGAGCAGCTTTTGTGCTCTACTCCGTCCGTTCGAGCTGACAGGAGGGGGGGCGATGAGATTCGATCACGTCGGGATCGGGCTTGCGGCATGGATCTCGGTGCAGGGGCAGCTCGGTTGTGCGGCTCGGCCATCCGATGAGCTGGCCACCGAGACGCGCGCCGTCGACGAGGAGGCTGACGACGATGGCAATGACGGCGACGGAGACTGCGAGGACGGAGGCTGCGACGACGGAGACTGCGAGGACGAGCCGGGCGCGGTGGAGTCGCTCGCCGACGCGGCGGAGCGCGCCCACCGGCTGGTCGGCGCGGCGGTCGCCTTCGGCCCGCTGACCACCGAGCCGACCTATCGCGAGGTCCTCGAGCGAGAGCTCGACTACATCACGCCGGAGAACGCGACCAAGTGGGGCTCGCTGCAGCCGGAGGACCCGCAGCACTGGTCGTTCGAGGAGGCCGACACGATCATCGACGCCGCCGACGGCGCGGGGCAGGCGATCAAGGGACACGCGCTGGTCTGGCACAACCAGCTTCCGCCGTTCGTGACCGACGACCTCACGCCCGAGCAGCTGACCCAGACCATGCACCGGCACATCCGCAAGGTCGTGCGCCGCTATCGCAAGCAGATCCGGGCCTGGGACGTCGTCAACGAGGCGGTCGCCGACGACGCCACCCTGCGAGACACGGTGTTCCTGCGCAAGCTCGGCCCCGGTTACCTCGCGGACGCCTTCCGCGAGGCGCACCGGGCCGACCGCAAGGCCGTCCTCTACTACAACGACTACAGCATCGACGTCATCAACCCCAAATCGGATGCGGTGTACGCACTCGTCCAGTCGCTCCTCGAGGCCGGCGTCCCGATCGGCGGCGTCGGATTCCAGATGCACCTCGAGGCCCAGAACGCGCCGACCACCGAGGCGATGGTCGCCAACCTGTCGCGGTTCGCGGCGCTCGGTCTCCGCGTGAACATCAGCGAGCTCGATGTCCGGGTCCGCCTGCTCTCCGGCGACATGGCGACGAAGCTCGCGGTCCAGAAGCAGGTCTACCACCGCGTGGTGGCAGCCTGCATGCAGGTCGAGCGGTGCGAGAGCGTCACGGCCTGGGGCTTCACCGATCTGCACTCCTGGATCGACTCCTTCTTCGGGGCGGACGACCCGCTGGAGTTCGACGAGCAGTACCGGCGCAAGCCGGCCTACCACGGCATGGTCGACGGCTTCCTGGGCGTGCCGCCGGATGCGGCGGGGACCGCGCCGAACCTCGTCGCGAACTCGACCTTCGAGATCGGCACCGACGGCTGGGTCGCGTCAGGCGGGACACTGGATGCCACCGGGACCATCGCCCACACCGGCGCGAGCAGCGCGCGGGTGAGCGCCCGCACGGCCGGATCGCAGGGGCCGGTCCACGATCTCCGTCCGGTCGTGCAGCCGGGGCGCGGCCACGACGTCAGCGCGTGGGCCCGCGTCTCGGCGCCGGCCGAAACCGTCCGACTGGTGGCGAAGACGCGATGCGAGGGCGGCAGCGATCTGTCGACGACCCTGGACAGCGAGGTCGCCACCGACGCCGCCTGGGTCGAGCTGTCGGGCGAGCTTGCGGTACCGGCCTGCACGCTCGCGGAAGTCACGATCGGGGTCGAGGGCCCGGCGCCAGGCGTGACCCTGTATGTCGACGATGTCGCGGTGCGGCCGCAGCCGGGCGATCTCGGACCCAACCTGATCGCGAACCCGGACTTCGAGACCGGGACGGCGGGCTGGTTCGGCTTCGGCGGCCCGACCCTCACCGCCAGCACGGCGCAGGCGCACCGCGGCCTGCAGAGCGGCTTCGTCACCAACCGGACGGCCACGTTCCAGGGGCCCGCGCACGACCTGCTCGGGCTGGCGGTCGCGGGCGGGACCTATCAGGCCAGCGCATGGGCGAGGCTCGACGGCGCCGGATCCGGTCCCGCGACGCTGACGCTCAAGGCATCCTGCTCCGGCGCCGACCAGTTCGGGCAGATCGCCAGCGTGACCGCGACGAGCACCGAGTGGACGGAGGTCGCCGGCAGGTTCACGGTGCCGAGCTGCACCCTGACCGGGCTCACCATCTATCTCGAGGGTCCGCCGGCGGGGGTCAACCAGTACATCGATGACGTCTCGGTTCGCCAGGACCTGTCGATGCTGGGGTCCAACCTCGTCGCCAACCCCGGCTTCGAGAGCGGGACGACCGGCTGGTTCGGGTTCGGCGGCCCCACGCTCACGGCGACGGCGGCGCAGGCCCACACCGGCGCGCAGAGCGTCCTGGTCACGAATCGCACGGCGACGTTCCAGGGCCCGGCCACCAGCCTGCTGTCGGTCGCGACCCCGGGCGCGCATGCGGCGAGCGGCTGGGTGCGGCTCGCCAGCGCGACCGCTGCGCAGGTGCGAATGACCTTGAAGACGACCTGCGGCGGCGTCGATCAGTTCGCGACGGTCGGCGCGGCGAATGCGACCGACGCCGGCTGGACCCAGATCACGGGCACCCTGACCGTTGCGGACTGCGCGCCGACCGACCTGGTCGTCTACTTCGAGGGCCCGGCCGCGGGAATCGACTTCTACCTCGACGACGTGGCGGTCCAGAAGCTGGCGCCCTAGACCCAACGCCGTTCGGTCTGCGTCTCTGCGATGAACTTGCGGGGGCTTGGACGCTGACCGAACGGCATTGAGCCCGAGACCAGGGTTCGCAGGCCCGCGCACGGCGATCCGCGCCGCGCATTCCGTGCGGCCCGCGGGCCATGAAGCGCGAGGTCGTTGCGCCGGGAGTTCGTGCGTGCTATTCACCAGCGCGTTCTCGAGCGTTCGATCCCCCGTGCCCTTTCGCGCGCGGATGTCTGGCGCCGATTCGAAAGGTCACGATTCATGTCATTCAGCGAGCTCGGCCTGTCCGAGACCCTGCTCAGCGCGGTGCAAGAGCGAGGTTACCAGGTCCCCACCCCCATCCAGGTGGAGGCGATCCCACCGGCATTGCGCGGGCGCGACCTGCTCGGTTGCGCCCAGACCGGCACCGGAAAGACGGCAGCGTTCGCCCTTCCGCTCCTCCAGATCCTGGCCGCCGCGCCGCGCGCGCAAGGTTCGCGCGCTCCACGCGCCCTCGTCGTCTCGCCCACCCGCGAGCTCGCGGCGCAGATCGGTGAGGACATGCGCGCCTACGGGCGCCATCTGCCGCTCTCCCACGCCGTGGTGTTCGGCGGAGTGAGCCAGGCGGGGCAGGTCGCGGCGCTCAGGCGCGGGGTCGACGTCCTCGTCGCCACGCCCGGCCGTCTGCTCGATCTCCTCGAGCAGGGATTCCTGCGGCTGGGCGCGGTCTCGATCCTCGTGCTCGACGAGGCGGATCGCATGCTCGACATGGGCTTCCTGCCGGACGTGCGCCGGATCATCGCCGCGCTTCCGGCCCGCCGGCAGACGATGCTCTTCTCCGCGACGATGCCGTCGGAGATCGCGGCGCTGGCCGCGCAGCTCATGGTCGATCCGGTGCGCGTGGCGGTCGCGCCGCCGGCCTCCGTCGCCGAGACCGTGGACCAGCGCGTCTTCGCGGTGGCGCGGGAGGACAAGCCGGCGCTGCTGGTGCATCTGCTCGGCGACCTGTCGCTCTCGCGCGTGCTGGTCTTCACCCGCACCAAGCACGGAGCCGACCGGTTGTGCCAGAAACTGGAGCGGCAGAGGATCGCGGTCGCGGCGATCCACGGCAACAAGTCGCAGAACGCGCGGCAGCGCGCGCTGGACGAGTTCCGGCGCGGGGCAGTCCGCGTCCTGGTGGCGTCGGACATCGCGGCGCGCGGACTCGACATCGACCAGATCAGCCACGTCATCAACTACGATGTGCCGAACGAGCCGGAGACGTACGTCCACCGCATCGGTCGGACCGGGCGGGCAGGGGCGGTGGGTGAGGCCATCTCGCTCTGCTGCCACGAGGAGCGCGGCTTCCTCCGCGCGATCGAGAAGACGATCCGGCGGCCGATCGCGGTCGATCGCACGCACCCGTTCCACGTCGAGCTCGCTCGCGAGCGCACCGAGCCGCCGTCGGCGGCCGCGCGAGGCCGCAGGCACGGCCGGGTCGCGGCGCCCCATCGCCATTCCGGCCGGCGAGGTTCCAGCGCGTCGTCTCGCCGGAACTAGGTCCTCGTCCAGCTCCAGCGAGGGCGATCAGTCGACGTCCACCACCCTCTCGGCCCACTGCGCGGTGTGGTTGTCGGTGCCGAGATCCTGGAAGGGCAAGGCGAGGGCCGGGTAGCTCGGGTCGTCGCCGGCGATGCCGAGGTCGGGATCGATCGCGGCCATCCAGATGAGGGTGTCCCCGGGCGCGGGCGTGCGGAGGCCGTAGTTGCGGTCGGACGAGAAGGTCATCCAGTGGAGGCGGCCGCCGTTCGCGTCCCTGGTGAAGGTGAAGGGAGCCCACTTGGGGAACGAGTTCTCGACCACGGCCCTGACGTCGGTGGGGCCGGGCGCGTTGGTCCGGGCCAGCTCGACCGCCGGCGCGTCCGTCTCCGGCCGCATGACGAAGAGGGTGGCGTCGGGATCGTCGTACGCGTCGCAGTCGTCGCCGTTCAGGCCGTCGGCGCAGACCGAACGGTTGAACGCGATGAGGTCCGCCGCCGGCGAGAAGGTCGGGTAATAGGTGCTCTCCCCCTGGGCGCCGGCGGTGAGCTCGACGGGCGCTCCGAAAGGCTCGCCCGCGCTCGCTCGCGTCACCACGCGCAGCGAGCACTGGTGGGCGAACGCGAGCGTGCCGCTCGACATCGTGGACGCCTCGCCGACCTGGGTGTAGGCGATGCGGTCGCCATCCGGCGACCAGTCCGGGTGGTTGGCCGGCTGGGTCTCGGTGCCGCCGACATCGATCGTCTCGACGAACGCCCCGGTCGCGCCGTCGAAGATGTTGAGGTCGTAGCTCTGCCAGCCGGTCGCCTCCTCGTTGGCAAAGACGCCGACGTACTGGGTCCCGTCCGGGTCCCAGGAGGAGAACGCGCTCTGCGGTGTCGAGTTGTACGGGACGATCGGCTCGCCGGTGGACAGATCGAGGAGGAGCACCATCGCGCCGTACGATCCCTCCGATGAGGTCAGGAGCTTCTCGCCGTCGCGCGAAAGGGCGTGGCAACCGACGCAGTGCCCGCCGGTCATCTCCGTGCCGACCACCCGCTCGGCCGCCACCTGGTCGGATGACGCGAAGTCGAAGCGCATGATCGCGGTGGCGTCCCCGTCCACCTCCGAGGTCGTCCAGTAATAGATGCCGCCCTGGATATCGTCGTGGGAGAAGGAGATCGCGATCGACTCGCTGTGCCCGACGCCGCTTCCCGCCAGGTCCGTGGCGTCGGCTCCGACCGTGACCGGCCCGAGACCGCGGCTCGACTCGGCCACCCAGCGCCACACATCCGCGTCCGGCGCGTAGATGCAGCCGCCGCCAAGCGGGGTGACGCAGGTCGTGTAGACCACGACGTCGATCAGATCGGTCGCGAACGAGATGGCGAAGACCTCGCTGCCGGGCTGGGGGACGAAGTGAATCTCGAGCTGGCGCAGGTTCGGCGGGACCAGGACTCCGTCGGCGGGGTAGACCAGCTCCGGCGCGAGCGCCGGGACGTCGCCGCCGCCGAACAGCCCGGACGGGTCCGGCGGCAGCTCCGCCTCCGGGTCGTTGTGCTGGGCGCGCAGCTTGACCGTCAAGCTGGCCGAGGCGGTCTGGCCGTCGAACGAGGCCACCACCTCGGTCCGGCCGGCGACTTCGGTGCCGGTCGTGAGGGTGGCGCCCTCGAAGCGGCCCAGGCGGGAGTCGTCGAGGCGCAGGCTGACCTCGTCGCTGACGTCGCCGCTCGAGCCGTCCTGGAAGCGCCCCGTCACGACGTAGTCGGCCGTCGCGGCCACCCCGTCCTCGATGGTGAGGGTGAGGTCAGCCGGTTCGATCGTGAGCTCGACGACCGGGTTGCCCCCGGCATCGTCGTCGTCGTCCGCGTCGTCACTCCCCCCTCCGCCGCCGCAGGCGGCGAGCGCGATCGCGAGTGCAGCGACACCGAGCAGACCGGCGCTGTCGATGCGCCGGACGCGGACCATCCACATGGATCGTTCCCCCTGAGTAAGGCTGAATCACCCGGCCGCTCGGGCCGCAGATCGAAAATCGACAGGAGGTTACCACGTCGCACACGAGCTGCCGACCACATCACCGTACACGCTCGCGAGGCTCCTATCCTACGCGGCGCCGACGCTCGCGAGCCGTGCTAGCGTTCCGGCATGAGGATCGGGCTGCTGGCCATCGCGTGCCTGCTGCTCGGGTGCGGCGGGCCGGTCCTGCGGAATGCGCCGCGGGTGAACTCGACGGTCGTTGCGGCCACGGCCGCGGCGGTGGCCGGAGCCGCGACCCTGGCGGATCCGGCCGCGGCGGCGAGGCGGCAGGAGCAGAAGAGCGAGGGCGAGGTGAGCAAGCCTCCCCAGAAGGTGACCGACACCGTGCCGCACGACGTCCTCGATCGCCTCGATGAGGCGGAGGCAGAGCGAAAGCGCCAGGAGGGCGGCGAGGACTGATCCGGAAGTCGCCGGCCTATCCGGCGGACGCCTTGCCGGTGCGCGGCAGGAGCACGTCGTCGATGAGCCCGTACTCCTTCGCGGTGCCTGCGCTCATGTAGTTGTCGCGATCCATGTCGCGGGTGAGCTGGTCGATCGGCTTGCCGCACGCCTCGGCGAGGAGCCGGGCGAGCGTGTCCCGCAGATGGCGGACCTCGCGCGCCTGGATCTCGATGTCGGCAGCCTGTCCGCGGGTGCCGCCGTGCGGCTGATGGATGAGGATGCGCGCGTGCGGCAACGCGAGGCGGCGGCCCTTGTGGCCGGATGCGACCAGGACCGCGGCCATCGACGCGGCCATGCCGACGCACATCGTCGCGACCGGGCTGCGCAGGTACTGCATCGTGTCGTAGATCGCCAGGCCGCTGTAGACCACGCCGCCCGGCGAGTTGACGTAGAGCATGATTTCCTTGTCCGGATCTTCGCTCTCGAGGAAGAGGAGCTGCGCGATGACGATGTTCGCCACCGGGTCGTCGATCTCCGAGCCGAGGAACACGATCCGATCGTGCAGGAGCCGGTCGAAGATGCTCCAGTGGCGCTCGCCTCGATGAGTGGTCTCGATGACCGTCGGCAGGAGGACGGCCTGCGCGCGCTCGAGGGTCTCGAGCGCGTGCGCGCGGGTCTCAGGACGCTTCACGGATCTCTCCTTCCTGTCCGCGTGGGGCGCGCGGACCTTCCGATATCCGTCGCTCGCGCCGACGAGCGACCCGATCAGGCGGCCAGCCGGACCGCGCTCGCCTGGATGCGGCCTCTCGGGGACGCGATCGTCTGGTCGTTCGCGGGGCTCGCCTCTCTCACCTCGGCGGTGAGGACGAGCAGGCATCCGCCCGGGATCGGCGACAGCTCCCAGCGCAGCTTCTCGTCGCCGACCGTGTAGGCGAGGACGCGCGGCGGATCCTGCTCCAGGATCTCGCGCTCGCTCGTGAGGAGCTCCTCGGGGAACCAGCCCGCGAGCTCTCCGGCGTCGGTCAGCGCGCGCCACACCTTGTGCGGAGGATGGGGCAGGCGGCGCTCGAACCGGCGGGACTCTCTGTCCCCGGGCGGTCTCTCGTTCTTCATCGCTTCCTCCTCTTCCTCGGCTCCGGCTCGGGCCGGTCCGGCATCGTCGCGAGATGTCGCTCGAGCGCGTCGAGATGTCTGGCCCAGTGGACGCGATAGGGCGCGACCCAGGCGTCGAGCTCGCGCAGCGGCGCGGCGCGAAGGCGGTAGCGACGGCGCTGGGCGTCGACCTCCGCCTCGACCAGGCCTGCGTCGCGCAGCACGCGGAGGTGCTTCGAGACGGCCGGCTGGGCGAGCCCGAGCGCGTCGGCGATCTCTCCGACCGAGCGGTCGTCGACGCGGAGGAGATCGAGGATCCGGCGCCGGCTCGGCTCCGCGATCACCTCGAACGTGCTGGGCATGGACGACAATATGCCTTGTCGGGCATATGCCTGTCAAGGCATGCGCACCACGGCCGCGGTCGCCGGGCAGCCGGTCCTTCAGGCCGCCCGTCGACCGCGCTTCTCACTCGCTGCGCAGGCCCGCGACGATCGACTCAGTGCGTCGTCAGGGGGCCGAGCTCCTGGATGACGTTCTGGAGCGGGCTGTACACGAACTGGTTGCCCGCGCCGTTGCCGCCCCAGAGGATGCCTTCCAGGCCGGCGTCGGTCGTGCCGGAGCGCGTGAAGACGTCGGAGCCGCTGTCGCCGCCGCCCACGCCGGCGCTCACGAAGTTCTGGCACAGCTGCACGATGCGCGTGCCCGACACCCCCGTGTTGACGCACGTGTTGGTCACGACGCCGGACGTCCAGCCGGTCGTGCGCCCCACCTTGTTGACGGTCGCGCCCACGACGATGCCGTTGTTCGTGTCGTCGCTGCGGATCGTGAAGCTGCCGACGACCTCGAGCGAGCCGTTGTTGGGACCGGAGGTCCTTGCGATCATTCCCAGGGCCTGGTTGGCGCCGTCGACGTAGGCGGCGCGGGAGGAGTCGCTGCGCCGGCAGACCCGTGCGCGCGGACACCCGCTGAGTCTGGTGTAGGCCGGGTCGGACACTTCGGTGGCGATCTGCGTTCCATTCACGGACTGGAGCGGCTGGAAGTACGGCGTGTTCTCCACGCCTCCCTGCGTCGTGGTGCAGTGGGAAGCCGTGATGAACGATCTCACGCCGCCGGAGGTGGCGTTGAAGCCGACGCTGCACAGGAAGCCTGGGAAGTTGATCTGCACGCCGGCCCTGACCGGACGATCGACGATGGCCTGCAGGGTCGCAACCTGGTAGATCGGATCCACCTGCTCGACGAGGATCGCGTCCGCGCGAACCCCGAGCTTCGCCATCGCCGCGCGGACCCGGGCCTCGCTGGCGGCGCTGTCGACGCCGATCCGCACGCGGTTGGTGGTCTCGTCATTGTCGACGAGCACGGTTCCCTCGACGTCGAACGCGGAGGCGGTCGCCGCGAGCTGCAGGTCTTCCAGGTCCTGCCAGCCATACTGTCCGTCGATCACGCGGACCTCGGTGGCGGGGAGTCCCAGGCCGGCCAGGTAGGTCTCGAACGCGCCCTGGGCCGGCGCCTGATCCGATCCGGCCGTGAGATAGAGCGTCGGGATCCCGTCGGCGTCGAGGAAGTACCCGCCGAAGCCCGGCACTTGCTGGCTTATCTCCCTGTCAGTGGGCAGCTGCGCATAGGCGCTCCATGCGCCCTCGCTGTCGGTCGGCTCCGAGTCATCCGCGCAGGCAGACACGATCAGCGCGAGACCAGAGATGAGTGTGAACAGACGCAAACGCCGCATGCAGACCTCCTTCCAACGATGGCAATGTATCGCGCGCTCGGAGGCAGTCGGCGGTCGGATTGGTATCTCGTGGCCGAGTCGCGATCGAGAACAGCCGACGAGCGGAGATCGAGATCGCGGGCCCGCCCCCGGGCCGCGGCCAGTCTAGAACGAACGAATTGCGGACGAAAGCGAGGAGGCCCGTGATGCGCACGTGAACGCCGGACGATGTTGAGCCGAAAGGTCGGACGCGGGCGTTCCCATCCCCACCTTGTCCCCTGTGATTCGATCTCGAAACGCCATGCGGCGCCGGATCGCTCGGCGGCGCGTCCTGTCGACCGCGACCGCGATCGAGTCTGCGCGATCCAGCGGGAGCCTTTCCGCGAGGTCGCGGCGCGCCGCGACGCGAACGATTCGAGTCGACTCGATGAGTCGATCGACCAGGAAGATCGTCCGACGAAACGTCATCGCCCCAGCGGGGCGAGGGCCCGGCAACCATCGCTGGCGGATCGGCCGGTTCTGTGGCCCAATCGGGACCTCGATGATCCGAGCCGCCGAGCCGCCGCGCGCCGGGCTGATCGAGATCGCACGACGGCTCGATCCGCTCGTCCTGCGCTGGAGCCGATGAGCCGACGAGCCGCGCCGGGACGTCTGGACGCATGAGCCTGGTCTGGAGGAAAGAATGAGCGCAAGGCAGGACAGGACAGGGCAGCGAGCGCTTCGCTCGCGTCTCTGGTTCAATGACTCCACCAATCCCGGGATGACCGCGCTCTACCTGGAGCGCTATCTCAACTACGGCCTCACCCGACAGGAGCTGCAGTCCGGCCGCCCGATCATCGGCATCGCGCAGTCGGGGAGCGACCTCTCGCCCTGCAACCGCCATCACCTCGAGCTCGCGCTCCGCGTGCGCGAGGGCATCCGCGAGGCGGGCGGCGTCGCCATCGAGTTCCCGACCCATCCGATCCAGGAGACCGGCAAGCGTCCGACCGCCGCGCTCGACCGCAACCTCGCCTACCTCGGTCTGGTCGAGGTCCTGTTCGGCTATCCGCTCGACGGCGTCGTCCTCACCACTGGATGCGACAAGACCACGCCGGCCTGCCTCATGGCGGCCGCGACCGTCAACATCCCGGCCATCGTGCTGTCGGGCGGGCCGATGTTGAACGGCTGGTTCCAGGGGGAGCGGACCGGTTCCGGCACCATCGTGTGGAAGTCGCGCGAGAGGCTCGCCGCCGGCGAGATCGACTACGAGCAGTTCCTCGACCTCGTCGCCTCGTCGGCCCCCTCGGCCGGGCACTGCAACACCATGGGCACGGCGACCACGATGAACTCCCTGGCCGAGGCGCTCGGCATGTCGCTGCCCGGCTGCGCCGCCATCCCGGCGCCCTACCGCGAGCGCGCCCAGATCGCGTACGCGACCGGCAAGCGGATCGTGGAGATGGTGTGGGAGGACCTCAAGCCCTCCGACATCCTGACCCGCAAGGCGTTCGAGAACGCGATCGTCGTCAACTCGGCCATTGGCGGGTCGACCAACGCTCCGATCCACATCAACGCGCTGGCCCGGCACAGCGGCGTCGAGCTGCCGATCGAGGACTGGCAGCGCGTCGGCCACCGGATCCCGCTCCTGGTCAACCTGCAGCCGGCCGGCGCGTATCTCGGCGAGGAGTTTCACCGCGCGGGCGGCGTCCCGGCGGTGGTGCGCGAGCTCATCGCGCATCGCCACATCCATGCCGACGCGCTGACCGTGACCGGCCGGACCCTGGG
>Ga0137375_10009478_pt1 | contig 11553 bp, 10 predicted proteins | sample SagtaG_24_FD_104936 | JGI IMG/M metagenome (GOLD analysis project Ga0137375, IMG submission 104936) | Vadose zone soil microbial communities from Sagehorn Ranch, Mendocino, California, USA - Sage1_R_113_16 metaG | ecosystem: Environmental > Terrestrial > Soil > Vadose zone | place: USA... | reverse complement strand
GCCGCCACGCAGCCGCCGCATGTGCGGCACCGCGGCCCGGGCGCATAGCCACGCGGCGCGAAGGTCCACGGCCATCTGGATGTCCCAATCGGCGACCTCCACGGCATCCATCGGCTTGTGCTGATAAACCGACGCCATGTTGACCAGGATGTCGAGGCGTCCCAGCGCGCCGACGGCTTCCTCGACGACCCGGTCGCCGGCATCCGGCTGCTGCAGATCCGCCTGCAAAACGACGGATCGCCGGCCGAATTCGCGCACGGCTTCGGCCGTTTCGTCGGCTTCGGTGCGCGATTTTCGATACACCAGCGCGATATCGGCACCCCGCCGTGCCAGCTCGGTGGCGACGACCGCCCCGATGCGCTTGCCCCCGGTTATCAGAGCGACCCGGTCAGTCAGTTCCATGTCACCGCCGCGGATCATGCCACGGTCCGCTTACGGGGCCGAAACCTCTTTGCGATGCATCCCGAATCTGGCCGGATTCGGCAACCGCCAAGGAGCCTTACTGCAAGCTGGATGATCGGAGGGACTTGGCGTACTCGAGGACCGTCCAGATCTCATCTTTGGTCATCGTCGATTTGAACGTCGGCATGAGGGGCGCCTTTCGGCCGTTCCAGATTTTGTAGAACATGACACCGTCCGGCGTCGTGGACGCCGTCAAGTCGCCAGGACGATGCCGCGTATCGCCGGATGGTCCGTCTCCGCGACCTGTGGCTCCGTGGCACTTCGCACAGTTCGACGAAAACAAACCCTTGCCCTTTTCGAGGACCGCGGCGGTCCGCGTCAGCGGACTTCTGTCCTGCTCCGCACTCTGAGGAATCGTCCAGCCTGCCGCATTTGACGTTGCAGCGATGTCGGCGGGCGATTGCGCGATGGTCAACGCGCGAGCGAGCCAGAGCACCACACCTACTGATGCGGCGGCAGCTGCACGACGCGGTGACCAACTGCGCACGGGAATGACCTCGAAATCGACGCTACTGCGTCCGAACGAGCGGCCCGCGAATCACACCGCCAGGATTGAGCGCCGTATGGACGTTGAAGTAGAAGCCCGCCGGATTGTTGATGATGTTCGTCGCAGTAGCGCCGTCGACGTTCTGCGATTGCGTAAACGAACCGGCGCCATTCGTCAACGTCACCGAACCCGCAGCCGGAATCAATGGGACCAGGACACCTCCGGCGACGCCCGCGGCTCCCGTATGAATGTGCGCCACCGTAATCGTCGAACCCGCCGGGAACCCCTGAAGAGTGGCGACGACTGTGACGGTCGCGGCGGTAATGGCGCCCGCGGCGTCTTTCGTCGTGTCGAATGTAATAGTCGCGTTGCCGGACGCGACCGATTCGGCATTGGTGATGGGCGGCACTTCATTTGCCGACGAAAGCTGCGCTGAGAACGTCGGCTTGGCGGCCGGCGCTGGTGTCGGCGAGGTCGGCGAGCTGCCACAGCCAGCCGCGAGGGACGCCATAACTAATACGAGAAGGGATGCACGCGTCATCGGGAGCGCTCCTTGGGTTAGAAGAATTTTCTGGCCAGATTGAAGCCGAAGTACAGGCTGTTGGGGAACCCGCCGCGCGCCATCTGCGCGAATGTTGTCCCCTGGGTGGTGTTCGTGAACGTCAGATCGAACACATGGCCGCCGATGCGCTTCGAGATGCCGACGCCGTATTCCGGATCGCTGGTCACATAGCCGCCGGCGCGCGGCGTCACTTCTGCGACGTGATAGACCGTCGGCCGCACACGTAGGCTGCCGCCGAGGCCGACCAGGACGGAGTCCCGGATCACACCGGTTCCAGCGGCCGAGTTGTGCACCCACATCGGCACCGCATAGAGCGCCACGACGTTGGCAACGTCGCGCGAAATCGACGCGCCGATGGCTGGCGCGTACTGCCGGCGGAAATTGTCCACGCCTTCCACCGACAGAATCGCCGAAAACCCGAGCGGTGTCCCGGCGTTCTGATGAAATGCGTCGTACTTTCCGTACAGCTGAATCGTCCGATTGAAGCTCGTGCGGTACGCCGCCACCTCGACGTGCCTGGCGACCGCAACGCGGTATTCGAATCCGATCGTCGCGCCGTCATCGATGCCGAACAGTTTGCTCGCCTGACTGCCGAAATCACCCACGCGCAGGTTGCCGTTGAACCGATGCGTCAGCCGGAAGTTCGACTTGTGCAGCTGCAGCGGCAGCGTCGTCGGCAGGTTGATTAAGGTGAAGTCCGGCTGGAGGGGGCGCAACACCGCGTCGTCGTCCTGGTCAGAGGCGACGGCGCCGGCTGGCGGCGGGTTGCCCGCGGGCGAAGGCGCCTGGGCGGCGATCGATTGCGCGAATACGGCGTGCAAGGCGACGACGATGATGGCAACGAGCGATGCGCGCGCGTATCGCCATCTGGTGTGATCGGTCACGGCCCGTGAATGGGAGCAAGACCAGCGCCACGAGAATGTCAGGACAACTGCGATGGGCAGTCCGCGAAGCGTTACCGAGCACGTAAACCTCTTACGTGCGTTGTCGATCGGCGAGGTTCAGCGATCCCGCTAACCTGTTAATCCTTTAGTGGAATGGCGATGGCCTGCTTCCTGCCCTTGTCCTGCGCGCGATATGCCGGGCCAATCTCGGCCACCCGTCTTTTCAGGGGAGTACTCGTGCCTCATCCGAAATTGGTGATTGGTTGGCTCACCGTCGCGGTGCTCCTTCTCTTGCCCCTGACGTCTCGAGCCCAGTCGCCAGCTGCAGTTTCTGACGATGCGACCTCGAACGTGGCGCAGCCGGATTTCACCCTGGTCAACCTGCCAACGACCCGGCAGCTGCCGAAGATGAAGAGCGCGTTCCGCGTGACCCATCGCTTCGGACGTTCGCTGACGCGTGGCAGCTTCGGGCAAGCTGCCGAAAACTTCTTTGGGCTCGACAATGGCGCGCAAGTCGGGCTCGAGTACCGAATTGGCGTGATGCGCGGGTTACAGGCGGGGATCTATCGAACCAGCGACAAGACGATCGAGGTCTTTGGCCAGTACGACGTGTTCAGGCAGAGCACCTCGCTGCCCGCGGCGCTCAACCTGGTCGCCACCATCGAGGGGCTGAACAACTTTCACAAGGGCGCGGTTATCGAAAAAGAGGACAACGAGTACGCCACGTCAGTCGGAGTGCTACTCTCCCGGACGATCGGCGACGTGGCGGCGTTCTACGTTCAGCCGACGTTTGTCGCCCACTCAAATGTCTACTCCACCGCCGGGTGCCTCGAGCATCTCCAACACGGCCATGTCATCCCAGGATGCGCGTCTGTCCAGACGACTGGCGTCGACTCCAATACGTTTCTCGTTGGCCTCAGCTCGCGCGTGAGGATTCGTCCCACGACCTACCTCGTGGGCTCGTGGGCACCCCGCGCGAGCGGCTTCCGGCCGGGAGTCGCCCTCGCCACCATCGGCATCGAAACACGGCTCGGCGGGCATGTGTTTCAACTCAACTTCTCCAACTCGATCGGCACGACGATGGCCCAAACCGCCCGGGGCTCCAGCAACAACACCGACTGGTTTATGGGCTTCAACATTTCTCGCAAATTCTGACGAGACCCCCAGGCAAGCCTCCGGGTACGGCCCGTGTGCGCTACGATCCCTCCCGTGGCGCAGACGGGCCGTTTTTTCGTTGTGGCGGTGCTGACGAGCGCGGCCGTGCTCGCGTACGACGGCACACTCGACCGTCGCGGAATTGAAGAAGCGATCTCGATTGGATCCGCGCGGATTGAATCTGTCCGCGTGCGCTTCCACCAGCCGTACCGCCTCGCGGTCGGCCGCGCGCCCGTCGACTACGTCGACGTCATCACGCCATTCCGCCGGATCGAAATAGAGGCGGAAACCCGGGCGCGCGCCGGCAATCGCGCCCTCAGCCAGGCCGAAGCGCTCAACCTGCTGGCCGCCAATCCCGACCAGATTGATTTCTTTGTCGAACTGACCCTGCATCCCATGAACACGTACGTCGGGCTTCCCAACTACCAGGTGCAACTCGTGCCCGTTGGCGGCGGCGCGGGACCAGCGCCGATCGAGCCCCGTGACCTTCAGCGATTTCCGCGCTACGGCGCGCGCGTCGAGGGCATTCCACTTCCCACTCGTGCTGCGCCCGCCGTGCCGCGCACGAGTGAACCCATCCTGGGCGGAACTGTCGTCGCACAATTTGACGGCCGGCTGTTGAATCGAAGCGGCGTGTATGAGGTGGTGGTGCGCGAGGAAGGGAAAGAAATCGGGAGGGCGCGGACCGATTTCCGCGCCCTCCGATAATCGACCGCTCGTTACGAAAGCACCTTCACGACGACGCGACGGTTCTGCGCGCGGCCCTGGCGGGTGTTGTTCGGCGCAACCGGCTTCTCTTCGCCGTAGCTGATCACGTTGATCTTGTGCAGCGGAATCTGGTGCTGCTCGTAGAGATACCGCTTCACCGCTTCGGCGCGCTCCATTCCGAGCTTCTCGTTCAGCTCCTTGCCGCCGACGTTGTCGGTGTGCCCTTCGATCTCGATGTAAACCAGCTTCGGATCGGTCTTCAGTGACGAGACGACCTGGTCGAGACGCATCTTCGCTTCATCCGGAAGATCGGTTTTTCCGAACTTGAAGTTGCCCTGGTCTTCGCTGAGCGTCACTTCGTAGACCAGCTTGCGGGTGGATGCAACGTCCGCCGCGACCGCGTCGACGCGGGTGCCGACGGCCCTCGCGCTTGCGTTCGCCGCATCAGCAGCGGTCTGTGCCTGCCCGGCCGCGCCTCGCGCATCTGCCGCGGCCTTGCCCGCGGCTTCGGCCTTCTGATCGACCGAGCCGATGCGCGTCTCGTTCTGTCCGACCCGCTCCTGCGTCTTCTCGACGGTGCCGCTCACGGTATCGACCTTCGAGTTGACGTTGCCGACCTCGGTGCGCACGAACTTCTTGGTGGCGCATGCCGGGGCGACTGCTACGACGAGCGCCAGGACCGACGCTGTGAACAAACTCTTACGCATGGTGTACTCCTCCAACGTGTCTGATTGCCGAACGTTAATCACTCGATCGTGCCGGACCCGAGATGTACCCGCTCCGCGCATGAACGATCAGGTTCTTCTTCCGCGTGCGAATTTCGAGCGGGTGCCAGCCAGGGCGCGTCCCGGGCTCGAAGGTGATGAGATATTGATGTCGCAGTTCCAAAAACAGATCCTGCAGTGCCTCGATGGTGTGAAGGGGCTCACTGGCCACCCGCATGTCTCCGCCGGTCCACCGGGAGAGATCGGCGAGCGTGGCGACTGACGCCGTCGCGCCGTCGCTTTGGATGACGGCGAACTCGCCGCCAGGGTGATCCGCGGGATTGACCACGGTGAGCAGGTAGACCGGCACGTCAATAGAGCTCGCGATCCCCGAGACCTCCGGGGCGCTCATCCGGCTGCCGGTGTCGACCCCGTCAGTGATGACGAGGAGAGCGCGATGATGATTGCCGCGTTCCGCCACGGCCTTCGCGGCCGCGCCAATCGCATCAAAGAGCGATGTCATCCCCCACGGCTTGCCCTCGAGGCTCACGCGGCGGACGCGATCGAGATCGGTTGTGAAGGAGACGACTTCCTGGAGCTTTGAGTCGAACGTGAAGAGCGCGGCTTCGTCCCCGCTAGGCCTCAGGTTCCCCATCGCGATGTTGACGGCGTGGCGGGCGCGGTCCATGTTGCCGCCGACAGCCATGCTCCCGCTGATGTCGAGCAGCACCGCGAGGCTCACCGGGGAGTCGCCCGCATAAAAATCGCGAATCTCGATGGGGGCTCCGGTGTCGATGACCTGGAAGTCTGACTTCTTCAGATCGCGAATGACGTGGCCGCGGCCGTCGCGCACGGCGGCGCTGACGGTGACGACCTCGACGCCTGATTTGAATGTGATCTGGGATTGCGCGTCCTGGGCGCTGGCCACAGAAAGCGCGTCCGCGAGGAAGATCGCGGTCAGCACGAGGGGAGCTAACCTACGCCGCTTCACGCCGGCGATCGCTTCAATGGCCTTGCCAGACTCTCATGCTAGGAAAATCAATGGTTTATGAGGATCAGCTGTCGACGGGACGCACAAAATCGTCCCGAGTCGTGTAAGTATTACATGATTTACGGCCTCGCTGTGTAAAGACCAGTGCGTCCGCGCCGACGTGTAAGATGGGGAAAATGCCGACGTCCAGGACCGCGCGTCCGATCCCGGTGGCCGCCCGAGTCAACCGATTCTCCTACGCCATCCGCAACATCGTGACGGAGGCCAAGGCGGTCGAGGCCCGGGGCATGCCCGTCCGGTACCTGAATATCGGCGACCCGGTTGCCTTCGGCTTCCAGACCCCGTTTCACCTCGTCGAGGCGGCCACACGCGCGATGCGAGACGGCCACAACGGCTATCTCCCGTCGGCCGGGATACCCGCCGCGCGCGAGGCCGTGGCGGCTGATTACCGGTCGCGCGGTGTCGCGATGACCGCGGAACGCGTGCTCATCACCACGGGCACGTCCGAAGCGATCGATCTCGCGCTCAACGCCCTCGTCGACGAAGGTGACGAAGTGCTCGTGCCGTCGCCCACGTATCCGCTCTACACGGCGGTCATGGCGAAGATCAACGCGCAGCCGAAGTACTACCGCACCGATCCCGATCGCGAGTGGCAGCCGGACATCGAGCACCTTCGGAGCCTGATCACCGCCAGGACGCGCGTGCTGGTGATCATCGATCCGAACAATCCCACCGGTGCCGTGTATCCGCCGGCGATTCGCCGCGCGATGCTGGCGCTCGCGGACGAACACAACCTCACGATCGTCGCCGACGAGGTCTACGGCGAGATCGGCTTCGACGGTCCGGTACCGCTGCTCGGGACGATCGATCCCGACGCGCCCGTCATTTCCCTGTCGAGCCTGTCGAAGGCATACCTCGCCCCCGGCTGGCGCACAGGATGGCTGACGGTGTCTGCCACGCCGCGGCTGGACGACGCCCTTGCCGCGATGAGAAAGCTTGCCGACGGCCGGCTGTGCAGCCCCGGACCGATGCAGTACGCCGTCACCGCCGCCTTGACGGGCGACCGCTCGCACCAGGTCGCATTCCGCCTGGCACTCGCCGAGCGCGCGCGCATCACCACGGACTCGCTCAACGCGATTCCTGGAATGAAGTGCGTCAGCCCGCGGGCGGCCTTCTATGCCATGCCAGCCGTATCTCTCCCACCGGGACGCACGGATCAAGATTACGTGCTCGCGCTGCTGCGCGAGACCGGTATCCTGTGCGTCTATGGATCGGGCTTCGGCGTGGCCCCCGAGCGCGGCACCTTCCGCATCGTCTTCCTCGCGAACCCGAAGGAGCTCGAGTCGATCTATGCGGACATCGGGGCATTCACCCGCGATTACCTGCAGCGGGCCCATCGATAACAGCGACGCGTGACAACACGATCCGACACGCCGCGGGCGCTCATTCGTTACGCTCTCGTCGGCCTGGCGGTGACCGTGGCCGTTATCTGGGCGCTGTACCTCACGCGCGACGCCATCCTCCTCGTATACGTCAGCGCGCTTGTCGCCATCGGACTGTCGCCGCTTGTGACGTCGCTCGAGCGGATGAAGGTGCCGGGTGCATCGAAACCACTCCCCCGGTGGGCCGCGATTTTCATCATCTACGCGTGCTTTGTCGGCGTGATCGTCGGCGTCGGCGTGCTCGTGATCCCGCCGCTCGTCGAACAGGCGCGCGGTCTCTGGTCGGCGTTTCCCGACATGCTGCACAAGGCGCAGCAGTGGTTGATCGATCGGGGCCTGCTCAGCCGCGAGCTGTCGATCCGCGAGGCCGTTCAGCAAGCACCTGGCGGGGGCACCGACACCGTCGGCACCATCGTCGCCGCGGTGTGGGGCCTGGTGGGCGGCGTCTTCGGCGTCATCACGATTCTCATCCTCGCGTTTTATCTGCTGCTCGAGTCGAACTCGATCGTCGATTCGTTCGTCCGGATGTTTCCACGTGGCGAGAGGGCGCGCGTCGAAGATGCGTCACGCCGCGTGTCGAACAAGGTCAGCGCGTGGCTCGGCGGGCAGCTCCTTCTCGGGGGAATCATCGGCTCGACGGCGGCCGTCGGACTGTTCCTGATCGGCGTTCCGTACTTCTACGTGCTGGCGTTGATTGCCGGCATCGGCGAGCTCATTCCGATCATCGGGCCGATCCTCTCGGCGGTACCCGCCGTCGCCGTCGCGATCACCGTATCTCCCGCGATGGCTGTGGGCGTAGCGGTGTTCTACTTCGCGCAGCAACAGCTTGAAAATCACGTCCTGGTGCCGAAGGTCATGTCCCGGCAGGTGGGCCTCAACGCGAGCTTCGTGATCATCGCGCTGCTCATCGGCGGATCGCTGCTCGGCATTGTCGGCGCGATTCTCGCGATCCCGACGGCGGCGATCCTCCAGGTGCTATTCGAGGAAGCCGTGCCCGACGCCTCGTCGACCGACTGATGAAGCGCGCGTCCCACGCGCTGGCCGCGTATCTCGCGATCACGATCGCCGCGACCTGGCCCCTGGTCCGCGGTCTCGGGCGCGACGTGGCGTGGGATCTCGGAGATTCCGTCCTCAACACATGGATCCTTGCGTGGGACTGCGAGCAGATCCGCGCGATCCTCGGCGGAGACTTCTCGCGGTTCGCGACCTTCTTCGACGCGAACATCTTTCATCCCGCGCCGCTCACGCTCGCCTACTCCGAACACCTGATCCCGCAGGCCCTTCAGATATTTCCTGTGTACCTCGTCAGCGGGAACCCGATCCTCTGCTACAACCTGGTGTTTCTCTCGACGTTCGTCCTGTCGGGTCTCGGGATGTATCTCCTGGTGCGCGAGCTGACGGGAAACGCGCTCGCGGGTTTCATCGCTGGTCTCCTCTTTGCCTTCGCGCCATACCGCCTACCCCAGTCGTCTCACGTGCAGGTCTTGTCGTCGCAGTGGATGCCGTTCGTGTTCTACGGCCTGACTCGCTACTTCGAAACAGGGCGAGTGCGCGCGCTTGCGGGGGCCTCGGTCGCGCTCGTCGCGCAGAACCTGTCGTGCGGCTATTACCTGCTCTACTTTTCGCCTTTTGCTGCGATGTATGCGCTGTGGGAGGTCTGGCGCCGCGGCCTGCTGCGCGATCGCCGGACGTGGATGATGTTGTGCGGCGCGGGCATCTTCGTGGCGGCGGCGACGGCACCGTTCCTCCTGCCCTACGCGCAGCTTCGCAACGAAGTGTGGGGCGCTCGCACGATTGCCGAGGTGTCGCGCTTCTCCGCGGACGTCTATTCGTACGCGACGGCGTTCTCCGAGCAGCGCGTCTGGGGCCGGCTCGTGCACGCGTACCCGAAAGCTGAAGGAGAGCTCTTTCCCGGAGCGATACCGCTCCTGCTCGCGGTGGTCGGGGTCCTCCTGTGGGGCGGGCCCAGCTTGCCGCGCCGAAGCCGCGAAGCGGCGAAGGCGGGGCAGGCAATAACCGCCCCGCGATGGTTCGTCGTCCTACTTGCGTCGTTGGCCGTGCTGCACGCGCTGGGCGCCGTGAGCGCGCTCATCATGCGGCGCGTCACCATCGACCTCTGGCTCTTTCCAGTGCGTCTCGGCAACGTCACCCAGCTCGTCCTGCGCGCGGCCATCCTGCTTGCCCTCGTCTTGCTCTTGTCGCCTGGAGCCCGGGCGCGCGCCGCCGCGTTCATGAGATCTCGCGGATTCTTTCTCTGCGCGCTCCTCGCCGCGTGGTGGCTCTCACTCGGACCGTCGCCTGCCGCGCTGGGTCGTCCTCTCGATCTGGTGGGACCGTACCGCCTGCTCTTCGAATATGTGCCCGGATTCGGCGGGCTCCGCGTACCGGCCCGCTTCGCGATGATCGTGGCGTTGATGCTCTCGGTACTAGTCGGGTACGGCGCCGCGTGGCTCGCCGCTCGCCGCTGGGGGCGCGTCGTCCTCGCCGCATGTGCGGTGGCGTTTCTCGCCGAGGCGACGCACGTGCCGTTCACCGTGAACGGCATGACGGCGACGACAAGATTCAACCTGCCTGAGGCCCGTCTCTACCGGCCGGCGCGCGCGCCTGGTGTCTACAAGGAAGCCGCGCAGCTACCCGCGGACAGCGTGCTCGTGGAGCTCCCGCTCGGATATCCCGACTTCGATCTACGGGCGATGTACTACTCGCTCGTCCATCACCTGCCGATTCTCAACGGCTACAGCGGTTTCTTCCCGGTGAACTACGGCCGACTGACGTTTGCGCTCAGCGAGCTGCCACGCCATCCCGAGTTGTCACTCGACGCCATGCGCGAAGGCGGCGCCACGCACGCGATTGTCCATGAAGGTGCCTTCCTCGGCCCGGAGGGCGCCAACACGACCGCATGGTTGTGCCGGCTCGGCGCCAAGGAGGTGTTCCGGAACGGCACAGACGTGCTTTTGGTACTGCCCCGCTGAAGCTGGTACGCCAGTTGCCGTTTGTCATACGTAGGGACGTATGGCACAAACGGCGTACTTAGATCCCGGCTCAGTTTTCGGCAACTCGCTGCCGAAAATGTGGAACCCGCGACTTCGCCGGTCGCTGTTTGGCGACGTGGCCATCGTGGCGTTCCTGCTGGCGCAGTGCTTTGACGGCATATTTACTTACATCGGCGTCAACACCTTCGGCCTCGGGGTTGAGGCCAACCCGCTCATCGCCGGCCTGATGGTTTCGTTCGGACACGGCGCCGCGCTCGTCGGGACCAAGAGCGTCGCCGGTGCCCTCGGTGTCTGCCTCCACTTGCGTGAAATTCATGCCGCGGTTGCGCTGCTCGCAGGTTTCTACGTGGCGGTCGCGATCGTGCCCTGGGTCGCCATCCTCCTGATGTAGCCTCGATGGCCGTCGTGTTGATGTAGCCTGCATGCCCGTCGTGGTGATCTAGATATACTGGCGCCGTATGCGCCAGGACCCTCTTGGATACCTCGCTGAAGAGCTGAATTCGCTCCGCGAGCAGGGCCTCTACCGGCGTCTCCGCGTCCTCGACGGAGCGCAGGCGGCGCAGACATCCGTCGATCACCGTTCGGTCGTCAATCTCTCCTCCAACAACTATCTCGGCCTCACCACGCACCCGAAGCTGCGCGACAAGGCGATCGAAGCGACGCGCCGGTTTGGTGTCGGATCGGGATCGGTGCGAACGATCGCCGGCACCATGGACATTCACATGGCCCTCGAGCGGAAGCTGGCGGAATTCAAGCGCACCGAAGCGGCGGTTGTCTTCCAGAGCGGGTTCACTGCCAACGCGGGCACCGTCTCCTCGATCCTCGGACGCGATGACGTGATCGTCTCCGACGAGCTCAATCACGCCAGCATCATCGACGGCGCCCGTCTCAGCCGCGCAACCATCAAGGTCTTTCCGCATCGCGACGCGGCAGCCGCCCGCGCGATCGTCGAAGGATTGCCACGCGGCCAGCGCACGCTGATCATCACCGACGGCGTCTTCAGCATGGACGGCGACCTCGGCGCCCTGCCTGCGCTGTGCGAGCTCGCTGACGACATGGGCTGCATCATGATGGTCGACGATGCGCACGCGAGCGGGGTGTTCGGAAAGAACGGCCGCGGCACCGTGGACCACTTCGGGTTGCACGGCCGCGTGGACGTCCAGGT
>Ga0137375_10009465_pt1 | contig 11563 bp, 19 predicted proteins | sample SagtaG_24_FD_104936 | JGI IMG/M metagenome (GOLD analysis project Ga0137375, IMG submission 104936) | Vadose zone soil microbial communities from Sagehorn Ranch, Mendocino, California, USA - Sage1_R_113_16 metaG | ecosystem: Environmental > Terrestrial > Soil > Vadose zone | place: USA... | reverse complement strand
CTGTCGTCTCGCGTGTCGCGCGAGCTTTTCACGACAGGAAGATCATCCCCGGCAATGCCCGATTCGGGCATTAAATCCGTGTCGCCTGATAGGCCCTATTGCTTGGACCGTCTGTGATCAAGAGGACCTGCCCCGCCCAACGAAGCCACATACCCGCAGAAAGCTAGGACAAGGAACAACGCACCAAACGCCCACGGTCGACCACTCCTCGCGAGACGCTCAGGTACCTCGTATGGCGCTCGTTCAACATACGACTCAGTGAGTGCCTTGTCTTCCGCAATCTTAAGCCATGCGTGATAAATCTCCGGAGCCTTCTCCCGTAGCGCTTGTGCTTGTTCAACGGACGGCATCTCCATTGGCAAATGCAAATGCTGTTCGAGCTTATTCTCAATACGAGCAACTACGATGTTGGCGATACGATCAACATCGACAGATAGCTCCTCATCTACGGCCGAGCCTTCGTCGGAGTCTGCATGCTCAGCAGGTATCGACAGTGGTGCGTGGTCCGGCCGATGCCTTTCGTCAACACCCTCGGGCTGTTGATCACTCACGCGGGAGAGACTACCGTGTTCCTACCTAGTCAGGCTCCCAACACCTCGCGATGAGCGTCATCGATTGTGCTGGTCGCGAACCGGAACGGCTCGGCGGACGATCTCTGCGGCTCGACAACCGGCAGCCTACGTCGCATCGTCACGTAGATGATCAACCCCATCAAGTCAAAGATCGAGATCGCACCCAGGGCGAACGCACGAGCGAACGTATCTCGCTCTTTACTTGCCTCGTCCGACGACATAACCGCTCCCAACCACCCCTTTGGAAGCACTGGGGGCGTCAGTCTACACAACTCGTTAAAGCGTAAAAAAGACTCAAACTGTTACATTCCCCAAGTGTGGCCAGACGTATGTATCCGCAGCGCCATCATACGACAGCGATCTGTAGTCGCAGGCATCTTGGGCCAGCTTTGTGGACACCTAAGCGTCACTGTGCGCCTGCGCGGCACGAGAGTGCAGCAACCAAATCGGTGTCGAGCGGGTCGGCGGCGCCAACCAGTGCGAACCGCACGCCTGCGGGAACGACCAGACATTTGAACACACTGCCAGCAGTTCGCATCGAGGGGCGGGCCAGGCCCCCGCCGATAGGCGGCCCGGCTGGGCCAGAGGGTGGCGAGGTCATCGGGTGTGAGTGGCTCTCGGTAGGCGGCGCATAGCACTTTCGGGGCAACTGTAGCGGGCACGATCGGCTAGCGCGGCAAACCAGTCCAGGCCCGCCCGGATAGGCCCCACAGGTAGGAACGCAGCAGCGGGTTTGCGCCCCGGTCGGCCAGCACGTCGGCCATGGTGCTATCGGTCCAGAAGGGCACGCGAGACCGCGCGTGGGCCACGCACTCCTCGATCGTCACGCCCGAGTTGATCGCAATGTGGAGTTCGGCCCTGGGCAAGCTGGAGGTAGTGATCCAGCCGGGACTCTCGTGATCACAGCCTCGTCCTCTGGAGTGACGAACAGGGGGAGTGCTTGCGCGAGTCCTTCGCTGGCGACCTGCCGGGACGCGTGGACCGACAGGACACGCACCCACGGCACCACCTCAGCCGCGCAGCGAGGCGACATAACAGGCGCACTGTCGTGTTCGGCGGGCATCGCCGAACCTTGCAGGGCCGCGCATCGACAAAGCTGGCAGCGCGCTCCGTTGCCATCTACATCACACTACAAAGGTTTGATCGTAACTGGCAGTCCGCGTCACGGGTCGTCTTGGCAAGGTAGCTCCTTCAGCACAAAGTTCGTGATCAAGAACTGGGCAACCGCTTCCGCTGCGCCTTTGGTGTCATCCCGTGAGTGTGATCCAGTTTCACCCGCGTACTGCCACGACCAATTTTCGCCATAGTCGTTTGTGGTGTTTCCCCTTGGTGTGATCATCATTGGGTCCGACCCCTCAATCCATACGAGCACGATGCCGAAGTCAACTGAGACATGCAGCCCACGCTTGTCCAGCTCAGCCGCTAGCTGTATAGCTTGATCCACGTTGCATCACCCCTTGCCGCTTGTTTTCTTGCGCCTAGCTCGGTCTAACGCTTCTTGAGTCTCTTCCTTGAATGACATTCCCATGTGTTCCATGCGATAGAGCAACGCGGTTTCCGCCAGTCCTGGCAGGTTGCGCAGGAACTTCTCAACAGCATCGGCCGCGCCTTCGTAATCGTCACGCGCATGTCTGCCCGCCTCGCCGCCATAGGTCCAGGACCACTCACGGCCGTAGTCATGCAGCTTGACACCTTTGGTGCGCGGCCTAATGACGATGTACTTGAATTCACCTAGATGGACGCGTACGCGATCGAAATCAATGGATACCGTCACGCCGCGCCTGTCGAGCGCTGCTGCCAACTGGATCGTTGGATCTACCCCACCCAAGGTCAACGCATCCTTCGCACTTGATCAGGCGGAACGAACTACCCAGTACACGACCAACGGCCATGCCACAGTGCTAAACGCGAAGACGGTTAACGCGTTTTCGCTGCGCCCACCTGGGACGCTGCCGGCGCTCACGAGAAGCGACACGACTAAGAATCCTCCACCGATCGCGAGATAGATTCCTGTCAGCGTGGCGTACAACATGGCTCCGCTCATCGCACAGGTTCGCCCGTCGTCGGCGGTAGGAAGGTGGGATATTGACCTCGACCACAAGCACGTCTGGTTGCTTTCGGGTTCTGGAGCCGTCCTTGTGTACACGGTCACGGATAACCCATCGCCTCTTGAGACGCCGCTCGATTTCATGTCGCTTCCCTCAACGCATCCGTAGCGCAAGAAAAATGATGATCGCGGCTGTGATTGCCAAGAACACTGGAATTGCAAAGAGCAGTTTGTCATTCGGTGGTTTGCGGTGGGCGCCGGACATGGCCACACGGCTTTCCCGATGGAAGGGGAGCGACGAGAACGTGCTTACGCCGCGCATCCACGGTCTGGTTGACCTCCGTCAGAGGCCAGCGCACGCAACGCTTCGGCGATAAGGGCTGCTGTTTGTGGCGTGCCCCGGCCAAGTTCTACCACCCCGGCGCCGAACACACTACGCTCCCCCGCTGCTAAGGTGATCACGCGGCGCATTCCTTATCGGTTGGCGCACGGCTGTGTCTCATTACCCGGAGCGCTTCGGCGATCAGCACCGCAGTCTGTGGCGTAACGTGCCCGAGTTCGACAATCCCCGCACCGAAGACGTTCACGTCCGCGCGAAGCCGGGGAATGGCTTCGTCCTGGCCGAGTTCGCTCAGAGCCTGCTTGAGCGCGCTGACAGCGTGCTGGGCGTTCGCCCAGCCACGCACATACGCGATTCCCTCGTCGAGCAGGAACGCCGGCTCGCCCTCGGCTAAGGAAAATGTGTCTTCGTTTGCATTCAAGACCTATCTCCTCTCATCCGTCTACCGGGCGGCCATCATCCGGCTGCTTACCGGCCTGTCCGGTATCTAGTTCGCTCCACACTGCCTTTCCACCGCTGGTAATGCGAACCCCCCACCGATCGGCGATGGCTTCGACAATGATGAGCCCGCGGCCGTCAAGATCTATGGGCGTAGGACTCCTTAGTAGCGGGAGATTCTGCCGATCACGGTCACGTACCTCAAGCCGCAACGTCCCGGCCGCGAACATCAGCAGCAACACCACCGATGAGTCGGGGTCAGCATGTTTTATCGCATTGGCCGTTAGCTCGGAGGCAATCTGCGCCGCCGCATCGACGAAATCACCGAGTCCCCATCGGCCGAGCGTATGCCGGACCCATCGGCGCGCTAACGGGACCGATTGAGGATCCAGAGGTATTGTCAGCGCCCGGGAGAGTGAGTCATTCGGCACCGACGGGAGATCGGTGAGCCAAAATGGCAGCGATGGCCCATCCCCGCCGAAGCGGGCACTATTCACTCCACCCACTGTCTGGCCCCTCGCTTGTCCAGCGCCACATTCCGGCGGTTCGGGGCATGCTTTCCCGTCGCGACGAATCTCGGGCCCGCCCACGATCAGCACTGCCCGCCCACGTTTCGGATGCCGCCAGCACTCCCGGCGCGCGTAGTGTCTGTCCACGGTCATGAGAGATACGTCCCTGGCTCGATCGCGTGTAGCGGCGCACCCAGGTCTCGGATCTGCAGCTCTAGTTCGGCTCGGAGCGCCGGCTGGCATGACAGATGTGAGAGCGAGGGCACCACAACGACCGGAGGCGCCATCGTCTTAAGTGCGTCGAGAAGAGCCGTAAAGCCTCGTCGTGCCAGCGCGGTACTCGCGACTCCGTTATCGGAAAAGACCTCCGCCAGCGTGAGCCCGCGCCGGCGAGCGTAATCGTGCATCTCGCCGCTGAGGCGCTCAATCTCGGCCACGTCATCGCGCGCGGAACGGACGTAACCATAGGCGCGTCGGCACACGTCGTTTCTCCTCAGCAGAGCCCCGTGCTCGTTGGATCCAGCCTTGCTGAAGCAACACCTGCTGACGATGCCGGGATCTGAGTGATCGCATACGCGAGACGCATACCGCTAGGCAGGGCGTATGCAAGGCCTGCGTACGGTGCCCGGTCTAGACTGTCCAGAGCCCACACCAGCACTCAGGCAATCAGGTCTCGAAATGCCCCGACATGGTGCCACCCAACACTGCCGTTCCTGCGGCGCGCAGCTTGCGCGAGACAACGCTGGCCTACTGTGCGCCGGCTGCGCGCGGCGCGCTCATGAGGCCGCGCTGCGGCCGCCCGAGCTGCCGCTGGGATTCTGGGATACGGAAGAATTCAAACGACCGTTCTCGGAACGGCATATTGGCCTGATATGCCGTGCGTACCGCGAGCATCCATCGCACCAGGCTCTGTTTGGCCGAGGCGGCATACCGCAGAGTGTCATCGGCGCGTGGCTCGGCCTCACACAGGCGCAGGTGAGCCGTATTGAAACAGGGCCTCCTATCCGCAATCTCGACACCCTCACCCACTGGGCGCGGACCCTGCATATCCCGCAAAGTCACTTGTGGTTCGAGCTACCGGCTAATACGCATGACGAAGATTTCTGGCCCGCTGACGCAGACACCGGCACGGACGATTTTAGTTCCCCAGTTGTCATTAGCCAGAATGAATGGCGGTTCGTGCGCCGGTACCTCAACCGTCACCGCAGCACTCTTGCTGGGATCGCGGCCCGGCTGTACCAGCCCGAAATGCGCCTTGAAGGAACGCCACTGCTGGCCCGGCCTGGCTGGATCGCCGCAAGGCCCATCAGACTGGATCAGATAACGCTTCGGTGGATCGACGGCCCGCAGCCAGCGGCCATCGATGGAACAGAGCCCGAGGCCCATCTTACGTGTCCTCTCCGGACGCAAGACTACCGTTACGAGCGTTACACGTCTGCCATCCGTTACCTGGATTCCCCGGCGCTGTTCGAGAACAGGCCAAGCTACCGCCTTCTCGACCTGCTATGGTCAGGAGACAGTGGCCGGATGAGTTTCGGCCTGGCAACCTATTTCGACAAGCTTGATATATCTGAGGCTCTCGGCCACGAGTTCGCCGAGGTATGGCTCAAGCTGACCGAGGCGGACAGCCAGGTCAGCGACGTGCAGTGGAAACGCTTGCCGCTGAGACGGCTCATCGGTGACCCATTCGACTTGCAGAGCCGCAACGTTGTTCCCGCGATCACAACGCTTACTCTATGCCGGGACCGGGCACGCGGAACGTCGGCATTCCTGCTGCACTGGCGTGATCCTGAGAAGGTGGCGACAGCGGGCGGGCTCTACGATGTGATACCTGCCGGTGAGTTCCAGCCCTCAAGCGTGGCTCCATGGGACCGGATAAATGATTTCGACTTGTGGCGTAACATTGCCAGGGAGTTCAGCGAGGAACTACTCGGCACGCCCGAGCACGACGGGAGCCGAAGCGCACCGATCGACTACGATCGATGGCCATTCTATCGTTCACTAGAGCGTGCTCGTGGCGCTGGAAAGCTTCAGGGTTATTGCTTCGGAGTTGGCTTTGACGCACTTACTCTCGCTGCTACCATCCCCACGGTGGTCGTGATCGATGCCGACACATTCGAGGAGATCTTTGGCGAGGCTGTGCGGGTAAATGCGGAAGGGGTTACGGTGCGCACTTTACACGGGCAAGGCTCGGCGGCCGGCATCCCGTTCACGGAAGAGAATGTGAAGCGCTTGCTCAGCTCTGAGCCGATGGCCTCGCCCGGCGCCGCATGCCTAGCCCTTGCCTGGCAGCACCGTAGGCACTTGCTCAATGACGAGTCCTGAGATCGGCCAACCTGCTTCTCGCCTGTCAGGCTGCCCCTGCCGTGACCGAAGGACGGGCTCTTGACACACGACACGACGCCGAGCGAGAGCCAGCGCCTCTGGCGAGAGGCTCGGCGCTACCTCAACCAGCACCGCTATGACCTCACGCGGACGTCGGTGCGACTGCATGCCGAGCTGCCGCAGGTACGCCCGGCCGGGCTGCTTGTCAGGCAAAATTGGCTTGCTGCCGACCCGGTGCCGCTAGACCGGATAACGCTCGATCTCAGGCCAGACGCGCAGCCGGCTCAGATCACCGGCTCTGAGCCGGAGTCGTCACTTGTGCGCCCGCTGCGATCCGATGGCTCGCGCTTCCCGACATACGCCGAGGCACTCGCAACGCTGGATAGGCCGACATTGTTCGAGGACAGGACCAGCTACCGGCTGCTTCAGCTCGAACAGACGGCAGACGGTACGCTCCGGTTGCTTTTCGGCCTCGGATCCTATTTGGACGTAATCAACGTGTCCGAGGCTGTCGCCCATGAACTGGCGCTCGCATCCATGCGACAGCGCGACACGGTAACAGGTGACAAGCTCCCGTTCCGGTCGTTGATCGGCGACTCGTGCAGTCCCGTTCGCCGACGACTCATGCCCGCCATCAGCGTTCTCACGCTCAGGTTGGAGCGGAGCGGAGCGACGACATTCGTTCTGCACTGGCGCGACCCGCAGAAGGTCGCCCATGCGGGCGGCCTGTACCAGGTCATGCCGGTTGGGATGTTCCAGCCATCTCATGACGCCGAATGGAACATCTTCAATGATTTCAACCTATGGAAATCGATGGTCCGTGAGTATAGCGAGGAGTTCCTCGGTGCGAGCGAGCAGTATGGCAGCGCCGTTGCACCAATTGACTACGGGCAATGGCCCTTGTTCAAAAGGCTCACCACGGCCCACAGATCCGGTGCAGTCCGGGTCTACTGGCTCGGCCTTGGCGTTGACCCGCTAAGCTTCGTGACAGATATGTTGTTCGTTGCCGTCTTTGATCACAAAGTTTTCGATGATATTTTCGGCCGCCTGGTCGAGGTCAATGAAGAAGGAAAAGTGATCGATCGCGTCGATTCGGATTCCTCATCCTTCGGCATCCCGTTTACCGAGGATTCGGTTAGGCGTTTCGCCGAACGCGAGCCTATGCAGGCTGCTGGATCGGCTCTGCTTCAGCTCTCCTGGGAGCACAGAACAGCACTGCTCAGTTAGCAAGCAGCCTCAGCCAGCTTGCCCGCCAAGCCCAATTTACGTGAAGTTAAGAGGGAGCCTCTATTTCAGCAAGCTGGCTACTGATCCAACGGAGATAATCAGCACTTCCGCCCACAATCACAGTGACCACAATCTCTGGTGTGCTGTGGCTGTGGTTCTCACCGATATGCTGCTCCAGCGCCGGGAGACACCTCGCCGTTGTCGTGATCCGAAGCTGCCACTCCTGAGCTTCTTCGAGTGCGCTTTCCCAGCGGGTAACCGTCGAAACTGGCCCTACGACCTGCACGCTCGCGGCTAATCCCGCCTGGATAATGCTGCGCGCCAAGGTCTGGCCATCGCTTTGGGTCTCGGTCACAGTATGGACATAGACATATTCAGCGGCCATACACGATCCATCCCCTGAGGCGGTCACGTAACCTTAGCCTCTCACCCTATCCGACACCGACTCGGCGTGCGCGTGCCGACGAAAGGCGCCCATTGGGCGGTCGCGGAAGGCCCAGCTTACGCCAGCGCGAAGGCGAGTTCGATTTGGTCCGCGCGATGGCGTATCTCTTCCAGGGCAAGAGGTGCGGGGCTGGTGCCGTCCGCGTGGCCAGCCTGGGCAAGCCGCAGCACGATTAGCAAGGGAACACCCGGAGGGACTTCAAGGTCTGTGGTCTCGTCACCAACGGGCATTCGGGCGCGAACCCGTTCGGTCCACGTCAGCGCCATGCCCGCGTCGGCGAAATGGCGGTAGAGGCGCCTTGCCGCTGGCAGGTGCGGGTCGTCGGCCCATGGCGTAGTTCCCGCCACGGAGAATGGCAGGTAGAGGCGGATGGCACGGCGGAGGCCATTTGACTGCTGGATAACAGCACGCACGAGCAGCGGTTCCCCGACCGGAATGCCCAGTAGTTCGGCCTGGTCAGAGGTTGCGTTGGCGCGGTAGAACGCCGACTCCCCCGCGTCTGCCCAGCCGTCATCGCGGCGGACAGAGGAGCCGGTGTGCTGTTCGGTGCACCGTGGCCGACTGAACGGGTCGCGGACGATGGTCCCCCGTGGCCGCGACACCTCCACCAAGCCTTCAGCGACGAGGGTTTTGATGCCCTCGCGAATGGTGGGACGCGAGACGCCGAACTCAGCGGCTAGTGCCTCCTCGGACGGCAAGGGCTGCCCGGCCGTGTAGGTGCCGTTCAAGATTTCATCTCGCATGTGGTCGGCCACCTGCTGCCACATCGGCACCGGGCGCACGAGCTTCATAGTCGGCTCTCCTGGTCATCGAGTTTGAGTGCGACCTACGGCCTCACCAGGGGCGGAGAAAGTTCTGTCTGAACCCCTCTTGACACAACGTACTACGTAGACCCATCATTGCCAAGCATCTAACGTACTACGTTGTACATCCGAGTCAGGAAGGGGTGATGTCGAATGCGAATCCGACCCATGGGTCTCGGCCGGCGCTGTCCCTGCGGCGCAGCGGCCGAGCCGCGCAGCCCGTTCTGCCGTAAGTGCCGAGCACGGGCACGCTGGCTACGCCGGAAGGCACGCCCAGGAGCCGACGAATGAGCCCGCAAGCCAGGCACGGAGCGCGGCCGTGACCGCCCTCGTGACCGTGCTCGCCGCGCTGATCCTCGCTATCGCCGTCGCCGTCCTGGTCGCGGCGACCGGTGCCCGGCGCGAGCCGGATCGCTGGCTACCGGCTAAGGCACCCGGTCCAAGGGCGCGCTTGGCCCGCCGCATCCTCGGCCTGCACGTCCGCAGGCCACCCACCGATGTCCCCGAATCGCGGCGCCAGCCGGCCGGCGCCACCGAACGGAGGTGAACCCCACCTTGATGATCTCGATCTCGCTTGTGCTGCTGCTCGGCGCCGCCATCGTGCTCGCCTGGCGCTACATGGGCCTGCGGCCCTGGCAGGCCGTCATCTGCATCGCGTTTGGCTTCTACCTCGCCCAGACCACCGCCGCACCCGCCGTGCGGAACCTGATCACCAGTCTCGTCAACGCGCTGTCCTCGGGACAGCACTGAAGGAGGTGACGCCCGCTTGAACGCTGTACCCACACCCGAGCCCGTGGACCTTCAGGAGGCCCTGACCAGCTACACCCGCGCCATCGGCATGATGGCCCGGCACGCCATCCTGCGCATCGTTCTCCACACCCGCCCAGGCACCGCCATCACCGCCGCCCTCGTCACCATCCCAGCCCTTTGCCACGAGACACGGCACCTCCGCACCCTGCTCGCCCGCGCCCGGCTCGACCACGCCAACCTGATCGCCGCCGCCCACGCCACCCTCAACGCCGACCACGAGGGCGAACCCGACCCGCTGTGGTATCTGCGCGACGAACTCGCCGCACACGGCCAGTTGCCCGGCAACCGGTGGGGGCGGGCATGAACGGCCCGTACCGGATGCGCCGCTACGCCCGCCGCATGCGCCGTTACGGCCTTCAGCCGATGACAGTCATCAGCCCCAATGACCCATTGCCCGAACCAGCGGCAGTGTTCTTCGTCCGCTGGGCATGGCGATACCGCTCCGAACTGGCACCCGTTGCATTTTGCTTAACGGCTGCGCTGGCCGCGTCAATCCTGCACCGGGCACACCCGCATTGGTGGCCCATGATCCTCGCCCTCACCACCTCCGCCGTCCCAGCGCTGCTCTACGGCGGGCAACGAGCCGGCTTGGCCACGCTCGCCGAACGCATCTATGCCGCCATGGTCGCCGGCTCGGCGGGCGGATGGCTTTCTGCCGCCACTGTCCGTGGGCCGTTCCGGCGTCCTCTGCCGGTCATTCTGCTGATCGGCGGTCTGGTGCTCGCCGTGCCGTGGTGGGCACATCGCCGCCGGCGCGCGAAGGTCCGCGTCGAGCGGACACTCGCCGTGTGGCCCGAGATCGCCCAAGCGGTCGGCCTGGCCGGATCGCACGTGATGTCCGCCGTCGTGGACATCTGGGGATGGCGGGCGCGCTTCGCTCTGGCGCGCGGACAGACCATCGAGGACGTGATCGCCAAGCTGCCCGCAATCGAGTCCGCGCTTGGCACCTACCGGGGAGCTGCCCGCGTGTACCCCACCGAGGACGGGCTAGCGAACCGGTTCGAGATGCGCGTCCTGGACAAAGACCCGCACGCCGACGCCATCGCCTGGCCTGGCCCGTCGGTCCGCTCAATCACTGAGCCGATCGACCTCGGGCCATTCGAGGATGCCGCCCCGGCGCGCGTGCTGTTCCTGCGCCGCCATGGATTGTTCGGCGGCACATCAGGGTCCGGCAAGAGCGGCGGGCTCAACGTGCTGATGGGCAATCTGTCCGCCTGCCAGGATGTCGTGATCTGGGCCATCGACCTCAAGAAAGGCATGGAGCTTGCGCCGTGGGCATCCTGTATCGACCGGCTCGCCACCGCACCCGCCGAGGCCCGCGCCATGCTCGCCGACGCCGTAGCCATCCTGGAGGCCCGCGCCGCCATGCTGGCGACAACCGGTCGGCGGGTGTGGGAACCTACGCCAGACACGCCCGCCCTGATGATCATCATCGATGAGTACGCGGAACTGGCCGACGACGCGCCCGAGGCGACTGGCGACGCCGATTCGATCGCCCGGCGTGGCCGCGCCGTCGCCGTGACCCTGATCGCCGCGACCCAACGGCCGACGCAGAAGGCCATGGGCCAGGGCGCCTTGCGTTCCCAGATGGACATCCGGATTTGCTTCCGCGTCCGCGAACGCAGAGACGTCGATCTGGTCCTCGGCCAGGGCATGCTCACGGCCGGCTGGCACGCCCACACGCTCAACGCGCCGGGCAAGTTCCTGGTCTCCGCGCCAGAGCACAGCACTCCACGGCGCGCTCGTGCATACCTGCTCACCGACCAGGCCGTGAGCGAGACCGCCAGCCAGCACGCCGACCTGCGGCCGATGCTGGAAGAGACGTCGCTGCGGGCCGCCGAGAAGCGGGCTAACGGCGTCTCTGAGGCTCTCGCCGACCCGTCCATGCCTACCGATGAGGACGACTCAGGACGTGGCCCGGAGGCGCTCCTGTGGGCCGCGCTGTCGCTCGCTCCCGAGCAAGGCATCAGTGTGGCCGACCTCATGAGCGCAACCGGAATGGGCCGCCGCTGGGTCTATTACCGGCTACGCGAACTCGCCGGCGCAG
>Ga0137375_10009459_pt1 | contig 11567 bp, 10 predicted proteins | sample SagtaG_24_FD_104936 | JGI IMG/M metagenome (GOLD analysis project Ga0137375, IMG submission 104936) | Vadose zone soil microbial communities from Sagehorn Ranch, Mendocino, California, USA - Sage1_R_113_16 metaG | ecosystem: Environmental > Terrestrial > Soil > Vadose zone | place: USA... | reverse complement strand
CGAGCAGCGCAGCGCCCAGCGGAACCCGAACAGGTCGCGCAGGTAGGTCGGCACCGTGTCGCCGCTCGGCTTCTGCGTCGCGGCGATGACGATGATCCCCGGCGCGCGGCCGCGCGAGACGATGTCGCGGAGCAGTTGCGAGAACTCCGCACACTGCCGCCTGTCCGGCCCGGTGCAGTAGTAGGCCAGCTCGTCGACCACCAGGACCAGCGGCCGGATGCCGTCGCCCCTGGCGAACTTGCGGCGCCGGTTGGCCAGCAGCCGCAGCAGACGCGCGTCCAGCTCGGCTTGCACCTCGCGGAGCGTGTCGATCGCTTCGTCGAGGCTCGGCCCGACGATCCGCTCGGCGCAGCCGGCCGAGATGCCGATGACGTCGATCTCGCCGATCCCGAGGGCGTCCAGCAGCGCGGCGAGCGCGTCCGCCTGGGCGGCCGGGGTCGCCTTGGCCAGCATGGCCGAGCCGAGGTAGCCGAATCGGGACGGGGCGATGACCCGGCGGTCTGGGCACAGGTCGCGGACGGAAAGGAGACCCCCGTCGCAGCCCTGGAAGATGCCATGCACCACGAGCACCGGCTCGCCGGAGCCCCGTTCGGCGTACTCGACCGCGCCCCATCCCGTCGGGACCACGCGACGATCCACCGCGGCCACGCGGGCGCGGGCCGCCTTCATGTCCCGGCGGTACCTGAGTGCGAGGTCTCCTGCGGCCATCGCCGATCCGCCAGCCACTGCGGTGACGAGCAACCTACTCTTCCTCTGGTGAAGCCGCCGAAATGCCCGAGCGTCCTTCTCGTGCGCATTCATCGTGCGCGCCCCCCTTCGTTTGCCCCAGGCGCCACAGCCCGCTCCTCCCGACCGGTGGGTGCCGCGGAGATGAAGTCCCTGACGGCGTCCATGACCTCGAAGGTCTGCTCCTCGTGCGGGTTGTGCCCGGCGCGCTCGATGATCCGGAGGCGCGCGTTGGGGATACCGGCCGCAAGCTCCTCCTGACACTCCGGCGGGAACACGAAGTCGGAGCGCCCGGCCATCACCAGGGTCGGCACCATGATCTCGCCGAGGCGGTCCAGGACCGTCCAGCCCCTGACCAGGTGGCGGAAGCCGAAGATCTGGGCCTCCGGCCGGAACTTGGTGCGCCACGCTCCTGACATCAGCTGTCGCGCCAACGCCCGGAGGCTGGGGTCGTGCTGATAGGCGCTGCCGATCCGCAGGAAGATCGGGAATTGCTCCCGTGGTTCGAATTCCCCGTTGAACCAGCGCCTGGCCAGCTCCACCTTCTTGGGGCTGTAGCCTCGCTTTGCGAGGACTTCGGCCGCGTTCTGCTGGGACTACCGACTGTGGGCGGCCGTGTCGAGCAGCACGAGGTGCGACAGCCTGTCCGGATACCGCAGGGCGTACTCCAGGGCCACGTGGCCGCCGAACGAGTGGCCGAGCACCGCCCACCGCTCGAAGCCCAGCCGCTCCCGCAGGGCGTCGGCGTCCGCGGTCAGGTTCTCCCAGGTCATGGACGAGACCGGGGCGCCCACCGAACGTCCGTTGCACCGGTGGTCGTAGAAGACCAGCGTGAACCGATCCGCCAACCGCCGGAACGGCAGCATCGTGTAGAGATCCGCGCTGGGCCCTCCATGCATGAGCACTAACGGGTATCCGCGACCGAGGACCTCGACATTAAGGGACACGTCTCGGATCGACATCGTTGTCATGGCCTAACCTCCTCGACCGCATGAGCTGACATGGGATAGGTCGATACTCCGAGCGCGTGCAGCTCCTCGCGCATGGCCGCCGCGAAGACATCGAGGTCCGGGCAGACATCTCGGTCCGCGATGGCCAGGACGTTGAGCTGCCCCGCGTAGGACATCGCGCCGACCCCCAGGGAGACGTTCCAGATGAGGGACAACACGGGGAGGACCTCCAGCACCCGGGCTCCGGCAAGGTAGAGCGGCAGTGGCGGACCGGGCACGTCGGTGGTGGTTACGTTCACGTGTTGACGGTCGATGACCTTGAGGAGCGCCCGGCGGGCGATCCTGCTGCGGGGCACCCTCCCCATGGAAGGAGGGATCCGCCTCTTCCGGCTGGCGGTCTCCGCAGCGATCTGCCGGAGCCTGTCACCTGGGTCCGAGATCCCTAGTGGCAACGGGACGAGGAGCGCCCCGACCAGGTTTCCCCGGGCCTCTCCCCCGTCCCCCTGGCGAAGTGAGACCGGCACTGAGATCCGCACCACACCCTCGACCGGCTCTCCGCGACTGCACAGGAGCCTGCGCAGGCCCCCGGCCGTGGCCGCCAACAGGACGTCGTTCACCTTGGCGCCGCGGGCGTGGGCCGCCTCCTTGACCTGGTCGAGCCTGGTTCGGACCACGGCCATGGTGCGGTCGGGGCCGACCCTGCGATCCAGGCTGGTCTCGGTCCCCGGCTCTTCGGCGAGGAGCTCGCGCACGGCCGACCAGGCAGCGCCTACCTGCTGCCACGTGGTCCTTCGTCGCGCGAGCCTCGGCATCGCGCGGCCCAGGCCCGCAGCGTTCCGCCGGAGGTTGTCAGCGAGGAGATCGCGCGCCGACGGCGGCGGCGCAGGGACCCACGAGCCTCGCCGCGCGACGGCGGCCCCGGGAGTGGCATCGAGGAAGTTCCCGAGGGTCGCCACCCCCGCGATGCCGTCGGCGATGACGTGGTGCATCTTGACGAACAGGCCGATCCGTCCCTCCGGGAGCCCTGGCAGGAACCACATCCCCCAGAGCGGCCGCGACCGGTCCAGGCGGCGCCGTCGCAGCTGCTCGGTCGCGATCAGGAGCTCTGCCTCGTCTGCCGGGGCCGGAAGCGGGACGACCCGCACGTGGTTGGCGAGATCGAAGGAGGGGGCGTCCACCCACAGCGGCCCGCTCAGGCCTCGCCGCGGCGTATGGAGGCGTTGGCGGAACCGAGGAACGAGATGCAGCCGGGACTCGATCACGTCCCGCACCACCTCGATCCGGAACCGACCGTCCAGATCGAGCAGGCCGCCCCCGTCCAGGACGGCCAAGGCACCGATCTCTTGCGGCCAGAGCTCGTCCCCCCACAGCATGGTCCGGTCCTCCGCACTCAGCCGATCGATCGGCGTGCTCATCGTGCTCACCGTCACCTGGGATCGATCGGGGTGAGGATGCCGAGCCGGTCCTCGATCGCCTCCGCCGCACCCAGGCACAGGTCCTCGCGATAGCGAGGACCGATCACCTGCACGGCCTGGGGAAGACCGTCGCCGATGCCCACGGGAAGCGCCAGGGCCGGCAGCCCGAGCGCGTTCACGGCCATGGCCATGCGCATACTGCGGATGGTCTCGGCCACACGACCCTCGTCCAGGTCCGTGCCGGCCTCGAAGGGAGGCTCGGTGCAGATCGGGGCGACGATCAGCGGGTGGGTCTCCTGGAACTCGCCCCACGCCCGCAGCACCGACTGCCGGGTCATGAAGCTCTGCTCGGCCGTCATCACGTCTGGATCGCCCGCCACCTCGAAGAAGGCCGACATGAACCGTTGCGTATCCACCGGCGCAAGGGGCGCCATGAACCCCTGCCACCCCTTCCGGATACCGGGAGTGCTGAGCATGACCAGCAGGGCCTCCGCAGCCACCTCGATCGCCGGAGGTTCGACCTCCTCGACTGCGTAGCCCGCGTCCTCGAGCGCCGCAGCCGCTTTCCGAACGCCCTCCTGCACCTGCTTGGCCGTGCCCTGCCCGGCGGGGTCGACGACGAGCGCCACTCGGACGGGCCCTGGGAGTTCCGGCCCGTGAAGCGGTGCCGGCACCGTCCAGGGATCGCGCCAAGTGGGTCCGGCGATCACCTCGAAGGCTCCCCGAAGGTCGGCCACCCGCCGCGCCAGGGGGCCGTTGACGCTCGTCAACTGCACGCCGATCGGCGCGTACTCCGGCTCGATGCTGGTCGCATGGGGAACGCGCCCCAGCGTTGGCTTCAAGACGGCGACGCCGCAGCATTGAGCGGGGTGGCGGAGCGATCCGAGCCCATCACTCCCGAGCCCCAACGGGCTCATCCCTGTGGCGATCGCGGCAGCCTCGCCGGCGCTGGAGGCGCCGGGCGTTCGGGTCCGGTCCCACGGATTGATCGTCGCTCCCCACAGCTCGCTCTCACAGTGCCAGCGAATCGCGCCGCTGGGAAGGTTCGTACGGCCGATGGGGATGGCCCCGGCGGCCTTCATCCGCTCGACGACCGGAGCGTCTCGACTGGGATGCGCGTTGGCGAGCGCCTTGAATCCCTGGCTGGTCGGCGTGCCGGCGACGTCGATGTTGTCCTTGATCGTGAAGGGGACGCCGTGAAACGGCGGAAGGTCACCACCTGCGGCGACCGCCCGGTCGGCGACCTCGGCCGCTGCCAGTGCCTGCTCGCCCAAGACGATAACGACGGCGTTGATCGAGGGGTTCACGGCCTCGATCCGCCGGAGGTGGGCCTCGACGACCTCTCGACTGGAGGCTTGCCTGGTTCTGATCGCTTCGGCCAGTTCCGTGGCGCTCATACGCCAGAGCTCGGTGGTGGTGATGGTCGTAACGCTCATATCTCCACTCCTTGAGACGGCCTGCGACGCCGTCGGCGAGCGGCCGTCGCAGCGGTGGTCACCGCAGCCATGGCCAGCGTCCTGGTGGCCCACAGCCTCGGGTTCTTCGCCGCCGGTAGCTTCTGGAAGGAGAGCAGACCGGAATCGAGGTGGACCGCCGTCGTCCCCATCCCCGGTGCTCGCGTGAAGACGACGCGGCTGGTGCCCCTCCCGAACGACAAGGACGCGATCCGGAAGACGTAGGGGTCCTCGTCGTCGTCGGGGTGCAGGACGAAGCCCCTCGACAGCGCGGGGATGGGGCTGAGGAACCGCATCATGAGCTGCCCGCGGCGCACGAAGACCTCGGCCCCCGCGCCGATCGCGAGCTTGGCTGGGTCGATGGAGTGGGCGGAGAACCGGTACCACCCGCAGAGATCGCCCCAGATCTCGGGGTGATGCGGGACATCGGTGCGCACGATGTCGCCGGGGACACCGAGCAGCCGCCTGAGCACGCCCGAGGCTTCGGGCATCAGCCAGTGCATCCCGCGCTTGGCTCCGTTGGCGAAGGCCATCACCCCGACTCCGGCGTCTGGAGCCAGGAAGATCTGCGAGTCGAAGCCGGGGAGGATCCCGTCGTGCTCGATCCCGAGATGACCCCCGAGGTCGGTCCGGAAGAAGGCCAGTCCGATCCCCGGGATCTGAGGGTCGGGCTGGTATTGAGGCTCGAACATGGTGGTGAGGGTCTCGGGCTCGAGCACCACACCGTGCTCGCCGGCGCCGCCGGCGAGCAGGGCCGCGACGTAGCGGGCCATGTCTCTCGGCGTGGAGTAGACACCCCCGCCCGGGAACGTGATTACCTCGTAGTCGGGCACCGCCTCGGCGCCGTGGGAGCGCAGCTCGTAGCCCGTGGCCAGACGCGAGGTCACCCGCTCGGATCGGACGAGGTCGGTGTCGGCCATGCCGAGGGGCTCGAAGATGCGTTCGCGGAAGCAGCGCGCGAGCGGCTTCCCGCTCACGTCCTCGACGATCTGGCCGAGCGTGGCGAACCCGTGGTTGGAATACGTGAACCGCGTCCCGGGCTCGGCATCGACGCGCAGCCCCCCCTTGTAGTACTCGGCCAGGGATGGCACGGGCCGGCCGCGCTTCACGGTCTCGCCGAGGTCCCGCATCCTGAGCAGGCCCCAGGGGTGCAGGAGCTCGCGGATCCCCGCCGTGTGGGTCAGCAGGTGCTGCACGGTCGGTTGACGAAATCCCGGACGCGCCGGTATCAGCTTGAAGGCCCGCAGGTACTGGTTGGCGGGGGCGTCAAGATCCACCGAGCCCCGCTCCCACAGCTGCATCACGGCGATCGCAGTGAAAGTCTTGGTGATCGAGGCGATCCGGAAGACGGTGTTCTGCGTGATCGGCGTGTCCGAGTCGATGTCTGCGAGCCCTGTCCGGAGAAGAACCCCAGGGAGCCGTCTCGGATCACGCCGACCGCCAGGCCGACAGTGGGCCAGTGGTTGCGGATCCTCCGGACTTCGGCCTGCAACTCGAGCTCGTCGATCGCGGGATGCCCGTGATCCGCGGCCCGAATCTCGGTCTTCGTGGCTGCTCGGTCCATGGTGTCCTCCCTTCTCGCGTCCCGGCGATGCGCTATGGGACGACCGAAGACAGGGCCTCCCGCAGCGCGATGTCTCTGGCGTCCTCGATCACGTTGGGCCCCATCCGGTTCGTGACGTAGGCGTAGGCGACCCCACGTTCAGGGTCGGCCAAGCCGAAGGAACCGCCCGACCCCGGTGATCCGAACGCCCCCGCCCGTCCGAACGGGAACTTGGGCGAAGGCCGGAAGAACCCGAGCGAGAACCGCGCCTCGCACTTCAGGCCTTCGTCGCGGAACCCGTGGGCGGCGGGGACCGCTGGCGCCATCAACGCCTGCAGCGTCTCGGGCCGCAAGCCGAGCTCCTGCCCTCCCGTGGCGAAGGCGCTGTAGGCCCTTGCGATCCCCCGGGCGCTGCCGACGCCGCCTCCGGAGGGCACCTCCAGGTTGCGCGCGTAGATGCGCTCGTCGTCGAGCACCACCCACGGCCCTGGGTTCGGCTTGACGAGCGCGCGGAAGATCGGAGATCGGGGATTCATGGAGGAAAGCGCGAGACGGAACGGCAACCCGACGATGACCGCGGCGGGGTTCGGCCTCTGCAGCGTCGCCAGCTTGGAGTTGGGGACGTCCTCGGGAAGACGGATGTAGACGTCAGCACCCAGCGGCGAGGCGATCTCGTCCTGGAAGAACTGCCCCAGCGTCCGGTGCTCGGGGTCGACCCGGCGCAACAGTTCGCCCTCGTAGAACCCCAGGGAGAGCGCGTGGTAGGCCTGGCGCTCCCCCGGCGGCCACGCCGGCTTCTGACGGGCCATCACCGCCGCCAGCCGGTCGAGATCGGCGACAACGCTCCTGTCCACCCGCTCGTCGAAGGCGAACAGCCCCGCCTGGTGAGCCAGGAGTTGGCGGATGGTCACGCTCTCCTTGCCCTGCTGGGCGAACTCCGGCCAATAGGCGCAGACTCGCTCCTCGTAGTCGAGTAACCCTCGCGACTGGGCCAGCGCCATGACCATGGCGGCAAAGCCCTTGGTGGCCGAGAACACCAGGACCATGGTGTCGGCTTCCCAGGGCTCGCCGGTCGCCTTGTCCCGGATCCCGCCCCACAGGTCCACCACCTTCTCGCCGTGGAGGTACACGCAACAGGCCACTCCGAGCTCCTTCCGGCGGGAGAAGTTCTCCGCGAACGCCTCCCGTACGGCCTCGAATCCTCTGCTCACCGAACCGCGGATCTCGTGTTCAGCGCGTAGCAGCCTCGGCGCCCGATCCGTGGCTGTGGACATTGCTCTCACCCCTTCCGTCGCCGGAAGGCAGGAAGCAATGGCCGCGGCCCCCGGCCGCGTGTCCATCCTTGCGGCCACGGTGGGATCCGCCCAGGGGCAGGGGGCCCGCAATGGCTGGGACCGATGGCGAGCCTGGGCCTGAGCGCGGCGCGGCCGACTGTCCGGCTGGCGCTCCCCTCCCGGCCCCGAAGGCGCTGACCATGGGATCCGGGACGGCACGGCACCATGAGGACGAGGATCCAGAAGCCGTGATTCCCGTTCCCGGTGCCATGCGGACCCAGCACGGACCGAGCGGGTTCACGTCTCGGGCAGGGTCGGTCTGTGGTGGGCGACCACTGTCCTCGTGGCCAAGCCGCCGGAGGCGGCGCGGCAGGTGGTCCTTGGCCGTGATCTCCTCCACGCCAAGCATCACAGAAGGGCCATCTGACCGCTGACCTGCGGTTCGATGCTCGGCTGGTGGCCGTTGGGGACCGTTTCGGCCCCCGTGCGGGCGGATGCTCAAAGGCGCCCCTCCGACACGGCCGACCAGGCGGCCGCCAGGCACGCGTACCCCGTCGCGACGGCGCCGGCGACCGGGGCGAACAGCCCGGCGACCGGGACGATCGTCCCGTCGCTGCCGGCGACGATGGTCGGCGCGAAGATGGTCACCAGCGCGACCGCGCCCCAGATGCCCAGCACGGCCACGGGCAGGCCCCACCGAGCCATCCGGTCGCGGGTCGGGAAGGCGGCGCCGAACATGACGAAGCCGGTGGCCACCGCCCCCCAGATCCAGATCGTGATCGCCACGATCGGCACGTGGTCCTGGCTGCTTGAGATCAGGTCCGGCGCGAATAAGCTGCTGAGCGCCATGGCCAGCCAGAGGCCGGCGACGGCGACGGCTGTCGGGAGCATTCGTCCGGTGCGCTGGTCACGCTGGTCATCCTGGACATCGTCGGTTCTCTCTGTCACGACCTGGGTCGCTGTCATGCGATCACCATCCCTGCTGGATGCGCTGGCGAGCACCACGTCATGGCGACGCCCGCTATGCGCCCTCAGTGACATTTGGCCACCCCGCACGCCAGGTCGGAAAGGGCCGATCGTCCCTCGATGTGCGGTCCATCGGCCCGCCTCACCTGCTGCTTGCCCTGCTTTCTTTCGACCGCCCTGCCCCTGCCGACGTTTAGCCGCGTCGGGCCAACGGAGGTCCAGGTGGAGCCCCCCGGATCGCTGCTCCTCCTGATTCCTGCGTGAAGAGCCCGACGCGAACGAGGGACCAACGACCTGGACGGACGGCGGCCCGGCGCGATGCTCCCGCGGAGCGGAGAAGGCGGGGGCGGTCAATGTTCGTCCGCGAAGCGGACACCGCTCACGCTTGTGCGCGTGGCGCGAGGTCGATCCACCACTCCCATCCTTCTCCTCATCACCGTGCTTGCTGGGGAGGCAGGCGCGTGCTGGGCACGGCGGGGCCGTACTGCGGCGGGCTGTGGGTTGCGGGCTACCCGTGTGCCCCGGTACTCGGCGGCCGAGGACGGCCGCGAAGCGGCCGGATCCTGGGGGAGCCCGGATGCGATGGTCAGGAGACATAGACAGCGGCATCCTCAAGCTGATGAACCCGCTGGTCGCCTGGATGGGTCGGCGACAGGAACTGAGAATCTGGACCGGCCTGAAGGGCCTCCTCGAAGAACGCGGAACTCCGGTCTCATGGTGCGACTGGGGCGAGGCCTCGAAGAAAGGTTCCAAAGACGGCTTGAGAGGATCCGCGGGCAGGTCAGTTCGGACGCTTCAAGCGCAGCACCAGCCGCTGCCGCAGCCGCACCAATCTGCGGAGATCCGACTCCCCCACGATCCGAATCTGCGCATCCCTGCCAGCCAGTCATGGCCGTGCTGCGCGGTAGCCGTCGCGGCGGACCTTGCCGTGCTGGCCGGGCAGCCGGATGATCGGCCCGCTGACCAGTGGTGTTGCTGGTGGTGGGGTGTTCGGATTGTGGCAAGTTGGGTGCGCGACCCGTACATTGCTCGAACACCCCGGGCCATAGAGCTACCACCCTCGGCACCCACGAAGCACGCGATCTACGTGGACGTGCGGACTTGACTGCTGCGCTTGGCTTGCGTTGACTGCCCGCTCTGGGGCCGGCCTGCGCCGGTTCGGGGGCTTGTGGACAGCACGTTCGAGGTGTTCATCTCCTACGGCCACCACAACGCCGCGTGGGTCCTACCCTGGCTGAGAAGCTTTGACCAGTGGGAGATCCGGCCAAATTAGCGACGTGCTGGTCCACCGGTTGGAAGCGGGACTGCGAATCTCGCGCAACGGCATCCTGGTGGTCAGTCCCACCTCCGTGGCGCGCCCTGGGTGCAGCAGGAATACGCCGTCATGGTGGACCGGACGGTGGCCGGCACCCAGCGGCTGATCCCGGTCCTGCTCGGCGAGGTGGAGCTGCCGCCGTTTGCGACCATCAGGGTGTGGATCGACTTCCGCGGCGTGGACGCGCCAGAGTACGAGCGCCGCTTCCGCGAGCTGGTGGCCGCGCTCAAAGGTGAGCGGCCAGGGCGGCCCGAGCCAGATGGCCGCCTGGTTCTGCCTGAGGGCACCGGCTCCGGCCGGACGGTGCCCGCAGCGCGGTGCTGCAGATCGCTGTCGGCGAGACGGGGCTTTCAGTTGACGGCGAGCAGGAGGTGCGCGGCCGTCCACTGGGGCGCCGACCCATGACCTGGAGATGCGGCTGTGGCAGGCCGAGCATGGTGTGGACTTGGTGGACTTGTTCAGCGGCCATGCAGAACCGATGATCCATCTGATGTCCAACCAGCCGATGACGCCCGAAGGGCGCTGCGCGGTCCTCACCGCGGCGCATCAGGGCTACCGAGCCAAGGTCTCGCCGTTCTATGACGAGTCGATTCATGAGGTGATCGACCGCGTCTCGGCCTTGGGCAGCCTCGGGAAGGCTGACCTCGGCGCCGTGCTGCTGTGGAAGCGCATCGAGTCCGGCCGATGGAAGGAGACGCTGCTGTGTCTGCCCGATGCCGAGGTCCGCTCGGTGACGGCCCATGCCGTTGCGGCTGCTCGCGACCGCACACTCAACGTGCCCGAGGCTGCGAGAGAGGCCCGCAGCTGCCTGGCCGCGCTGCCAGGCATGGGCACGGGTGACGCATGGGCCTCAGCCGTCATCTTTGTCGGTGCGCCTGGGCGGATGGCGGTCTACGACCGTTGGGCGCACACGGCCCTGGGGCTGCTCGGCCTGGAGCTGACCGACGAGCCTGGCCGGTACGGCCGCTACATGGCTCTCGTTGAGCAGCTTCGCGCAGAGCTTCGGAAGCATGGTCATGGCACATGGACCAGCCGCGAGGTGGACCAGGCGCTCTTCTGGCACGGCAAGCACGCCCCACCCTGATAGTGGACCGGCGGCAATGTCGGCGCGTCGGCTGATACAAGTCGCCAGCGCCAGCTACTCAGGAAGTGTGAACTGGGAAGTCAGCCCTACCCGGCGGTGGACGGCGCAGGTCGCGGCCCGACCGGGCAGGTGGCCATCGGGAGCGGGAGTTACGCGCGTCACCACCCCACACCGCTGTTCCTCTTGGTCGTCAGGCTGGCTCAACTGAGGCCGTTGCGCTGCCGATCTGGTCGGTATGTCACTGGCTCAGGATCGGGAGCGGTTCGCTGGCGGGCTCGCGCAGCAGCTGGTCCGCGCGCTCGACGGCCCACCGGGTCGCAGCGGACTGCCGGAGCGGGTGTCCCAGCACTTCGCCTATGCCGCCGATGACGAGCGGTTGTTCGTGCTCGCGGGCCCGCAGGAGCTGACCCATCCTCCGGTGTTGGACCTGGCGCTTGCCTACGGGCTGTCGTATGTGGGTAACCGGGACCTGTCGGTGGTCCTGCCGCGGGATGGGCCGGGAGTCACAGCACGGTGTTACCGGCATCGCTATATGAGGATCGTCCGGCAGGAGTGGATGTCACCGTTCGGCAGCACTCGATGCGCACCAGTCCCTCCGTCACTGTCGCCAGGAGCGCCGTGGCTGGTGAGCGTCTGGGACCGTCCGCGGCTCGCGCTGGACGGTCGGTGGCTTGGCACGTGTGAGCTGCGCCCCGGTGTCGGCCGTGCGACCCGCCGCCGAAGCCGTGGCGCGACCAAGATGGTCGCTGCCGGTGTCGGTCCTCGCCCATCGCTCCCGGGAGCGCGGTACACCCCGGGGCACGGGCGTCACTCCCTGCCCAATGAGCGCTGCCGTTTCTT
>Ga0137375_10009456_pt1 | contig 11568 bp, 19 predicted proteins | sample SagtaG_24_FD_104936 | JGI IMG/M metagenome (GOLD analysis project Ga0137375, IMG submission 104936) | Vadose zone soil microbial communities from Sagehorn Ranch, Mendocino, California, USA - Sage1_R_113_16 metaG | ecosystem: Environmental > Terrestrial > Soil > Vadose zone | place: USA... | reverse complement strand
GGTGGCCGAGGTTGTCGATCCGCCCACCAACTGAGCCCATGCCGTCAGATGCACGGATCCAGCATCAGATTCGGCGACGCCAGATTTCGAACAACCCTCATCCACAGGTCTTGACAATATCTCGAGGCGGGGCATGGCGGGACGATCTCCCGCCGCCAGTCCCGCACTCGGCGGATTCAGTAGCGGGTGAGGCTGCCCTTCGCGATGCGCGCAGCAGGCGGCCCCGCCGTTGCTGAGCCGGCCGGTCAGGCCCACCTCGGCGCCGGAGTTCTACGACCACTACCTGCGCCGGCTGACCGAAGGCGGGCTGCCCCAGCAACGCGCCGTCGAGTTGCTGCGCACCGTCACCGCGTACGGATTCGAATTCGCGCTCGCCGAGCTGACGTGGTTGGAGACCGACTCGCCCGACGATCTCCGCAGCTTCCGTCACGTCAGCGAGCGGGTCCCGGCGGGTACGCCCGACCATCGGGTCCGTACCGCGTTACTGGTGTGCACCGGCTGTGACATGAACGCCCAGTTCGACCTCGGCATCGACCTGATGCTGCGTGGTCTGGACGCGGGTGGCTAGCCGGAGCTCATGAAGGTGCCGAACTCGGCGATCCCGTACCGGAGCGCCTCGGCCTGGTCGAGCACCACTCCGGCGACGTCGGGGTGGCGGTCCGCCCAGGCGTGCGCGGCCTCGGCGCTGGTGAAGAAGTTAATGTAGCCGCAGGTCCGGTCGGCCGAGGGACAGCAGGCGTCGCCGGTGGCTCCGGCGTACACCACGGCGGTGTCCGGAGTCCACTGTGCACGATCACCGTCGACTTGGACGGTGATCGCCTCGCCGGTGCCGGGTTCGGTGGTGGTGACGGTGACGGGCCGGCTGAGCATGGCCGAGATGCCCAGTGCGTCGACGGCGCACATCGCGTACACCTGCGGGCCGCCATCCCACGTCACCCGGTGCGCCGTCGGGACCGGTGAGAACGGATAAGCCGCGCGGATCTCGCCGATCGCATCGAAGGCGACGACGTCGCGGTCGGCCAGCTCGGCGATCAGCGCACCGGGGTCGGCGCCCTGGCCACGAGCAGTCCGCTCGATCCCCGCACGCGAGGGTGGTACGCCGGTGGTGGCGAACGTTTCAAGGATGGCCAGGTGCAGCCGCCGCGCCCAGGGGGTGAGCGCGGCCGCCGCACCGGACTTGTTCAGCTCCAGCTCGGGCATGGTCACCTCTGGTTCCTCAATGCCTGCTCAGCGCCCGTACCGGAGCCAGACCGCGGCCATCTCCCGGGCGAGAGCGAAGCCTTCATCCAGGGAGAGGATCTCAATGTCCTCGCGGTTCGCGGCCCACCGCGCCGCCTGCTCCCGTGAGGGGAAGAAGAAGCTGTGGTGGCAGAACGTCGCCCAGATCCCGGATGTGGATCCGATGTCGACCTGGTCGGCACGGCGCGCCGGCCAGGTGACGACCGCGCCGGCGGGTTCGAAATCGCGGACGCCATCGGGGCGCGCGGTCAGGCGTACGACCTGCTCGGCGCCGGGCGCCTGGGATGCCACCCTGATGGGCCGGTCGAGGATGATCGCGAGGATCAGGGTGTCCAGGGCGCACCAGGCGTAGACCTGGGTGTCGCCGATGGTCATCCGGTGCGGGGTCGGGTTGAGGGTCACGCCGAGCCCGACGATGTCGCCGGCGTCGTTGCGGTCGGTCCAGGCATCGAGGGCCTGGCGCGCCTGGTCGGGGTCGATGCCGAGTTCAGCGATCGCCTGGTCCGTGCGAGCCCGGGTGACCGGGCGACCTTCGGCCAGCAGCTGGAAGGTCCGGGTCATCAGGCGGGTACGGTCTCGGCCGAGGTCGAGCGCCCCTCCGGTGGCGGTCAACTCACTGGTCGAGCCGGTTAGTCGGGTGTTCGTCATCGTCGTACCTCCGTCGTGTGGTCGGACGATGCGACCGTATGGTCTCCCCCCGGAGTGAGGGTCAAGCGCTCTCCCGGCGGCGCCTGGGATTGTTGTCCAGCCAGCCGATGCAGGCCTGCCCATCCAATTCCGCCTGGTGCCTCGCCTGGAACTGTTCGATCCGCTCTCGCATCCGCTCCAGTTCGGCGATCCGTGCGGCGAGGCGTTCCCGGGCCTTCGACAGGTGCTTGGCAAGGTGCGGGCCGACAGGTTGGTCGGTGCGTTCGCCGTACACGCGGGCGAGTTGACGGATCTCAGTCACCGTGAGGCCGAGGCTGCGCAGGTTGCCTATCCAGCTCACACACCACAGCGCGTCCTCGTCGAACAGGCGGTAGTTCGCCGAGCTGCGACCGACCGTGTAGATCAGGCCGGTGTCGGCGTACTCCCGAAGGTTTTTGATCGAAAACCCGGTGCGCGCCGATAGCTCCCCGACCGTCATCAAGCGGCTCGGCGCGGATCTTGCTGGCGTCGTGCGGCACGCTCGGCACCGCACCGTGCCCGATGTGGTGTGCATGCGGGCCTCCTACGGGGCGTCGACGGGAGCGGCGGATTCGACGGCGGTGGACTGGCGCCGCCGCGAGTGACGGCTGAGTACGGCGGTCGTGATCGTGGCGGCGAGGACGAGGCCGGCGAGGGCTACGACTAGTAGTTGATGGCTGTGCAGCCAGTCGGCGGTGGCGCCGGCGAGCGGAGCGGGATTCGGTAGACCACGGCCCGGTGTGCCGCCCTGGGTGGTGGCGGGTAGCCAGTAGGCGATGAGATACCCGCCCGCGGCGATCATGATGGCGCCGGTGGCGCGGTGCAGCAGCGGTAGACCGTGGCGCAGGAACCGGGTGAGGGCGCCGCCGGCGACGGCGGTGCCGGTGGTGAGCAGCAGCAGGAGCGTGGCCGCGCCGAGCGTGTAGGCGGCGAACACCGCGAGCACCCCGGGAAGGCTTGCGGTGGTGAGGGCCTGCGCCACCACGGCCAGCAGCAGGGCCAGCGTGCAGCCGAGGGAGGCGATCGCGTACCCGGCGCCGAAGCCGGCGAGCCGCCGGCTCCCGGTGCCGCGCCGGGCCAGGCTGGTGAGTCTGCTCGGCAGGCGGAGCGGAATCTGCCGGCCCAGCAGCGTGACCAGGCCAGCGAGGACGAGCAGCCCGCCCACCACCAGCGCTAACCACGGCGCGACCGTCAGGACCGCGCGGGCGCCCGCGGTGATGAGCAGCCCGACGGCGACCAGGGTGCCGGCGTAACCGGCGGTGAGCGCGAGACCGGCGCGCAGGCCACCACTCAGCCTGGTTGCCCAGCCGATGCGACCCGCCGCGGCGGCGGTGTCGAGGTGGTACGCGATCCATGCGGGGAGCACCGCGAATCCGCACGGGTTGGCCGCCGAGACGAGGCCGGCGCCGAAGGCGAGAGCGAGCAGCCCGATCACTGCTTGGTCGCCTCGTCGATGGCGGCGAGGATGTCGGCGGCGGGCGCGTCGGTGACTCGGTAGGTGACCGTACCGGCGGCGTCGACGACGACCACGGTGCTGAGTGCGGTCACCTGCCACGCCTGCGCCAGCTCGGCCGCCCCCTTGGACACCATGGGCAGGGACTTGTCACCGATGCGGGCACGGAATGTCTCGATGGCCGTGCGGGGCTCGGTGGGGTCGAGGTCCACGAGTAGGAAATCGGCCTTGTCGGTGGCCTGCCTATGGACTTTCACCACCGCCTTGCCGGCGGCCAGGCAGCTGCCGCAGGTGGCGGAGAAGAAGAACACCACCGCCGGCTTGCCGTCCGGGATCCGCACCGTCTTGCGGTCGATCGTGGTACGTGCCGCGGTCTTGGTGTCGCCGTCGGTCGTCGCGGGCCGGTGGGTCCCGCTCAAGCCGTTGCAGCCGGTGAGCACGATCAGGGTGACAAGTGCGGTGACCAGCGCGATCGTACGGGAGCGATTGCTCATCGGCGGGTGCTCTCTTCGCCAGAGGTCGTCTCTGAGTCCCTTGGCGCAGGCCGCTCGGAGTACTCAGCGCCGCCGCGGTTAGCGCGGCGCAGCAGCCAGGCCACGGCGGCCAGGACGAGCAGCGCCAGCCCGGCCATGACCAGGTACGGGCTGGCCAGCAGCCCGCCCGCGACGCCGCTCAGCGCGCCCAGACCGCCGGCGAGGATGATCAGCTGCACCGTGCAGCAGACCGCCAACGCGCCGATAGCTCCGGCGGCGAGCCGCTTGTCGTTCGCGTCCATATCGGTTCACTCCCGGTCGATCCGCTCGCACGCCGCGAGCGCCGCGCAGTTGTCCGCCGCGAGGGCGTGGGCGAGCATCACCAGCTGTCCCACGCGCGGGTCGGTCACCGTGTAGAACACCTTGCGTCCGCTGCGGCGCGGCTGCACGTACCCGCAGTCGGCCAGGCACGCCAGGTGGGTGGACACCCGGCCTTGCGACAGGCCGACCTGGGCCACGCACTCGGAGACGGTGTGCTCTTCGTGGAGCAGGAACTCCAGCAGCCGCAGGCGGGTCGGATCGCCCAGGCCGCGGAAGAACTTCGCCAGCACGCCCACCCCGTCACGGGTCGCGGGCAGCAGCCGCGCGTCAGCGGTCTGCGTCATGGGCCCTCCCATCCCGAGTGGCAAAGCAATCTGCTTAGGCAGATGATATCTGCTTAAGCGGATACTATGCTCCAAGAAAGCATCCGGCAAGGCGGATGATTGTCGCCGCTCGACTCAGGAGGCAATGGCATGGCGTACGACCTGGCGGTCATCGGTTCGGGAGGTGGCGCCTTCGCCGCGGCGATCGCCGCCCGCCGCATGGACAAGACCGTGGTGATGATCGAGCGCGGCACCGTCGGGGGCACCTGCGTGAACACCGGATGCGTACCGTCCAAGGCGCTGCTGGCCGCCGCGGAGGCGAGGCACGTGGCGCTGGACGCGGCGCGGTTCCCGGGGATCGCGGCGACCGTGCCCGAGGTGGACTTCGCAGCCCTGATCGCCGGCAAGGCCGGGCTGGTCGAGCGGATGCGCGCGGACAAGTACGTGGATCTGGCCGCCGAGTACGGATGGCAGATCCTCACCGGCACCGCCCGGTTCGCCGGCGGCCCGGCCGCCCCGGTACTGCACGTGGACCTCGCAGACGGCGAGACGACCACGATCGCGGCCGCCCACTACGTGGTGGCGACCGGGTCGGCGCCATGGGCGCCGCCCATCGACGGACTCGCCGAAGCTGGGTACCTGACCTCGACCGCCGCGATGGAACTCGACGCGCTGCCGGAGTCTATGGTCGTGATCGGCGGCAACGCGGTCGGGCTGGAGCAGGCCCAGTTGTTCGCCCGGCTCGGAGTCCAGGTCACGGTGGTGGAGGCCCTCGACCGGCTCGCCCCGTACGAGGAGCCGGAGATTTCCGAAGCGATCGAGAGTGTGTTCGCCGACGAGAACATCGGCGTGCTCACGGCCGCCACGGTTACCCGGGTACGCCGAGGCCCGGACGGCTATCAGGTCAGCGTCACCACTAGCGGCGGGGACGAGAAACAGCTGTCCGCCGGGCAGCTGCTGGTCGCGACCGGCCGGCGCTCCGTCACCGGCGGCCTGGGCCTGGACGCGGTGGGCGTGAAGACCGGAGATCGCGGTGAGGTCCTCGTCGACCGGCAGCTGCGTACCGACAATCCGCGGATCTGGGCGGCCGGCGACGTCACCGGCCACCCGCAGTTCGTCTACGTCGCCGCCGCCCACGGTGCACTGATCGCCGACAACGCTTTCCACGCGGCGGGCCGTACCATCGACTACCACCACCTGCCCCGGGTCACCTTCACCGCCCCCGCGATCGCCGCCGCCGGCATCACCGACGCGGATGCGGTGGCCGCGGGAATCCGCTGCGACTGCCGCGTCCTGCCGCTGGAGTACGTCCCCCGCGCGGTCGTCAACCGCGACACCCGCGGCGTGATCAAGCTCGTCGCCGAGGCCGGAACCGGGCGGCTGCTCGGCGTACACGTGCTCGCCGGCGGTGCCGGAGACGTCATCGCCACCGCCGTATACGCCCTCGCTAACCAGATGACCGTGCACCAGATGGCCGACCTGTGGTGCCCATACCTGACCATGGCCGAGGGCCTCAGACTCGCCGCCCAGACCTACACCCGCGACGTATCCAAGCTGTCCTGCTGCGCCTCGTGATCCGACCGATACGGCCGTAAGGCGTGATGCAGGTCAGATGCGGCTCGCTTCGGCGTTTCCCAGGGGAAGGGGGAAGGTCCGGCGCGGGTCGGGTCTTCCAGGATGCAGCGGGGCTCCCGTGCTGAGGAGACCGTGGTAAGCGACCAGACGGACCTCGGCGGCGCCGAGCCGCCGCCGGCCTTTGAGCAGCTGGACGAGGAGGCGCGCAGCCGGCCGAAGTCGCTGCGGCTGCTGCCCAGGATCGTCCGCGACGCGTTCAGTCTCGTCTGGCAGGCCTCGCCCCGGGCGTTGGTCGCCAGCATCGGGTTGAAGCTGGTCAACGGCCTGGCCCTGGGTGTCGCGCTGCTGCTCGGCCGCAACCTGGTCGCCTCGGTGCTGGCCGCCGGCGCCCACCAATCGGGGTTCCTCACGGTCGCGCCACAGTTGGCCGCGGTGATCGGGCGGTGATCGTCCGGGCCGTCAGGCGGTGAGCCTGCACGGCGGCGTGCTTGGCGTCAGGCTGTTCGAACGCCCCGGCAGCAAGCCCGTGCGCTTGGATCTCCTCCATGACGGCGATCCTGCACAGGCCATAGAGTCACCGAGCATCACCGGCGCGATGTGGACGTAGAACTCATCGATCAGTCCACGTTCGACGCATTGCCGGCGACGTTGGCGCCGAACACCTCGATGTTCTTCCCGCCCGCGGCGGCGAGGCCGGTCTCGACGGCCTCGGCGATGTCACAGTTCAGGAAGGTGAAGTTGGCGTAAGGCTGCGCGTCTTCTGGATGGTGGGTCAGCACGAAGATCGGGGCCGCTCCAGGCGCCGCCATACGGCCTTCGGTTCGCCTCGGGCTGCCGGTTGTAACGGCCGGCTCCTCCAAGGTGGAGCCCGGCGCGGTGCCGGCGCGCGACACCACCCTGAGCTGGGCAACCTTCACCGACGCCGCCAACGAGGCGGGGCTCTCCCGGCGCTACGGCGGCATCCACTTCGAACAAGCAGACCTCGACGCCCGCGGCACGGGCCGGGCCTGCGCCCAGATGACCTGGGCCCTCGCGCAGCGGTATTTCACCGGCACCGCATGACGAGAAACGGTCGGTCGACGCGACAACCGTCACCTCGTCGCGGGACGGAAGGCGACCACGCAGCTCGCGGGCCGCGGCGATACCGCAAAAGCCACCGCCGAGTACCAGGAGACGAGCCGTCGGTCGCCTCCGCGGTCCTGCCGATCGTGGCGTGACCGTATCAATGCAGGTAGGTCTAGTCGCCGGCCTCGGCACTGATGCCTTCGGGATCGAGGATGGTGATTCTGCCGCGGGAGAGTCGAAGTAGACCGCGGTCTGCGAGGTCGTTGAGGGCCTTGGTGGCGGTTTCGCGGGAGGTGCCGACGAGGGCGGCGAGTTGTTCGTGGGTGAGCCGCACCTGGGTGGTACGGGAGAGCCGGTGCTGCTGCCGGGCGAGGGTGGCCAGGGTGGTGGCGATCCGCTGCGGGACGGACTTGAACACGGTGTCGGACAGCCGGCGCTCCATCTCGATGAGCCGTTCGCCGAGGATGGCGGTGATCCGGGCGGCGATGCGCGGGTCGGACAGCAGGAACCTGTGTACGTCCTCGCGGCTCATCACGCAGACCACGGCCTCGTCGATGGCTTCGGCGTAGTTGTCGTACATGCGCTGGCCCAGCAGCACCATCTCCCCGAAGATGGTGCCGGGGGTGATGATCGCGGTGGTCAGCGCCCGGCCGTCGGCGGCGATCCGGAAGACCCGTACTCGGCCGCTTTTGAGGATGAACAGGGTCTGCACCGGGTTGTGGGGAGAGTAGAGCAGTTCTCCGGCGGCGTACGTGCGCATCGGCGCCGCGGCGGCGATGGCATCCATCTCCGCCTGCGAGAGGTCGGCGAAGATGTCCACCTCGGACATGCAGTACGTGCGGTCATAACCGGCCGCTATCCGCTCCACGTGTCTGCTCTCCTCGCGGCGTCCCGGAGCCCACGGCGGTGGCACAGCGCCCCACGCCGGTCGTCGCAGGCCCTCTACCAGACAGTACGGCTGCCGCGTGGTGACCGCAGCAACGCCGGCGGGTTCACCCTCACCGAGTGGGTCCGCGGCCCTTGCGAGGTCCGACCGCGCAGCCGGTCGGGTCGGCTGCGCGGTGGCTGGTTGGGGGTCGGGGTATGTCACGGCGCTCGCCCCAGGGTCGGCCGGGGGCGTTACCCGCGGCTGAGCCGCGGCTGTACCAGGGCGTACCCGACACCGAGGATCAGGCCGTAGAGCAGGTGGCCCATGAGGGACTGCCAGGCGGTGGTGTTGAACATGAAGACGTCCATGCCGAGCCAGGCGGGCATGATGATGAGCGCGCCGAGGACCCACCAGAGCACGCCGTACCCGAGGCCGATCAGCGCACCGGCGCCGAGCCGGCTCGCCCACGCGCCGAACAGTACGGCGTAGACGGCGCCGAACAGGGCCGAGTTGAACAGGTGCACCAGCCAGCCCATCGCGACGGCCTTGCTGCCGATCAGCATCGCGACCATCGGCATCATGCCCACGGCCTGCATCAGGATCCCGAACACGATGCCGCCTGCGAGGCCTCCGATCACACCGGCGATCAGCCGGGTGGGCAGTGCGGTGGTGAATGGGTGAGCGCTTGCGGTAGTCATGGTCTCGCCTCCGTTTCAGTGGTTATGAGGCGACGCTAGGCAGCATCGGTGTCCCGCTTCGGTGACCGCGCTCACACATCAGCCGCCTCATCGGTGCCGGCACTCGGCCTCGGCCTTGACCGCGGCGAGAGACTCCGCGACGGCGGCTTCCCAGCGCTTGGCGACGAGGTCTGCCCAACGGGCCCCGATCCCCCATCCGTCGGCGCCCAGTTCGCCGGCGTACGCCAGGCGGGTTCCCGTCCCGCGGTCTGTGAGGGTGAAGCGTTCCACCACGTACGGCACGGGCCCGCGTACCAGCTGGAAGTCGATGGCGTCGGGGCGGGCGAACCGTACGGTCTCGACGGTGCGCGCCACGAGCCGCCCTTTGACCGGCGTGTAGTGCGCGGCGAGTACGGTGTCGCCGCGGCGTTCCCGCACCTCGATCTTTTCGCGTTGCTGCCGGGTGGCCCGACCGACGTACGGCTGGGCGATGATGTCGAAGACGAGCTCGCGCGGCGCGGCGATCTCGACGGTCTGCGGGCCGAGCGGACGGACCCGGCGGCCGATGCCCAGATCGAGGTGCAGCCTGCCGGTAACCAGTCCGAGGTACCCGAGCCCAGCGGCCGCCGCCGCGCCCACCACCGCGATCAGGATCCAGCCGCTCATCGGGCCACCTGATCATCGGGAGGTCCGCCAGGTTTCTCCGCGACCAGCAGGGCGTAGCCGAGTGCGCCGTCGGCGACCGCGGCGCGGGCGGCGTCCAGCACGGGGCCGGCAGTGTCGAAGTCCAGCCCGAGCGCCTCGGCCTGGGGTCGGGCGGTGATTCGTACCATGCCGAGTCGGGCCTCGATCTGGTCGATCATCCGACTCATCGCACCCTCGTGCGATTCGGTGTGGCTCACCCGCAGCCCGGCGGCGGTGAACAGCGCGGCGTACTCGGCGAGGGGGCGGGCATCGGCGACGCACGCGAGCCACGCCGCGACCCCGCCCAGTTCGGGCGGCAACCGCTTCGGCTCGGCCACCACGTCGGCGATGCCGAGCCGCCCCCCGGGGCGCAGCACCCGGGCCAGCTCGGCGCTGGCGGCCGGCTTGTCGGTGAAGGTGCAGAACGCGCACTCGCACACCACCGCGTCGAAGCTGTCGTCCGGGTACGGCAGGTGTTCGGCGTCCGCGACGGCGAAGTCGACCCGGTCGTCGAGTCCCAGAGCGTCGGCGGCGCCCGGGCCAGCGCCAGATTGGCCGCGGAGAGATCCACGCCGGTTACCCGTACCCCATTTCTTGGGCGAGCAGCAGCGCGGTGCCGCCGCGGCCGGCAGCGACATCGAGCACGACGGCGCCGGGCTGCAACGCCAGGCGGGCGGCGAGCCGGCGGGTCAGAGCAAGACCCCCGGGATGGTACGAGTCGCCGAGCAGCAGCGCCACCACATCCGAGGAGCACGCGTCCGCGCAGCAGGTCTTCAGATCGTCGGTGGCCGTCATCGGATCCGCCTCCCCACGTTGGTGCTGTCGAGCGCGACTCGCCGCTGGGGGTCGCGTGCGATCTTGGACCCGTACGGCGAGTCGGCCAGCAGTGGCTGGATCGGCAGCGCGTTCGGGACCACGTCCGCGACGGCGACGCCGGACATCTGCTCGCGTACCTGTTCCCGGTAGCCGACGGAGTTGTACGCGCAGAACGGGATCAGCCGCCCGTCGGGGGTGATCTCCTCGACGCAGCACTTCATCAGCTGTTTGACATTGAGCGTGTACGGGTCAAGGAAGTCCTGGGATCACGATCATGAACGCGCGGTCGGTGAGGTTGGCGACCGCCTCGGGCAGGTTCACCCCGCAGGCGTGGCGCAGTCGAGGGCCTCCGCGGCGACTCTGATCCGGGCCTCGGTGATGCCGGTGCCCATGAACGCCGACGCGGACCACAGTTTCTCGAGGGCTTCCCGGATCTCAAAGTCGGGCACCACCCGGTTGGTGACATAGCCGAGATACTCCTCGACGTTGAGTAGCCGGGGAATCGGCACGACCCCGAAATCCGGCTCGCCCCGGGGCACCTTGGGTGAGCAGGTACGTGATCGACCGGCAGGTGGGGAAGCAGCACGGCACCGGGAAGAAGTCGGTGGGCTTGAACCACTGCGGCCGCTGGGCGGCGATGCCGTGGATGATGTCGGAGTTGGTCAGCCGGGTCAGCGGGTCGAACTCGACGTGCCGGCCGGAGTGGGTGACCGGCTGGAACGCGACCGACCGTACGGCGGGGTGGGCTAGGGCGTGTCCTGTAGATCTTGGTTGCTGATTCGGCTACTGATCATGTGGTGGTGCGACGTGGTGAGTTGACCGATCAGGCGTGGACCCAACTCACCCGGTGTCCAACCCACCGAATTGTGCCGCTGGGCTGGCCGGCGCTCGTCGCAGACCACGCCGTACAGTTCGCGCCGGCTGACCGGGGTGTCCAGCGTGGCGCAGCCGCCCGGTCTGTCCGGTCCAGCCGGTGTCGCGCCCCCGAAACGCCGCCGCGGTGACGCTGACGGTCTCAGCTGGCCCCACCCGGATGGCTTGGAGTGGACCCACCGACGCATGGAACACTGCCGCACGAAGTGACGTTCAATCACGTCAGTTCGCCAGCCGCGCGCCAAGCTCGTGTGCTCGTCACGCGCACTCTGCGGCAGATCCGTCCGTTCGAAGGCTGGTTGGCCTGTCACATGCCCGTGTTGCGTCGCTGCTCGCGCACCACTATTGACTATGGGTTAACCATAATCAATAGTGGTGCAGGTGGGTTCCACCGAAGGCAAGGCGACCCGCACGTACCGGTCGAGTCACCGTGAGGCGGGGGCGCGGCGCACCAGGCAGCGCGTCCTTCAGGCTGCGGGGTCGGTGTTCGTGGCGCGTGGGTACGCGGGCGCGACTATCCGCGCTATTGCGGCGG
>Ga0137375_10009443_pt1 | contig 11575 bp, 9 predicted proteins | sample SagtaG_24_FD_104936 | JGI IMG/M metagenome (GOLD analysis project Ga0137375, IMG submission 104936) | Vadose zone soil microbial communities from Sagehorn Ranch, Mendocino, California, USA - Sage1_R_113_16 metaG | ecosystem: Environmental > Terrestrial > Soil > Vadose zone | place: USA... | reverse complement strand
TGTAAAAGGAGGCTACGTAGTACGCAAAAACGTAGCGTGGCTCCGCAAACGTAAGCAAGCTGCCGCACACGAATAAGGCTGAACGTGACGAAAACGAGCGGGCAACGGGAATCGAACCCGCATTTCGTTCCACCCGCCTCCGTAAATACGATTTTCCCTCGTGAAGGGCGCAATTATGAACGTCTTTGACAACCGTGGATGTTCTGACATTGTTCTGACTGATCGTGAGCACGATTTTGAAGGATTCACGAGGTCGCAGCCCGTACTGGTACGCCGCGTACACTGACGCGCGTGGCAGGCGGCTCAAACGTTCAACTAAAACGACCGACAGCGAGACGGCGAAGCAGATCGCGGCGAAGTGGGAAGGGGCGGGCAAGGCGGGGCGTGCCGGGCGGCTGATCGAATCGCAATGCCGCAAGGTCATCGCGGAGATTTACGAGCAAGCGACCGGCAGATCGCTTCACTTCCAAACCGCGCGCTCTTGGCTGAACGGATGGGTTGAGGACAAAAAACACGAGAAGGTTTCTGAACGAACGCTGCTCAAGTACGAGCAGATCGTGCGCGAGTTCCTCGCGCATTTGGGAGAAAGGGCGGACGCGGCGCTCAACGAGATCGTCGATGAGGACTTGAAAGGCTTCCGCAACGCGCTTGCTCGTTCCGGCCATTCGGCGTCCACGGTCAACGGCGCGATCAAGATTTTGCATTCGCCGTTTCACCTTGCGCACCTTAAAGGCTACATCGCGGCTGACCCGTGCGCTGGCGTAGGTTTGGTTGACGACGACGCCGACATCGAGAAGGACGTTTTTACGCCGGACCAGATCGGGCACTTGGTCGCAAAAGCGGAAGGCAACTGGAAGGGCGCAATCCTGTGCGGGTTCTACTCCGGCCTGCGTTTGAAAGACGTGACGGAACTGCGGTGGGAATCGATTGACGCCGGACTGATGAAACTGGAATTGGTTCCGCGTAAGACGCGCCGGAAAAAGAAGAACCGCAAAGTGGTTCTGCCGATCCATCCGGTTTTCGCCGCGTGGCTAAGGAAGCAGACGCGCGGCATCGGCAAAGCGCCGGTGTTTCCCACTTTGGTGGGCAAGAGTGGTGGCGGCAAAAGCGGTCTATCGATGGCATTCAAGCGCATCATGGAGCGCGCGGGCATTCAGGGGCGGATGTTGCGTGAACGCAACGGTGAAGGGCGCTCGCAATCGTCGTTAAGTTTTCATTCGCTACGGCATTCGTTCAACAGCGCATTGGCGAACGCGGATGTCGCGCAGGAAATTCGGCAGAAGCTCACCGGCCACGCGTCTGCTCAGATGAACGAAGTGTACACCCACCGCGAACTCGAACCGTTGCGCAAAGCAATCGCCAAGCTGCCGCGGATCCGATGATGAAAGACGAAAGTCCGACGCCAGAACTCCCAGCAGATGGAATGCGTGTACGCACTCCGCGAGCTGACTGGTCGTTTGAGGAGGTTGAGAAGATTGTGCGCATGCTTTACGCGCACGCGCCATTCGAGGTGAAAGATAAGGACCGCTGGAAGTCGTTGGTGCAAGAAGCGTTCGATTTCCTCGATAATCTGGATGAGGCTTGCGACCAAATTCTGAGAAAACGGATGGAAAGGCGGGAAATGCTTGCGGAAGCGAGCGCTCGCGCCTTTGCCGCCGACCGGCAGGGGGTCACGCGTGCGCGCGCGAGAGGGTGAAACCGTATAGCTTCATCGAAATTTGACCTTCGTGAGCGTGCCTCGGGTGGGCATTACAGCCGAGTATAAATGCGACTACCTCTACACGCGTGCGCGCACACGTAGGCGCAGCTCCAAGCCCGTTTGTTCTACTTTTGTTCTACTTTCGGCTTTCTCATTGCGGCCCCTCTATACTCACCGAGATCGTCGCTAAACGCTCGTTTTGCCTATGAAAATCGCGATCGACGTTTAACCGCATGTAATCAGACGGAATCGGCGATCACTGAATTTTGAGTCCAGCGCGTCTGCCAATTCCACCAAGCCGGTGTTAGAAATTGATTCGTTCTAGCACAAATCCTAGCACAGCAGCGCAGTTTGGCGCTGGCCGACCCTCGTATCAAATTCTCCGACGCGCCAGACTTACACACGCCTGCTACGCGAGCCACAATGTGCCCGAAATTCCCAAAGAAATGGCACCGTTCTCAGAATAGAAACCTTTAGCTCAAACCGGAGCGTTGTTGCTAACAGGGTAATTGTGTTGACGCATCGATCGCGACTCTTCATGATTGCCATCACTTAAAACCCCGGACGCGCTATGCCTCTCCCAGAATATGGTGTCGCCATTGGTAGTTTTGTAGGTTTCGCACGCGACAACCCAGACGATTACGGCAGATATTTTCATGGGCACGTTACTATCCGTATCCCGAATGGGTCCGGTGGATCCCAAAACTTCCAGTCAGCTATTGATGTAAATAAGCCAGATGGCGGCGTGCAGTATTTTCATCCAACAAATTTGGATGCAGCGAAGTTCGCCACCGTGGCGGCGCAGACTGACGGCTACCATCGATTGGCCAGCAACGGTTCATCCGGCGCTCTCGATTATAAGCGAGACGACCTGATCAATATTCCGCTCGGTTGTGCGACGATATTTCTCGGCGTGCTGAACTGGTTTACTGGCGGAAATCAGGGGCCGTGGACGGATAATGTTGGCACCGCTGCCCTTAACCAATTGGAGGGAATGTTTTCGAACGCGACCACGGTTTCAAAGGTATGTTTATTCGGCGCGCCGTACCCGGCTGATTATCATGGCATCCCGCAAGGCGCGCATGATGTTCACTGTAACCAAGGGGATCCCCCAGGCCAATTCCAAATCCTTGACGGTATCTGGCAAGACGGCGGTGTCATCGTCCAATACAACGACAGCCACCTTGAAGGCTTCTTTGTGAAGTTCGAAACCCAGACGTTGAACACAAACGACCAAGGTTTGCCTGCATGATGAGCCACTGGTTCTGGAGATTATTGCCGAACGCCCACCCCAGAATCAGCATCGGGCCGCTCAGAAAATCCCGAACCAGCACTTATGGCCACTGCCTTTAAATTCGACAAGGGCCCGAGCGCTTCCTGGGCCAAACGGTTTTTCGAGGCGCCACGCGCGTATTATCTCACCCACGCATCCGGGAGATTCAGAACCGAATTCGGGCCGGTCTACTACCGGGGCCGCCTCAATGGGAGCGCCAAACTCCTGATCGTCGGACAGGATCCCAGCACGGACGAAATCCTGGCGCAACGAAACCTGGTCGGCGCTTCAGGCCAAAGAGTGCAAAGACTCCTGAACAAGGGGGGCATCAGCAAATCGTATATCATGTTCAATACTTTTCTGTTTGGCATCAAAGGTCAGATGGACGCGGTGATGAATGCCATTGCCGTTGAACCGACCATCCTCAGCTACCGAAATGGCTTGTTCGACAAGATCATCGCTGAAAACGCCATTCAGGCTATCATCACTTTTGGGAACGGCGCCGATCTGGCAATCAACAACTGGCCCGCCCGTCCTGGCGCCATTCCCTGGTTCCAGTTGCATCATCCTTCGGCACCCGACAACATTGTGTTGCCCAACTGGAATGCGAAGCTCAACAATCTGGGCGCCGCCGTCACTCCGGACAAGTTGTCCTTGGTGGATCTGACACCCTATGGCGCGGCGTTCGGCCCACAAGACGTCGCGGATATTCCGCGCGAGGATCTTGCCTTCGGAATCGCCGAGTGGCATGGAACTGGGGGCGCAACCCACAGCCAGCGCAACGGGGATAATGTCATCAGCTGGACGTCGCCGCTGTGAGCCTCTTATGGGGTTGCGTCTGATCCAGCGATTCCACGATCATTTTTCCAGTCTAGAGAAATCGCTACGCCGGACGCTCGTGCGAACAAGCCGGACGCGCGAATACTCGATGCTAGTGCCGAGGCTGCGTGGGAAGTGAGATGGCACAGACCGTTTCTCTCCTTGCTATGTCTCTAGAGGCGCTCTGGACGACAGATTCCCGGGTGTGTGAGAGGGCGGTCGATCCTGCGGAGCAAGAAGCGGCACGTCCGGAGGGACATCGCGTCCGCAATGGACAAACCACCAGGCGCTCCCGTGCCAGTCGAAACCTGCTCGGCGATGGAGTCGCCCGTAACTGTCTTGTTCTGTACATCCAAGTCGTGGTTGGCTTCCAGCTTCCAAATCACATGGCGGTCGGGCATGAAGGCATCGCCCTGCCTCGTGCCCAGCACGAGCGCGAACTCCATCGCCCAGATGCTCCTTTCCAAGCTCGCGCCACGAAGTTCCGGGATCGGGCTGCGCAGTGGGAGCGCAGTGCCCGGAGAGTCGTTGAACATCAACAGCTCATTCGTCGCCGTTGGCCCCGCGCTTCTTCGTGGCCCGACGAAGCTGAGGCGGTTCGTTGCTTCTTCGACGTCGCGGCATGGCAAGAAGGGGCTGGTGCATCGCGCGTAATCCAGCGTCACTGTGCTACCGTCCTTTAGGCGGTAGACTCCCCGCCGTGTGTCCTTCGTAACGAACTGGATAAACCCGATCTCGCTGTCGGGCGGGCCGCTAAGTCGCACGACAGCGAAGGCTACGATGGCGCCGAGCAGGCGTTCGTTGAAAAAATTGTTTCGTTCGTCGAACTCTGTGATTCGATCGTGGGCGAAAGTAGGCGCGAATGCCACAATCGTTGGCTGAACGGTCGGGCCAAGGCTTGTAACAGCACGCGTTGGGACAAAGAGAAACATTTCGATGCGGCGGTTACGCGCCGCGTTTTCCGGCGATACTTCGTCGGCGAGAGGCTCCCGGTTCCCAACGCCAAGAGCCTCGACACGGTCACTGGAAACACCGTTACTCAGGAGGAACTGGCGTGCCTGCTCGCCCCGCCGTAGGGCTAGCCTCTCATTAGCGGCTGCGCTGCCGGTCTGGCTCGCGCTGCCGATGATCTTGACCCGTAACTCCGGTCGTTCCTGGAGCAGCTTTCGCCAGCGGCGGCTGATACGGGTCAACTCCGCCCTATGCGCGGAACGCAGCTCGGAACTGCCAACGAGGTAGTTCCAGAAAACGAATTCATTGGGCTCATCGCTCACGTCGGTTGCACCGACCGTTGTGATCATCCCGGGATGGCCGAAAGCCCAGGCGGCTTCCTCCGCTTCGCTTGGCTGCGGCGCCCGCTGCAGCAGGCGGGGCGTCATGGAGTGGAGAGCCGTTGGCGGCCGGGTGCCGCGCTGCTGCACCACATGCGTCAATTCATGCGCCAGCAGCCGTTTGCCTGCAGTTGTTCTCGGCGCATACTGCCCCGCCCCAAACACCACATCTTGCCCCACTGTGTACGCCTGAGCGTTCACCGCCTGGGCGGACTCCGCCGCCTGCACATCAGTGTGAATACGCACGTTGCTGAAGTCGCAACCGAAGCGCGGCTCGAAGAAGGCGCAAGTAGCCCGGTCAAGCGGCTGACCCAGCCCGAGTTCGCTGATAAAATTTTCCGAAACAGATAAACCCGACTCGCTCGAAGCGGGGGTTGTCTTTCGCTGGGCCAAATATTTTTCTTCCGCGGCACATTTCGGGCAGGTCCCGCCGCACGAGCACGGCGCGGAATTTTTTGGCATCATCTCCTCGGCGATCTGGTCCGCTTCTTTTTCGTAGGCATCGCCCGGCTCGCTTACGGTGAGCTTCGTCTGAATTGGCAATGTATTTCTGCAGCGCGGACAGCCACCGCCGCAGGCGCAACCCGGCTTGCGCTGGAGCAGGAGGCGAGCCGTCAGTGCCGATGGATGGGAGTCTAAATTGAATCCAACGGCGGGCGGCGCTTGGATCGACTTCTGCTTGGTAGCAGTGCTGGATTGCTGCTTTGTCGCTAAACTTTTCACAGCCTCGCCAATTACGTGAATCGGTTCATAGACTTACTCTATTTGCGACTGTCGCGCTGCGGCTCCTTGTGAGCATTCAGACTGTTTGCGGTGACTCTATAGATGGCCATTTTCCGCTCCTGGAAATTGCATTCAACAGCGCCTCGTAGATGCATCGACTATTGATTAAAGGGCGTCGCGGTCTGCGGATCCGGCGCACGGAAGGAGTGCTGCGCCAGGCTCAGTGACTCTAGGGCTATGTCCCAGGGAAGGAATTCTTGACGGCATGTTGCCGCCGTCAGCGAGATGAGACCCTCGGTCGGCTTACCAGAAAGACTATGACTTTGAGCGTCGGCCCCGGCGTTTGGGACTACCAGGGCGCTTTTCAGGAGTTTGGGACTGCGGGGGAATTCGGATGGCATTCGTTAACCCTCCACGGGGCCGATCAACAGAGAAAGCCTTTCCCAACATGACCAGCTATCGGCTATTTCAAGACATACGGCCGATCTGATACGCGAGTTCATACCGATCACCAGCACCATCGTTCGCTGATCCAGCACTTGAGTCACAGGTCGGCCGCTCGGCGGATCCCTTTCTTCTCGACGAAGAACTTGCCTTCAAGGCCAATTACACCTATCTCCGCACCAAAGCCCGCTTGGAGCCCACCAATGTCGATCTCGTTGGGTTCAGTTTTCACCGCCCTAAATCTGATGAAGGCATGTGCCACCGCCGCGGGACCGACGCCGATGGACGCGGAGAAGACCGACGCATCACCTTGCAAGTCCTTCGGGTTGACGAAGAACTCCGGGGTGGTGAACTTCTTGCTGCTAGGCGCCGAGATCGACACGCCGACGCCCAGCCCCCCGCCGAACCCGACGAAGAGGCACTGATACGCACAGCCTGACTTACGGTTCTTCAATTCAAAGACAAACAAGCCGGCGCCGACGCCACCCGCCGCGGCCGCGCTGGACAGGCTCTGCAGCGACCAGTCTTGGCCAGGATCGGCATTGGCGTTGCATGGCCGCTTGCGGGGATCCGGTGACGCAGGTGGTTGACCGTCGTCGCGCTTCGTGGGCTCCATCACGATGATCACGACGGACCGGTTCTGGGCCCGACCGATGGCGGTGCGATCATCGCCAGGTACCGGCCCTAGGGTGGCGGGTTCGGCCGGACCAATGTGCTCCTCGCGGGCACCTACATCCTTGAACAATTCACGGGCGACGTTTGCGCGGCCTGCCCGGATCGGCGCGTTCGTGCTCTCCTTGTCGACACAGTCGGTGTGGCCGAGCATGATTGCGATCGTCGCTGACGGCGCGGTCGTGTTGAGGCCGAGGTCGATTACCATCTTCAGGGCGCCAGCTATGTGGCCCGGTCGGATCACCGCCTTACCCTGCTCAAAGTCCCACATCAACGCCTGCTGGGCCACGGTTGGACCGACCGCACTCGGCTGGTCGAACCGGCCTCCGGAATCTCTCGACGCCGCGAGCTCGGCCTTGCTGTATGGCGGGCAGCCGCTAGCCAGGGGCGCTGGGCCGCCAATGGCGGCGAGCTTCGCGTTCGTCAAGGGTCCGACAATGCCGTCCGGCTCAAGGCCTTGTACAGCCTGGAACGTAACCACGGCAGCCTCGGTCTGCGGCCCGAAGATACCATCGACGTCGAGTGGTTCTGGAGTGATACTCAACCTGTTCAACATCTCCTGTAGTAGTGTAACAGCGGGGCCAACAGAACCGATTTGAAGCGACTGCTGGCCGAGATCGGCGGGAAGGAATAAGACACCAGTCGAGGCACCAGAAGTCAGCTCCTCACCGGTTATGCGCTGCACGCTTGGGACACTACCCAGAGGGGTGCGTCTGTGCCCAGGCACATGTAGGGTTGAAACGCTTCTGTTTCTTTGCTGTAGGACATGGGTCAGCTCGTGAGCGAGCAGGTGCTTCCCAGCATGTGTCTCTGGCACATATTGACTTGCGCCGAAGACAATATCATGCCCTATCGTATAGGCGAGGGCGTGGATGGCCCTAGCTGACTGCGCCGCTCGCGAGTCAGTATGGATGCGCACCTGGCTAAAGTCGGAGCCGAGGCGCGGCTCGAAGAAAGTTCGCTCCGATTCTGGTAAAGGCCGGCCACCGCCCCGCAGGGCGTTGATCTGCGCCTCGACATCCGATTTTACTTCGGGAGTACGACTACGGACCTCTTTGGCGGGGAGGGTCTCCTCCTCGTCCTCCTCCACTAGCTGGTGGTGTAGTTTTTCCCCACAACCTCGGTACATGCACTGAACGCTCTGGGTCTGCCTAGGAACCATCGGTTGGTCCGTCGTCTGTGGGTTCGGCATCCGCATTACCTGTTCCGCAACGCGATCCGCTTCTTGCTCATATTCGTCTCCCGGCTGGTTTATTGTCAGGGTGCGGCCGTGGTCGCGCTCCTCTTTGCACCGCGGGCAACTCCCGCCGCAGGCACAACGAGCGACAGTCGGCGCCGTATGCGATTGACGTGAAATTGCCGGCAGCGGTTGGCGCTCATGCGAGCGTGGGACCGTCGACGCGACTTTGGGAGACCGTTGACGGATGGCGGCAATGTTCATGCCGATTTATTTCTCTTTGCTTTTTTCAATGCTTTGGTGGCTTCGCCCTTAACCACGCGAGCATCGACTCCGGCGATCTCCACCAGTTTTGTTGCGTCAGTCTGAAGGAGCGTCTCGACATCTTTGATGCCGGCAGCACGAAGCCTTTCCGCGCGGGCAGGACCAATGCCTTTGATCGCTTCGAGCGGCGTTGAGGTTGGGGACGGCGGCGGCGCGGGCTCGCCAGCCTCTGGCGGCGGCGGTGTGCACGGGGCTGTGTCAGCGCCGAGAATGATAATGCGGAAATCCAGCTCGCCGAGCTGCGGGCAGAGCGGCTGTCTCTCGATCTGCAACGTAGCCTTTTTGGAATCGAGGACATAAATGCGCACAACTGGTTTTGCCTCGCTCGCGGCGCGCATTATGAAAACCGCCGCCTCCACCGGGTCGGTCCGGGCGCGTTGATAGCGCATTAGGAAATAACCACGCTCATCAGTGCAGCCATAACCCAGTTCGCGAATCCAATTCCCGTTCTCGTCATAAAGGGCGATCGTCAGGCGCGGCACCGCGTCGCCTTTGCGATCGCGTACGAAGCCATGGAAAACATAACTGGCGTTATCCACGACAGGCGTCTCCGTCTTCGCTCGGGCTACTTCAAAATCGACATCTCGGCGCAGGCCATTGTTGAAGCGTACCTTCTCCGCGAGTGCCACCACCCGCGGGCTGTCCTTGCCGTATTTGAGGGCAAGCCGCTTCTGTTCGCGCGCGTAGCCGGCAGCTCGCGCCTGTCGGACGGTTTGCAGGCGTGTCAACGCTTCGGCCCGTTGCGGGTCCAGGCTTGTGATTTGGTTTTCGACTGTCGTCGATACGGATTCCGTCGAGATGTCGCCGGGTTGACATGAACAAGTTGATTCGGCCATAGGTTTATACTCCGGTTGATTTGCCAAAATTGTGTTGGACCGTCGAGAACTGGTGGCAGTAGCCGGTGCCGGCGGGATCGATCAACACCGTGTTGGCGGTATCCACTAGATACGCTGGCATGAACGCGCGGATGAGCAGGCAGTGCGTAGTCTGGTTGTTTGTCGTCATATTCAGAAAGCCCAGGGTAATCGCCGAGAAGATCGCGTTGAATAGCGATTCCTTAAGCCGGTTGTCATTCGCCCGCACCGAAATCCCGAACAGTATGGCGTGAGCCAGAACGATATCGTCGAACAGATTGCAATCGCACTGGTTGCCGTGAAAACCGATGTCGTCGAGAGTGAAAACAAAAACCGATGAAACCGAAAGCGTGACGCCAGTTTCAACGACGTCCAACAGACATTGGTTGTCGGCGAAAAGGACATTGCCGTTCGCAAGGTACGCGCCGAGGCGTTGATCGTCCAATCCGGGCCGCGCCGCCGGCGCCGCCAAGCCCGCGGTGGAGAGCGAACCTTTGGCCACCGCGGAGAAAGTGAGCAATTGGAGATAAAACTCATTCGACAAACCGAGGTCCAGAATGGCGACCGTTGCGGCGATCAAGGTGGCACCCGGGCCGCGCTGCACCACGCCCCGACTGGTGAATTCATTGTCCGTGACCGTGATCGGTCCGAGCGCCGTCACCGAAAGCGCTTGGCCCAAGGGAACGCTGACCACGTTCTCGTGGACGCTGAGCGCCGGTTCGCCGTTCTGTCCAGGGAGTGTCTGCCTGCCGAAACGCACCGGTGTCACGGGTGATAGTGCGTAAACGATGTTGATCCCGCCGCGCCGGCCGATCTTCGCCTGGGCGGTTGAGGCCTCGGTCTTTGCGCCGTTATTAAGGATACGGTTGCGCGAGGTTGCCATTCCTTCGGCATGCAGGACAAAGATGCCGCAGATCGGTTCGAGATGACTCGGGCCGTTGTCCGCAATCTGGTTGTCGCGGATGACGAGGCGCTCGACGTCGGCCAGTGAAATGCCGCCGTAACCGGCGCTGTCGATCATAGCTTCAGGAATTTCTTCAAGCGGTCGTCGCAGGCAATCACGGATGTCGTTGCCTAAGATCGACAGACCTTCCACGGTGATGAACTCGTCCACGCCGCTCAGGTCGAAGAAACCGACCACGCTGATGCCGTTCATGCCCATCTGATAAATGCGGTTTCGTTCGATGACGATTTCCGTCAACGTGCCGGCGGACGCCGCGCGCGCGTGCCCGTCGTCTAGCGGAGTGACGACGAGGACGATGATGCCGGTTGCCGGCTTCTGTGGGTCGCAGGGATCGACCGGGCGCGGCTTCGGCCAGCGGCTGGGCGGCAAGGGTTCCTGGTCGTCGTCGATGAAGATCAGACTGCCAAGCGTGATGCCGTTGCCGGCACCGCCGCGGATAAGGTTGTTGATGATCCGGACACGATCCGAGGTGCCGCCGATCTGGATGCCACCGCGGCTCAGGGAGCCTGGCAAATAACCGCCGGACGGCGGTATCGCGAAGCTCAACGTCAGGCTCTCGAAGGGCTGATCCAGCTCGACGAATACCGGCGTCATCTCGATCGGCTGGGCCGACACCTCGACGACGTTGCGTTCGATCAGCATGTCGTCGCCGAGCGCGAAGATGGCGTGATCGAGGCAGGTGGTATCTTTCATCTGCACGTGGCATTCGCGGATGGTGACGTCTCGCGCTTGATCCACCCGGATGGCGCTTTTGGCGACGGCAGTGACGTAGAGTTGGGCCAGCGTAACACCGATCAGAGGCGCCGCGACTTGATCGGTGCCGAAGTTCGGATCGGCACCTTCGAGCACGAGGCCGGGGCCGGTCTCGTGGGCTTCGACCGCCAGTGAATCAATCGCAATATTTCGCCCGCCGCGCACGTGAATGACAGGCCCGGCTTCCGCGAATTCTGCGGTGGGCGCCGCGCTGACGATGCGGCTGCGCGGGCCGCAGCCGGTGAGCGTGATGTCCTCGCGGTTGGTGATGACGATGTTCTCGATGAAGACGCCCGGCAACACGCAGACTTGTCCGCCTTCCGGCGGCAGGGCGTCTATGGCCGCCTGGATCGAGTCGAAGTCGCCGAAACTGTTTGTTCCGTCGCCAACCCGGAAGGTGCAGCAGGTTTCCTGTTTGGTGAGCGGGCGGAAGCGGCGGCGGCAGTGACGTAGAGTTGGGCCAGCGTAACACCGATCAGAGGCGCCGCGACTTGATCGGTGCCGAAGCTCGGATCGGCACCTTCGAGCACGAGGCCGGGGCC
>Ga0137375_10009440_pt1 | contig 11577 bp, 15 predicted proteins | sample SagtaG_24_FD_104936 | JGI IMG/M metagenome (GOLD analysis project Ga0137375, IMG submission 104936) | Vadose zone soil microbial communities from Sagehorn Ranch, Mendocino, California, USA - Sage1_R_113_16 metaG | ecosystem: Environmental > Terrestrial > Soil > Vadose zone | place: USA... | reverse complement strand
GGTCCGCCTGCTCTCGAATCTGGAGACCGATCAGACCAAGTTGCTGCAGATCGTGCTCCTGGGCCAGCCGGAGCTGCGCGGGAAGCTCGAACAGAGCAACCTGAGGCAGCTGCGCCAGCGCATCACGGTGCGCTACCACTTGAGCCCGCTCTCGCGCGAAGAGACCGAGGCGTACATCCAGCACCGGCTGCGCGTGGCGGGGGCGGACAGCCGGCCGATCTTTACGCCGTGGGCAGTGCGGAAGATCTACGGCTACTCGCGCGGAGTGCCGCGGCTGATCAACGCCGTTTGCGACAAGACGCTTCTCTGCGGGTTTGTGACCGGGACCGACCGGCTGACGGCGGCACACGTGCGGCGGGCGATCCGCGAACTGGAAGGGACGTTCTCATGAGCCTGATTGACGAGGCGTTGAAGCGGGCGGAGCTCGAAGCGGCGCGCCGCGACGGCCTGCGAGGCGGCGCCTACCCGTGGGTGCCCGAGCACGCGCCGAAGCGGCGCCGGCGCCGGGTCGTGGCCGCCGTCGTGGTGTGCGTGGGTGTCGCGGCGGGCGGTCTGCTGTGGTGGCTATCCCGACCGCCGGAGCCGGTCCCGAGTCCAAAGCCCAGCGTCCAGAGCACCCCGAGTCAGGAGTTTCAGGCCGTCGAGGTCGCGCCGCCGCCGCGCGGCCTGCCTTCCCGAGTTTCCGCGGGGGACAGGGAGACCGCCGGCTCGAAAGGGAGTGGGGAGTCAAAGCGGTCCGCGCCGAAGCCGCCAACCGAGGCCGCGCATGTCGCAACCGCGCCCGACGCCAAGCCGCGCCCGGCCTCCGCCGCCTCAACAGACGGCAAGGCCGCGCGTGGATCAGCCGACGCGAAGACCTATGTCGGAGAGGTCACCGTTCCCGATGGCGCGAAGATCGAGCTGGGCGGAATCGTCTTTTCCGAGTCGAACCCCGTCGCCCTCATCAACGGCAAGGTGCTCGGCCCCGGCGCCGTGGTCGAGGAATTCACGATCGTCTCGATCCAGCCGGACCGGGTCGAGCTGCGCGGCCGCGGAGTAACGATGTTCCTCGCCCTGAAATAGAAAGGTTGGACACCTTTCAATCCCGACATCCTGAAGATGGAAAACTTCGAAAGCGCGCCGGCAGGCCTATGGATTCAGGGGCGGCAAGGCCGGTTGCGCGTGGACGACGGCGGACATGGAGGCCTTCCGGTCCTCTTCGTTCACGGAAACAGCGGAAACCGGACACAGTGGGCCGCGCAGCTCGAGCACCTGCGCGCGGCCCGCCGGGCGGTAGCCTTCGACCTGCGCGGCATGGGTGAATCGGAGCCGGCCGCTAACACCGATTACTCCGTCGAGGGATTCGCGGAGGACGTCGCGGCGGTGGCCGATGCGCTCGGTCTCGAACGCTTCGTTCTCGTCGGTCACAGCTACGGCGGCGCGGTGGTGGCGGCGTACGCTGGAAAGCATCCGGAGCGCCTCGCCGCCGGCCTCGTTTTCGCCGACGTCGCGGGCGACATCCGCAACCCGCCACCGGCCCAGGCCGAGGCCCTGCGCCGCGGGCTGCTTCCGGAGAACTACGGGGACTTCACACGCCGCTGGTTCGAAGGCATTCTGGTAAAGGGAACTGACGCAACGAAAAGCGCCGTTTTCCGGTCCCTCCTCGCGACCCGTCCCGAGGTCTTCATCGCCGCGACTAATAGTCTCTCCGCTTTCGACCCGGCGGCCGCGCTCGCCGCATACCGCGGGCCGTGGCTGCACATCGCCTCCTACGTCGCCGACAACCCCATCGCCATCCATCGCGGCTTCAAGGACATGCCCGTCCGAGTCATCCCGGACGCCAGCCACTGGCTCATGATGGACCGCCCCGAAGAGTTCAACCGGATCCTCGACGACTTCCTCGCAGGGGTAACTTCTCCCTCTCCCGGCGGGAGAGGGCCGGGGGTGAGGGGCGAGCCCAAGCCGACCAAGGTTCAGAATCTCAATCACCAATCCACCATCAGGATCGGAGAACCTTCAGCGCGTTTCCGCGTTTTACAGGGTAATGAGGGGGAAAGTGTCATGAAGACCAAACTGCTCCGACCCTTGTATTGCGTCATCGCGTTCGCCCTGGCCGCAGGCACGGCCCAGGGGGAATCCCGGATGGAAAAGTCCCTGAAGCTCGAGCCGGGGGGTCAGTTCCGCCTGGAGACCGACATGGGACGCGTGACCGTCAGGGGAACGTCGGACTCCGGGGTCAGGCTCGTCGTCACATCCAAACGGGATGACATCAACGACCTGTTGAGCTTCCACTACGAGGAAGGCGGCCGATCGGCCGCGGTTATAGCCCGGAAGAGACATCCTCTCTCCTCCTGGTTTGGCAACTGGGGCTCTTCGGTCCACTTCGAAGTGGAAGTCCCCTCGGAAACGGCCGTCAACGTGCATACCTCGGGCGGCGGCATTTCTCTGGCCGCGCTCCGATCGCCGGCGAAGATCGAGACCTCAGGCGGGGGGATCGAAGTGCGCGACCTCGTCGGCGACCTCCAGGCCGAGACGTCCGGCGGGTCCATTCATCTGCGCGATATCAAGGGAAAGAGCCGCGTCGAGACTTCCGGCGGTGGCATCGAGGCCGCGAACCTCGAGGGACCCTTGAACGCCGAGACGAGCGGGGGCTCCATCGCGCTCGAGCGGGTCAGCGGAGACATCCATGCTCACAGCTCCGGCGGCGGCATCCACATCCGGGAGGCGGGAGGGCGCGTGGACGCCGACACCTCGGGAGGCTCGATCGAAGCCTCCTTCACGCGCGGCAACGGTCGCGGCGGAACCCTGGAATCCTCCGGTGGCGGAATCACGGTCTCCGTGGACCCCGCCGTCTCGCTCGCAATCGATGCCCACGGAAACTCTGTCTCCTCCGACCTCCCGCTCACCGTCCAGGGCGAGTTCTCCCGCGGCTCGCTCCGCGGCACCCTCGGCCGCGGCGGAGAAAATCTCCGCCTCCGCACGAGCGGCGGCTCGGTCAAGATCCGGGCGATCTAGCGACGAGATTCCAGATTCCAGGTTCCAGATTCCAAGGGGCTTGATCTAGGGGCCGGGAATTTTCGTCCACGCATCTCAGAGCTGCGCAAGTACTTCATAAAGCCGGAAATCATTCGGCTTATCCGAGCAGCCGACTGGCACTGACGTTCAGATTCTTCCGGGGGAAGATAGCCTTGGTCTGCAGCAACATAGAGCTGGCTCCGGACTTCGCCGCACGAGCCTTTCGCCAATGCGAGGAACTGGAGCAGCTCTTTGTTCCCATCTCTCTCAAAACCCTCGGCAATGTTCGACATTACCGAGACTGCAGATCGGCGAGTCTGGTCGCGAAGCCCGAAATCACGTGCGTAGCCGCCTACGGAGGTCGCTTGGTAGATATCTTTTACGAGCAGGCGCGAAGCTTGCCAAACCTCAAGATCCTCAAAACGCGCGCTGCTGGCCTTCGGCACCCTTGTCTCTTCCATCGCGTGCTTATCTCCCGCCAGAAATCCTTGCATTTCCGCAGGACAGACGATGTCCAGGCTCCCCTGGAATCTGGAACCTGGAATCTGGAACCCGTGGCTACACGGAGAGGAGCCGGTCGAAGAAGGACCGGTAGCGCCGCAGCGCGATGCGCAGATCCTCGGTGGAGACGTCATCCCCGCGGTCCCACTGCGACTCGAGCCGGGAGCGTTCCTCCGCGTAGACTTCCGCGAGGCGATGGATGACGCTGGCCACGAGCCCGTCCGCCTTCTCAACGGATTTACGCGGCTCGTCCACGAACCCGATCTGGATCGCGTCCCACTCCGAGCGGAACCGCTGCGACTCCTGGGGCGAGAAGAGCGGGCTCGTCTGCTCGGCCGGCTCGCCGGAGGGTGCCGCCTGCGGGCGCGGAGCTTCCTCGTATTCGCGCCGGGCTGCCGATACCGGTCCCGGCCCCGGCTTCACTTCGGCGGGCGGCCCGCCCCTCGCCGCCAGGTCCGCTGTCGTCAGCGCTCTGTCTTTGCCGACCTCGTTCATGACGCCACCCCCACGAGTTGCGGCGTTTCGAGCAACTCCTCGAAAAGCTCGCGGTAATAAATGACCGCCTGTCTCAGGTCCTCGGTCGAGGCCTGGCCTTCGGCGCAACGCGAGGCGATCTCGCGCGCGGACCGGTAGTTGGAGACCACGCGCGGATGATTCACCGAGATATCCGCGGCGCGTTGTTCGAAGTCCGCCATCGGATAGCCCCGCGCCTGCATCACTTCCTTGACCAAACGATTGGCGTCCGCCACGGCCTCCTTCGGGTCATCCACGAACCGTGTCTGCGCGGTCTTCCACTCCTTTCCGAATCGCGTCTGATCTTCGGGCGTCAACGGTCGGAGCGTGAGCTTCTCCACCCGTTTCTTGCGCGCTTCTAGCTCCTCCTCGGCCTTGCGCCGGTCGCCGATCTGCCGGACGGTCCTCTCATACTCGGGACCGAACCGCCCGCGCAGGCGCTTCGTGCGCACCTTCTGAAAAAGGCCCCAGGCCACGACAGCGAGCGCCACGACCGCAATCGCTACGATCACGATGAATAATGTGCTCTGACTCATAGAACACCCCCCGAAGAACTCGAGAGTTGCAAAATGCGTTCCGGCCCCTTGGTGGCCTGCGCGGCGCCGATAGGCCGATAGAATGCCCGCGTGCCGGAAAGCGTCTCTCCCGTCGTCATCGCCGGCGCCGGCCCGACCGGGATCGCGTGCGCGATCGAGCTGGGAAACCGCGGCATTCCCGCCGTCTGCTACGACAAGGGATTCCTGCTCCACACCCTCTATCACTTCCCCGAGGAAATGCGCTGGTACTCGACCCGCGATCTGCTGGATATCGCGGGAGTCCCATTCGCCGTCCCGGACGCCCACCCGACGCGCCTGGAATCTCTGGCCTACTACCGAAGCGTCGCCGAGAAGTTCCAGGTCAAGGTCGTCCCGCACACCGAGATTTTCTCGATCCGCCCGCGGGCTGGCGGCGGCCTCGTTGTCATCCTGAGCGACTCGTCCTCCGAAGCCTCGGCGAAGGAGGAAGCGAAGGATCTGCCCTCCTCCGTCGAAACGGAGGCTCGCGAGCTCAGCGCCCCAGCTGCCATCATCGCGACCGGTTTCTTCCACAACCCCAGGCGTCTGAACATCCCCGGAGAGGACCTGCCCCACGTCCACCGGCGCTATATCTCGGCCTATCCCTTCCACGACCGGGACGTCGTCGTCCTGGGCTCACGCAACTCCGCCGCCGAGGCGGCCCTCGACCTCTACCGCCATGGCGCGCGTGTCACCCTCGTCGCCCGCGCTCCAGCGATCTCCGAGCGAGTCAAGTACTGGATCAAGCCGGACCTGGAGAACCGCATCCGCGCCGGGAAGATCCGCGCGCTCTTCCAGACACGCATCCAGGAGATCCGCCGCGACGCGGTTCTCGTCGAAGGTCCCGCCGGGAAACAGACGTTCCGCGCGGACGCCGTCTTCCCTCTGATCGGCTACGAGCCCGACTTCGCCTTCTTCGAGCGCTGCGGCATCCTCCTCGAAGGGCCCAACCGCATCCCCTCCCATGATCTCGAGACCCTCGAGTCCAACGTCCCCAACCTCTACCTCGCCGGCGCCATCCTCGGCGGTACCGAAGTCGGTCGAATCTTCATCGAAAACAGCCGCCACCACGCCGCTCTGATCGCCAACTCCATCGCCCGCCGCCGCCTCGTCCCTGCGTAAAGAACCGCCGTGCCGCTCCCGGTCAAGCTTCAGGATGTCCTCGAGGAGATGCAGATGGTCTCCGACGAAATGACCGCCTACATCAACCTCAAGACAGGCGAGCTGATCACCATCACGCACGAGGAAGTCCGTCTTGCCGAGGACTCGGAGTCCGAGGACGATCTCCCCCGACTGGCAGGCGGAGATGCTGCCCAAAGTCCGCGAGGTTCTCGACTCGAAGGACTTCATCCCCCTTCCGGATAAGTCTGAGATGAACGAGTGGTCGATCATGCAGCGTTTCGCGGCCTCGCAGCAGCGGCGGGCCTCGTCGAGCGACCCGGCGAAGGTGGCGGGATCGGCCAGGCCGGCGTTCAGAAGGGCTGTGGCTAAAGTGACATTCCTTCCCATCGTCCCTGAAGACCAGCCGCGGCACCAGCGGACTCGCTCCGCTGCGCTGCGCTCGCCGCTGAGTCGCAAATCGTCAGGCTGTAGATGACAAACGCACCTACACATGCGATGCTTGTTCTTGGCCGAAGTGGTTAACCATACGAATAGGAGGAATAACACCATGAATCGCAATATGTCCGTCGCGTACGCCCTGGCACTTGCTGCAGCGTGTCTCAGCTCATCCACCCTTGCGGCTGATCTACCCAAGAGCGGAACATACGCCGCCCACTTTGGTTGGACCTTCAGCGGGCAAGTACAGGAGCTGGGGGCAAACCGGACAGTCAGTGCTGGTGTGGTGACTGGGGTCATATTCAATGACGCGGGCAAAGGGTTCCTGCACAAAGCCCGGGTCGATTGCACTCTTATGAATGACGTCAATCAAGGACGCTCCAACGCGAATGGTACGTGCGTGGTCACGGACGCGGAAGGGGACAAAGTCTTTCTCGAGTGGAAATGCGCGGGTGCGATGCCTGCGTGTCCAGGAGACGAACGCTGGGTGGGAGGAACCGGAAAATACACCGGTATGAGCGGCGCCAGCAAGTTTCAGGGAAACTTCATAGGCGCAACCGGCGCGGGCTGGTCTGATTGGAGCGGACAGTACAAACTGCCCTGAACCTCGGCTGCGGATACAAAAGGCAGCGCAACCTACGTGCTCCTCGAGCTGTTGCCCGGCGAAAGGCTGGCCTGGAGGTCGCGGAAGTAACGCTGCTGCCCCACCAGGTGGCGGTCAACCGCGTCGAGTGGTGAGCAGCCGGGGAGATGGTTTACAGAATAGACCGAGAACAGGGTTTACACAACGGGGTGGTAAGTAGGTCTTCGGGTTCCTGGTGCGTTCTCCTTTCTCCAGCGCATAGTAGTAGTAGTAGTAGTAGTAGGCCTGTGGGCGACTGCGCGTAATCGCGAAGCGATTTCCGCAGGCGTCCATAGGCCGTTCTCCGTGCCCTCAAGTGAGTCGAGCTACCGTGGAGTGTCAGGTCGTTTTCGTGGAATCGGCCGAGCAGCACTGAGCCGAAGTAGAGGGACCAGACGCCGTCATCGATCTCTTCCAGGCCGACGTTCTGCTCGATGATGCTGGGGCTGATGTTGACCCAGCCCTTTTTCCAGCGGATGCCGCCGTTGCGGCTGACGCGGCGGACCTCGTAGCGGCCGGGATACTCCAGCGGCGGGAGCCGCTCGGGGCAGGGGCGAGGAGAGGGGTGGTAGAAGGAGGCCGGGGTCCGGCTGCGCTGTTTCCCCGGCCGCATATCGCCGCCCTCGCTGTCAGACCTCCGGCGTCTCATCCGCTTCGCTCGGATCCTTGAAAGGCAGCTGGCAATTCGTGTGCGGACTGCCTTTAAAGCCGTTGGGCGAGAAGACTCGAGCGAGGGGGACATGACCTGGCCGGCGCCGGGAGAAATCCCGCGACAGGGACGCCCCGGCCCTTCCGGCTCAACGGTCTCCGACCAACGCAAGCACCGGCCCGTTGAACAGCCCCGCAGCGCAAGCGTATTGTGGTGTGCCCCGGCTCAACACCACCGCCCCGCCCAACCCGCGGTTACAGCGGACTCGTTGGGTGACGGGCTGTGAGGAGCGGGGCCGGGGACAGGCTCATCGCGGCCCGGCGGCACAGGAGCGTCATCTTCCTGAGCCCGCGAGACGCGTCGCTCAACCCCTCGCTGCACCGGAGGATGGCAGCCCGGTTGTCGTCGGTGCTGTTCGGCGTCAGGCCGGCCCGGGTGAGCTCGAAGCCGTTAGTTAGATGGCCTCTCCGGCGACTGAAACAGTTCGCCTTGACTTGGTTGCCCCTTGAGACTATAAGTTGCGCCTCAACAGGAAGTTGTCTAAGCAACCAATGTCGGTCGCTTGACGTTCCACTCGAAAGGATTGACACTATGAGGAATAGACTCTCCCTTGCCGTTCTCGTGCTCCTAGCAGCGACGACCCTCTGCATCGCACAGACTGACGCCACCTCGAAGTCAAAAGCCACACCTGCGGGCGGAGGCCACGCCGATCAAATGCTGATAGATAACTCGCGATCAACATGGGAGGCCTACAAGAGTAGAAACATCGCGGCGATCAAGGCACTTACTGCCGAGGATTATGTGGCCTATACTCAAATTGGCCCTTCTAATCTCCAGAACGATATCGACACCATCGCGAAGCTTACCATTGAATCTTTCACTATCGATGAGCCGAAGGTTACGTGGGCAACGAAGGATGTGGCTATTCTTCGCTATAAATGCGACCTCAAAGGGTCGTTTGATGGAAAGCCGTTTAAGCCGGTCTACGCCACCGAAGTGTGGGTCAACCGTGGAGGCAAGTGGCGGATCGTCTCTTATACAGAAACGCCTGTGAGTTAGTGCTGGAGTACCCCGTTTCGGTGGACAGTTGACTGCTTGGATTTCTGTCCGGGGTCCCGGGGGCGGGTAGCCCCTGGCGGGGTGCGGGGTAGAGGCCCGCCCTCCCTCGGCATACGCTTGCCTGGACTCCGGTCGTTTCCATCCTCCTTTCGTAGTTGACCGGCGGGAGGTATCCGAGAGACGAGTGCCTGCGATGGGGATTGTAGGAGCCCTCGATGAACTGGAAGACGGCCATCCGGGCTTCGGCCTGGGTCGCAAACTTGCGGCGGCGCGACTTGACATCCCCGTGTGCCCGGGATCCCGCCAACGAGATTGACTTCTGCGCCAGCACATTCGATGCAGTCGAGCGCGCCCGAAGGCCAGGTCATGACGGGACGGTGGCCCATGCATTGGTGACGATTGGTCCCGCGATGATCGTTCTGCGGCGGGAAAGGTGGAGGCGCCCGCTGCTGGGATTCGTCGCGGCCGTCGTCGTCTTCCAGATCCTGACGCTCGGCCAACCCTCCGTCCTCGTCGGCCTCGCGCTTCTTCTCCATGTGGCCGGTATCCTGTAGCGAAACGCATGATGAATGAAAACACTCTGCGGCGTCTGGAGACCCAGCTCGAGCTGATCCCGGTCCTGTTGGCCGGCGTAAGCGAAGAGTCGATCGCGGCTCGTCCGGTCTCGGGTCAATGGTCTGCCCGGGAGAACCTGGCCCATCTGGCCCGCTACCATGCGGTTTTCCTGGAGCGGCTCCACCGGATAATGGAGGAGGATAGCCCGAACCTCGGCCGCTATCGCGCCGAGGAAGATCCCGTCTGGCCGGAATGGTCCGGCTTGTCCCTGAAAGAAATCCTGGCCCGACTGAGGGTTCTTCGGCCGGAAATCGTTGGCCTCGTCAGGGGCCTCTGCGATGAAGAGAGCAACCGCACCGGCGTCCATCCTCTCTTGGGGCAAATGTCTCTCTCCCGCTGGATGGAGTTCTTCCTTCTCCACGAGGCGCACCACCTCTACGTCGTCATGCTTCGCCTTGGGCAAACGAAACTCCAGCCGAAATGAGTTTCGTCGTCCGATGACTCTCTTCGAGCTGGTTCAGCGCCTGGACGAGTTTGATGATAGCGACCCCTCTCGTCCACTGATCATCTACGCGCAACATGGCGCCGACGCGGAGCGAAAGAGTCCGACGCTCGTTTGTCCGCGCAACGAGGGGACAGTCTCACGTGTCCTCTCGACCCCACCCTCTCCGAGGTCCTCAGCGTAAGGCAAGCACGCGAGGCGATAGAGGTATGGTCGGCATGGCGCGGCGGACTCACGCCATCGCCTGAAGACCGATTCAAGACGGTAATGTTCTTCTCGCAATACGGAACCTTTTTCCCGCTCGAATCGGATCGCGAGGGAATGTAGGGCGACGCTTACGTACCCGGTTCGTCCCCGGAAGGCCCGTAGATGGAAGGCACCTTCGCGCCCATGGGCCTCAAATAGCTCGAGAGCTGGCCGCGATGGTGAATCGCGTCGAAGAGAAAACCCCAGAGCATGTCGCCCAGGGTGGTCTCCCACGCGACGTTCCCGTTGACGAGGAAGCGCGCCTTTTGCGCCCAGGCCGCATCGTCCAGAGTGGTCAGCCGCTTTTCGAGCTCCCCGGCGTTGCGCTCGAACGACGCGACGGATTCGTCCAGCGTCGCGGGCTCGGCCGTTGGAACGTAGTTCACCTCGTGGCGGTCGACGACCCCGCACGCGTCGTGGAGCTCGCTGGCAAGCAGCCAGACGAGGCCGCCAGCGGACGCGGACCGCGGATGGGGGCGGTACGCCGCCTGATCCGGAGGCACCGCCCGAAGGACGCGCAGGAACGTCGGCTTTTCGGACTTGAAGCATTGAAGGTAGTACTCACGAGTATTCATGGCTCTCCTCCCTGCAGCGCCGGCGCCCGCGTGGACGCCCGGCCTCGCTTCGATCATCTCCCATCCGACCCCTGTGACAAAGACCACGACTTGCAACCTTCCGGCGCCGGGGGGTGTTAAAGGAGCCAGGAGAATGGTTTGATGACGACCAGGACCGCTCCAGAGACTCCGGGAGGCCCGCCGGCCGGACTTGACGCCGGAGGCGGGCTTCGATTAGTCAGGTGCGATTCGGAGGAGAGCGCGATGCCGCAGGAACACGCCCTCGAGGCTGCCCTCGCCCAGGGCCTGGAGGAGAGCTTTGAGCGGATGGTTCGGGAGTATCAGGATCGCCTCTACTCCTTCGCGCACCGTCTGACAGGCAACTCCGAGGACGCGGAGGAGATCGCCCAGGACGCGTTCGTGCGCGCCTACCGGGCGATGAAGACGTATCCGACCGAGAGGATCCGGACGCTGTCGCTGAAGGCCTGGCTCTACCGGATCACCTTGAACGTCGCGCGAAACCGGATGCGCGCCAGGCGTCACGCGGCTATCTCGATCGACGAGCGCAACGGCGACGGCCGCGCCGCGTGGGAGCCCGAGGACGCTCCAGAGAACCGCCCGGACTCCCGGTTCGAGCAGGGCCGCCGGAGAGCCGACATCGCGACGCTCGTCGCGGGGCTGCCGGAACGGTACCGTTCGGCTTTGATCCTCCGTTACATGGAGGGACTGCGGCTGGAAGAAGTCGCGGCCGTCTTGAAGCAACCCCTGGGAACCGTGAAGTCCAACGTGCACCGCGCGGTCAATGCCCTGCGCGAAGCGCTTTCCGCATCCCGCCGATTTCCGCCGGCCAAAGAGGTGATTTCATGAAGCCCACCGTCCAGACGTCTCTGCCTCCGACGACCAGCGTCTTGCGGGACCTGCGAAGCTCCCCGGGCCACGAGGCTCCCGCTTCGCTCCTTCCGGCCGTTCTCCGGCGGGTCGGGCTCGCCGACCTCTACTGGCGGCTCGACTCCCCGGTGGGAACCGTGTTCGTCGCGGCCAGCCGGGCGGGAATCTCCATGGTCTCGCGGGCGAAGTCGGCAGAAGACTTCGAGCGCGGCTTCGAGCGCCTTCGCGGGCGCCCGGTCTTCCGCGCCGCCTCGCGGCCCCCGGTGGCCGTGCGGACACTGATGAAGAACCTCGCGAGCCGCGATCGCGAGAAGCTCCAGTTCGACCTGCGGGGCCTCTCCGAGTTCGAGCGCGCCGTTCTGATGAAGGCCCTCGAGATCCCG
>Ga0137375_10009439_pt1 | contig 11577 bp, 12 predicted proteins | sample SagtaG_24_FD_104936 | JGI IMG/M metagenome (GOLD analysis project Ga0137375, IMG submission 104936) | Vadose zone soil microbial communities from Sagehorn Ranch, Mendocino, California, USA - Sage1_R_113_16 metaG | ecosystem: Environmental > Terrestrial > Soil > Vadose zone | place: USA... | reverse complement strand
GTACCGGGGAGCTGGCGACGGCAGGGATTCGACGAGCTGACCGGCATGGCCTGGTACCGCCTCCGCGTCGCCGCGTCGCTTCCGCCGGAAGACGTTCTTGGCGTGACGCTCGGCAAGGTCGACAGTGCCTACGAGTTGTATGTCGGCGGACGGCCGCTGGGTGGTGTTGGCGCGCTGCCGCCGGTCTCTCGCGCGGAATACGACCGGCATCGCACGTATGCCATTCCTCCATCCGCGCGTGAACCCGACGGCTCGATCGTGCTCGCGCTACGCGTCTGGCGCGATCCGCAGAAGATTTCGACGGCCGCCGGTCCTGTTGAGGGTCCCTTCGAGATCGGCCCGATCGGCCGGCTCGTCGAGCGCGAGAAGCTCGACGAGGCTGGACAGCTGGCGCTGGTCCTCCTCTTTGTCCTCGTCGCCGTCTACCATCTCACGCTCCGCATCCGTCTCGGATCGGGCACCGACTACGCCTGGTTTGGAGCGCTGGCGCTTCTCGCCGCGATCTACGGCTTTCTGCGCACTCAGTGGAAATATCTCGTCTTCGATGATTTCCTGGTCCTGAAGAAGATCGAGCATCTCGTGCTGTGGCTCATTCCGGCGGCGATGCTGCAATTCCTCTGGGTGTTCTTCAAGCAGCCGCACCCGCGATGGCTGCGCCTGACACAGATCGTGCTCGCGATCGGAGCCTTCACGGTGGCGATCGTGCCCGGGCTGAACGTCGCGCAGGCCCTGCTGGCGGCGCTGCAGTTCTCGGTCGTCCCGCTGTTGATTGTGTGTATGGCGCTTGTGGCCGGGCGGATTCGCGCCGGAGACCGCGAGGCACTCATGGTGGGCGGCGGTTTCGCCGTGCTGGGAGGCGCGATCGTCCACGATGCGCTGGTCGATCGCAACTACCTCGTCGATCCGCGCGTGGCGATTTATGGGTTTGCCTTGCTCGTGGTCGGCATGAGCGTCACGCTCGGCAACCGCTTCCAGCGCGCTCTTCGAGATCGTGACGCGCTGATGCGCGACCTGGAGGTCCGCGTCGAGGAGCGCACGCACCAATTGAGCGAGGCGTACCGGACGATGGAGGCACTGGCGCTGCGCGACAGCGTCACGCAGCTCCCGAACCGCCGGGCCATCCGCGATCGCGCGGCGAGCGAGCTGGCGCGCGCGCGCCGCCACCGGGAACCGTTCGCGATCGCGATGATCGACATCGACTACTTCAAGCGTGTCAACGACACCTACGGACATGCCGCGGGCGACCAGGTGCTCGCGCAGGTGGCGTTGCGCCTGGCGCAGTCGGTTCGGGCGTCCGACGATGTGGGCCGGTGGGGTGGAGAGGAGTTCATCGTCCTGATGGCCGGCACCGATCGCCGCGAGGCTGCGGCAGCGGGGGAACGGCTTCGGAATATCGTGGCGGCAACGCCAATGACGATCGGGGAGCAGGAGGCGCAGACGATTACAATCAGCATCGGGCTGGCGGTGGTCGATGGCACGGCGGCCGAATCGACGGACCTGGACGCCCTGATCCGGTGTTCGGACGAGGCGCTCTATCGCGCGAAAGCGGACGGGAGAAACACCGTGCGCATGGCCGAGCAGGGGCGGGCGATCAATTAAGTTGAATGGGGTGGGTGACGGGTTTCGAACCCGCGACTTCCGGATCCACAATCCGGCGCTCTACCCCTGAGCTACACCCACCACGGAAGCTCAGTCTATCAGTTGCCAGTTGTCGGTTGCCAGTTGTCAGGGGCTATCAGTTGTCGGTTATCAGTTGTCGGTGGGTACCGCGCTACCTCGTTGCCTTCTGACAACTGACAACTGACAACTGACAACTGATAACTGACAACCTATTCGGAGTATTCGTCCGCGGCCATCTCCACGAGCTCACCGGCTTCAATCTTGACGCACACCGGGTGAATTTCGCTCGTGCCCTCGGCCTTCGCCTCGTACATCAACTTGTCGGCGCGCCCGAGCAGGTCGTGCGCGAGCTGCCGCGCGATGCCACGCCGCTCGTTCACCGCTCCGAGGTTCAGGCAGACGACGCCGACGTCGACGTGGACCGGCTTCTCGATGAGACGCGGATCCTCGGAAATCCAGTCGTAGCGCTCGACCGCCTCGCGGAAGCGTTCCGCGATCACCCATGCGCCGCTGAAGTGATCGAGGTCGGGAATGAGGAAACAGAACTCGTCGCCGCCAAATCGCGCGTGCAGCTCCTGGTGGCCGCGATGGCCGTGCGATTCCTGGGCGATCAGGTCTTCGGACCGGATCTGCTCGCGCAGGATCCGCGCCACGCGGTCGATGATCTTGTCGCCGACGGCGTGGCCGAGCGTGTCGTTGTACCACTTGAACGAGGTGATGTCGACGAGGCCGACCGCGCACCACTTGCCGCGCTGCTCGAGCGCGAGAAACGCCTCGAGCTGCTCGACGAAGCGGCGGAAGTTCATCAGCCGCGTCTTCGGGTCGCGGTGCACGCGATCGGTCAGGTCGGCCACCAGATCCTCGAAGTATTTCGAGATGCTGCTGACCGTGGCGTCGCGAGCCGAGAGCTCCTCGCGCATCTTGTTCATCCGCTCGGTGAAGCCGGCGGACACGGCGCGAATGGCTTCCTGCTTCGACTCCTGCCAGTTGCGTTCGTGCTGGAGGAACACGCCATCGATGGCGTCGAGCAGGGAATGCTCCTGCGAGGCCGACAGGTGAAGCTTCTCGTGTACCCATTGATGCAGATCGGACCGGGTCTCCGGCGCGGCCTCGGTTTCGGTGTGCACGGCGGTTTTTCGCATCCTCATCGGCTCGGCCACATCGCTTGACGAGGTGTGGGTTCAAAGGATGTGCCCGGAAATGTCGGAAACTGATGGCCTACAAAGGGTTGTGGGGCTGGACGGTTAGGCCCCGAATGGGCAAAGGATGGAAAACTACCCTCTGAAGCATTCAGAAGGTGGAAGATCGGCGGATGAACCATCCAGCCGTCATCCGGCCCTCCGACCACGCCATCTGGCGGGCCGACAAGATGGGCAAATCCACGATTTTCGAGTCGCCGAGGCTCCTGGTCGGCCTCAACGCATTCGAGCCGGGGCAGGCGCATGCGCTGCACGCGCATGCCGCCATGGACAAGGTGTACCAGGTGGTGGAAGGGGAAGGCGTCTTCCTCCTCGAGGGCGGCGACCTACCCATGAGAGCCGGCGATCTGTTGGTGGCGCCCGAGGGAGTGCCACACGGCGTACGCAACACAGGGGCTGGCCGTCTGCTCGTGCTCCTCATCCTCGCGCCCGCCCCAACCGGCGCTCACAGCTGAACTGTCCGGGGCGACAGCTCGGATGAGTACGCGCGGATTGGCTCGGTGCTTGAAGCTTCCGGGTTGGGAAGCGAGCCTGAGCGAGATGGATATGAGGAAATTGCTAGGGATCGCCACGGTCGTCGACGGGCTGCTCGCGGGCGCGAGCGTTGACCAATCGGTCGAGCAGTTGCCCGCTCGACATCGCATCGGCGTGCGCGCCTACCAGCAGTACAGCCAGGCCTCTCACATGGCGAATGGACGGTTCTGGCTCATCCCGTTGGGCATCGCCGGACCCCTGCTTCGGATCGCCGCCGTGCTTCGAGCATCGTCGGAAGGCTTGTCCCCGAAACGATCGCTGCCTGTGTATGTCGCCGCTGGACTTGGCGCGGCTCACGCGATGTCGACGGTCAAGGCGGCTGACATCAACTGGGCGATCGCGCCGTGGCAGCCGCCCGAGCGCCAGATCACCGACGAGCAGACGTTGGCGTCAGTCTTTCGCCGGTTCGAACGCTGGCAGGCCCTGAGAGCGAGCCTTCAGTTCTTCACGTTTGCGGCAGGCGTCTGGGCGTTGGCGGCGAATACGCCCCTGACGGAACGATGAACATCACCTCGTTTTGCAATTGAGTGAGGAGAGGAGCCAAGCCATGCCGAAGATTCAGGATTTCGCTCCCTGTTTGTGGTTCGACGATCAGGCGGAGCAGGCCGCCCGGTTTTACACTGCACTCTTTCCGAATTCAGCGATCACGAAGATTTCACGGTACGGGAAAGCGGGACAGGAGCAGCACAAGAGGCCAGCGGGCAGCGTGATGACCGTGGAGTTCAACCTCGACGGTCATACGTTCACCGCGCTCAACGGCGGTCCCATCTTTACGTTCAACGAAGCGATATCCATGCAGATCTTTTGCGACACGCAGCAGGACATCGACTACTTCTGGGACAAACTGCGCGACGGCGGCGACCCGAAGGCGCAGCAGTGCGGCTGGCTCAAGGACAAGTTCGGCCTGTCGTGGCAGGTCGTGCCGACGGTGCTGCCGGACATGGTTGCCGATCCGGATCCTGAAAAGGCCGGACGCGCCATGGAGGCGATCATGAAGATGAAGAAGTTCGATATCGCCGAACTGAAGCGGGTGTACGAGGGCGCCACCGCCACCGCGGTCCGCTGACGCGACATGAGATTCCTCGCGATGCGGGCGGCGGCGATCGATCGCTTTGGGCCGCCGTCAGTCATCACTGTACATACGCTGCCGATCCCGCAGCCGGGGCCTCGGGAGATCCTGATCGCCCTGTGTGCTGCAGGTGTGGGCAGCTGGGACGAGTCCATCCGCGACGGATCGTGGCGATCCGCTGGCCGAGCGAAGTTCCCGCGCGTTCTCGGGACCGACGGCGCGGGGACTGTCGTCGCGAAAGGTCCGCGCGTCAGGCGGTTTCGCGTTGGCGATCGCGCGTACGCCTACGACGCCGACAATCCGAACGGCGGGTTCTACGCCGAGTACATCACGGTCGACGAGCGCAAGGCGGCGCGCGTGCCGCAACGGCTCGATTTTCTGCAGGCCGGTGCCGGCGCGGTGACCGGACTCACGGCCCTCCAGGGTGTCGATGGCGCACTCAGAGTCCGCAGGGGGTAGACCGTCCTTATCTTCGGAGCGTCAGGGGCGGTGGGCACCCTCGCCGTGCAGTTCGCGAAGCGGCATGGTGCCCGCGTGCTCGCCACGGCCTCTGGCCGGCGCGCAACCGCGCTGGTGCGGCGGCTCGGCGCCGATGCCGTGATCGACGCGCGCGGTCCCGACCTGCCCGAACGTCTCCGTGCGCTGGCGCCGGATGGTCTTGATGCCGTGCTGGCGCTGGCTGGTGGCGAGGAGCTCGAACGCTGTCTTGATTTCCTGCGCGATGGAGGACGGATCGGGCATCCCAACGGGATCGAGCCTGAACCCACGCAGCGGCGCAAATTCCGGATTCGAGGATACGACGCCGTGGCTGGCCCGCGAGAATTCGCGCAACTCGCACGCGCGATCGTACGAGCAAAACTCTCTGTTCCCATTGCCGCTGTCTATCCGCTCGCCTCAGCGGCAGCCGCACACCGGCGATTACACGATCATGTGATCGGACGGATCGTGCTGCGCGTCCGTTGGACTAGAGCTGAACCCGTCGCAAACGCAGTGCGTTGCCAACAACTGACACGGAGCTGAAGCTCATCGCTGCAGCGGCGATCATCGGGCTCAACAGGAGGCCGAACCACGGATAAAGTATGCCCGCCGCTATCGGGACACCCAGCGCGTTGTAGATGAAGGCAAAAAACAGATTCTGTTTGATGTTGCCCATCGTCGCGCGACTGAGCCGACGTGCCCGCGCGATACCGCGGAGGTCGCCTTTCACGAGCGTGACACCGGCACTCTCCATCGCGACGTCTGTTCCCGTCCCCATCGCGATGCCGACCTGAGCTTGCGCCAACGCCGGAGCATCGTTGACGCCGTCCCCGGCCATCGCCACGACGCGGCCTTCATCCTGCAGGCGTTTCACCGTCGCCGCCTTCTGATCGGGCAACACTTCGGGCATGACTTCATCGATGGCCAGCTTTTTCGCCACGGCCTCTGCGGTCGTCCGACTGTCACCCGTCATCATGACGATCCGCAGTCCCTCCTTGTGAAGTTGCGCGATCGCCTCAGGCGTCGTGTCTTTGATCGGGTCCGCAACACCGACAAGGCCCGCAAGCGTGCCTTCGACGGCCACGAACATGACCGTCTGCCCTTCGCGTCGCAGATCGTCCGCACGGGACGCGCTGTCGCCAAGGACGACCGTGAGATCATCCATCAGAGACTTGTTCCCGAGCGCTACCGCTTTGCCGTCTACACGTCCGCGTACACCCTTGCCCGTGATTGACTCGAACGCCTCGGCATTCGCAATCGCCACTCCACGTTCGGTCGCGCCAATGACGATGGCTGCGGCCAGCGGATGCTCACTCCCGCGCTCAAGGGTCGCTGCCGATCGCAAGAGCGACGATTCGTCCCATGAACCGAGCGGCGTCACAGACACGAGCTTCGGCTTACCAACCGTCAGCGTACCGGTCTTGTCGACCACGAGCGTGTCGACCTTGCGCAACACCTCGATCGCTTCCGCATTCTTGAACAGGACGCCAGTCGTTGCGCCTTTCCCCGTTGCAACCATGATGGACATCGGGGTCGCGAGGCCGAGTGCACACGGGCATGCAATGATCAGCACAGCCACCGCATTAATGATCGCGTGAGCCATCCGCGGTTCTGGGCCAACCAGTGCCCACACGGTGGCGGTGAGGATCGCAATCGCCACGACGGCGGGCACGAAGTAGCCCGCTACGACATCTGCGAGCTTCTGGATCGGCGCGCGACTGCGCTGCGCCTGGGCGACCATGTTTACGATCTGCGCGAGCAGCGTGTCCGTCCCGACGCGTTCGGCCCGCATCACCAGCGATCCTGTTCCGTTCACGGTGGCACCAATCACCTTGTCGCCGGTGTGTTTCTCGACCGGGATCGATTCGCCGGTCACCATCGACTCGTCCACGGAGCTGTTTCCGTCGAGCACGGTCCCGTCAACAGGCACCTTCTCGCCCGGTCGTACGCGCAAGCGATCACCAACCTGCACCTGGTCGAGCGCGACATCCTCGTCGTTGCCATCGTCCCGTAATCGTCGTGCGGTTTTCGGCGCCAGCCCCAGCAACGCGCGGATCGCCGCACCCGTCTGACTTCGCGCGCGGAGCTCCATGACCTGACCAAGCAGTACCAGCGTGACGATAACGGCCGCGGCCTCGAAGTACACCGCGACCTGGCCGTTCTCCATCCGAAACGAAGCTGGGAACAGCGTCGGGAATGCCGTCGCGATGACGCTGTAGATGTACGCCACGCCCACGCCGAGTGCGATCAGCGTGAACATGTTCAAACTTCGATTGACGATCGATTGCCGCCCGCGCACGAAGAAGGGCGAACCACCCCACAACACCACTGGCGTGGTCAATCCCAACTGGACCCATCCCATGGCGGCTGGAGGAATCAGGGACTCGAGCGGACGGCCAGGCAGGTACTCGCCCATCGCCAACAGGACGGACGGCACCGTCAGCGCTGTGCTCAGCCAGAACCGGCGGGTCATGTCGTCGAGTTCGGGATTGCGCTCCTCGAGCGCCGTCACGGAGCGCGGTTCGAGTGCCATGCCGCAAATCGGGCAGGAGCCTGGCTCGCTGCGCACGATCTCCGGATGCATGGGACAGGTCCACTCGGTTGTCGTCGCGGGCTGCGCCACGACGGGCTCCAGAGCCATCCCACACTTCGGACACGATCCCGGCCCTTGCTGGCGGACCTCAGGGTGCATCGGGCAGGTGTACGTGCCTGCTGGGTCCGCAACAGCGGCAGGAGCGGCGGTGACGTGCTGATGGTTCGACATGACAATCTCCAGGCTGGCGATGCCGCCCAACCTGACTACTTGGCGTAGTGTGACGGATTCGCGTCGAACTTCGCCTTACAGCTCTTCGAACAGAAGTAATAGGTCTTCCCGTTGAATTCACTCGTGCCGGCCGCTTTGGCTGGATCTATCTGCATTCCACACACAACATCACGTTCCATGACGACCTCCTACAGCTACGACGCGCTCTCGTCTCCTGCATGACAGCGGTCGGCCTGAGCTGCGGAACAATCCCCGCGATTGCGAACTCCTGCGCGGCCGGCAAGCGCGAACTCCAATACAGGCTGAAGCCACAACACCTTCAACATCCCGCACCGCATGCCGAGTGCCATCCCCGGCGAGTCGCGACAGCGGGCCGTATGCCCCAGTCATCTGACCGATCCGGCCACGAGTGGAAGCGCCGTGTCGGGCGGAAATCCGCCCAGGTTCCTAAATCTGAGGTGCACGTAGATCAGCAGACTCAGAATCGCCGCGAAGAAACACCAGATTGAAACAAGGGCGAGGACGTGCACGAGGTACGCAGCAACGAACGACACCAGTGCCAGGATGCCAAACAGCCTCACGAACGTGTGACTGGAGAAGAAACAACTGACGCAGGTCGCTGCGAGATAAAACACCATCACCGGCACGATGTAGAAGTGCGGAGAGTCGTAGACGATGTGCATGCCGATGACCTCTGCGACGACGGGTTGGGTCACCAGGAAGTACAGGAGGTAGAGGCCTACGGCAATGCCCGCCGCCTCGAATGCAAAGAACGTCCTCTTGCGCCAGCCTGCCGCTTCCAGCGCGCCCATGGCGAAGGGCACATAGATCGGCCACAGCACGTGCGAGAACCCGGAATAGACATATGTCATCGTGGTCTTGAGGAGCGGCGCATCGTGGGTGAACGTCAACCAGATCACGCCTTCGGTGAGTTGTTGCATCCCGAATAAGAGCGGAATCGCTGCGAAGGGCCGCTCGTTTGTCTCTTTGACGTTTGCAAGCGCCGCCACTCCGATTCCCGACAGAGTAGTGCCGGCGATGAAACTGGCAGAAGCTGAAAAACACATAATCAGGCGGTCCCTTCCATTGCTGGCTTAGCACGCGGCATCAGCGCATCGGGCAGGCCGACCGCGATAGCCGATCCGACGGCGACAAGCGCTGCGCTCAGGACAAAAGAAGCGCCGGGTATAGCGTCGACGTTGAAAAGAAGGCCGCCTGCGGCGGAGCCAATCGTGACGCCGAGGCTTGCCGCGGCCGTCTGCTTTCCGAACTGCCAACCTTGGGCGGTTCCGGCTTTGACGGAGATCCAGTAGGTCAGGATGGGAGAGGCGACGCCTGCGCTGGCGGCCACACCTCCGATGACGGCCAGCATCGGCCAAAATCCTGACGCCAGCGGGACGAGAAACAAACCGACGACTAATGCCAACAGTGCAGGAGCGATGAGCCAGCGTGTGGTGTTGACCTTGATCAAGGGTGAGAACACAACCGCTTGCATCACAAACATCACGAGACTGCACTCGGTGAACATCAGCGCGACTTGGTACGGGGCCATCTGCAGGTCCTGTTTGCCACGCAAGGCGAGGCCGACCTCGAACACTCCGACTGCAGCCGAGACAATGAAGGTCAGTACGAGCAAACGCCTGACAACCTCCGATTTGTCCCTTGCCGGTTGGAGTACAGGGTTGGCGGTCGGCACCGACGATCGTCTATTGGAGACGACGAAGGCAACCAGCACGCTGGCGAGTGCGCCGAGAATCGCCGTCGATACGAGCGGAATGGTGACAGACTCCGTCACGATCCCAAAGACCTCGACTCCTATACGGCCCGTTGCGATGCCCAGTGTCGGTCCAAGCAGGAACCCCGCAATGCTGGCCATACTCACGAACGCAAGGAGGCGTCCACGTTGTTGGCCAGGCGGCGTCAGATCGCCAATCGTGGCGGATGCGATGGGCGTGACTCCCGCCGCGAACAGGCCACTCGAGAACCGCTGGACGTAGATCGCCGTGAGGGTCGAGGCGAGTGAGAAGATCACCGTTGTGGCGCTGAAGCCGATGAGCGCGACCAGCAGCAGGTTGCGGCGGCCGTAGGAGTCCGAGAGTCTGCCCCACAGTGGAGCACCAAGAAATAGCGCGAGGGCATACGTTGCGGTCAGCAGCCCGGCATGTCGAGGGACCTGCCCGGGCGTCAGACCTGCTCCCGCGAACTGCTCAACCACAAACGGAAGAAGCGGAAGCACCACTCCATAGCCGACCGATACCGTGAACACGGCCAGCATCAGCGCGGTCATCGTGGAACGCGGAATGCGGACCGGCGTCATGTCAGGCGTCACGTGATCACGATCCGTTATCACGGTGCCAGTACTTCGGCGCTGTCCGCCGCGGCGCTCCAAGGAACGATGACGCTGCGGTCCGGTACAATCAGCCGGCGATTCTTCTTGGCGTAGTGCACTCGCGTAAGCACATCGCGGATGACGTTGAGCCGCGCCTGTCGCTTGTCGTCGGCACGCACGATGGTCCACGGCGCCCAGGTGGTGTGACTGCGTGCCAGCATCTCATTGCGGGCTTTGCTGTATCGCCGCCAGTATTTGAGCGCCTGGTCGTCGATTGGATTCGTCTTCCACTGCTCGAGCGGATCCGTCGTGCGCTCCTTGAGGCGTTTCTTCTGCTCGCCCTTGCTGATGTCCAAGTAGTACTTCAGGAGCGTGATACCCGAGCGCACCAGCATCTGCTCGAAATTCGGGACCGACTCCATGAACTGTTCGTACTCGGCGTCGCTGCAGAACCCCATCACGCGTTCGACACCAGCCCGGTTGTACCAACTGCGGTTGAAGAGCACGAGCTCCTCGGCGGCAGGCAGGTGCGGGACGTAGCGCTGAAAGTACCAGGACGTCTGTTCGCGGTTGGAAGGTTTCCCCAAAGCGACGACTCGCGTTTCGCGGGGGCTCAGGTGTTGGACGATCCGCTTGATGGTGCCGTCTTTTCCGGATGCATCTCGGCCCTCGAAGATGATGAGGATCTTGTCGTGGCACGCGATGAAGTGCCGCTGCAGCTTCACGAGTTCGATCTGAAGGTTCCGTAGCGTCTTCTTGTACTTCCTCTGGGAAAAATTTCGCACGCTTGCGAACTCCTCCGCGGTCCCGACGCGCAAAATATTCAATACAGGCCGAAAACACGACACTTCCCACGCGCTAGCGTGGCACGGTCGGTGCCATCTCTGATGCGGAGGTTGTCATGGAGCGCTCGGACGACACACACGGCGCAGGATGCGCCCAGGGGTCTTCGTGGTCGTGGGTCTTTGTCGCGTTCGGGCTCATGGCCGTTGTGCTGCTCTGGCAGGAGCATCGCGCCCACATGCTCGGCGTGATTCCTTATCTCATTCTCTTGGCCTGCCCGCTCATGCACCTGCTGCATCGCGGCCACCACCACGGACATCGCCGTGAGGAGGATCATCATGCATGACGCACCCGCCTACGGCCTCTGGTCGCTGGTGATCATCAACTCGGCGCTCTTCATCTTCTTCGCGCTCAGTTATTTCAAGCCGAAGACCCCGCGTGATTGGCGGACGTTCGGTACCTTCTCGGCCTTCATCGTCGCCCTCTTCGTGGAGATGTACGGTTTCCCGTTGACGATCTATCTGCTGTACGGTTGGCTCGCACGCCAGTTTCCGGGTGTCGATCCCCTCAGCCACGACTTCGGGCACTTGTGGTATCCGCTGCTTGGCTTCACCGGAAATCCGCACCTGAATCCCATTCATCTCGCGAGCAACGTCGTCATCCTTCTCGGGTTTTTCCTGCTCGCATCCGCATGGAAGGTCCTGTACGAGGCGCAACGAACCTCGACGTTGGCGACGGCCGGGCCGTATGCCCGCATTCGCCACCCGCAATACGCGGCGTTCATCCTGATCATGATCGGCTT
>Ga0137375_10009434_pt1 | contig 11581 bp, 8 predicted proteins | sample SagtaG_24_FD_104936 | JGI IMG/M metagenome (GOLD analysis project Ga0137375, IMG submission 104936) | Vadose zone soil microbial communities from Sagehorn Ranch, Mendocino, California, USA - Sage1_R_113_16 metaG | ecosystem: Environmental > Terrestrial > Soil > Vadose zone | place: USA... | reverse complement strand
GCGAACCGCAGGCACCGTCGAGAGCGCGCTCCAGGAATCGATTTCCGTCTTGCGCGCAGCAAGTGAGGGGATATCGACCGATCGAAGCTCGACGATCGCCGCCGGCCGACGCGTCAGGATCATTTCCGCGGATACCTGAACGGATTCGCTCGCCATGTCCGCAAACACGTTGATGCCGCCCGCCGCCTCCAGCATGTCGTGCAGAAAGCCGCGGCCGCCGCTCGCGTAGATGCCCCGAAGCGTGCCGCGTTCACGTCCAAAGACGAGCAACGTCGGCACCTTGTTTGCCGCAGCGGTTCGCGTCTTCACCAACGTGATCCGGCGCTCGATATCACCAACGACCCGCTCCGCTTCACTCGTGTGGCCGGTGGTTTTTCCCAGCTCGCGCATCGTCGCGATCACATGCGTCAATCCCGCATGCCGGTAGTTGAAGACCGGTATCGAGGCGCGCGCGAGCTGCGTCACAAGATCTTGTTGCGTGCCATACACGAGCACGAGATCAGGCCGCAGGCTGATGATTCGCTCGACGTCCGGATCGAGCAACGCGCCGACGCGAGGCAGATCTTTCACCTCTGGCGCGTCGTCATAACTGCTCACCGCCGCCAACTGCGGCCGTGCGCCGATGGCGAGGAGCATGTCTGTGAGCGCTGGCACCAGGGAGACTATGCGCTGCGGTGGCGCCTGGGTGGCGACGACGGCTGTCGCTGCAAGAATCGCTGTCAGCCGGAAGGCGTTCCAAAAGGCGATTCTCCGCCTATTCCTTGCATCAAGCATCGACGGTCGATGCTTGACTCGCGACTGATGCGGACTGTCGATGGTCACGCGTTCCTCACCAGCAACCACATGAAAAACGGTCCGCCGATGACAGCCGTCACGACACCGACGGGCAGCTCGATTGGCGCCATGATCGTGCGCGCGACGAGGTCGCATAAGACGAGAAACGCCGCCCCGAACAGCGAAGCCGCTGGTAAGACGATGCGGTGATCGGATCCCACCAGCAGCCGGACGAGGTGGGGGACGACGATCCCGATGAAGCCGATGGGACCCGCGAGCGAGACAGCAGCGCCCGTGGCAAGCGAGGAGCTGAGAAACGCAATCCGCTGCATGCGTCCAACGTCCACACCGCGCGCCGATGCGACGTCCTCTCCAAGGGTCAGCAGATTGAGCGATCGCGGAAGCGCCGCAAACAGCCCGAACGACAAGAGGAGCAGGGGAATCGTGGCCACAATCGGACGAAAGCTGCTGACGTCGAGATTGCCAAGCAGCCATCGCGCGGTGCGGTACCAGTCGGTGAAGTCGATCAGGTACTGAACAAAGGTGATGATCGCCGAGAAGAACGCGTTCAGGGTCACGCCGGCCAGCAGGATGACGTTGGTCGACAACGCGCCGCGGATTCGCGTCGCCAGAATGTAGACCAGGCCTGTTGCGGCCAGTGCGCCGGCGAAGCTTGCGGTCGGCACCGAGACGGCACCGAAGGGTCCGGCGTCCAACTGAAAGGCAATCGCGAGCACCGCGCCGAGCCCCGCCCCCGTCGACACGCCGAGCGTGTACGGGGTTGCGAGAGGATTTCGAAGCAGCGCCTGCAACACAACACCCGCTGCGGCAAGCAGTGAGCCGACAAGGGCGCCGGCGAGAACCCGCGGCAGCCGCGCAATGAAGAAGATCTGCGCGTCGACGTTCTCCGTCCAGACGAGCCGCGGATCGAACGCTCGCCGAAGGCTGATCGGCGTCGTGCCGAGCGTTGGCGCCACGACAATCACGGCCGCGGTGACCGCTGCGAACATCGCGATCACGATCCAGAGCCGCCGGGCCATGGTCACCGCGCGATCCGTCGCAAAGGGACGACAACCAGGTGTCCGCTGGCGTCATGGCGATGAACGTCGGCGTCGACCTCGTAGAGCGCCCGAATGTTCTCGGCCGTGAGGATTTCAGCCGTCGGTCCTTGCGCGACGATCGACCCGCCGCGAAGCAGCACGAGATCGCGGCACACGCTCGCCGCAAGATTCAAATCGTGGGTGGCAACCACCACCGTGACGCCGCGCGTGCGATTGAGGTCCGTCAGGAGGGACGCGACCTCCAGTTGATAGGCGAGGTCGAGCGAGGCAGTGGGCTCGTCGAGCAGCATGATCTCGGCGGTCTGCGTGAGCGCCGCCGCGATCACGACGCGCTGTTTTTCGCCGCCGCTCAGCGTGCTGAAGCGGCGCTGCTCGAGATCGGCCGTTCCCGTCGCCTGCAGCATCTCGCGCGCGATCAGCAGATCGTCTGGTCCTTCGAGCTCGAACAGCCCGAGATGCGGATGCCTGCCCATCAGCACCATCTCGAGAACGGAGAAGTCGAACACCACTTCCGTTTCCTGCGGTACGACAGCCATGCGTCTGGCGACGTCCCGTCGCGACATGCGATCGAGCGGGCGATCCTCGAGCAGCACCCGACCGGAGGTCGGCCGCCGGGTGCCGCTCAGGAGCCGGAGGAGCGTTGTCTTGCCGGATCCGTTGGCTCCGAGGATTCCCACCAGTCCGCCGCGCGAAATCGTCAGCGTCGCCTTCGCGATCGTGAGGCCGCTGGTAGTCGCTGGCGCAGCACGGCCGCGCGGATATGCGAACGAAACGTTATCGACCCGCAGCAACGCGAACACCCGCAAATGCGGTGCGACCAGGCGCCGGGTAGCCGAGGACTTCCTCGTACGTCTTGTCGAACAGGTTCAACACGCGCGCGAAAACGTCTACGCTGCGGACGACGCGAAACGACCCGCCGACGTCGGCGATCGTACGTCCGGGATTCTCGAACAGACCGCCGCTCGGGCCGAACGCCGGCTCGGCGTCGAGCGTGACGCCGCGCGCCACGACCGTCGCGAATGCCGTTACGCGAGTACCGGTCCAGATGTAATCGAGCGTTCCTTGATGACGCGGCCGGCGCAGCAGACGGTCGCCCACACGGTAGGGTGAGGGCGCCGTCGACGCGCGGTCGACGGCGCGGATTTCCGCGTCGAGATATGTGTAGGTGCCTCGCACCTGGCCCTGCCGCCCGTGTCTCCATGCCGCGCCAGCCTCGATGCCGCGCGACGTCGCGTTGGAAATGTTGTCGGTGCGATAGCGGCTGATGTCGGACAGCCGGCCGACGGAGATGATCAAATCGTCGTAGTCGTTGAAAAATGACGTCACATCGAGCGTGACTTTCCCGCTCGCGAAGGCCTGCGTGACGCCGGCCTCGATGCTCTTGCTGCGCTCCGGTTTGAGCGCAGGATTGTCGGTGAACGCAATCTCGAACGCGTCGGGCGGCCGAATGCCGGTGCCCGCGGCGAACCGAACGCGTGTCCATTGACGTGCGCCTTCCGCCGGCATGCTCGGACTGATTAACCACGCCGCCGACACTTTCGGGTTCACCGACACGATCGAGTGGTCGTCGAACGCGGGCCGCCGCGAGAAAGCATCGCCCTGGAGCGACTCGCGTGTAATGTGTTCCGCGCGGACGCCGGCCTGCACACTCAAGCGCTCGTGGGCAGCCCAGCGCCCTTCGCCGTACGTGCCGATCACCCGCCTGCGAACGGGAACGGGTGACGCCCCGGCCGTGATGAACGTGCTCGAGGCGTGTTCGCGAAGCCACTCGACACCGGCCGACAGGCTGAATCCTGCGTCGAGCACGGCGTCTGTCTGCACGCGCCCGTGCGCGCGTCCAGTTTCGGATTCAGACAGGCCAAAGGCGCTGCGAAACGAGAGATCGAAATCCGCAACATCGAGGTCGAACCGCTGGCGCACCCGGCTCGACGCGCCGCCCCATGGGTGAACGGCGCGCAGCCCGCCGCTTCGACGCGCGGTTTTGCCCCGCGCGACGCGATCGACACCGGCAAATCGGTGCGCGGGATCTGACCCGTAGGGTCCTGGCGCGCCGCGATCGCTGTCCACGTAGCGGAAGATGGCCTGTAACTCCGTGCCCTGTGCCCATCGATATCCGCTCCCCAGCCATCCTTGCCGCTCCTGCGCGTCGTCGTTCGACACGCGCTCGCCGTTGGCCGCCGGACCGGTGAAGCCGTCGTCGGCGAAGTAATCTGCGCCCGTCTGCCATCTGAAGCGGTTGTGCTCGCCGCTGGACGATCCGGCGAAGCGTCGCGTTTCGCGGCTGCCGGTCTCGGCGCGAGCGGTCGCAGAAGCGGGTCCGCTGCCGCGCGTGACAACGTGCACGACTCCGCCGATGGCGTCCGATCCGAACAACGCGCTTTGCGGCCCCCGGATGACTTCGATTCGATCGACCTCGCCGAGCGGAATCTGTGAAAGATCGATCCCGCCGCCAAACGCGTTTGCGCGAATGCCATCTACGAGAACCAGCGTGAAATCGGACTCGCCGCCGCGCGGGAACACGGATGCGAGCGTCCCGGGGCCGCCGTTCCGCGCAATCGTCAAGCCAGGCACCGTCGCCAGCGCTTCCGCCACAAATGAGAGCTGACGTGCGTTGATCTCGGAGCGATCGATGATGGTCACGGTGTCGGCGACACGCGACAGCGGCTGATCGATCTGCGACGCAGATACGACGAGCGTCTCGGAAACGGCGCTCACATGAAGCGGGATATCGACAGTCGCCGGTGTCGAGCTCGCGATCAACACACCGCGGACCTCACCGGTGAGACCTGGCGCTGAAGCCGCCACGTCGAAACGGCCTTCACCGAGCGCGTCGAATTGAAAGCGTCCGTCAGCGTCGCTGCGGACGGAGACCGGCGCGCTCGCGACGCTCTGCACAATCACCGTCGCGCCGGCCACAGGACGTCCATCGGGATCGCGTACGATTCCGGACAGCGCCGCGCCCTGAGCGGCAACGGAAACAGAATGGAGAAAGAAGAGGAGAAGGAACGCTCCGCGGGTCATGGTCGCCTCCCGGCGTCGTCGCGCCGAAGGGACGTGCCCCATGCAGGAGGTCTCCTGACTCGCGGATCGTCGCAGCGCGTTCACGTCTTCCCGTCGTTTGCACCGCGCGAACGTCCTGGCCGCCGCCGCTTCAGCGAAGGCCGGTCAGTCCCGCGATCTCGACAGTGACGGTTGCCTCGTCGGCAACACTAAACGCGCGCTCCCCGCTTACAGTGGCGGGACCGTGTGGGCTTTGCACCCAACTTCCCTGACTGCGTGGGTACGCGTCGGTTGTGGGCGCGAGTATAACATGTGGGAAAATAGCCAGTTGATGAGCAAGAGTTCGGCCCTGACCGCGCGCGAAACGCCGGTGCAGCCGGTTGCGTCCGCGACAGCCGGCGATCTTGTCATTCACGGCGAAAGCTTCGTCATTGATACCACGGATCGCATTCAGGTCCTGGATTTGACCGATCGCGTGACGAAGCACGCCGCGCAGTTTCGCATTCGTGAAGGCGTGCTCACGCTCTGGTCGATGCACACGACGTGTGCGCTCTTCATCAACGAATTCCAGACGGCGCTCGTCGCAGACGTGACGCGGTTCCTCGAGGACATCGTACGGCGCGACCGCTACTACATGCACAACGATCCGGAACACTCCGACTGCGATCGCATGAACGCCGACTCACATCTTCGCGCAACGCTGCTCGGTCACTCGCTCACGCTGCAGATCAGCGGCGGAGAAGTGGTGCTCGGCCAATGGCAGCGCATTCTGCTCGCCGAGCTCGATGGACCTCGCGCACGCACCATTCGTTTGCAGGTGATGGGGATCGGGTCGAACTGAGAACGAAGAACTGAGAACGAAGAACGAAGAACGAAAAACGAAACGACAAGCAAGGGTCAACGTGCGCTCGCGTCTCATTGCCGCTAAACTCGCCGACGTCGCCGACAAACTCGAACGACGCGAGCGATTGTCGTTCGAAGATGGCGTCCGGCTGTTCGACTCGCCTGACTTGCTCGCGCTTGGATGGCTTGCAAATCGCGAGCGCGAGCGGCGGCACGGCGCGCGGACCTACTTCAACCACAATCTTCGACTCGAGGCGACGAACGTCTGTGAAGCGTCGTGTTTGTTCTGTTCCTTCGCGCGCCTCAAGCCTGGAGATCCCGGCGCATACACGATGACCCTGGAGCAGGTGTTCGCCAAGCTTCGGCAACGCCAGCACGAGCCCCTCACCGAAATTCACATCGTCAACGGCCTTCATCCAAGGCTGCCGTTCCACTACTACAAAGATCTGCTGAGCGGATTGAAAGCCATCCGTCCGCAAATCCATTTGAAGTGTTTCACGGCCGTGGAGATTGCCTATTTTGCGGATCTCTACGGGATGTCCGACGAGCAGGTGTTGCGCGAGCTGCGGGATGCCGGCCTCGATTCATTGCCGGGGGGCGGCGCGGAGATCTTTGCGGCGCGGGTGCGGCGCAAAATCTGTCATGACAAGTGCGACGGCGATCGGTACATCGCGATTCATCGTACCGCTCATCGTCTGGGGATGCGGACGAACATCACGATGCTGTACGGGCATATCGAGACAACGGAGGAGCGCGTGGATCACATCATGCGTACTCGCGCCCTTCAGGACGAGACCCACGGTCTGCAGGCGTTCATCCCGCTCGCATTTCACCCCGACAACAACCAGATGCGCAAACTGCCGCCGCCGTCCGCGAGCGACACGCTGCGCGTACACGCGGTGGCGCGGCTTCTGCTCGACAACGTCGATCACATCAAGGCCTATTGGATCTCTTCAGGCGTCGAGGTCGCGCAGACGGCGCTCTGGTTTGGCGCGGACGATCTCGATGGCACGGTGCAGGAAGAGACCATCTATCACATGGCCGGCTCGCGCACGCCGTCCGCCCTCTCCACCGCAGAAATCGAAGAGCTCATTCGAGACGCGGGGCGTGAGCCCGTCGAGCGCGACACGTTGTACAACGTTGTTCGAGTCGCCTGACAGGAGGTTCGAGGTTCCAGGTTCGAGGTTCGAAGTTCCGGGTTCGAAGTTCGGTTCGTTGTTCGACCGGGCGGAACGCAGGAACCTCGAACTCTCAACCTTCGAAGCTCGAACCCTCGAACTTCGAACCGGCCCCGGCGTGTCAGATTTTTATGAACACGCGTTTCCGGTACATTACCCACAACACGCCGTAGAGAAGCGCGAGGTTTGCTGCGGCGTACAACAACGATGCGTTCTTCGGCGAGGCGAGCGGCACAAACCAGTGCTGATAGATCCACCCGGACATCGCGATGGTCGTTCCGTCGGCCGCGGGCATGCGGATGGCGATCAGGGTCTTGACCAGAAGCGCGGACAGCGCGAAGAGAGCGATAGCGTTCAACCCGAGCACCACGAACGGGTGAGTCGCGCGGCGGTGGCCGCGAACATCAATCCACCAATAGAGCAGAATCAGCAGAAGCGTCGCCGCGCCGGCGGTGAAGACCGCATAGGAGCTCGTCCACAGGTTTTTGTTGATCGGGAACACGAGATGCCACGCTTCACCAATGACGATGCCGGCAGAGCCCCAGAGGGCAAGCACTGCGAGCGATCGTGATGTTCTGAGCCGCAGCACGAGTCCCGCGCAGATGCCGAACAGAGTTGTTGCAATCGCTGGAACGGTACTGAGGAGTCCCTCCGGGTCCCATCGCGGACGCCATAGGTGGTTCGACAGCAGCGCGCGATCGAGCATGGCCGCAACGTTGCCCTCGGGAGAAAGGTCGCCGCGCACGCCATGCTCGTTCGGTGTGAGCATCATCACCGCCCAATATCCAGCCAACAAAACCCCGGAAATCAGCATCAGCGCTCGTTCTTGCTTCCACGGCCACGCGGCCGACGTTTTGTACAGCGTCGCCGCAACGAGATAGCAGACACCGATCCGCTGGAGGACGCCGGGAATGCGCCAGTGATTGGGGGTGAACGCCGGGAAGCCCGCAAGGAAAAGTCCGAGACCGATCAGCACGACACCGCGACGCACGATCGACGCCCAGCCTGCCAGCGTCTGCCGCGACATGGTGATCGATACGCCGACGATGAACAGGAAAAAAGGAAAGATGAGATCTGTGGGCGTCCAGCCGTTCCACTCAGCATGGAGGAGCGGCGCGTACACGTTGCCCCAGTCGCCAGGATTGTTCACGATGACCATTGCGGCCACCGTGAGGCCGCGAAAGACGTCGAGTGACACCAGACGTGCACGCGTCGTTGCCGCGGCTTGGTCACGAACCACCGCATTCGGATCGCGAACGACAGCCGCTTTGCCAGCGATTTCGACGCGTCTTTCGACGGCGTGGTCGACGTCGAAAGCCGCCACTTCGGGCCCGCTCATGCCGCCAAGCTTACGCCACACGCGACCATTCCGCGACACTGCTGAGCGGCCGCAACCTGGCCGCGCGCATTTGTTATAATTGTGGTGAACCAAGTGCAGCCCGGCACAATCCGGCGAGCGGCGCTTGGTTTTTTCGTGTCCGTAGATTGAGAAATATTTCACAAGCGCGCAATGTCGACCACCTTTTTGCCCGTTCTCACCGCCGTGGAAAAGCAAAGTCTCCACGAGCGCCAGCCGCTGCCGGAAGCCTACCTGGGCCTTTCGGACGACGAGATGGAGCTTCGCATTGCGGCCGCGAAAGCGGCGCTCGGCGATCGGCTCGTCATTCTCGGTCACCACTACCAGCGAGACGAGGTCATCAAGTTTGCCGACTACACCGGCGACTCGTTCAAGCTCGCGCGCTCAATCGCGAAGCATCCGAGCGCCGATTACATCGTGTTTTGCGGCGTCCACTTCATGGCGGAAAGCGCGGACATCCTGGCGCTGCCACACCAGCGCGTGATTCTCCCGGACCTCGCGGCTGGCTGTTCCATGGCCGATATGGTCGCGCCCGATCAACTCGACATGTGCTGGATCGAGCTCGAGCAGATGGGCGTCGCGTCGCGCGTGGTGCCGATCACCTACATCAACTCCGCAGCGGCAGTGAAGTCGTTCGTGGGCGAGCGCGGCGGGACGATCTGCACCTCGTCCAACGCTCACGCGTCGCTTCAATGGGGATGGGAGCAGCGCGAGAAGATTCTGTTCCTGCCGGATCAACACCTCGGGCGCAATACTGCGTGGAAGATGGGCGTGTCGCTCGACGACATGGTGGTGTGGAATCCGCACGAGCCTTTCGGCGGATTGACGAAAGAGCAGCTCCACTGCGCGAAGTTGATTCTGTGGAAGGGCCACTGCTCGGTGCATGTGCGCTTTACCGCGAAGCAGATCGCAGCGGTGCGGCAGCAGTATCCAGGCATCCGCGTGATCGTCCATCCCGAGGTGTCCTTCGACGTCCTTCGTGCCGCAGACGACAGCGGGTCGACGGAGTACATTCTGAAGGTCGTCCGCCAAGCGCCGGCTGGGACCACGTGGGCCGTTGCGACTGAAATCCATCTGGTGCATCGCCTCGCAGAAGAGGTGGCGCACGAGAAAACCGTGATCTCTCTCGACCAGGTGGGGTGTCTCTGCTCCACGATGTTCCGTGTGTCGCCGAATCACCTGCTCTGGGTGCTCGAGGGCCTCCTCGACGGCGAAGTGCACAACGAGATCATCGTGCCGGACGAGCAGCAGAAATGGGCTAGGATCGCTCTCGATCGCATGCTCTCCATTCACTAGGTGTAGTGGCGGGGTTTCAACCCCGCCGGAGGACACGCAATGCCGCACAGCCTGCCGGCGCTGCCGTACGACTTCGGCGCCCTCGAACCGCATATCGATACTCAGACGATGCAGATTCATCACGGTAAACATCATCAGACGTACGTGACGAATCTGAATGGCGCGCTCGACAAGCATCCTGATCTGCACAACAAGAGCCTCGACGATCTGCTCCGCAGTCTGAACAGCGGGATCGCGGTCGTGCCCGAGGACATTCGAACGGTCGTGCGCAACAACGGCGGCGGCCATTGGAATCACTCGATGTTCTGGAAGCTGATGGCTCCAAACGCCGGCGGCGCGCCGAGCGGCGCCGTCGCCGACGCGATCAAGTCGTCGTTCGGCAGCTTCGACAAATTCAAGGAGCAGTTTCAGGCCGCGGCCGTCGGCCGCTTCGGCAGCGGTTGGGCGTGGCTCATCGACAACGAAGGCACGCTCGAGATCATGAGCACGCCGAACCAGGACAATCCGCTGATGGAGGGAAAGAAAGCGGTGCTCGGCGTCGATGTGTGGGAGCACGCCTATTACTTGAAGTACCAGAATCGCCGCGCCGATTACCTCACCGCGTGGTGGAATGTGGTCAATTGGGCCGAGGTGAATCGGCTGCTCGGATAGTTCGAAAGGATCGGCCGAAACCAGGCACCCAAGGGGCGGATGCTGCGAGCCTGCCGTTCCGCCCTGTTCTTCTGCCTTGTCTTCGTCTGCGTGAGACAGGCGGCGGCGCAGTCGGACGCAGACAGTCCCCACGTCGAACCGTACATTCGCGACGTGACTCGCGTCGAGTCGTGGTCGTTCTTTCAGCCTTTTGAAGGCGGCGGCAATCCCACCTACAGCTTCGTCGGCAATCGCGCCACCCTTGGCGTGCGCGTCAAGAGCGTGCGCTTCGATCTGGACGGCGCGTTCCAGTACGCGCAGCTTGTCGGAGTGCCGGAGCGGGCGGTCGGTCCCAACGCGCTCGGCAGCGGCGGCTTCTATTTTTTTCAGGCGGGATCGAGCGAGGCGTATCAGCTTTATTTCAAGGCGATCAACGTCAGGATCAAGGAGCTGGTGCCGGGCCTGTCGGTAACGGCCGGCCGCATGGGGTTTTCATCGGGCGAGGAGCGCGCATCGAGCGATGCTCTGGTCGAGGAGCTCAAACACCTGCGCCTCGGCTCGCGAATGGTCGGCGAGTTCGAATGGTCCATCTTTCAACGGGCGTTTGACGGCGGACGCGTCGATCTCACGCGCCGGACGTGGTCGGCGAACGCGTCGCTCCTCTTTCCTACGCAGGGCACCTACGAAGAGTCCGCGAATCCGACGATTTCGAGCGTCAGGGTCCTTGCCGCTTCCGTGACACTGAACGCCGCGGCCATTTCTCATCAGGAGCTGCAGCTTTTTGCGTATCACTATCGCGATCGGCGCGACGTTCGCGGACGCCCGGATAACCGCGGCCCACTCCGTGACCTGACCCACGTCTCGATTGCCACCTTCGGCGGTTCGCACGTGGGCGCATTTCCCCGCGGGTCTGGCCGCTTCGACACGCTGCTCTGGATCGCCGGGCAGACCGGTGATTGGTACGGGCAGCCGCATCGCGCGCTCAGTGGTGCCGCCGAGGGCGGGTACCGCTTTGCCGCACCCGCGCGGCCGTGGATTCGCGGCGGGCTCCTGTACGCATCCGGCGATCGCAGTCCGTCCGACGATCGTCATGAGACGTTCTTCCCGATGCTGCCGAGCCTTCAGCGCTACGCATTGTCGACGACCTATGCGCCGATGAACCTGCGCGACGTCTTTGCGCAAGCATTCGTTCAACCGGCAGCGCGCCTTCGCGCCCGCGCGGACGTGCACCAGCTGTCTCTCGCCAACGCGGCGGATCGCTGGTATCACGGCAGCGGCGCCGCGAGCCGCACGGGGACGTTCTTCGGCTTTTCCGGACGGCCATCGAACGCCGCCACGAGCCTGGCGCGCGTGATCGAAGGAACGCTCGACGTCTCGATGTCGCGCGTGTGGTCGCTGAATGGATATGTCGGCTGGATGAAGGGCGGAGAGGTCGTGCGGAG
>Ga0137375_10009431_pt1 | contig 11582 bp, 8 predicted proteins | sample SagtaG_24_FD_104936 | JGI IMG/M metagenome (GOLD analysis project Ga0137375, IMG submission 104936) | Vadose zone soil microbial communities from Sagehorn Ranch, Mendocino, California, USA - Sage1_R_113_16 metaG | ecosystem: Environmental > Terrestrial > Soil > Vadose zone | place: USA... | reverse complement strand
GAAATGCATTTTCTCTGGCAACCCGCCGACGTTGTGATGCGTCTTGATGACGTGCGCCGGGTTCCCCTCGATGGATACGCTCTCTATTACATCTGGATACAGCGTGCCTTGTGCGAGAAAGCGGAACTTGTGATCGGAAACCGGCGATCCGTCGTCAGTTCTTGCAAGATCGACGATTGCATCTTCGAACACGCGGATGAACTCGTTGCCGATGATTTTGCGTTTCTCCTCCGGATCAGTAACACCGCGCAGTTTCGACAGGAACCGCTCTGAGGCGTCCACGTACTTCAGTTTGATGTGGAAATTTTCGCCGAAAACGCGCTGCACAATTTCTTCCTCGCGCGCGCGGAGGAGACCGTTGTTCACGAAAATGCAGGTAAGCTGATCGCCGATAGCTTTGTGCAGAAGCGCGGCCGTCACTGACGAATCGACGCCGCCGCTTAAACCGAGCACGACCTTGTCGTCGCCGACTTGCTTACGAACGCGCGCGCAAGCTTCTTCGATGAACGAGCCCATCGTCCAGTCCATCGCGCAGTGGCAAATGTGATAGACGAAATTTTGCAGGATCTCTTTGCCTTGCGGTGTGTGCGCGACTTCGGGATGAAATTGCAGGCCGTAAAGCTTGCGTTGCGGATCCTCCACGGCGGCGAAATCGCAACCGTCGGTTGTTCCGACAACGCGAAAACCTTTCGGCAACGCGGTGACTTCGTCGCCGTGGCTGTTCCAAACGTCGAGATGGTTGCCTAATCCATCGAAGAGTTCCGATCGATTCGCCATGTGCAACAGGCCAGCGCCATACTCACGTCGTCCGGTGAAAACGACACGGCCGTCAAGATGATGCGCCATCAGCATCAGCCCGTAACAAATTCCCAACATCGGAATGCCTAACGAAAAGATTCCCGGATCGACTTGAGGTGCGCCTTTGTCGTAAACGCTGGCTGGCCCGCCGGAAAGAATCAGCCCTTTGGGTTGCATTGCGGCGATTTCAGCGGCGGGTGTGTCGAAACGAATGATCTCCGAATACACCTGGCATTCCCGGATCCGACGCGCGATGACCTGAGTGTACTGTGAGCCGAAATCAAGGATTAGGATTTTCGAGTGCGTTGGCTCTGAGGTCTTCACATTCTACGGATGCGTTTGCGGCACGCTATGCGCCGTCGCTGGATCGTCGGGTCCCCGGTCCATCGGCCCAAGCGTTCCCTGACCGGTGATGCCGCGCCCGAACTGCTCTTGCACTTCCTGCCCGGTGCGTTGTTCGAGCGGGTCTGCGCAGCCGCTCAAGGCCAGCACTGCGATTGCGAGTGGAATCGAAAGGGGCCTCATCTGTTTATTTTATGAAGCGCCGATTTCATTGCAAGAAGGTTGAAGAGTGGAAGCAGAAAGTGGTCATTCCTGAGCGGAGCGCAGCGGAGTCGAAGGATCCCGCGACGCTACCGAAAAGTAATGCAACGGGATTCCTCGACTTCGCTCGGAATGACGGTTTAGCGTTTCAGAGCTTTAACGACCATGATCGACCCCGAACTCTTACTCGAAGGCTACCGGCTTGGTGTTTTTCCGATGGCCATGAACGACGACTCGATTGAGTGGTTTTCGCCCGACCCGCGCGCCGTCCTGCCGCTGGAGGATTTTCATGTGCCACATGCATTGCGCCGTCTCACCCGCAGGCAACCCTTTGAAATTACCATCAACAAGGCGTTTTCGGCAGTAATCCAAGCATGCGCGGAGCGCGAAAATACCTGGATCAATCGCGACATCATCGACAGCTACACGCGATTACATGAGCTCGGTCACGCACATTCAGTCGAGGCTTGGAAAGAAAAGGGGCTCGCCGGCGGCCTTTACGGTGTCGCAGTTGGCGGCGCGTTCTTTGGCGAATCAATGTTTCATCGCGTGACGGATGCTTCCAAGATTGCGCTCCTGGCGCTCGTGGAACATTTGCGCGCGCGCAAGTTTGTCCTGCTCGACACGCAATGGCTCACGCCGCATCTGCAACAGTTTGGCGGTATCCAAATCTCGCGGACGCATTATCTGCGCCTGTTGCGGAGAGCAGTCGATTTGCCGCGGAAATTTCTGTAGCGCATTTTGGTGTTCCTGTAGCCACCGGCCTGTGGCCGGTCCATGTTGGAGGTCTTTTGATGAACGGAAGACGGCCCAAAGGGCCGTGGCTACAGATTGATAGTGCAGGAATCTGACGGATATTACGGGTTCAAATGGTTGCTTGGATTTTAAAGAAAATTTTAGGGTCGAAAAATCAGCGCGAGCTTAGGCGTCTGACGCCGACTGTTCACCGGATCAACGAGTTCGACGAGCAGTTCAAGAGCTTGTCGGACGACGAGTTGCGGGCAAAAACTGCGAACTGGAAAGAGGAGATCTCGAAGATTCCGGACCTGCAAGAGCAGTGGAAAAAGCTGGATGAAATTTTGCCGGAAGCATTTGCAGTGGTGAAAAACGCCGCGCGTCGGCTCAAGGATCGGGGACACAGCTTCACGGTGTGCGATCAGCCGATGGTCTGGGACATGGTGCACTTCGACGTGCAATTGCTCGGCGGTATCGTTTTGCACAGGGGCCGAATCGCGGAAATGGCGACTGGCGAAGGTAAAACTTTGGTCGCCACGTTGCCGCTGTACCTCAACGCGCTTACTGGCCGAGGCGCGCACCTCGTGACAGTAAATGATTACCTGGCCCGGCGCGACGCGGAATGGATGGGCCAACTTTACGGTTTTCTCGGGCTAACGATTGGCTGCATTCAACACGATCAGGAACCCGATGTGCGTCGCGAGCAATACGCGATGGACATCACGTACGGCACGAACAGCGAGTTCGGCTTCGATTACCTGCGCGACAACGGCATGGCCACGACGCGCGAACAACAGGTGCAGCGCGGCTATTGCTACGCGATCGTCGATGAAGTCGATTCGATTCTCATCGATGAAGCGCGGACGCCGCTGATCATCAGCGGTCCGGCGACGATTTCCACCCATCAATACGACAAATGGAAACCGCTCATCGAGCAGTTGGTGCGAAAGCAAAACATGCTGTGCAACCGCGTAGCCAGCGAAGCGATCGAGAAATTTGGGCAGGGCGACGTCGAGATAGGCGGTCGTCTCATGTTCAAAGTGAAACTCGGTCAGCCGCGCAATAAGCAGCTTCTGCGCATGATGGAAGACCCTGACAAGCGTCGCGCCATCGATAAAGCTGAGCTTTCCTTTTACCAGGACACGCGCAAAGAAGAACTGTTTGCGCTCAAGGAAGAATTGTTCTTCACCATCGACGAGAAATCGAACGAATCCGATCTCTCCGAGCAGGGCCGTAGCTTTCTCAATCCCGATGATCCGAACGCGTTTGTGTTGCCGGATTTGATCAACGAGTTCACCGAGATTGATCTGGACGAGACGCTTTCGCCCGAGGAGAAGGACAAGAGAAAAGCGGAGCGCCAACAGCATTGTGACGCGCAGGCGGAGCGCATCCACAACATCTCGCAATTGCTCCGTGCCTACTGCTTGTTCGAGAAGGACGTGCAGTATGTGATCGAAGACAACAAGGTTGTCATCGTCGACGAATTCACCGGACGCAAAATGCCAGGGCGCCGTTGGAGCGATGGGCTGCATCAGGCGGTGGAAGCCAAGGAAGGCGTGCAGATCGACCGCGAAACGCAAACCCTGGCGACCATTACGATCCAAAATTATTTCCGACTTTATCAGAAACTCGCCGGCATGACCGGCACGGCCGAGACGGAAGCGGCAGAGTTCCACGACATTTACAAGCTCGACGTCAACATGGTCCCGACGAATCGGCCGGTGCGGCGCACGGATAACAACGATCGGATCTACAAAACTCGTCGCGAAAAATACAACGCGGTTATTAAGGAGATCAGAGAAGCTCATGCGAAAAATCAGCCGGTGCTGGTTGGCACCGTGAGCGTGGAAGCTTCGGAGTTGCTGAGCCGAATGCTGAAGCGCGAGAAAATCCCGCACAACGTGTTGAACGCGAAGTTTCACATGCAGGAAGCTGAGATTGTGGCGCGGGCCGGACAACCAGGCACGGTCACAATTTCGACCAACATGGCTGGCCGCGGTACCGACATTAAGCTTGGGCCGGGCGTCATAGAAGTCGGTGGACTAATGGTCGTCGGCACGGAGCGCCACGAGGCCCGACGGATCGATCGGCAATTGCGCGGACGCTGCGCACGCCAAGGCGACCCGGGCGCATCACGGTTTTACGTGAGTTTTGAAGACGATCTGATGCGGAACTTTGGGGCCGCCGATCGCATGACAAAAATCATGGAGCGTTTCGGGCTTGAGGAAGGCCAGGAGCTTGAGCATCGGTGGCTGAACAAATCCGTTGAGACAGCGCAGAAACGGGTCGAGCAACGCAACTATCTCGTCCGAAAACGCACACTCGATTTCGACGATGTCATGAACATGCAGCGCGAGGTCGTTTACACCTGGCGTAATGAAGTCATCGATTCCGAGGAACCGCGCACGCACATCTACGAAGTGATCGATGAAGCCGTGCCGGTAAAAGTGAAAGAATACTTCGGTGGGGAGGAACCGAATTACACGGGTCTCATCCACTGGGTAAATACGACGTTTCCACTGGGGCTGACTAAGGAGAAAGCGCAATTCGAAACCCGGAACGCCGAAGAGAACACGCAGTTCCTGATCGAAAAGATCAAGAACGCTTACGAGCGCAAATCGAGTCACGAAGAACCGACTGCCGTAAAAAGCCTGGAGCGTTACATCATTTTGAACGCGATCGATCGCCTGTGGCAGGAACACCTTTACGCCATGGACGCATTGCGCGAGGGCGTTTATCTCCGCGGCTACGCGCAAAAGGATCCGCTCATCGAATACAAGACCGAAGCATACGACATGTTCGTCGAATTGATGGCGAACATTAAGAATGAAGTCCTGAACAATCTGTTCCGCAGCACTTCCAATCTGCAGGCGTTCGAGAATTTCCTCGCAACGTTACCGCAGTTCCTCCTCCGCGAGGAAGGGCCAACCGCGCCAACAGCAGCCGCTGACGCGCGCATCCGCCACCCAGTTGGCGCTATGGCCGCAGTGGGTGGAGATGGAGACGGCGAAGGTCCCGGCGAAGTATCGATCGATCTGCCGATTCGCCGTTCATTGCCGAAAGTCGGTCGCAACGAACCTTGCCCCTGCGGCAGCGGAAAAAAATATAAGAACTGCTGCGGCCGCGTCGCGTAACGGAGCGCTCGGCCAAGGCCTACAGCTTCAGCAAGTCGCTGAGTCGTTTCACGTCGGTCACTGGCGCTTTGCAGGTGAAATTCTCGCATACATACACGGCTGGTTTTCCTTCAACCAGCGACATCGCACGGACCGCCTCGTTTTTTTCGCCGAGATATTTCTGCCCTTCATTCGCATCGGCCAGAATTACGATTGTATTCGGGAGAAAATGGCGATGAACTTCTTTCAGTAATGCTTTGGTTCCCGGCGAATCTTTCTTCGCCGCGATCACGATCTGGCGCGGCTTGCCTAACGAGTTCTGGACGGCGACGAGCATCTGCGGCATACCGCTCGGGAACTGCAAAAGTATCGTCGCAAACGCATCGATCGTCTTTTTCGCGCGTTCAGCGATATTCCGGTCATCATAGATCTGAGATAACCGCAGAAGATTCAGCGCCGCGATAGAACTCGCAGCAGGCTCGGCACCGTCATTATCGTCTTTCATCCGGACGAACACGCTCTCATCCCGGCCACTATTGCTGAAATAACCGCCGTTCTTCTCGTCGAAGAACAGGCGGTCCTGTATCTCCTGCAACTGGATCGCGAACTTCAGACATTCGATATCGAATGATGCCTCGTAAAGGTCGAGAAGACCCTGGATCACCATCGCGTAGTCGTCAGCGAACCCTTCGATATTGCTTCGGTCCTCCCGGTAACTGCGATACAAAATCTTGCGCGATGGATCGTACAACTTTGTCCGCACAAAATTTGCGGAACGCGTTGCGATCTCGAGATAACGCGGCTCGTCGATTACTTGCGCGGCGCGGGCGTAGGCGGAGATCATCAGGCCGTTCCACGCGGAAATGATTTTGTCGTCCAGATGGGGGCGCGACCGTTGCGCTCGGATCGCAAATAATTTCTCGCGCGATCGCATGAGCATCTTCCCAATCTCCCCTTCACTCTTCTTAAAATGCCGAGCGGTTTCAGCGATCGTGTGGCGCTCGATTAAGATGTTTTTTCCGCGGAATTCATCGTGCGGATCGCTTCCTTCCGGGGCGTTGCCGTGCGCTTGAACGCCGTAATGGAAATCGAAAACCTCGGCCGAATCTTCGAGTGCATCATCGATCTCTTTTTTCGTCCAGACATAGAACGCACCTTCGGCGGTCTTATGACTGGGAGCATCGATTCCAACAACGGGGCTGTCGGCATCCTCGGCGGAGAAAAAGCCGCCTTCTTTCGACGTCATATCGCGAGCTACATAATCCAGAATGCCGCGCGCAACGGCTTCGAACTCGACCCTCACCGGCGCTTTCGCGTCCGCCTCTCCCTGGCTAGGAAGAGGATTAAGGTGAGGGTCGACTAAAATTTGGTACGCGTCGAGATAGGCGACGGCGAGCTGCGCCTGATCGTAAAGCATTTTTTCGAAGTGCGGCACGTGCCAGTAACGATCAACCGAGTAACGATGAAACCCGCCGCCGATGTGATCGTGCATTCCGCCGGCAGCCATTTTGCGCAGCGTGAACAGCGCCATCTCGAGAGCATGTTTGCCGGAATCGCTCTTGGGATCGCGTGCGTAGAATCGCGAGAGAAAATTGAGCGTGACGGGCCGCGGAAATTTCGGCGCAGTACCGAATCCGCCTTCCTTCGGGTCATAACTGCGATCGATTTGACGATAAGCAGCATCTGCAACTGATCCGTCGATTTTCCCTTCACCCGGTGCAGCTGATTGAGACTCGCGGAGCGCCTCAACGATCTTACTCCCCTGCTCCACAATTTTATCGTGATCTTCCTTCCAGGCTCTTGCGATCCGCTCCAGTACTTTTTTGAAAGCTGGCCGACCATATCGCTCCTCCGGCGGAAAATACGTTCCGCCAACAAAAGGCTTCAGGTCCGGCGTCAACCAAACACTCATCGGCCAGCCGCCAGCGCCTGTCGTTGCTTGAACAAAGGTCATGTAAACGCGGTCAACGTCCGGACGCTCTTCGCGGTCGACCTTGATGTTGACGAACTCGCGATTCATGATCGCGGCCACCTCTTCGCTTTCGAATGATTCATGCGCCATGACATGACACCAGTGGCACGTGGAATAACCGACTGAGAGAAAGATCGGCTTGTTCTCCCGGCGCGCCTTCGCGAAGGCTTCTTCGCCCCACGGATACCAGTCCACCGGATTGTGCGCGTGCTGGAGGAGGTATGGTGACTTCTCATGCGCCAGCCGGTTTGTGTGCTCGCTCATTTTTGTAGCGGCGCTTTCTGAGCGCGGGGCATCCACCGGTTTCGGGCCAGCATCGTTATGATTTGCTGTCACCAACCAAACTAACGCCAGAATGCCAAAGCGGAAGCGGCTCGTCATCTTATTACGATCAGATTCTTGTCATTCCGGGCGAAGTCGAGGAATCTCTGTCGAGAGAATGAGGAAACGCGAATGAGGAAGCGGGGAGCGCGGGCGCCCCGCCCGCTGTGTCACGCGCCTCGCGGGACACCATCGGAAGCTTTTCGGCGGGCGCCGAAAAAAGCGGGCGAGGTGCCCGCGCTCCCCAGATTTTCGTCATTCATCATTGATTCGTCATTAGTGATCCGCCATTCGTCACCTAGTGGACACGACTCATCTCGTTCTTCTGTTTCTCGCCATCGGAGTAATCGCATTACTTTATTCGTCGGTCGGTCACGCTGGTGCGTCAGGTTACATCGCAACGATGACGTTGTTTGGAATCGCGCCCATTGTCATTCGTCCAACTGCCCTTGTGCTTAACATCTTGGTCGCGTCCATCGGCACGTTCCAGTTTTGGCGCGTCGGGTATTTCTCGTGGAAATTGTTTTGGCCGTTCGCGCTACTCTCCATTCCGGCAGCATATCTCGGTGGTTATTTGCAGCCATCTGCTTCAGTCCTAAAGATTCTCATTGGTGTTGTGCTGCTATTCTCCGCAGCACGCCTACTGATTCGCCGTAGCGATCCGCCGCAAACATCTCCTCCGTCGCAACCGGTCGCGATAAGCGTGGGCGCAGCGCTCGGATTCCTCGCAGGGCTGACCGGAACTGGAGGCGGAATTTTTCTCACGCCGGTCCTGCTTTTTTGTCGGTGGGCTCACATTCGACAAGCCGCCGCTGTCTCAGCGCTATTCATCTGGGTGAACTCGATCGCCGGGCTGGTTGGCTACTTCACAAAAGTCCGCACCATCCCTTCGCTCGGATTCATTCTCGCAGCGGCAGCAATAATTGGCGGCATTATCGGCTCGCATCTGGGGAGCAGGCGTTTCGCCGTCCGCGTAATTTCGCTTTGTCTGGCGACGGTGCTGGTTATTGCGGGAATCAAATTGATCTTCACGAGGTAGGGGCGATTGACCTCAATCGCTTGGGCAGTTCGGGTGAACCACCCCTACCCCAACTTTGGCGCGGTTTCCGGTGTCCACGGATTGATTGTATAATCCGATGCGACGATCTCATCGGCGTACCGGCTCAAAAGCTGGCAAAGCGCCGCAACATCCAGCCCATGATGCCACGGCGTGAAGCTCGCTAGATTTTTCTGCGCTAGCCGAAACAAACGCACCGCGGGAGGCAAGCGCCTGCTGTGCTTAGCGTGCGACGGATATTCGAAGTGCTTTTGCAGATGCACGAACGCGCCGGCCGCCTGGATCAATCCTTTGAAGAAGTCGGCATCGGCCGATTTGGTGTTGAGCCAGAGCTGTTCCAAGACATCGTGCGCCTCATAGTACCGCTGCTCGTTCCAGCAACGAAAAAACGCGCGGTAATACGGGTGTCTTTCCACGTCTGCCTGGTCCGGGTTCACATCTTCCCCAGTCGCTTCGGCCAACCACTGTGAAATCCTCTCGCGTTTGTTCATCGGGAGCTTTAACTTGCTTGCGGCTCAGAGGATGAGCAAACCACGAACCACCAACTCTTCGGAGGGACCTCGTTCGCCCTCCCCTGTCCTTCGCGCCGGAAAGGCCACGCAAGGTGCGCGGGGTTTGGCGCCGCAAAAATGAGTGCCCTTACTCTGGCTGTTGTGCTGGGCGCCATCGCCATTTTGATCTTCTGCTCTGCACTGTTTTCCAGAGTGGAGACAGCGCTCTCTTTGCTCAAACCGCATCAGCTGCGCCGGCTCGAAGAGAATCATTCAGGCCTGACGAATTTCATACAGCTTTTCCGCGAAAATCCGCGCCGCGTTTTGAATGTGCTGCTGCTGGGAGACGGGTTAGTCAACGTGCTTCTGGTCATATTGTGTCTTTTCTTTCTCTGGGAAGGCCCCCTTGCAGGGCGGGTTCCGCAATGGTTGGTCGGCATTTTGATCTTCGCCATCGTGGTGTTGCTCTGCGACCTGGTCCCGAAACTGGTGGCGCTCGCGGCGCCCTCGAAGCTTTCGGCCATCGGCGCTTTCACCTTGCAAATCGCGATACCGTTTCTCGATCGTATCGGCCGCGGACTCGAGTCGGTGAGCGATTATGTGATCGATCGTTTCACGCCAGCGCATGTGCGCAGTCGACCGCGCTTAAGCGACGAGGAACTGGGGACACTGCTTCAAATCGGTGAAGAGGAAGGCACGTTGTACCAAGGCGAAGCCGAGATGATCCAGGAAATCATCAAATTGGGCGATAGAACGGCGAAGGACTGCATGACGCCGCGTGTGGATAGTTTCATGTTGCCGGATGATTTAACTAACGAGGAAGTAATCGCGCGATTGAGGGAGAAACGACATCGGCGCGTTCCCGTTTATGCCGATATGCCTGATCAAATCATCGGCATCATCGACGTAAAACTTTTCCTGCTCGATCCGTCGGAACATTACACCGAGAAACTGATCGCGCCGTCGTTTATCTCGGAGACGATGCGCGCGGTGGAATTGCTCAAGCTTTTCCTGACGCATCCCCAAGGCATGGGCGTCGTGGTTGACGAATTCGGCGGCATTGAAGGAATCATCACCATGGAGGATATCGTCGAGGAGATTCTCAGTGGCGCCGCGCCGCGCGATGGCTCGGAGTTTTACATCGAGCCGCTCGGCAACGGCAAATTTCTCGTGAGCGGCAACGCGCGTCTGGACGATTTGACCGAACATCTTGGCTTTCAAATTGACGCCGAAGGAATCGACACCATCGGTGGATTTGTTTTTACGCGCCTGGGTTATGTGCCGTCTTCCGGAACGAAACTCGAGATCCCGGGCCTTGCGATAACTGTCCGTCATGCCGCGCGCAAGAGAATCGAAGAAGTCCTGCTGGAGAAAACTACAAACGCATTCGTGGAGGCGGCATGACGGTCGCGATCATCATAATTGTTTGCTGCTGGATCATTTCGTTTTTCTTCAACGGAATCGAAAGCGGCCTGCTGTCGATCGATCCAGTGCGATTGCGGCAAAATGTGAAGCGGCGCGTGCCAGCGGCTTTGCGGTTGAACCGCCTGCTCAAGCACCCCGAACGGTTACTGGCCACCGTTCTGCTCGTCACGAACGCGGCGGACATCGTCGCTCTGCTCTTGCTGACAAGCCAGCTGTTTCGGTGGTACGGCTATGCCGGGTTCTTGTTCGCCCTGGTCATTGCACTCCCAGTTTATCTATTTGTGTTGTCCGTTCTCCCTAAATCGCTGTTCCGGCGATTCCCTTTTCGAGCGCTGGTGCGGCTTGCCGGCGTGCTCGAATTCACGTCGATTTTATTTTCGCCGCTCCTCGAACTCGGCGCGCGAATAGGAAAGCTACTCCTGCCAGGTCACGCCGGGAAACGGGGCCGCGTTTTTGCCGCGCGCGAGGAACTGAAACAGATCACAACCGAGAGCGAGCGTGAGGGCGGTCTTACTGCGACCGAGCGCGCGATGATTCACAGCGTCGTTGACTTTCGCGGCTCCAAAGTCCGCGATGTCATGGTGCCCTCGGCGAAAGTTGCCGCGCTATATTCCGGCGCGTCAACACAGGAAGCGCTCGAGCTTAGCGCCTCTACCGGTCTTGATCGTCTGCCCATGCTTGCGCCCGACGGCCAACCGGCCGGTCTGGTCAATGTTCTGGACATTTTGCTCGAACGAGACGGAAACAAACCACTGGGCGAATATGTGCGGCGCATTGTAACGACTACGGACGATGAGCCCACCTATCGCGTCATGCAGCAACTCCGCGGCGCGCGGCTCGATCTAGCGGCTGTCGTCGATCGAAAGAACAATTTTCGCGGGATCGTTGCCATCGAGGATTTAGTTCGCCGTCTCGTTTCCGCGGGCAACGCTTAGCGCTGTAGCCACGGCCGTGCGGGCCGTTTGTGGTAGGGCGCGTCACTCCGTGCGCGCCGATTTTGTGAATCTCAGACGGCGGGCAGAGGACTGCCCGCCCTACCAATTCGAACCGGCCACAGGTCGGTGGCCACAACATTGTGAATTCCTGCTTTCCCCTCAAATGACGCCGCTTTAATCACCTCGCGCCAG
>Ga0137375_10009423_pt1 | contig 11586 bp, 13 predicted proteins | sample SagtaG_24_FD_104936 | JGI IMG/M metagenome (GOLD analysis project Ga0137375, IMG submission 104936) | Vadose zone soil microbial communities from Sagehorn Ranch, Mendocino, California, USA - Sage1_R_113_16 metaG | ecosystem: Environmental > Terrestrial > Soil > Vadose zone | place: USA... | reverse complement strand
GCGTGCGCGCCGTCGGCCATCCGCCTGCAGAAGGAGCTGATCGTCGCCTGGCGCAAGACCGACCTCGCCACCGCGGTACGGCTGGGGATCAACGCGTTCGCGACGTCCTTCGCGTCCGGCGAGCCGACCGAGGCGCTCCGGGCATTCCTGGAGAAGCGCCCTCCGCGGTTCGGTGTCTGATCACGGTGTCAGCGATCCCGGAACGCCTGGGAGACACTCGCCGTGCCGGGTTGTCTAGGGGGCCGCAGCCGGAGAACGGGCTCGCCGTTCTGACCCGCGGCGCGAGGTTGGGCAGCGGTAAACCCCCCGCCCCGGCGGGACTTTGCCGGTGGTCCTCGCGTCCACCCAGATGTATTGATTTCGAGACAGGCGTGGTACGGTAGTTGCTCCTGGACGCCCCGGGCTGACCGTGCACCGGTTTCCGAGTCGCCGCTGCCGTTGTGAGCGGCGGTCGGCAGCCGGCCGGAAGGGCCAGGAGTCGAGCGAGCAGTCATGGGTGTACTGGTATTCGCGTGGCGGCAGCAGCTTCACGTCGCTCCCTGGCGTGGTCGGCACGCGCGGGGGTCAGGCGCGCGCCTCCTCGGGAACTCCGCTGCCGGTCTCACTCTCCTCGAGGTCCTCTTCGCGCTCGCCCTGCTCAGCGTGGGGTTGCTCGCCGTGGCCGTGGCGTTCCCGGCCGGCATGAGCGGCGTGGAGCAGGGCAGGCAGCAGACGACGGCGGCCTTCCTGGCCGAGCAGCGGCTCGAACAGATCAAGGCCGCCGATTTCTCGAACATCACGAGCACCAACTTTCCAGCCGAGGGGTTCGGTACCATCGCGAACCACCCGCGATTCCGCCGGACGGTGACGATCACGAGCAGCCCCGGGGGCGTCGCGAACACGGTCCGTGTGGACGTTAGCGTCTTCTATCGCCCGGTGGTGTCGTTCGGCGTGCTGGCGGCAGAGCGCCAGGTGACGGTGTCCACGTTGATCGCGGATCATTGATGCGCGGTTCGCCTCGCCTGCGGCTCACACGGCCACGCCGCGACGCGGGCTTCACGCTGGCGGAGATGCTGGTGGGACTCGCGGTGCCCGGGATCGTGATGGCCGCGCTGTTCGGTCTCCTGACCGTCAGCCAGCAGAGCGTGCTGCAGGGGACCAACCAGGCCGAGGCGCAGCAGAACGCGCGCGCGGTCCTCGCGCGGATGATCGACGACATCCGGTCCGCCGGCTACGACCCGACCAACAGCGGGTTCTCCACCATCATCAACCAGACGGCGACGGGCTTCACGCTCCAGAACGACTGGAACGGCGACGGGACCATCCAGAACAACGTCACGACCACCCTGAACGGCGTCGCCCGCGGCGAGCAGATCACCTACTCGCTCTCGGGCACGACGCTGAGCCGGCAGGAGTCACAGGTCGACGGCACCGCGCTGCCGATCGCCCAGGTCCAGTCCATGACGCTCCGGTACCTCGACGCGGCGGACGCAGTCACCGCCACGGCGGCGAACATCCGGACGGTGGCAGTGACGCTCGTGGTGTCGCCGGACAGCCAGCCGGCGAAGGCGCCGCAGGGCCGTGTGCTCGTGACGGTATCGGATCGCGCGCGGGTGCGGAACCGCACGAACTAGGGAGGCGATCATGAGACGCTCTCACACCCTCGGCCAGCGCGGCATGGCGCTGCCGCTCGCCGTCATGGCGCTCGTGGTCCTGACGACGCTGGTGACCGCCTACCTGTCGCTCGGCGCCTTCGAGCCGCAGGCGTCCCGGAATCTCTCGGACGCCACGCGCGTGCGGTTCGTCGCCGAGGCCGGAGTCGAGTTCGGGTTCAACACGCTCGCGTCGAGCACGGACTGGACGACCCTGCTCGTGACCAACAACGGTGTCCTGGCGAGCGCCTCGGCGATGCCCGGGCTGACCGCGGCGTCCGGGACCTACACCGTCACCCTGCGGAACGACGTCTGCGCGGTCTCGTCCACCTGCAATGCCCTCGGCGACACCGCGATCACCGGAGTCGCGCTCGATACCGGAAACCAGAACGGGGCCGGCGCCGCCGACACCAACAACGTGGTGATCATGACCTCGGTGGCGACCCTCGGGACCGCGACCAAGACGGTCACGGTGGTCGTCACACGCGTCAACCTACCGCCGGTCAATGGCACGCTCGCGTTCCCCGGGAGGCAGGCCGACACGTCGTTCAGCGGAGCGGCGTTCGACCTCAAGGGGACCGACACCAATCTGAACGATTCGGCAGGGCCTGGAGCCCCCGTCTTCGGCATCACGGTCTCGAACGTCTTCGGCACCCCGGCGGGCGCCAACGAGGCCGTGGTGGAGGCGAGCCTCGCGAACAACCAGGACAACAACGTCGTCGGCAAGGACGCGAGCGGCGTCGGCACCGGCACTGGCGATGCGACGATCGTGGCGGACGGGGCGCTCACCCAGACCAACCTTGCGAGCTTCGTGGCCGCCGCCAAGGCGAACGCCGACATCTCGTTGAGCACCAGCTCCGGCCTCTCGTTCAGCAGCCTCGGCGACTCGTGTAGCACGAGCTTCGCGAGCAGCAACTGCTGGGGCAGCAGGGGCAACCCGAAGATCGTCTACCTCAAGGGGACGGAAGACCCGACGGGAGCGTACACGGCGCTCTCGATCTCGGGGAACACCACCGGCTCCGGCATCCTGATCGTCGAGGACGGCGACCTGAAGATCTCGGGCAACTTCCGGTGGGAGGGCATCATCATCGTCACCGGCAAGTACGTGGGCGTGAGCTTCCTGGGTGGCGGCAACCAGTCGGTCTACGGGGCGGTGATCTCGAACGAGGTGGCCACCGACGAGGAGGCGGGGTTCTTCGAGGGGGTCATCACCGGCAACTCGAAGCTGCTCTACAGCACCGAGGCGATCGACATCGTGAGGAACACGCGGCGCCTGGTCCGCGTGTACAGCTGGCGCGAGAGCTGATGCGAACGCCTCGTGTCCTGACCGCCGTGATCGCCGTGGCGCTGCTGGCGGCCTGCGGTCAGTCGCCGCCACAGGCGCCGACGGCCACCGGTCCCGCGGTGACCCCACCGCCTCCGGCCGTCGCCTCCACCCCGGTTCCGCCGGCCAGCCCGGGCGCCCCGGAGCGACGGCCCGACACCACCGGTCCGGGCGGCACGATCAAGGGCCGCACCGTCTGGCCGAACGTCGGGGATTTCCGGTTCACCCTCCAGATCGTGCTCCTGGGGGACGATCCGTTCACCGAGGGGCGGATGATCGCGATCCGCACACGCCTCGGTGAGCCCTATTCCGCCTGGGTGGTGCCGGCCGGCGGCTATCTCCTCAAGGCGCAGGTCGGGAGCATCCGGCTGTGGGAGATGCGCGTCAACGTCGAGGCCGACCAGGAGACCGTCGTCGACCTCACACCCGCCGAGAGCCGCGTCTCGCCGACCGAATTCCCCGTGAGGGGCTGATCGTCACCGGCGAGTAGTCCGACCGGGTCGTTGTTGCCTGCGGCGCAGCCCCCGGTTTAGGATGTGGCGCCATGGACATCGCCGAGCTGCGCGCCAAGATCCGCGACATCAAGGATTTCCCGACCGAGGGCATCCTCTTCAAGGACATCACGACGCTCCTGAAGGACGGGCCGGCGTGGCGGTACGTCGTCGACTACCTGGCGTCGCGGTACCAGCCGCTCGGGGTCGACGTGGTGGTCGGCGTGGAGTCGCGGGGCTTCATCTTCGGCGGGGCCATCGCGCACCAGCTCCAGGCCGGATTCGTGCCCGTCCGCAAGCTCGGGAAGCTGCCGAGCAAGACGATCGAGGTCGAGTACGAGCTCGAGTACGGGCGCGACGCGCTGGCGATGCACGAGGACGCGATCGCGCCCGGACAGAAGGTGCTGGCGGTCGACGACCTCCTGGCGACGGGGGGCACGATGGCGGCGACGTTGCGGCTGGTGGAACAGAGCGGCGGCGTGGTGGTGGGTGTCGCGTTCCTGATCGAGCTGGCGTTCCTGCACGGGCGGGAGAAGCTGAAACAGTACCCGTTGCACTCGCTGATCACTTATGAATAGCTCGGAGTGGGCCTCGACGGCCCCCTCCGATGCCTCGTAGTGCCTCGTGGGAGACAGTGATATGGTGGTCGCATGAGGACAGTGACGGTGATCGCCCTCGCGTGTGGTCTTCTGGCCGTCGGCACCGCGGCCGCCGACGAGGCAAAGACGCCAATCACACCGATGATCCTGAACCTGACGGCGCCGCCGCCGACCCAGTCCTACGACTCGGTCTTCAACGAGGCGATGCGCGCGCCGGGTCCGCGTCCCCGGGGCATCGCCGCCCTCGGCGGCGAGCTCCAACGCGATGGCAGCGTGAAATACGGGGACGTGTCGATGACGATCAAGAACCCCTGCCCGGAGGGCACCGCCCACTACGAGCCGCCGCCGCTGCCCGGTCGCCGTCCGCGAAAATAATCGAGGGGGCCGCCGAGGCCTCCCTCGATTAGAGGTCGCCCCATGACCATCAAGAGCGTCGGCGTCGTCGGGTGCGGCCTCATGGGCTCCGGGATCGCGCAGGTGTCGGCCCAGGCCGGCTACCCCACCACCGTCGTCGAGGCCAGCCAGGAGCTGCTGGAGCGCGGGCTCGCGTCGATCACGCGCAACCTGGACGGGCTCGTCGCCAAGGCGCGCATCGACGCGGCGGCGCGTGACGCCGCGCGAGGCCAGCTCACCGGCACCACGCGCTACGAGGATCTGAAGGGCTGCGACCTCGTCATCGAGGCGATCACCGAGAACCAGCCGCTCAAGAACGAGACGTTCGCCAGGCTGGACTCGATCTGCGCGCCGCACGCGCTGCTCGCGTCGAACACCTCGTCCTGTAACCTCACGGGGATGGCGGCGGGCACCCGGCGGCCGGCCAGGTGCTGGGCCTGCACTTCTTCAACCCCGTCCCGCTGATGAAGCTCGTCGAGGTGGTGCGGGCGATCCTGACGGACGACGCCACGGTGCAGACCGCGTACGGGTGGGTGCAGTCGATCGGCAAGACGCCTGTGCAGACCAAGGACTCCACGGCGTTCATCGTCAACCGCCTGCTGGTGCCGTACCTGCTGGACGCCGTTCGCGTCTACGAGTCCGGGCTGGCGACGCTCGAGGACATCGACGCCGCCATGAAGCTCGGCTGTGGCTACCCCATGGGCCCGTTCACGCTGCTCGACCTGGTCGGTCTCGACACGGCCCAGTACGTCGGCGAGGTGATGTTCGAGGAGTTCCGCGAGCCTCGCTACGCGCCGCCGCCCCTGCTGAAGCGCATGGTGATGGCGGGCCAGCTCGGCCGGAAGTCGGGACGCGGGTTCTACGACTACGGGAGGACGTGATGCCCCTCCGGACCGCCGCCCAGTACCTCGAGTCGCTCCGTGACGGCCGCACCGTCTACTACAAGGGTGAGCGGGTGCCCGACGTCACCACGCATCCCGAGCTGGGACGGGCGGCGCGGCATTGCGCCATCGACTACTCGATCGCCGACGATCCCGGCCACCGGGACCTCGTGCGGTACCACGAGGACGGCGTCGAGACGAACTACTTCTACAAGCTGCCGAGGAACGCCGAGGACCTGCTCCGGCGCCGGGAGCTGATCGCCGAGACGACGCGGGCGGGCCGCGCCCTCATCGTCCTGATCCGCGAGATCGGGACCGACTTCCTCTCCGCCCACCACGTCGTCTCCCACGCCATGCAGGAGAAGCTGCAGGCGCCATATCACGAGCGGCTGGCCGCCTTCCATCGCCACGTCGCGACCAACGACCTCGCGATGGGCGTGGCGCAGACCGACGTGAAGGGCGACCGCAGCCTCGGGCCGACCGAGCAGGAGCATCCGGATTACTACGTGCACGTCGTCGACCGGCAGAAGGACGGCATCGTGGTGCGCGGGGCGAAGGCCCACACCACGAACCCGATCTTCGCGAACGAGATCATCGTGCTGCCGCCGCGCGCGATGGCCGAGGTCGACCGCGACTACGCGCTCTCGTTCGCCGTTCCCGTCAACAGCCCCGGCCTCAAGTTCATCGCCAGCCCGTTCTCGGGGGGCGGCCACTCGCCGATCGACCATCCCGTCTCGTCACGCCACAAGGTCGCCGACACCCTCACGATCTTCGACGACGTGTTCGTGCCCTGGGAGCGCGTGTTCCTCTGCGGCGAGACGCCGTACGCCGGCGCGCTCGCGCTCGGCTTCGTCGAGTACCACCGGTTCACCGCGATCTCGTACAAGCTGCCCCTGCTCGACCTGATGATCGGGTGCGCCATGCTCGCGGCCGAGGCCAACGGCATCGCCGCGGCCGGCCACGTGCGCGAGAAGCTGTCGCGGCTGATCGCGTACCGGGAGACGGTGCGCGCCCTGACCGTGGCCGCCGCCCACGAGTGCACGATGAAGGCGGGCCTCGCCGTCCCGAACACCACGGTGACGAACATCGCCAAGCAGTACTTCGCCGAGAACTATCACGCGATGGTGCAGAAGGTGCAGGACATTGCCGGCGGGCTGCTGGTCACCGGGCCCTCCGAGGAGGATCTGAACAACCCGGAGACGAAGGCCTACGTGGAGCACTACCTCGGCGGCAAGAAGGGCTTCGGCTCCGTCAACCGGCTGAAGCTCCTGAACCTGATCCGCGACTACTTCGCCTCGGACTTCGGGGGCTACCACGAGCTGCTGGCCATCCATGCCGAGGGCTCGCTGGAGGCGCAGAAGATCACGATCCTGCGCGGCTTCGACGCGCGCGGCGCCGTGGCATTCGCGGCGGACTGCGCGAACCTCGACCTGCCTCGCCCTCGATAGCGCGCTACTGCTGCTGCTGCTGTTGCTGTTGCGCCGGGCCCGACACGGACACGTTCACCGTCAGGACCGACGTCTCGGCGCCCCGGTAGCTTCCCTTGATCGGCGCGACGTCGGCGTAGTCGCGGCCGTAGGCGACCCGGATGTAGCGCTCGTCGACCACGCGGTCGTTCGTGGGATCGACGCCGACCCAGCCGCGCTCGGGAAACCAGGCTTCCACCCACGCGTGGGAGGCCTGCCCGCCCACCTCGCCGCCGTCGCTGCGGAGGTGGAAGTAGCCGCTCGTGTAGCGCGCGGGGATCCCGAGGATCCGCAGCGCCGCCAGCATCACGTGCGTGTAGTCCTGACACACGCCGCGGCGCGCCGCCAGGGCGTCGCTGGCGATCGTGCCGACGTCGGTCGCGCCCGGCACGTACTGGAACAGGCCGTGGAGCGTCAGCGACAGGCTCCAGACGAGGGGGCCGAGCGCGCCGTCGGGAGACGCCCGCCGCACCGCCTGCGCGAAGTCCGCGAGATCGGGATGAAAGTCCGCACGCGGCGTGGGCTGCAGGAAGTCGATCAGCTCGCCGGCCTCCTCCAGGGCAAGGGGGCGGTAGGGATCGGGCAGCCCGGCCAGCGTTTCCGAGACGTTCGGCTGTCGGGTGGTCACGCGCGACCGCGCCGTCACGGCGAGGATCGTGTGGGGCTGGTCGACGTCGAAGGTGTGCACCTCGTTCTCGAAGTAGTCGGTATACGTGCGGATCTCGGTCGGCGGACTCGTGATGAGCCGGAAGTCCAGACACACCTGAAGGCCGTCGGTGCGGGGCCGCAGCCGCACCTCGTTGACGCTGTCCCGGACGTCGCCGCCGTACCGGAACGTCGTCACGTGGTTGACGCTATGCTCCACGGCGCAACGGCGTCCGTCCCCAGAAGAACTCGCCCGCGATGGCGTCGCCCACGTGGTTGCACGCGAGCTCGAGCTCGTCGAGGAACTGGTGAAGTCCCCCCATGAGGGACGTGTCGACCTGGGTGTAGCGCAGCCGGGCGGCGAGCGCCCCGGCCTCGTGCGAGGCACGGCCCGCGCCGGGGAGGCCGAGCAACCCGCGGACGGCCAGCAGCGCCGACTCCACCTCGGTGATGCTGGCCAGGGCGGATCGCGGGAACTCCGGCGCGAGCAGGAGGAACGTGACCACGCCTTCGGGCGCGATACTGCCACGGTGGCCCTTGCGGTGCGCCTCGTACGCGCTCGCCGATTTCAGCACGGCGATCCAGCGGTGGATCGCGGCGTGGTCGGCGGACACCGCGGGCGTCAGGAGCGCCGCCTGGCTGTCGAGGATGCGCGCGGTCATGCCCGCCCGCTCGAGGAAGCGGCCGGCGCGCACGAAGTGCCAGCCCTCGTCGTGGGGCATGGTGTTGTCGATGACGCCGGCCAGCAGGTGCGAGCCGTTCTTCACGGTGCGGCAGAACGCGTAGGGACCGTCACGCACGACGCGCTCGATCGTCTCGCGCGTCACCAGGTGATAGAAGCGGTTCAGCTCCTCCCACGTCTCGCTCGAGATCCGGTCGCGGATGCGACGCGCGTTCTCGCGCGCGGCCGTCACGCAGCTCACCACGGAGTTGCGGTTCTCCCGGTCGAGCGCCAGGAACTCGGTGACACTGCGCTGCGTCGGGTGAGGGTAGCGCCGGTCGAACTCGCTCACGTCTCCCGTGGTGGCGAGGATCGACCACCAGGTGGGATCGGCGTCGGGCGCCGTGTTCTCGATCACGCCATGGTAGTTGACGTCGAGGATGCGGGCGACGTCCTCGGCGCGCTCGATGTAGCGCCCCACCCAGAAGCACGCCTCGGCCACCCGGCTCAGAATTGATCAACATGGGGGGGAGCGGCGCCGCTGCTCGCTCCCGCTCGCCCAGCCTCAATTGACACTCGGCTCGCCTGCGGCTGCGCCTCGCCAGGCGCCCCCCCACCACATTGATCACCGCTGTGGCGTCGAGCCATTCGTCCCCAGCTCATCATGAATCTCACGCGCGATCCACCACCCAGGTGTCCTTCGATCCGCCGCCCTGGGACGAGTTCACCACCAGCGAGCCGCGGCGGAGGGCCACGCGCGTGAGCCCGCCGGGCACCATCGCTTGTTCGGTCCCCATCAGGACATAGGGGCGCAGGTCCACGTGGCGAGGCTCCAGATGGTCGCCCACGAGAGTGGGGCAAGTCGACAGCCGGATCATCGGCTGGGCGATGAAGCTCCGGGGGCTTGCCAGGATGTTCTCACGCATCGCCGCCAGCTCGTCCTTGCTCGCGAACGGGCCCATCAGCATGCCGTGGCCGCCGGACTCGTTGGCGGCCTTCACCACGAAGTCGCCGAGGTGGTCGAGCACGGTCTTCCGGTCCGCGTCGAGCGCCGGGAGATACGTGTCCACGCCGGGCAGCAGCGGCTCCTCGCCGAGGTAGTAGCGGATCATGTCGGGCACGAACCGGTAGACGACCTTGTCGTCGGCGATGCCCGAGCCCGGCGCGTTCGCCAGCGTCAGCGTCCCGGCGCGCACGGCATGCATGAGGCCGGGCACACCGAGCACGGTGTCGGGCCGGAACGTCAGCGGGTCCAGGAAGTCGTCGTCGATCCGGCGGTAGATGACGTCGACGGGCTCGAGGCCGCTCGTGGTGCGCATCTCACACCGGGCGTTGCGGATGAGCAGGTCGTCGGGCTCGACCAGCGGGATGCCCATCTGCTGGGCGAGGAAGGCGTGCTCGAAGTAGGCCGAGTTGTAGACGCCCGGCGTGAGGACCACGATGGACGGATCGCGCTGCCCGCGCGGCGCCACCGCGCGCAGCGTGTCGATCAACCGATCGGCGTAGTGGTCGATCGACCGGACGGCCACGCCCTGGAACAGCTCCGGGAACAGGCGCGTCATCACCTGGCGGTCCTGGAGCATGTAGCTGACGCCGGAGGGCACGCGGACGTTGTCCTCCAGCACGCGAAAGCGACCCTCGCCGTCCCTGATGAGGTCGATGCCGCCGACGTGCGTGTAGACCCCCAGCGGGGGATCGATCCCCTTCATCGGTCGCTGGAAGTGACGGCCGGTCGCCACGATCCAGCGCGGCACCACGCCGTCGCGGAGGCAGCGCTCCTCGTGGTAGACGTCCCAGAGGAACGCGTTGAGCGCGCGCAGGCGCTGGAACAGTCCCCGTTCGAGCGCCTCCCATTCCTCGGCCGGCACGATGCGGGGGATGGGATCGAACGGGATGGTGCGCTCCACGCCCAGCTCGTCGGCGGTCAGCGTGAACGTGATGCCCACGTCCCGGAACACGATCTCGGCGAGGGCGGCGCGACGCTGCAGCTCGTCGGCTGGCAGGCCCCTGATGGTCTCGCGCACGGCGGCACACGACGGGAGCGGCGCCCGGTCGAACCCGAACATCTCGTCATAGGACGCGGCCGGCTCGTATCCGTCGAACGCGTCGCGCACGATCGGCGTCGCGGTCATGGCGCGCATCATACCTCAGGCCCCTGCTCGCTCCGCCTCTGCTCCCACGGAAAAGGCAGCGATGGGTTCCGGCAGTGGGCTATGGTTCGTCCCATGGAGGGCTCACTGTTCGGAGAGGAGCACGATCGGTTCCGCAAGACCGTGCGGAGCTTCGTCGAGGCTGAGGTGATCCCCCACGTCGACGAGTGGGAGGAGGCCGGGCGGATCCCTCGTGCGCTGTTCCGGCGCCTCGGGGAGCTGGGCTTTCTCGGCGTCGAGTTTCCCGAGGAGTACGGGAGTGCGGGCGCCGATGTCGCGACGTCGGTCGTGCTCGCCGAGGAGCTGGCTCGCGGCCGATCGGGAGGCCTCGCGTTCAGCGTCGTCGTCCACACCGACATGTCGTCGCCGTGGCTCGTGCGCTTCGGGAGCGATGAGCAGAAGCGTCGCTACCTCCCGCCGATCGCGCGCGGAGAGATGGTGTGTGCGCTCGCGATCACGGAGCCCGGCGCCGGGTCGGACATGGCCCGGCTCGCGACTCGCGCGCGGCGCGACGGCGACCATTGGGTCATCACGGGCGCGAAGACGTTCATCACCAACGGGGTTCACGGGGACCTCTACTTCGTCGCCGCGCGCACGGGCGAGGACGGGCCGCCCCACCGTGGCCTCTCGCAGTTCCTCGTCGAGCGCGGCACCCCCGGGCTCGCCGTGAGCCGGACGCTCGACAAGACCGGGATGCGCGCGTCGGACACGGCCGAGCTCACGTTCGACGGAGCGCGCGTTCCCGCCGGCAACCTGCTCGGCGAGGAGGGACGCGGCTTCTACCAGCTCGCGTCGGGGCTCCAGCGGGAGCGGCTCATGGCTGCGGTGCTGTGCGTCTCCGCGTCACGACGGGCGCTCGAGGACTGTCAGGCGTATCTCCGGCAGCGACACGCGTTCGGCCGCCCGCTCGCGGAGATGCAGGTGCTGCGGCATCGAATGGCCGACATGGCGACCAGGATCGAGGCGGCGCGCGCGCTGACGTATCACGCGGCCATGCTGTTCTCGGAGGCCCCCGAGGGTCGGGCCTCCGAGCTCGAGGTCTCCATGGCGAAGCTCTTCGCCACGGAGATGGCCAACGCCGTCGCCTTCGAGGCCGTCCAGATGCACGGAGGGTACGGCTACATGCGCGAGTTTCCGGTGGAGCGCTTCGCGCGGGACTATCGGCTCTGGACGATCGCGTCGGGTACGTCGGAGATGATGCGGGAGATCATCGCCAAGCACACGCTGTGAGAGCAAGGCGTGTTCGAGCGCCGGCTCCGCCGGCGCAATCCTGGTGCCTCCTGGGGGAGGCATCGGAGGGGGCCGTCGAGGCCCCCTCCGAGCGTTCTACGCGACGCGGCGGGCG
>Ga0137375_10009422_pt1 | contig 11586 bp, 9 predicted proteins | sample SagtaG_24_FD_104936 | JGI IMG/M metagenome (GOLD analysis project Ga0137375, IMG submission 104936) | Vadose zone soil microbial communities from Sagehorn Ranch, Mendocino, California, USA - Sage1_R_113_16 metaG | ecosystem: Environmental > Terrestrial > Soil > Vadose zone | place: USA... | reverse complement strand
CTTTTTGTTCCCGAGCTGGCTGACGATCGGTTTGGGCAGCGACGACGGCGCCGAGCGCGTGCACAACGACATCGGGCTTGCCGGCGCCCTGCTCTGGCATTTCGCCGCCATGTGGCTGTTGTTTATCAGCATCACCGTCTATGTCATCTACGGATTCGTGTCCGGCCATTTTCGCAAGCACTTCACGCCGATCTGGCCGAGCCAGGTCCTGTCCGATGTCATGGACTTCCTGCGCGGCCAACTCGATCATCGGCTCGGCGCGCGCAACGCGGTGCAGAAGCTGCTCTACCTGTTCGCCGTGCTCTCGATGATCCTGATGGTGTGGTCGGGGCTGGTGCTCTGGAAGCCGGTCCAGTTCGAAGAGCTCGGCGTGCCGCTCGGTAACTACGAGGGCGCCCGCTACGTACACTTCTTCGGCATGGCCGGCATCGTGCTGTTCATCATCGTCCACATCGCGCTCACGCTGCTGGTGCCCAAGGTGCTGCCGCCGATGATCACCGGCCGGGCGCGCCGCTCGGCCGTGGCGGTTGAAGCGCAGGGAGACGCGTCATGACGATCGAAGCCCGATTGCGCGACGGCGGGTTGAGCAAGACCGACGTTGCGAACCTGCAGCGCCGCCTCTTTCTCAAGCGCGGGCTCAGCCTGTCGGCGCTGACGCTGCTCAGCGGCTGCGACATCACCAATACCGGACCGGTCGACGGCTTCCTGCGCATGATCTCGCGCATGAACGACGGCGTGCAGGCCGCGCTCTTCCGCCCCAACAAGCTCGCGCGCACGTTTCCCGAGAGCATGGTGGCGCAGGAATTTCGCTTCAACGCGCAGTATGGCGCCGAGCGTGTCCCGACCATCAATCCGGCGACGTGGCGGCTCGAACTCTCGGGCGCGATCGCGAATAAGGAGCCCTGGACGCTCGAGCAGCTGAGGGCGATCCCGCAGACCTCGTACGTGGCACGCCATGTCTGCGTCGAGGGCTGGAGCATGGTCGGCCAATGGGGCGGCGTGCCGTTGCGCGCCCTCCTGGAGAAGGTCGGCGCCGACACCCGCGCCAAATACGTGATGTTTCGCTGCGACGACCCGATCAGCTATTCAAGCAGCATCGACATGGCCTCGGCGCTGCACCCGCAGACGATCCTGTGCCTTACCTATGCGGGCCGCCCAATCGAGCCCAAATTCGGCGCACCGATGCGGCTGAAGAGTACCGTCAAGCTCGGCTTCAAACAGCCCAAGTACATCACCTCGATCGAGGTCACCAACCAGTATCCCGGCGGCTATTGGGAGGACCTCGGCTACAACTGGTTTGCCGGCGTCTAGATGAGCATGATCCCGAAAAGTGTGCAGCGGTTTTTCGGAAAAGATCATGCTCAAACAAGAAGCTGAAGCGGGATGACGATTCGAAGAAAAGTCATCCCGCTTTAGGGCGGTGTACTCATCGCAGGCGGCGCACGCTGGTGACCTCGCTGCCTGCTGCGCGAACGCGGGCGATCGCGGCGGAGGTGGCCTCGAACGCGACCGCCATGTGATGGGCGTTGGCATGCACGAGCGTCGCTTCGTCCCGCACGATGGCGACATGGCCCTTCCAGAACAGAAGATCGCCGCGCCGCAATTGCTCGCGCTCGTGCGGGTGCGCGAGCGCGCTGCCCAGTGCCTGCTCCTGCATGTCGGTGTCGCGCGGACACGAGACGCCGCAGGCGGCGAGCGCAAGCTGCAACAATCCCGAGCAGTCGAGGCCGAGACTGCTCTTTCCACCCCACAAATAGGGTGTTCCCAAAAACCGCTCCGCGACCGCGACGAAATCGGCTTCCATCGTCTCCACGGGTGCGAGATGGAGACTGGGCACATGACCACCGGAGTCGGTGATCGCGAACGGCTCATCCATGCGCGCGATGACAAGTTGACAGCCGAACGACAGCGTTTCGATCGGGGGAAGCTTGATCGAAGGGCCAGGCAAGACGAGTGTGCGCAGCGCCGACACCTTGTGGGTCGCAGGAGATCCGGATGCGCGAAGCGCGCTTGCCGGGATAAATCCGACATAGCCGTCGCCGGCGAGCTGTCCCCACGCCCAGCCTTGCTCGCTGATGTCGTAGATCGTCATCCGCTCGCCCTTGAGCGCTTCAGTGAGACGCTCCGCCTCGTGCGAGGGCGCCTTGCGCACGGGCGCTTGCGCGGCGCCAATCTCGTAGGCTTTTCCCTCGACGAAGCGCTGAGCTTCGACAACGCCGGCGAGATGCTTGGCCGCGAGGTCGCCTCGCGCTGGCGTGATCCGCGGGTCGAATCCGCCGCGTCCTGCCTCGGCTGGCTGCTGCGCCCGCGCCGCAAGCGGCCAAGCGACGGCGCCGCCCAGAAGCGTCACGAACTCGCGTCGCTTGATCCAGTCGAATGGCATCTTGCGTGGTCGCATTTTCTAACGGAAAACCGGCATCCACTTTTCCTGAAAATGCTCTAAGGGCGCGGCGGCCGGCGCCGCTCGTTGAACCAGGCGCGGTACTCCGCCATCTTCGTGCGCTGCGTCCCTGGCGCACGCCGCTTGCAGGTCGACGTCTCTTCGCTCTGGGCTGGCGCGCCCCATCGCAGCTCGACGCAGTCGTTCAGATTGTACGCCATCTCGAGATCCACCCTGCGGTCGACCACGTCTTTGACCGTGAGCGTCCACGGGGAGCCATTGGTGCGCGGATAGGAGAACTTGCGCGACGAAAGCTCCGACGCGAGCACGCTCTCCAGTTCGGCCTTCACCGCCGCGACGCTTTTCCCCTGCGGCATCGCGTAACGCTCGGGCCGCCGCGCGACGCGCTCCGGGAACCCGCGCACCACGTCAATCGCGATCAACAGACGCAGATCGCGCGACGGCGTCGCGAAGTCTTCCCACGCGCCGGTGGTCTCGAAGATCGCCGCGCCGTCCGGCATGGTTGCGTCGCCCTTCGCGGTGCCCTGCCACTTGCGTCCGTTTTCGACCGAGGTCACGCGCGCCTTCACCTGCTCTTCGAGCGACGTGATCACCTCAGTCATCGCGCGCAGAGGATCGAGCGGCGCCGGCGACATCACGTCATCCATGCGATCGTAGAAGTCTTCGACCCCGAGCTTCGCCTGATCGAGCGAATAATCGCCGTACTGCGGATTTTTCGCGATCTCGTCATTGGTCAGCCGCCGCAGGCCGCCGTTCTTCTGCACGATCGGCCGGAAGCGCTTGAATCCGGGGCCACCGAGCGCCGGATCCTGCGCGAACAGGAAATTGCCGCGCCAGAAGCGCTTGCGCGCGACCGTCCCGTCGGGTTGCGCATCGACAGCGAGGATGACGCCCGCCTCGCCCTCGGACTGCGGCACGCGCTTTGCGATCACCAGAATATGCCCGTACGGATCGGCGTACACGGCGCCCGGACGCAGCGCGTCCTCGCTCAGCGGCACCGGATAATAATCGCCGTGGTCGTCGTTCGCCCGCGTTCGCCCGGATCCGGAATGGACGCCGTCGGCAACGATCCGCAAGTACCAGCCGAACGCCGGCGCGAGTCCCGCCGGCCTGGGCGGGGGTCCGGAAGGCCTGGCCGCAGGTGCCGGCGGCGTCGGCGCGGGTGGAGTCTGTGCACTCGCGACTGGCTGTCGAAACAGATCGAACGGGCCAGAGCGCGGCGGGGCAGCGGGTGGCGGCGGGGGGACCGCGGCTGTTTGTTCGGGCGGAGGCGGCGGCGCACGCGGTGGCTCGAGATTCTGGATGTTCCACCACTCGTAGCACTTCGGCGGCTCGCCGGCGCCGCCGCGCGTGCACTTCGCGTAGCCGAACGGCAGCCCCATCTTGAACGCGAAATACCCGCGCAAGAAGTACGGAAGGTCGGCGCAGTCGGGCCGGATGACCATCTTCATCGAGTCCTCGCGCAGACCCAGATGGTCGAACAGGAAGTTGCGCGACTTGTCGCGCAGTACCTCATGCAGTGCCGGCCACGACAGCGTCGCCTCGACCGGCGCGTCGAACAGCTTCTCGATCCACGCGGAATAGAGGTTTTCGGTCTCGCGATTCCAGGCATTGCGGAGCGGCCAGACGCTCGCCGAGGTCGAACGCGGCGCCGGCGGCGCGTCCTTGCGCACGGCAATCTCGCGCGTGATCGTGCGGCACTCGATCGGCGCATTGTCGCGCGTGAGCGTCGCGTGCCACGTCCCCGCGGCCGGCGAGGCGACTTCGACGAACCAGGAATACGGCGGTCCGCCATGCCGCTCGCGCGACTTAACCGCGACCTTGCCATCGGGCGCGATCAGGGACAGCTCGCCCGCGAGCGGCTTCTCCGCGGCGAACACGACGCGCAGGGGCGCGCCCTTCCACGGCGCGACCGGCGAGGGCAGGACCGCGACCTCGGCCGCGTCCTCGCAGCTGCCGATTGGAGCTTGGGCCCGTGCGTCCACTGCTGTGAAAAACAAGACGAAAAATGCACCTGCGACCAGCAACAATGCTGTCACAGCAGCAGCAAACCGGCGTGCTAGGAACAATTGAGCCCCCCTCGTGGACCGCTGAGCCGCCCTCGTGGACCGCAATCAACACTATGGGAAAGCTCTGGCTGAATCATGGCAGGATTCGTCGCTCGGCGGATGGCCGCAGGGGTCCGGTTTGGTCAAAACCGGTAAGGCTCAAACCGAGCAAATGCGTCTCGGTCTGTCTCCAATAGCCCACATTGCTCGGCGGCTCTAGCGTCCATTGCACCTTTACCTGAGGCCGGATGCGCTAGCCGCATGCCTACCGGTTGTGCCAATGGCGCGCGGCGATCGCGCCATGTTCCGCTGGGCTCCCTCGGCACAATCATCCCTAAGGTTATGGCGCGCCCTCCTGCGCGCCGCCGCCGGCGCGCGCAAATCCCGGGCGTTCCCCGCAAAAACGGGCAGATGATTGTCGGCTCAGCACCGGCCGCTTGCGGGCAGGCGTCCTCCACAGCCATACTTCAGGGCCCATCGGGCCAAGATAACAAGCAAAATGACAGGGAGGACAACGATGCTTTTCCGACGATCGATCAGTGCGATCGCGCTCGTGGGCGCACTTTGCCTCACGACAGCCGGCGCCTGGGCCTTGGACGAATCGAAATACCCCGACTTCAGCGGACAGTGGCGTACCATCGGCGGCCCGGGTCGCTGGGCCCGCGATCAGAAGGCTCCGCTCACGCCGGAGTACCAGGCGATCTTCGACGCCGATGAGTCCGAAGGCGGACAGAGCTACCACAACAAGACCTATCTGTGCTGGTCGCCGGGCCTGCCGCGCGCCACCAACGGCTATGGCGAGATCGAGTTCGTCATCACGGCCAGGACATTCCACATTCTGGTCGACCACATCTATGACAACCGCCGAATCTTCACCGACGGCCGCCCGTGGCCTGAGCCCTTGACACCGACGCTCCTTGGCACGTCCATCGGCCAATGGGTCGATGAAGACGGAGACGGCAAGTACGACGTCCTCGTCGTTGAGACGCGCGGTTTTCGCGGTCCGCGCGCCTTCGACGCCACCGGCCTGCCGCTGCACAAGGACAACCAGACCGTCGTCAAGGAGCGCTTCTATATCGACAAATCCGATCCGAACGTTGCCCACGACGAGGTCACCGTGATCGACAACGCGCTCACCCGCCCCTGGACGGTGACGAAGAACTACCGACGCGACCCGAAGAACGTCTATCCCACCTGGCTTGAGCAGAACTGTGCCGAAACCAACAACCATGTCGCTGTCGGCAAGGAGGACTACATGATCAGCGCCGACGGCTTTCTCATGCCGACGAAGAAGGGCCAGAAGGCCCCGGATCTGAGGTATTTCAAGTAGGCGGCGCGTCCGGTCAACGGAACGGCGCGCCGCGCCGTCACTTCAGCGCGTGATTGCCAGCTTGGCTCTCTCCAGCACGTCCTTCGGATAGTCGGCGAATTGGGCGAGCAACTGCTCGACCTGCTCATGGGTGGCGGGATCGATATCGAGATTGGCCTTGTGCGCCTCGGCCAGGAATTCGGGGTCGCGCATGGTGTCTTGGAACGCCTTGCGCAGGATCGCCAGACGCTCCGGGGGAACACCCGGCGGACCGGCCAGAAGACGGCCCAGGAGCTTGGTGTTGAAGTGGAATTCGAGCACCTTTCTGTCTTCTTCCTTTTTGACGAACTCGAAGATGCTCGGAATCGGACCGAGTTCGTTGGTCGTCTTTGGTCCCATCTGAACGATCAGCTTGAACCGGCCCTCCTGCGCGTCTTGCGGCCACAGACTCTTGATGTGGGTACGGACAAGGCCGCACATGCCCTGGGCCTCGCCCTGCTGCATGGCGATGTAGGCTTGCGGGAGGCCGGCATAGCCGGAGACCATCCGCACCGATGCCCCGAACACGTTCTTGAAGATCAACGGGTGCTGATAGCCGAACGAGGTGAGGCCCCCGGAGGACGCAAACACGGTTTCCCGGGTCAGCATGTCCACGAACGAGGTTGGCGAACCCGGCCGCTGCCAGGTGCCGCAAAAGTTGATCTCCTGATTCATGCTGCCGACCCAGCTGAACTTGGCGGCATCGAACCTTGCCTGGTCGTTGTCCATCAGCGGCTCCATGGTCGCCGCGGAGCTGAAGTTGCCGAGCTCGGTCCCGTCCTTGGCCGCAACGTTGTAGATGTAGTTCGCCGCCCGCAGCGTGCCCGCGCCCGGCATGTTCTTGGGCACGATCGTCGGATTGCCGGGAATGTGGCGTCCATAATGCCGGGCGAACACACGAAAGTAGAGGTCGGGCGCGCCGCCGGCCGGGTAGCCGATGCTGATGTTGATGGTCTCGCCCTTGAAGGTGGCAGGCGTCTGCGCCAGAGCGGGCGCCGACACAGTGAACGCTACGGCAGCGAAAAGCAGTTTCCTCATCGTCTCCATCCCGGCAGACCGCTCAACGCCCGATCGCCGGCGCGGCCTCGTTGCCGACACTCTACGGGCAGTCGGCGGGCAGGAGAAGGCGCTGCCTCGCCACGCTCCCACTTCACCGGCACACGCGCTGGCGGCACGCCCGCAAGTTGCGCCCTGCGCTCGCTGGTCGCGCAATGTTCTGCTGGCCCCCCGGAAAAATCGTCCCTAATGTTACCGCCGCGAAGGGACGAGACGCCGAGATGGACTGGTGGGTGCGGATCACGGCCGCCGGCGCGCTGCTGGCCTTGGCGCTGGCGGCGCCCGCGCGCGCCCAAGACGGTGGCTCCCACTTCTACCGCGGCAAGACCATCACCATCATCATCCCGATCGGGCCGGGCGGCGCCTACGACGCCTATGCGCGGCTGGTCTCCCGCCATCTCGGCAGAAAGCTTCCCGGCAATCCCACCATCATCGCCCGCAACATGCCGGGCGGCGGCGGCGTCATCGCATCGAACCATCTCTACAACGTCGCGCCGCAGGACGGCACCACGCTGGCGATCATCACCTCGTCTTTCGCCAACGAGCAGCTGTTCGGCAATCCGCAGATCCGCTACGACGCGCGCAAGTTCCTCGCCATCGGCCGCCTGCTCGACACCACCTCGGTGCTGTTCTTCTGGCACACCTCGCGCATCAAGACGCTCGACGACATGCTGACCAAGCCGGCCACCATGGCGATCTCGTCGGTGAACGAAATCCCGGCGTACCGGCTGACGGCGATGAACCGCTTCGTCGGCACCCAGTTCAAGTCGATCCCCGGCTATCCGTCGGCGCGCGACTACGTGATGGCGGTCGAGCGCGGCGAGACCGACGGCGGATCGAGCACCTTCATCGGCCTGTCGCAGCTCTTCTCCGGCTATCTGCGCGAGAAGAAGCTCAACATCCTGGTACAGTTCGCGCTGCACCGCGACTCCAACATGGCGGATGTCCCGACCGTGCTCGAGCTCGCCAAGGATCACGACGCCACGCAAGTGTTCAAGCATCTCGTCTCCAACGACGAGATCGGGCGTTCGCTGTTCAGCACGCCGAACGTGCCGCCGACGCGTCTCGCGCAGCTCCGCGCCGCGTTCCAGGCCATGCTCGCCGACGCGGAATTTCAGGCCGAAGCCGCACAGCTCAAGCTGCCGCTCGCGCCCAGGACCGGCGAGGAGATGCAGCAGATCGTCGCCGACATTTTTGAGATCTCTCCCGAGGCGATGGCCAAGGTCAGGGAAGTGACCAAGTAAGTGAAGGGGCGTCGGACCAGATATGCGGTCGCTGGCGCGCTGTTGACGCTGGCCGCGGCGATCTCATTCCCGCACGGCGCGTCGGCGCAGGACGACAATTTCTACCGCGGCAAGACCATCACCATCATCATCCCGATCGGGCCGGGCGGCGCCTACGACGCCTATGCCCGCATCCTCTCGCGTCATCTCGGGCGCCACATCCCCGGCAATCCGACCATCATCGCCCGCAACATGCCGGGCGGTGGCGGGGTGATTGCGTCGAACCACCTCTATAACGTGGCGCCGCAGGACGGCACTTCGCTGGCGATCATCATCTCGTCGTTCGCCAACGACCAGCTGTTCGACAATCCGCAGATTCGCTACGACGCCCGCAACTTCCTCGCCGTCGGGCGCCTGCTCGACACCACCTCCGTGCTGTTCTTCTGGCACGCGTCGCCGATCAAGACCCTGCGCGACCTCTATGAGAAGCCGAGCACGCTCGGCATCACCGCCGCGAACGACGTGCCGGCCTACCGGCCGCGCGCGATGAACAAGCTGCTCGGCACGAAGATCAAGCTTGTGACCGGCTATCCGTCGGCGCGGGATTTTGTGCTCGCCTCCGAGCGCGGCGAGACCGATGGCGGCACCAGCACCTATATCGGCCTGTCGCAGATGTTCGCATCCTATCTGCGCGACAAGAAGCTCAACATCCTGGTGCAGTTCGCGGCGCGCCGCGACCGCTTGATGCCGGACATCCCGACCGTGATCGAGCTCACCAACGATCCGGAGGCGATCGCGGTCTTTCGCTTCCTGGTCGCGACCGACGAGATCGGCCGCTCGCTGTTCACCACGCCCAACGTGCCGCCGGCGCGGCTCGCCTTGCTGCGCCAGGCATTTCAGACCATGCTCGCCGATCCCGAGTTCAAGGCCGAGGCCGAGCAGCTCAAGCTGCCGCTCGCGCCCCGCTCCGGCGAGGAGATGCAGCAGGTGGTGGCGGATACGTTCAGGATTTCCCCCGAGGTGCTGGCGAAGGTCAAGGAGATCGCCAGGCCATGACGCGAGCGAACGTGCTGCGATGAACGACTATCCGATGCTTCATTTCCTGATGCGCTGGGGCAAGCTCGCGGCGGCGTGTCTCGCCGTCCTCGTCCTGGCGGCGGGCATCTGCGCGGCCGTGAGCAGCGGACATTGGCTCTGGGCCGCCGGCGGGGCGATCGTTGCCGCCGTCGGCTACGCGCTGGCGCTCAGCTATGTCGAGCTGGTGCGGGTCATCGTCGACATGCTGCTGCCGAAGCCATAGAGCATGATCCGGAAAGTAGGCACCCGTTCCGAGAAGACCATGCTCAAGTCCCTCCGATACGGGAAGGTGACTGGTTGTGAGATTAGATGACCGTGCGGCGAACTCGGTGTGCTCCCTCTCCCCGGAGGGGAGAGGGTTGGGGTGAGGGGGTTACAATTCTCTCGATAGACCTGAACCCCTCACCCCACCCCTCTCCCTATGGGAGAGGGAGCACACCGAGCTTGCCGACCGATCATCGGTCAAACGCGACACGCAGAGAGTCACACTTCTGCGATAGTGGGCACTAACGAGGGGGAAATGACCATCACAGCCGATCTCGCGGTCGTCGGCGCGGGCGTCGCCGGCCTTACGGCAGCGAACCGCGCCGCCGAGCTCGGCTGTCGCGTGGTCGTGCTCGAGCAGAGCTCGGACGAGCGCTACTTCTGCAACTCACGCATCGCGACCGGCGTCCTCAACGTCGCCCACACCGATCCGCACGCCGACGCAGAAGTGCTGCGGCGGGCGATCGAGCTCGACACCGAGGGCTATGCGGCGCCGGCGCTTGCCGATGCGCTCGCGGACATCGCCGGGCAGTCGATGCAATGGCTGCGCGCGCAAGGCGCGCGCATCATCAAGGTCCCGATCCACGGCAAGAGCCGCTGGATGCTGGCGCCGCCGCGCACGCTGTCGGCGGGGCTCGACTGGCAGGGGCGCGGACCCGATGTGGTGCTGCAGGCGCTCGGCAAGAACCTCAAGGGCCGCGGCGGCGCGCTGATGCTCGGCACCCGCGCGCGGCGCCTGCGCATGGAGAACGGCCGCTGCGTCGGGCTCGCCGCCGACCAGAACGGCCAGACCTTGATCATCGAGGCCGCCAACGTGCTGCTCGCGGACGGCGGTTTCCAAGGCAATCCCGACCTGGTGCGGCGCTTCATCTCGCCGCGGCCGGACGCGCTCACCCAGCGCAACGCCGGCTCAGGCCAGGGCGACGCGCTGCTCATGGCCGAGGAAGCCGGCGCGCGGCTCACCGACGCGACCGCCTTCTACGGCCACCTCTTGGCGCGCGACTCGCTCAGCAACGCGGCGCTGTGGCCCTACCCCACCATGGACACGCTTGCCGGCGGCGCCATCATGGTCGACCGCTCCGGCCGCCGCTTCATCGACGAAGGGCTCGGCGGCATCGCGCACTCGAACGCGCTCGCGCGCTCGGCCGATCCGCTCGCCGCGACCGCGATCTTCGACCAGGCGATCTGGGACACGACCGGCCGCGCCGAGCTGGTGCCGCCCAATCCGCAGCTCGTCTCGGCGGGCGGCACGCTCATCAGCGCCCCCGACCTCGCGACGCTCGCCGCCAAGATCGGCGTGCCGGCCGACGCGCTGCAGGAGACGGTCGCGGCCTACAACAGGGCGGCGGTGACCGACCAGGGCGAACGCCTCGATCCGCCGCGCACATCGGGGCGGATGTTCGGCGAGTCGCGCAACGCCGGCAAGCGCACAAGCGTGGCGCCGGTCGTGCAGCCGCCCTTCTACGCGGTCCCGCTCGCGGCCGGCATTTCCTACACCATGGGCGGCATCGAGATCGACGCGCAGGCGCGGGTGGTCGGCCGCGACGGCGCCCCGATCGCCGGGCTCTACGCCGCCGGCTCCTGCACCGGCGGCGTCGAGGGCGGCCCGCTCGGCGGCTATATCGGCGGTTATCTCAAAGCGGTCGGGCTGGCGCTGATCGCCGCGCAATCGATCGGCGCGCTAGTGCGGCGGATTTGACGTTCCTATCAGTATTGCGGCGCGTCCGTCATAGGAACGTCAAATCCAAAGCCGCACTAGAATCATAGAGTTGCTTAGTGTCCCTTTGGTTCCGACGTTCGTAAATGAGCGTGCTACAAGATGATACGAACGTCGGAACCGGGACACTAGCCCGGAACGGAGTGACATGACGCTATTGCTCAGCAATGACGACGTCGAGCGCGCGCTCACCATGCGCGACTGCATCGACGTGCTCGAACAGGCCTATCCGGAACTCGGCGAAGGCATCGGCGTGAGCCGCACCGTCTCGCAGATCTTCACGCCGACCGCGCACAGCCCGGACGCACTCTATTCGTTCAAATCGATGGACGGCGTCGCGCCGTTCGCGGAGGTGGCGGCGATCAGGCTCACCTCCGAAATCCTGACCTGGCCCAAGGACGCCAGCGGGCGTGCCAAGAAGGTCCGTATCGGCGCGGCGCCGGGCGGCCGCT
>Ga0137375_10009419_pt1 | contig 11590 bp, 9 predicted proteins | sample SagtaG_24_FD_104936 | JGI IMG/M metagenome (GOLD analysis project Ga0137375, IMG submission 104936) | Vadose zone soil microbial communities from Sagehorn Ranch, Mendocino, California, USA - Sage1_R_113_16 metaG | ecosystem: Environmental > Terrestrial > Soil > Vadose zone | place: USA... | reverse complement strand
GTGAAGAGCCACTTGTGCGGGTTGACGACGATCGAATCGGCGCGATCAGCGCCCGCGAGCGCCCAGCGAAACTCTTCACAGACGGCCGCGGAGCCGGAGTAGGCCGCGTCGACATGGAGCCATGCGCCGGCCTGCTCGCACAGGTCGGCGATCTCCGGGACCGGGTCGACGGACGTCGTCGAGGTCGTCCCCACTGTGGCGACCACTGCGGCGGCTCCCTCGATCTCCGCGGCGAGCGCGTCGGGGCGGAGACGGAACTCGCCGTCGACGGGCAACAGCCGGCATTCGAGCCCCACCAGGCGCGCAGCCTTCGCCACGGAGAAGTTCGCCTGCTCCGAGGTGAGAACCGCCCCACCCGGGCGGAGCTCGCGGGCCGCGGCGAGCGCGGCGACCGTCGCGGTCGAGGCCGTGTCCTCGATGTGTCCGTGGAGACCTTCAGGCAGGCCGAGGAGCTGGCGAAGCCAGTCGAGCGCCAGCTCCTCCAGCTCGGTGGCGGCCGGAGACGTCGTCCAAAGCATCGCGTTGACGTTGAGGGCGGCAATCAAGAGCTCGGCGAGGATTCCCGGCTCGGAGCCGGAGATGGCGAAGTAGCCGAAGAACCGCGGGTGATTCCAATGGGTGATCCCCGGGAGCAGAAGCTCGTCCAGATCGGCAAGGACTTCTGCAAAAGGCTCCCCGCGATCGGGCGGCGAGGCTGGAAGCTTTCCGCGGATCTCGCCCGGCTGCACCCGAGCCTGCACGGGCAGGTCTCGCACGCGCTCGAGGTAGTCCGCCACCCAGGCGACCGCCGCCTCGCCGTCCCGGCGAAACTGCTCCCCCGTCGAATCTGGCTTGTGTTTCACGGGCACAAAGTCTTCGTTGGGCTCTCTTTGCTCATTCAAGCGGTCCACGTTGTCCTCTTCGGACCTTCGAGAGGCTTGTGCGTGTGGAACACAATCTCGCTCTCACGGCTTCTTCATCAGCTTCCTGACCTCACGCCACGGGCGCGCGTTCACGATCCGGTCAGCGGTCAGCCAGCCGCGCCGTGCCTGCGCCACTCCGAGGCCAAGGTAGTCCAGCTCGTGCACCCGGTGGGCGTCGGTCGAGATGACGATGCGCACTCCCGCTTCCGCTGCGGCGCGCGCATGCGTATCGATGAGATCGAGCCGATCGGGCTGCGAGTTGATCTCCAGAAAAGTTCCCGTCTCGACCGCCTTCTCGAGCAGGGCTTCGAAATCGACGTCGTAGGAGTCGCGCCGGTTGATCTTCCGGCCCGTCGGATGACCGATGCAGTCCACGTGGGGGTTCTCCATCGCAGTTGCGATCCGCCGGGTGAGCTCCCCGCGCGGCTTGTCGAAACCGGAATGAACCGAGGCCATTACCCAGGCCCTCTCGGCCAGCGCCTCGTTCGCCACGTCGACCGAGCCGTCCGCGCGGATGTCGACCTCGACACCCGAGAGCACCTCGATCCCGTGGACGCGCTCGTTGAGAGCCGCGATCTCCTCCGCCTGCCGCTCCAGACGCCCGTCCTTCAACCGCTTCGCATGGTCGCAGACGGCGAGGTATCGCCTGCCCAAGGCTCGAGCCGCGAGGACCATCTCCTCGAGCGTTCCACGCCCGTCGGACCAGTCGGTGTGCGAGTGGAGGTCGCCTGCCAGGTCCCCGAGCTCCACAAGCCGCGGGAGCGAGCCGTTGCGCGCGGCGGCCAGCTCGCCACGGTTCTCGCGCAGCTCGGGCGGTATCCACTCGTAGCCGATGAAGGCGTACAGCTCTTCCTCGTCAGCGGCACGGAAGACGTCTCCGGTCTCGACGTTCTTCACGCCGTACTCGGAGACCGAGAGCTTCCGCCCGACGGCCTCCTCGCGCAGAGCGACGTTGTGCGCCTTCGATCCGGTGAAGTGCTGGAGGAGGTTGCCGTAGCTCTCCGGCGGCACGACGCGGAGGTCGAAGCGAAGGCCGTCGTGGGAGACGACTGTGGCCTTCGTCGAGCCTTGAGCGACGACCTCGGCGACCCACGGCAGGGCCGCGAAATGAGTGGTGAGGGCGGAGGGATCGCTCGCCGTGGCGATGATGTCGAGGTCGCGTACCGTCTCGCAGCGGCGGCGTACGCTTCCGGCCTCGGAGACGCGCTCCGCTGCGGGATGCTCGCGCAGCTCCTCCACGGCGCGCTCGACCGCCGGAAGGACGCCGCCCAGCAGAACACGTCCGCGTTGAGTTACACCGGCCTTCGGCTTCGAGAGCGCCTTGAGTATCTTCTCCTCGGTTTTGGGCCCCAGGCCGGGAAGGCTCGCGAGCAGACCGTTCTCGGCTGCAGAACGCAGGTCCGCGGCCGACTGGACACCGAGCTCGGAGTGGAGCTTCCGCGCGGTCTTGGGGCCGAGCCCGGGCACGTGCATCACCTCGACCAGCCCGGCGGGCAACTTGTCCCGGAGCTTCGCGATCGCGCTCAGGTCTCCGGTCTCTGAGAACTCGATGATCTTGTTCTGAATCGTCGTCCCGATGCCCGAGAGGCGAGTCGCCTTGCCGTCGAGAGCCAGCTGCGCCACCGGGACGGCCGACTCCCGGATGCGCGTGGCCGCCCGCCGGTACGCCGTCAAACGAAAAGCATCGGCCCCGTCCAGCTCGAGCATGTCTGCGAGGAGCTCGAACTCGTCGGCGAGCTGGGCATTCGAGGGCAGGCCACGGGCCACGCGGCGATGATACGCGGGTGCGGGTCGTCGTCTGCTTGCCGACGTACAACGAGCGCGACAACCTCGGGCCGATGGTGCGCGCCCTCGACGACGTCGTCCGCCGGCACGAGCTCGACGCACGTGTTCTCGTCATCGACGACTCCTCGCCCGACGGGACCGGCGAGCTCGCCGACCGGCTCACCGGCGAGTTCCGCTTCCTCTCGGTCCTCCACCGTCAGAAGAAGGAGGGACTCGGCCCTGCATATCTGGCGGGGTTCGTCTGGGCACTGGCGACCGACGCCGATCGCATCGTCGAGATGGACTGCGACTTCTCCCACGACCCGGAAGACCTTCCCCGGCTCCTCGCTGCCACGGAGAACGCCGATCTCGCGCTCGGCTCCCGCTATGTGGAAGGCGGCGGTACCCGCAACTGGAGCGTGGCGCGGCGAGCCGTCAGCCGGTTCGGCTCCTTGTACGCGCGGATTCTGCTGGGAGTCGGGGTCCGCGACCTCACGGGCGGGTTCAAGTGCTTTCGCCGCTCCGTGCTGGAGGCAATCGGCCTGGAGCGGATCTCGACGAAGGGCTACGCCTTCCAGATCGAAACGACGTATCGCGCCCTCAAGGTCGGCTCTCGCGTCGTGGAGGTTCCGATCGTCTTCTCCGAGCGCGAGGTCGGCACGTCGAAGATGAGCCGCGCCATCGTCCTCGAGGCGATGGCCAAGGTTCCCGCGCTCCGGCTGCGGGCTCTCCTGGGCCGTCTTTAGCCCTGGGTATAGTGAGACGATGGTCAGCGAGGTCACCGACGCGACCTTTGAGGCGGATGTTCTCCAGGCGGATCGCCCCGTGGTCGTCGACTTCTGGGCCCCGTGGTGCGGCCCGTGCCGGGTGGTCAGCCCGATCATCGACGACCTCGCCGGCCAGCACGGCGACCAGGTCTCGTTCCTCAAGCTGAACGTGGACGACAACCCGGCCACGGCTTCACGCTACAACGTGCTCTCGATTCCGACGGTGATCCTCTTCGAGCGTGGCGAACCGCAAGACACGGTCATCGGCGCCCGCTCGAAGAGCCACTACGAGAGAGCGTGGCAGCGCTGGCTCTCGGCCGCAGCCTGACCGACTGCTGACTGGAACGCGGCCCCGAGTCGGGGTGTAATGCGTTTGTGAGAATCGCTTCTCTCTGCGCCGGCTTGGCTCTCGTCGCCGTTCTCACCGCCTGCGGCGGAGGACGCGCTCGAGAGGAAGCACCGCCGAAGCAGACATTCCATCCACCCGCCGACGACCTGCTGGGGCTGGTTTGGAATCGAAACAGCGCAGAGCTCACAAAACTCGATCCGCGCACGCTTGCGCCTCGGTCTGTGCGCATCGATGTGGGACCCGGGACTCTGATCGCCTTCTCGCCCGACCAAAGGACCCTTGCCATCACCGGCGGCGAGGAAGGCGAGATCAACCTCGTCGACCTGCGGACGTTTCGCTCGCGCGGCCAGGTCGACATCGGCATGTCGGGCTACATCAGCCGACTGTCCTGGCCTCCCCCTGGAATGCTCTTCGCCGCCGTCGGTCAGCAGTTCGTCGTCGTGATCGACCCTGTCGGCCTAAAGGTCTACGAGACGAGGCAGGTCGAAGGCACGCTCATCGCGGCGGCGCCGACAAAGGCGGGTCTGCTTGGTCTGGTCGCGCCTGCCGACCGCATCGGGCCACTGCAGCTGGTCGTCTGGGGTGGCAAGGGGACGTCAGCCGTCCCCCTCCGGATGGTGGGCGGCTGGGAAACGGAGCAAGGTGAGAACGAATCCGACTTTCGCTCGCGTGAGCTGGTGCCGGGACTCGCCGTCGACCCGACGGGCCGACGGGCGCTCGTCGTGCCGGCGGGTGGCCCGGTCGCCGAGGTCTCGCTGAGCAACCTGCGAGTCGAGTACCACACGCTCTCGGAACCCGTTTGGCTCTTCAGCCGCTTCCTCGACTGGCTCGACCCAGCCGCGGAGGCCAAGATGATCGAAGGAAAGGACCGACAGGCGTTGTGGCTCGCAAACGGCCTGGTTGCCGTGAGTGGGACGGACTATCCGCCGATCGAGGCGGGTCAAACCGACCTGGTCGGCGAGCCTGCCGGGCTGTCCCTCATCGACACCGATGACTGGAGCGTTCGCAGGGTCGACGGGAAGGTCTCCGGCGTCCAACTCCTAGGTTCCCGGCTCTTCGCATACGAAGCAGGGTGCTCAAGCGCACCGGAGAGCTTCGCCCTCGTCGCCTACGATCTCAGCGGCAAGCAGCGGTTCCGCCTTTGTCGCGACGAGGGCTTCGACCCACAGGTCGTAGGCGACTATCTCTACGTTGGCATGGACAACAACACCCGGTTCGACGTGGTCGACATGTCGACCGGAGCAGTCGTGTCACGGCTGAAGACCAAGCAGACGACGACCCTGCTCGTCGACTAGCGAGCGAACGCGTCCCAGCCGGCGGGCAAGTCCGGCTCGACGCCCTCGCCTTCCTCGACGCGCCCGACGACGGGAAGTCCGAGCGCTGCCGCGTCCTCCGAGGTCACCACCCCCAGAAGCTCGTAATCCTCACCCATGGTCCAGAAAGGCAGGTCAGCGACCTCCTCGAGCCGCGGCGCGCGCGGCACGCTCTCCACGTCGATCACGAGCCTGCAGCTCGACCGCTCAGCGATGCGGGCGGCATCCGAGAGGATCCCGTCGGAAAGATCAATGAGCGCGTGCGCGACGGGGCCCAGACGCCGGCCCTCCTCGAGACGGAACGGCGGCCGCCGGTGACGCTCCACGAGCTCGGCGAAGCCCTCCAGCCCGTGTTCCAGCGCGTAGAGCCCCGCAGCCGCCCCGCCGAGGGGGCCCGTCACCACGAGCACGTCCCCTGGCCGAGCCCCCGCCCTGCCGGGAACACGTTCGCTGCGCCCGACGGCTGTCACGCTGAGGCTGAATTCCCCTGTTGCCGTCGTATCGCCGCCGAGCACGGGCACGCCGGCTTCCGCGATGCCCTCATACAGCTCCAGGATCGTGGCGTCCCCGGTCTCGAGCGCGGCTGCGAGCCCGACGAGCAATCCGACGGGCTTGGCGGCCATGGCAGCGAGATCGCTGAGGTTGACCGCGGCGGCCTTGTAACCGAGGTCGCGCCACGAAGTCCACTCGGATCTGAAATGAACGCCTTCGACGAGCACGTCCTGTGTGACCACCAAGCCACCCTCGAGAACGGCGCCCTCGGCGTCCTGGCCGGAGACGAGGCCCCGGCGCTCGAGCTCCGCGAGAAGCCCGAACTCACCCAGCTCTGAGAGGCGCCTCAACGGTTCCAAGCCCGAAGACGTCGACGGGGCCTGAGCCGGAGCCGATCTCCTGCAGACCGGAGCGAACGGCTTCCGAGGCAACGCTTGCGGCACCCCGCGCTGCCTCCTCGAGCGTTGCGCCGTGGGCGAGGAACGCGGTGAGGGCAGCCGAGTGAGTGCAGCCCGCACCATGCGTCGCCTGGCTGCCGTAACGCTCGACCGCAATCGGCACATGGCGCTCACCGTCGAAGAGCCAGTCCACCGCCTCGGTCCCGTGCCCCCCCGTGACGACAACGGCGGGGGCCCCCAGTCCGTGAATAGCCTCGGCGAGCTCCTCCCGGTTCGCCTGCTCGGAGTAGGGCACGCCCGCGAGCACACAGGCCTCGTGCAGGTTCGGCGTCACGACAGTAGCGAGCGGAAAGAGCCGCTCGACCAGCACGGAGACGGCGTCGTCCTGGAGGAGCTTCGCCCCTGACGCAGCGACCATCACGGGATCAACGACGAGAGGCACGCGATGGCCTCCCAGGAAGTCAGCGACCGTCTCGATGATCGGAGCGCTGAAGAGCATCCCCGTCTTGGCGGCGTCGACGCCAATGTCGTCGAAGAGGACTTCGAGCTGGTCGCGGATGAAGTCGCGCGGGGCCTCGTGGACGGCGCGCACCTCCGTGGTCGACTGCGCCGTGAGCGCGACGATCACGCTCATGCCGTGGCAACCGAGGCGGGCGAAGGCCTTCAGGTCGGCCTGGATGCCGGCGCCGCCGCCGGAGTCCGACGTGGCGATCGTGAGACAGCGAGGGATCACGCGGTTGAGGCTAGCATCGGACTTCGTGGCTACCGTCGCCGCCGTCTGGGACGAGCTCCTCAGCGGCGAGGAGCTCGCCTACGTCACCGAAGTGCCCGCGCGCGAGGCGCGCCTCGTCCCGATCCCCGAAGGCCTTCATCCTCAGGTCCAGCAAGCGCTCTCGGCGCAGGGGCTCACAGGTCTCTACGGCCACCAGGCGGAGGCCTTCGAGTCGGCCTCCCGGGGCGAGCACCTCGTCATCGCGACGGGAACGGCGAGCGGCAAGACGCTCGCTTTCAACCTCCCCGTCCTCGACGCCCTCGCCGCCGAGCCCAAGCTGCGCGCCCTCTACCTCTACCCGACCAAGGCGCTCGCACAGGATCAGGCCAGGGCGCTCGCCTCCTACGGAGTGCCCCGGCTCAGGCCGGCCATCTACGACGGAGACACGGAGGCCGAGCGGCGCTGGCAGATTCGCAAGTGGGCGAACGTCATCCTCACGAACCCGGACATGCTCCATGTCGGGGTGCTCCCCCACCACGACCGCTGGGGGGACGTCCTCCAGAACCTCCGCTACGTCGTGGTGGACGAAGCGCACGTGTATCGGGGCGTCTTCGGCTCCCACGTCGCGAACGTCCTCCGGCGCTTACGCCGCGCCGCCGCGATCTACGGCGCCGACCCGCAGTTCCTGCTGGCTTCGGCGACCATCGCCAACCCCGGCGACCTTGCCCACTCCCTCCTCGGAGTGGACACGACGGTCATCGGCGACGACGCAGCGCCGCGCGCCGCGCGCACGATCGCGTTCTGGAACCCGCCGGTCCTCGACGAGGAGCTCCAGCTCCGTGCGAGCGCACTGGGTGAGGGGTCACGCCTGCTGGCCGACCTCGTTCAGCGCGGGATGCGCACCATCTGCTTCGCCAAGTCCCGCAAGTCGGCCGAGCTCATCCACCGGTTCGCCGCCGAGCGGGTCGGGCCGGATCTCGCAGAGCGGCTCTCCCCCTACCGCGCCGGCTATACCCCGGCTCAGCGCCGCGACATCGAGCGCCGCCTCGTCGAGGGCGAGCTCCTCGGGGTCACGGCGACCGACGCCCTCGAGCTCGGCATCGACATCGGGCTCCTCGACTGCGCGATCTCCGTCGGCTTCCCCGGCACGGTGGCCAGCCTGCGGCAGCAATGGGGACGCGCGGGCCGCCGGGCCAAGGGCCTCGCCGTGCTCGTCGCGAGCGAAGACGCGCTGGACCAGTTCTTCATGCGGGAACCCGAAGCGCTCATGGACCGACGCGTCGAGGCTGCGATCCTCGACCATTCGAACCCACGTGTCCTCGACGGCCATGTTCGCGCGGCGGCCTTCGAGGCTCCCTTGGACGAGGGCGACACGCCGTTCCTGGGGCCGGAGGCTCTCCAGCGCGCGGAAGCCCTGGTCGAGACGGGCGACCTCCAGCTGACGAAGGCCGGCTATGTGTGGTCCGGTCGCGATTACCCCGCGGCGCGCTTCTCGCTCCGTTCCACAACGCCCGATGCCTTCTCGGTGGTGGATGTCACGACCGGCTCGGTGCTGGGCGTCGTCGAGCGTGAGCGCGCCTACTCGACGGTTCACGAAGGAGCGATCTACCTGCACCTGGGGGAGTCCTACCGCGTGCTGGAGCTCGACCTGGAGGCGCGCACGGCTCTCGTCGAGCCCTTCACGAGCGATTACTACACGCAGCCGAAGAAGGAGACCACCACGGCCATCGAGCGCGCCGAGCTCACGGAGCGTCGTCTGGGAATGGAAGCCTCGTTCGGCACGGTGAGCGTCACCGAGCAGGTGGTGGCGTATCAGAAGAAGGGGATCCGCGACCAGGCGACGCTCGAGCTCGTCGCACTCGAGCTCCCCGAGACCACCTTCGAGACCGAAGCCGTCTGGTACCTACCCGAGCCCTGGATGCTCGAAGGGCTCGAGGCGATCGAGCGCCTCCTCGGCTCGCTCCATGCCGCCGAGCACACGATGATTGCCCTCTTGCCGCTGTGGGCCATGTGCGACCGCTGGGACATCGGCGGCCTTTCGACCAACATTCATTTCCAGACCGGCCGCCCGACCGTCTTCATCTACGACGGCCACGCGGGCGGCGTCGGCATCGCGCGGCGCGGATTTGACCAGCTCGAGGGTTGGGTAGCCGACACCGAGCGGCTCCTGGCCGGCTGTCCCTGCGAGAGCGGCTGTCCGTCGTGCGTCCAGTCACCGAAATGCGGCAACCTCAACGAGTTCCTCGACAAGACCGGCGCGCTCACCCTCGTCCGACGAATGCTCACGGCAAGGGCCACCTGAGGATGGAGGGGCCGACCCGTGCGCCGGCCCCTTGACTCCGCCCCGGAGGTCCAGCGTTAGGCGCAGCCCACCGGGGCCAGTCGTCCTCCGTCGCCGCCCGTCAACGGCGCGTTACCGACGTCACGCGGGATGAGGCCGGTGATGGGATCGCCCTGCGCTCGGTTTGCGCCAGTATTGCTCTCGGTCGTTACGCCGCACTCGTCTGCGAGCGTGCTCAGCGGTGTGATTCCGTGAACATGGGCGCGCGCTGCCCCCGCCGTGAGCGCAAGACCGACGACGAGCATGACCAGCACCAGAAACAGTTTCATGAAACCCTCCCCTCCAGGGTCGTTTGGGGTGGGGTACGAGAAAAGACCGTGACCGGATTGCAACAGCGTCAGGCACGCGGCGGGACCCTCATCCTCGGCGGCGGGTTCGCCGGCGGCTACGTGGCGCGACTGCTCGGGAAGCGCGGCTCGACCATCGTCAGCCGGGAGAACTTCATGCTCTACACACCGATCCTCCCCGAGGCTGCATCGGGAACGCTCGAGCCGCGGCATGTCGTCGTCCCGCTCCGAATAATGTGCCGCCATTCGCAGCTCGTCCTCGGACGGGCTGTCTCGCTGGACACCGCCGCACGCGCCGTGCGGGTCGAGACCGAGGTCGGGCCGGCAGAGATCCACTACGAGCGGCTCGTGATCGCGCTCGGCGCCGTGGCTCGCACGCTCCCCATCCCCGGCCTCGCCGAGCATGGGCTCGGCTTCAAGAGCCTCGCGGACGCCATCTACCTGCGTAACCATGTCCTCCGCCAGCTCGAGCTCGCGGAAGCCGCTCTCACCGCCGACGACGCCAAGCGCCATCTGAGCTTCGTCTTCGTCGGCGCCGGCTACGCGGGAGTCGAGGCGCTCGCCGAGCTCTCCGACCTCCTCCGCGACACCTCGCGCTTCTACCCGGGCTCGAAGAACGTCCGCCAGCGCTGGGTCCTCGTGGACGCGGCGCCCAAGATCCTTCCTGAGATCCCCGCGCGGCTCGGCGACTATGCAGCCCGCGAGCTCTGGAAGCGCGGCGTGGATATCCGGGTTTCGACCACACTCGAGTCCGTGGACGAGCACGCCGTCACGCTTTCGGACGGGAGCCGACTCGACACGGAGACGCTCGTCTGGACCGCAGGAGTCAAGGCGAACCCGATTCAGTCAAAATTGGGCCTGCCGCTCGACGACCGTGGGCGGGTGGTGGTGAACTCCCTGCTCCAGGTCGAGGGCTTCGAAGACGTCTGGGCGCTCGGCGACGGTGCCCGCGTCCCGAACGAGGCGACGCCTGGTCGTTTCGATCCGCCCACCTGCCAGCACGCCCTCCGCCAGGCACGCCGGCTGGCGAAGAACCTCAGCGGCAGCCCGCGTCCCTACCAGTACCGCATGCTGGGGCAGGTGGCCACCCTGGGCCGTCACAAAGGCATTGCAGATGTCCTCGGTCTGCGGCTGCGCGGCTTCCTCGGCTGGTTCGTGACTCGTACCTATCACCTGTACCAGCTCCCGCTGCTCACCCGAAAGCTTCGGGTCGTCACCGACTGGACGGTGTCCCTCTTCTTCCGTCGCGACATCGCCGAGCTCGGCATGCTCGGACACCCGACCTCGCTCCGCGATGACGAGTGACCTCGCCCGGGCGGCGGCCTTCGAGGAGGCGTTGCGCGACGCCGCCGCCGAGCGCGTGGTCGCCTCGCCCCTCGGCTCGGCCATCTTCAACGACACGCTTCCGCTCGTGTGGTCGTTGAACACCCTCCGGGTCGAGCGCACCGGCGCAACGGCAGAGGGGATCGCGGCGGAGGCCGAGCGCCTCCAGGGCGAGGCCGGGCTCACGCACCGCCGGGTCGTCGTCCTCGACGAAGCGGAGGGACGCGGGCTCGAGGACCCCTTCAACGCGCTGGGCTGGAAGACGGACGCGTACCTCTTCATGGTCCCGCGCCGGGAGCCCAACCGCCCCGTGGACACGAGCGACGTCGCCGAGGTCGAGCGCGAAGCGCTCGCGCCGATCCGGGAGAGCATCTTGCGCGAGTGGCTCACCGAGCCCAACGAGGAGGTCGTTCGCCAGGTCGGAAAGGCCGATCGCCTGGTCGCCGCAGCCGGGAACGCACGTCATTTCGCGGCAGTCGTAGGCGGGGTTCCGGTCAGCTCCAGCGACCTCTACTCCGACGGCCGCACGGCGCAGATCGAGGACGTAGGAACTCTTCCGGACCATCGCGGCCAAGGCCACGCCAGCGCGGTCGTCATGCGTGCCCTGGAGGAAGCGCGCGCAATGGGCCACGAATTTGTCTTCCTGACCGCGGACGCCCGGGACTGGCCGAAGGAGCTCTACCGGCGGCTCGGCTTCGAGGGCGTCGGCGAGCGCTATGCCTATCTTCGGAGCCCGGCCGAGGCGGGTTGAACGTCGATCCGCTCAACGAGCTTCGCCTCACGACGCCGCGGCTCGAGCTCCGGCTCGGCACCCAGGAGGAGCTCGTAGAGCTCGGCCGTCTGGCCCAGGAGGGCATCCACCCGCCGGAAGAGATGCCCTTCGCGATGGCTTGGACCGACCGCAGTGGCGACGAGGGCTTCGTCGAGAGCTTCGTCGAGTTT
>Ga0137375_10009413_pt1 | contig 11594 bp, 9 predicted proteins | sample SagtaG_24_FD_104936 | JGI IMG/M metagenome (GOLD analysis project Ga0137375, IMG submission 104936) | Vadose zone soil microbial communities from Sagehorn Ranch, Mendocino, California, USA - Sage1_R_113_16 metaG | ecosystem: Environmental > Terrestrial > Soil > Vadose zone | place: USA... | reverse complement strand
TGCAAGGGCACACGTTGCCGTTCAACGTCGAATACATCATTCGTGCGTGGGATGAGACCCGAGAAGGCCTCGCAGTAAAAACGGCCGCGATCAAAAACGCAATCAACGGGATGAACGGCGCGCAATATCTCGCATGTGCGTTGCCTACTACCGCCAGGAAGCTCTTTTATCAAAGCTGGCCTGGCTGTCCGTGGGGCCGTTATTCACATCGGAAGCTTTATGCGGAAACACGTTATCTCGCGGATGTGCTTCCGTTCAGTGCCACTTTCACCGGTCATCTTGATCAGGCGGAAGCGATCTACGAAGGTACTCAGCGCAACCTTGTTGGTATCACAACCTTTTCCGGTTCGCACGGGAACGAAACCCCGCAACACGCGGTGCTGTTAGGCATGAGCGGTGCCGGCAAGAGCGTCACTGTCTGCGACCTGCTTTCGCAGACGGAAACCTTCTATGACTACACGGTTATCATCGAAGAAGGATTGTCTTACGAGATCTACACGCGGACGGTAGAACCACACGCTCGCCCCATCATTATTCAGCCTGATGGTGACCTAACGATTAACTATCTGGACACACATGGTCTGCCGTTGACGGCCGAACATCTCGCGTCGGCGATGGCCCTGGTCGCGAAGATTGCTGGCGTCAGCATTGACGAAGACAAACAGTTGGCGCGCGAAGCGCAGATCGCGAAATACCTCATGTTGCTTTACGGCGACATATTCGAGGAATGGAGCCGACGAAACGCCGACCGTCTTCTCGACGTTGCTCGCCATGCCTGCTTCCTTGCGAAGCTAAAGCGCACTCGGCCCGGTTCCACGATGATCGATACCTTTGTCGATTTTCGTGATCGTCAGCGAAGTCATCCTGATCAAGCAACCGCGCAACTGAGTGAAATCAGCGAGGAAGAAGCGCTGCGTTTTCTGAAGGAGCCCGATACCCGGCGGGAAGTGCGCAACCTCGCCTTCGCTTACTTCGCTCCCAAGGAATATCCAACGCATCGGATGCTTCAGGAGCTGCTTCAGCTCGATGCATCCGATGCCGCAGCCGGCGATCTCGCGACGCGCTTGCTGCCGTGGTCTGCCGACGGCAACTACGGCTGCCTGCTTGATGGCATGAGTAACATTTCGCTGACTGGCAAGATTGCGCATTTCGAACTCGGATACATTCCGGAATCCGCAAAGCTGCTGCGGGCTGTCGCAGGATTTTTAATCACCAACTACACGCGACAACACATCATCACCATGCCTCGCCGTTTGCGGAAGCGGAACGTCTATGAAGAAGTCGCACGGCTGCTCGACATACCAGGCGGAGAACAGATCGTGAAAGAGAGCTACGCGCAAATGCGCAAATTCAATTGCTGGAACATCTCCATCATTCAGCAATACGGCCGCTTCAAAGAAAGCCGCATTCGATCCGCCGTTTTTGGCAATTCTCGCCAGTTCTTTCTCATGCGCCAGAACGATCGCGCTGATCTCGACGATATGGCCGCCGATATTGGCCTGACTGAGCTGACGAAACACGCGATCCTATCCTATCCGCTCCCGGACCAGCAGAAGGCTGAAAAATTTGCCGCCTTCACTTATTTACATAATGACGCGCAGAACCCGATCTGCGGCACCGCGCACAATGTCGCTTCACCGGAAATGCTCTACATCAGCGGCAGCAGCGGCACCCAATTCGACCAACGAGCGCAGGCATTGCGCGGGGCCAAGGACGTGTTATCAGCCATCGCCGCTGGCGCGGAGTTGACCGACTGAAACTTTCGTCTAACGATTCGCAGCGGCGCTACCTTCCGCAGGATTGTGCCTGGCCGTATTGGCTTTGTCACATCCGATGTTCGGAAGCAACGCGGCATGAGTAAGCCGCAGCGCGCCGCGCAGCGGCCACCGTGGACCTGAATATATGAAAACGCTCCATCGGATCAGCTCGGAAACCGCGCGGGTTGCCACAGGGCTGTAGTCTCGGGTAAACCAACAGCGACATTCATTGCCTGCACGGCTTGGCCCGCCATTCCTTTGCCGAGATTATCGATGGCAACCATGATTGCAGAGCTGTTTTCGTTTGCTGCGACACTGACATCGGCAAAGTTAGTGCCTGCTACTGCCGCGAGCCGCGGGCTTCCTTCTACGATTCGGACGAACGGGCAATCGTCGAACGCCGAGGAAGCACGAGCTTGCAATGAAGGTGGATTAAGTCCGTCCACATTCTCGAACTGTAGCGTGACGAAGATTCCCCGGACGAAGGGTCCGCTATGCGGGACAAATCCAAGCCTACCGTCGATGTTGCATGCCGCCATCGCCATCTTTACCTCGGCGGTGTGATGATGTGTCAGAATTTTGTAGGCACGGAAATCGTTCGCACGCGATGGATGATGTGTCGCAAGAGTTGGACTTACACCGCTACCGCTCGAACCTGTCACTGCGCTGGCTGCTAGGAAGTCAATCTGCAATCCCCGAAGCGGGAGAACTGCCAGCTGCAAAGCAGTTGCGAAACAACCAGGACTGGCGATTCTCTTCGCGCCCTTGATAGCGGCGCTATTCCATTCTGGAAGACCATACACAAACTGTGACAACAGCTCCGGGCACGGATGTTCGAACCCATTTAGCTGCTGGAATACGCGCAGATTAGGGACTCGGAAATCGGCAGAGAGATCGACGAGTACCATGCGTCCGTCGATGCCACCCCTCGCCCATGCGGATTCAAGTTCGCGCAATCGGCCCGCTAACTCTCCATGTGGTAATGCAGAGAAGATTATGGGCTGTTCACTACGAGCGAGCTCCTGCCAGTCGATCTCCGATTCGAACCGGCCGTCAACAACACTGTGCAAATTTGGATGCGCAGTAGAAAACGGCTGTCCGCCAAAGTGGCGCGACGTTCCACGAAGGCTGCGTACATCGGGGTGACGCGAGAGCCAGTAGAGCAGCTCGCCGCCGCCATAACCGGATGCACCCAAGATAACCGCGTCAATTTTCATGCGGCTTTCCGAGATGGGGTCGAATTCTATCGAGGACCAGGTCGCCAAACTGTTTTGGATTCGTGCGCGCGTTGCATGCGTGCAGTCCGAGCGATTCCACGAAGCGAACGCCAACGCGATTATCGGTCGCTGGGCCGGTCACAACATCCACCTCCACACCGAAGGCAGTTCGGAAATGCGTTACACCGCCCGCAACGCCGACAGGATCATTCGCGCATAAAACAAAAGCTGCGCCCCAAGCCTTCAGTTTCGGATCGGCAAGTATCGTTTGGACGCCGTATTCGCCCATGATTCCATCGCCGGTCTCCGCGACAATCACATCAACGCTGCGCGCTGCGAACTCATTGAGGATCACTCGCGCGATGCGTGCCGAATTTTCCGGTCCGGTGCAGACGATCCCCGCGTCAGTGAAATCGAAAATCGGGTCCGCTCCATAGTCGCGCATCGAAAGAATATCGCGCAGCAAACTGACGCCTGTAAGTTTGGCGCCACCTACGCTAAATCCCTCCTGTGAAAGCCGGCGTACCAACGCGCATGCGGCCTGCGTTTTGCCGGATTGCATGCAAGTGCCCGCAACAAAAACAACAGGCACCCGCCGCGAATTCGTACGTCCATCGATTGCGGCGTCGGAGATCGATGCTGGCGCGCCGATGCGTGTCCCGAATTCCGGGAACAGCAGCACTTGTCCGAGTATTTCCACTTCAAACGGCGCGCCTACGTCTGGGCTGCCGGAAATGGCTTTGCCGATAACGCCGCCCATGTTTAACAGGTGGAGAAAGTCGCCGACTTTCACCTCACTCGGCATCACGCCTTCGTAGCCTTGCAGCGCATTGCGGTGACCGAGCGTTCCGGCAATCACATCGCCTGAGTGCAGGACGCTCAAACGACCGTGAACGTCTTCCAGTTGATTGTAAACGCTTTTCTCGCCGTGAATGCGACCGACCACAACCGCACCTGGCTTCGCTTCAATTTCCTGCCGCAGCGTAACCAAACGTCCGAGATGCAGATTGCGAGTAACCGAACCGATTTTATCAAGGTGAATACGCATGAGAAAAGCCTTTCACTCGCCGCGAGAACGACTCGCCAGCATCTGAGAGACGCCAAAGATTTTCGCGAACGCCGCCGCTTCCGGCCCAGACCAGAGCGATGTTCCTTCGCCATAGCTTGCCAGTTCGAAGCGCATGAGACTGTTCGCGGAACGCACACCTTCGATTGTGAAACTGCGAGGAGAAATTCGCAGGCGCACGTCACCGGTGACGACTCGCTGACTGGATTCCAGAAACGCCTCCAGGTCGCGCGCGAGGGGATCGAAGAACTGACCTTCATGCAGCAAAGTGCCGTACAAATTTCCGAGGTGTTCCTTCCAAAACAGTTGCTTGCCGGTGAGAACGAGTTTTTCCAATTCGCGATGCGCGGCGATGAGAAGATGCGCGGCCGGAGCTTCGAAGCCAACACGCCCTTTGATTCCCAGAATGGTGTCACCGAGATGAATGCCGCGCCCAATCCCATACGTCCGGCCAATCGCGTTCAGTGCGTCAATCGCCGCGACAGCGCTCGTCGCATCTCCATCGATTTGAGATGGCACACCTTTGTCGAAGGTGATTGTTACCGCTCGCGCTGGAAGCGCCGGATCAATTTCGCCTCCAGGATAAGCCTCGTCGGATAGGTGCTGCCAGGAATCGTGTGTCTCCTTTCCGCCGACGCTGGTGCCCCACATTCCTTCGTTGATGCTGTATTGCTCGATCTTCTCGGGAAATGTGAAGCCGCGCGCGGAGAGGAACGCGCGTTCTTCGGCGCGGCTCAAGGCCAGCTCTCGGATCGGCGTGAGGACCTCTAGTTCTGGCGCGAGCGTGCGAAACGCCACATCGAAACGGACTTGATCGTTCCCCGCTCCGGTCGACCCGTGGGCAAGTGCGACTGCAGTGATCTGGCGAGCGTGACTCACGACCCGGCGCGCCTGGCAAACTCGCTCTGCACTGACCGAGAGTGGATATACGCCGCCGCGCAGAACGTTGCCCGCCAAAAGGAAGCGCAAATAATCGCGAAATAATTCGTCGCGTGCATCGATCGTGGTATGCGACTCCGCACCAAGTTCGCACGCAAGCTTCTCGATTCGCGGCAACTCCGCATCAGAGAATCCACCGGTATCAACCGTGATCGTATGGATTTCGCGCCGTTGTTCACGCAGCCAGAGAAGGCAAAACGAAGTATCCAGCCCACCAGAAAAGGCGAGCAAAGTGCGAGAGGGCGTGTTCATGGCCAATCAAAAAGACGTTGGGTGGTACTCGCGAGAAAACGCCTGCGATTACCGATCCAGTTTTTGCTGTCCGCCAGTGCGACGGCAATCTCCGTCAAGCCGAGTCGCCCAGCCTTTGGAACTGTGTTGCTGGCGGCTATACGAGCTGGTATGAAACTTCCGTCCTGCAATTGCCGTGCGACCTGCGCGTAAGCAGCACGGAACGGCACCCCCTCTGCCGCCAGCCGGCACGCCTCACTTGCCGCGTAAACTTCTTCGCTGCACGCCGCGACGCATGCTTGTTCATTGATTTCCAGACCCGGCAACAGCCGCGTCATCACGTTGAAAAGCTGTTCGCCTTTGACCACAATCTCAAAAAAAGGAGCCTTCAACAATTGTTGATCGCGGTGATAACTCGATGGCAACCCGCCACTGAGATCCGAGAGCAACGCAGCCAACCCGCGCAATTCCCGGCAACGCCCCCGCGCCAGTTCCAGCACATCGGGGTTTCGCTTTTGCGGCATCAAGCTGGAGCCGGTCGTGAAGGCGTCGGGCAATCGCACGAAATTGAATTCTTCCGTGCTCCAGATCAAGAAATCCCAGAGCGCTTTCTCCAAAGTGCCAGCGGCAGAGACGATCCATGCCGCGATCGCTTGCTCGTACCGCCCGCGGCTGTTCATCACGTCGATCGGGCTGCGTTGCACACGAGAAAATCCCAACAGCTCCGCCGTGCGCTCGCGGTTCAGTTTTAGCGGAACACCGAATCCGGCTGCTGCTCCGAGTGGACACCGGTCGATTCGCGACCAAAGCGCGGGAAGTTGCTCCAGTTCCTCGATTAATCCTTCCGCGAACGCCACACCCCACATTCCCCAGCTCGACGGCATCGCGCGCCGCATGTGTGTGTAACCCGGAAGCAACGTGGAAGAATTGGTCCGCGCGAAATCCACGAAAGCGGACGCGCAGTTTTCCACTGCTTCGCCCAAATCGAGAAGTCGCACACGCATCCAAAGTCGCAACGCCGTTTGGACTTGGTCGTTGCGTGACCGACAAAGATGAATGCGGCCGCCAGTCGGGCCGAGGTCTTTCGTAAGGGCTACTTCGAGCGCGGTATGACCGTCCTCTTGTTCCCGCGTGATCGTCAATTCACCGCGTTCGCTCTGTTCCTTCAGGCGACGAAGCGCCGCAACCAGCGCCCTGGCCTCGTTTTCGGGCAGCAATCCGCATCCGCTCAGCATCCGCGCGTGCGCCGCACTGCCTTCCGCATCGAACGGCAGCAATTGCAGATCGATGAGTGGATCGTCACCGACTGTGAACGCGTGCAGCTGTTCATCCAGCGGCAGACCTTTGGCCCAGAGCATCTCAGACATATGCAACCTTCGTTGCGGCCATCCGAAAATAGGCGCGTACGAATCGGCTGTAGAATGTCGCGCCAGCTTCCAGTTCTGATAAAAGCAGATACTCGTTAGGCCGATGACTTCGGTACGTGTCACCCGGGCCAACCTTGATCGCGGGAGTTCCTTTGAGGAACGCCCAATCTGAAGTCGTGGCCGATTCGACGGTAACGGAAGCTTTAGCTGCTTCGAGCGCCGCGCGCACGACGAGTTCGGAAGCGTTCGTCGCGACAGGTTCGTAACGATGCGAATGCACGGCGACTTCGCTTTCAAGCCTGGCACGGATTTCGGCGATGACTGCAGCATGATCAAGATTCGGTATAGTGCGCAGATCGACAAAAAATTCGCAACAATCCGGAACCTGATTGCGTGCGAAGCCGCCGCTGATCTGAGTGACTTGTGCGCGGGTTGCACCCAAGCCTTTATGACCCTCGAATTCTACTGCCGCCAGACGTGAGATATCTCGCGCCGCCTTGTGAATCGCATTTTCGCCGAGATGCGCGTGCGCCGCGTGAGCAGCTTTGCCATGCGCAGTACACCTCAGAATCAGGAGACCTCGCTGGGACGTGCAAACCTGCAGACCGGTCGGTTCACCGACAACAGCGGCATCAATCTGACCAAGCTTTGGTTTGCTCGTCCGGATGCCTTCGCCGCTGCGCTCTTCATCCGCGACAAATGCAAAAGTAATCGTTCCATCGAAATCTCCGTGCTGGATTTCACGGGCTGCCATGATCATCGCGACGACGGAGCCTTTGGCGTCATTCGCGCCGAGTCCGATTAGCTTGCCATTCTCGAGCTGAGGCTTGAAGGGAGAGCTATTCCAACTGGCGCACGGTGGCACCGTATCGAGATGGCTCAGCAGGAGCAGGTGGGGTCGTTCGCCTTTCCCCAGCGTCCACCAAATGCTGTTGCCTTCCCGCTGAATCCTAAACCCATCCTCGGACAAGATTGTGCTGAGATCGTTTGAGATTTTGGCCTCATCGCCCGAAACGCTTGGTATCGAAACGAGAAACTCGAGAAGTTGCGCGGCGTTCATGGGTTCGATTCGGCTGGGTGCTGTGCGACCAACATGGTGCCGCTGCCTTCATTCGTGAAAACCTCCGCTAGAATCGAATCAGAGAGAAGACCCGAGACAAAGTGCACGCTGGTCACACCTGCACCGAGCGCAGAGATCGCCGCGGCGATTTTCGGTCGCATGCCTGTTTGGATTGCACCAGAGGCTTCCAACTCTTTCACTTTTGCCAGATCGACGAGAGGAAGCAGGCTGTGTTGACTTTCAGGATCGGAGAGCAAGCCGGGCGCTTTTAGGACGAAAAACAATTTCTCCACTTTGAGTGCGGCCGCTATCGCAGCAGCGACAGAGTCCGCGTTTGTGTTGAGAATCTGCTGCGTTGCATCAACGGTGAGAGGCGCGATGACGGGGACGTAGCCGCCGTCGATCAGCACGCGCAACACGTGTGGCTCAACGGATTCGATATCACCAACACACCCAAAATCCACCTCCTGGCCATCCACGGCCACAGGCGGACGACGGCCACTGCGAAGCAAGCCCGCATCCTGGCCCGATAAACCGACGGCAAATAAGCCAGCCTCCTGAAGATCGGCGATTAACTCCATCTGCACGCCGCCTTTGAAAACCATTTTTGCTGCTTCCAGCACTTCCGGAGTCGTGATGCGGCGACCAGCTACTTTCTGCGTAGCCAGGCCAAGATGCTGGCATAGCCTATCTACGGCCGGACCGCCCCCGTGCACAATGACGAGGGGAATTCCAAAACTCGAAAGCAGGGCCAATTGTCCGCAAACGCTCTTGCGTGCGGTGCTATCTGCGAGAATGTCCCCGCCGATCTTAACCACGAACGGCTTGTTGCGGAACGCACGCACATATTTCGCGGCGTCTTTCAATGGATCGAATGGAGATCTTCTTGTCATGGTTAGTTCAGGAGCCAATCCAGCAAAGCGCGCTGCACATGGAACCGGTTCTCCGCCTGGTCGACGACCCGACTCCAAGGTCCGTCCAGAACAGCATCGGCAATCTCTACGTTCCTTCGAACCGGGAGGCAGTGAAGAAAAATGGCGTCACTTGCGGCTTCTCCCATGTGCTGTGGCGAAATCATCCAGTCCCGGTGTTGCCTAACGACATCCCGCCCCAACCCGTTTAGAGTCGCTGGTCCCCACGCTTTCGCATAAACGGCACGCGAACCTTTTAGGGACGAATACTGGTCGTGAAAGAACGACACACTGCCGCCGCTCGCTGCCGCATAAAGTTCAGCTTCGTGAACTACATCCGGATGCAACTCGAAGCCTGGTGGATGGGCCACCCGCAGCTCACATCCACAGGCCGCAGCAGTCAGGAGGAACGAGTTCGGCACGGCTTTCGGCAGCGATTTGATATGCGGAGCCCATGTGAGTGTGACGGGCAATCCCTTCGCAGCGCCGAACTGATCTTCGATCGTGAGTAGGTCCGCTATCCCCTGGCATGGATGCTCCCGTGCACTTTCCATACTCACGACTGGCACGGTTGCATATTGTCGAAATGCTTTGATTACCGCATCGTCGTGGTCGGCGGCGTCATCCACACCGCCCGCGAACGTTCGCACCGCCAGCGCATCGACGTAACGGCACAACACGGGCACGGCCTCCTTCAAGTGCTCTGCGCGATCCGCGTCCATCACTGCGCCGATTCGATCCTCGAATTTCCACGTCGAGTTGCCCGCCTCCATCACCATTGCGCTGCCGCCGCCCCGCGCCATGACGGCTTCAAATGAAGCACGTGTCCGCAGGGACGGATTAAAGAAGAGCATGCCGAGGAGTTTATCCCGCAAATGCTTCGGATGCGGTTTTCCCTTCCAGGCTTTGGCGGTCGACAAAATCCGGTCAAGGGTTTCGAGGCCGAGATCTGATAAGCGCGTCGCGTGTTTCATCTTGAGTTCGCTTAAAATTCGTGGACTGCGTGAGCCAGCGCAGCGATCGCTTCATCAGTTAAATTCAACGGCGGCATCAGCCGTAGGACCTCAGGATCGGCGCTGCTACCGACCAGGATTCTCTTCTGCTCAAGATGTTGCTTTAACGCGGAGGCACGGCTGGGCACGCGCAATCCCAAGAGAAGACCAGCGCCGGAAACGTCCGCTACACAACTACCTGACAGTGATTCTCGAATTTGGGCTTCGGCGACTACTGCACGAGCCATCAGTCCTTCTTCCTGGATTACCTCCAGTGTTGCCAGCAACGCGGCGCATGCCAGCGGTGACCCGCCGAAAGTCGTGCCGAGGTCGCCTGGCTTGAGGCTATCAGCGATTTCCTCTGTCATCAGAAGCGCTCCCATCGGAACGCCGGACGCGAGGCCTTTTGCGGTAGTCAGCAGGTCTGGTCGCATCAGGTACTTATTGGCGGCATACGGTTGACCGAGTCTTCCCATACCGGTCTGGACCTCATCCAAGATTAACAGCGCGCCTGCGGCCGCGGTCACCTTCCTCAGCTTTGCGATGAAACTCGGCGTAGCGACGCGAATCCCGGCCATACTTTGAATTGGTTCCGCAATAACGGCAGCGACCTGAGTGAAATCGAACGCATCGAGTTGGGCCTCGTCGTTCCACTTCAGGTGCGCACAAGGAACGAGGAACGGGGCGTACGCCTCGGACAATTTCCGATCGTCGGTTGCAGAGAGCGGCAGGATCCCACGCCCGTGCCAACCCCCTTCGAATGCAGCAAACCGGGCGCGGCCGGTGAGCTTCGCGGCGAGTTTCAGCGCGTTCTCGTTGGCCTCACTTCCCGTATTGCAGAAGAACACGGATGCGAGACAGGGCTCTCCATGAGAGTTGGCGAAACGAATGAGAGCCTCAGCCGCCTGCTGACGCACTGGAATATCGGCGGCGGTGCTGTAAAACAACAACTTCTTGGCCTGCCGGGCGATCGCCGCTACAACATGGGGGTGCGCATGACCGGTGCTGCAAACGCAGTGACCGCCATAGAAATCAAAATAATCGCGACCTGCGTTGTCGAAGACGCGATCGCCTTGTCCCCGCACGAGTGGGAACGGAAAAGGGATGTAAGTCGAGAGTAGAGGTTGAGCCATGGGCGTGGAGGCAAATTACAAAAGGAGGCGCAGGCTTTAGCCGAATGCCTCCCAGATTTTTCTTGTTGCAATCCGCTGCAGATTCGGCCTAACCAGCGCAACAAAAATTGTGTCATCACCGGCAATCGTACCGGCGATTTCGGGAATTCGCGCGCGATCAATTTCCACCGCAACGGAGGAGGCGAGCCCGGGTTCACACCGCGCGACCAACATGCAATCGCAGGCTGGCATAAGGCTCAGAAGACCGCGAGCCGAGGCGCCGTCTGGAGCCTGTGGCAATCTATAAAAGCCGCGATGCTTTATGATCCCCAACTCCTCCAGATCGCGAGACACGCTCGATTGCGTTGCGGGAACTCCAGCGCGTTGCAGTAAATCCAGAAGCTTTTGCTGCGTGGTGATCCGACGCGCTTGAACCAGCGCTAATGTTTTCTCCTGACGCTTTCGACGGCTAATTAATGCAGCCATTGTGCATAATCAGTGCATAAGTATCGATTGCAAGCCAATTTAATCCAAAATATTCCCCGACTCGTCGGTCTCGATATCAGCCGCTGTGATGCTTTTCAAAATCGAAGCACGTCTCTCGGCGATGCCTTGGGCTAGACAGTGAGCGAGTGGTAGGGCACCGAGCCGGGGACAGGAGCAAAGCCAGCCAAAAGACAGTAGCTGCCTTTTGTTTTATTACTCTGCCTTCTTCACGATAGCGGTCTTGTAGGCGGTGAGCAGCTTGGAGTACTGGTGAAAATCCTCCTCAGACATGGGAAATGGTATCTTGAACGCGGCTATCGCTCCGCTTGGCAGAGGGACTGGAAATTCTCGGACGGAATCAATAATAGATGGCGACTTTGTAAGCGCGGGGGTTGTCGGCGGAGCCGGTATCGGAGCCGACTGATCGCCATTTGCAGGAAGTGTCGGTCTAACGTC
>Ga0137375_10009411_pt1 | contig 11596 bp, 14 predicted proteins | sample SagtaG_24_FD_104936 | JGI IMG/M metagenome (GOLD analysis project Ga0137375, IMG submission 104936) | Vadose zone soil microbial communities from Sagehorn Ranch, Mendocino, California, USA - Sage1_R_113_16 metaG | ecosystem: Environmental > Terrestrial > Soil > Vadose zone | place: USA... | reverse complement strand
GCTCGCTCACCGCGTAGATCGAGTGGGGGCCGAGCGCCGGCTGGACCAGCTCCCGCGCCTCGCCGATCTCCTCCAGGCCCCGCTCGACCTGCTCCTCGATCGTCGTCTCGCCGGCGGCATCCCCGAGATCGAAGAGCGGCCCGGAGATCGTCGCCCGAAGGCCAGCGTCCTCAACCGCGCGGGCCGTGGCGCCGGGGTTCCAGTACATGTCCCAGAAACGCACGGTGCCGGTCCGGATCATCTCCACGCACGCGAGCCGCGTGCCCCAGTACACGTCGTCGGGCTCCAGGTGAGCCTCCACGGGCCAGATCGCCTGCTGGAGCCAGTCCATCAGCGGCAGGTCGGCGCCGTGGCCTCGGAAAAGCGTCATCGCGGCGTGGGTGTGCCCGTTGACGAGACCCGGTGCGAGCGCCATCCCGCCCGCGTCGATCACCTCGTCGTCCTTGCGCGGTTTCACCCGCGGCCCCACCCGGGCGATCACCCCGTCCTCGGCGCGCAGCGTGACGCGCTTGCCGTCCAGCCTGGCGTTGACGACGGCGAGGCTCATGAACTCTCGGTGAGGGCGGGCAGGATCGCGTCCAGCACCGCGGCGAGCCGGGCCCGGTTCGCGGCCCTCCCGGCTTCGAATTCCTCGATGGTGAGCTCTCCCTCCCCCACTCCGTTGGCGAGATTGTCGACCACGCAGATTGCCGCATAGGCCAGGCCGAGCTCCCCCGCCGCCACGCACTCCGAGGCGATCGTCATCCCCACCACGTCGGCGTGGTCCGCAATCAGGCGGATCTCCGCCGGGGTCTCGAAGCGCGGTCCAACCGTCTGCCAGTACGTGCCGCGGTCTCGCAGCGGCACGTCCGCTTGCGCCGACCAGGCCTCGACCACTCGCCGTCGCCAGGCGGAATCGAAACCGGGCACGCGGTGGCCACGACGGTCGTCGAACACCGAGGCGCCCACATGGAGCGCGATGAAGTCGTCTGGGCAAACGAAGGTTCCAACGCCGAGCTCGCGCCGCAACCCGCCGACGGACCCAAGCCCGAGCACTCGGTCGCAACCCTGGTCGAGGAGCCCTTGAAGGTTGGCCTCGTGATCGATCCGGTGCGGCTGCACGTACGGATCTCCGTGGCGGGGGATCAGCACGCCCTCGCCTACGTCCAACTCTCTGACGTAGTCGCCCCCGGCGACGCCAAGCCGACCCATCGAGGCTAGGCGGGAGCGCTCGCGATGACGCCGGGCGGCGATGTCACGCCGGAGTAATCGGGTTGTGGCGCTCGCTGAACCTGCGGTCCTTGCTCTCGGCCAGCGCGAAGCGGCGAATCAGCTCCGCGCGCAGCTCGTCGGGCTCGATCACCGCATCCACCACGAGCTCCGAGGCGAGGTGCAGGATGTCGATGTCCTGGGCATACTCCTCGCGCTTTGCCCTTACGAACTCCTCACGCTCGGCCGGGTCCTCGATCGCCTGGATCTGGTTGTAGAAGACGGCGTTGATCGCCGCCTGGGGGCCCATCACCGCGATCGAGGCGGTGGGCAGGGCAAGGCAGCAGTCGGGCTCGAAGGCCGGACCTGCCATCGCGTAGAGCCCGGCCCCGTACGCCTTGCGGACGATCACCGACAGCTTGGGCACCGTGGCCTCGGACACGGCCGCGATCATCTTCGCGCCGTGCCGGATGATGCCCTGGCGCTCGACCTGGGTCCCGATCATGAAGCCCGGCACGTCCGCGAGAAAGAGCAGCGGGACGTTGAATGCGTTGCAGGTCCAGATGAAGCGGGCCGCCTTGTCCGCCGAGTCGACGAACAGCACGCCACCCTTCACCTTCGGCTGGTTCGCGACGATCCCGATGACGCGCCCGTCGAGGCGCGCGAATCCGACGACCACCTCCTTCGCCCACCGCTCGTGGACCTCGAGGAAGGAGCCGGCGTCCACGATTGCTGCGATCAGATCCTGGACGTCGAACGGCGCGTTCTCGTCGACGGGCACGATCTCCGAGACCCGCCGAGCGGATGAAGGGTCCGCAGGCGGCGACGCCGGCGGGGCATCACGGAAGCTCTGGGGCATGAACGAGAGGTAGCGCTTGGCGAGGTCGATCGCCTCCTCGTCGCTCTCGACCAGGAAGTGGCCGCAACCCGAAACCGAGGTGTGCATCCTCGCCCCGCCCATCTCCTCGAGCGTTACCTTCTCGCCGATCACCATCTCCGCCATGCGCGGCGAGCCGAGATACATCGAGGCGTTGCCGTCACGCATGATCACGACGTCGCAGAACGCCGGGATGTAGGCGCCGCCCGCGGCCGAGGGGCCGAACAGCAGGCACACCTGCGGCACCCTGCCCGAGAGGACCACCTCGTTGTAGAAGATCCTGCCCGCCCCGCGACGACCGGGGAACATCTGTACCTGATCGGTGATGCGGGCGCCGGCCGAGTCGACGAGATAGACCATCGGGACCTCGAGGCGAAGCGCCCGCTCCTGGACACGCAAGATCTTCTCAACCGTCTTCGGCCCCCACGATCCGGCCTTCACCGTGGGGTCGTTGGCCATCAGCGCCACCTTGCGGCCGCCCACCAGGGCGAGGCCCGTCACCACGCCGTCCGCGCCGAGGCCCTCCTTGTCCCAGTTGGCGAGCAGGGCCTCCTCGGCGAACGACTCGGGGTCGACGAGTCGCGCCACCCGCTCGCGCACGGGAAGTTTCCCCTGCTCGGCGGTCTTGTGGTGGTGGCGGTCGGGCCCGCCGGTGAGCGCCGCCTCGATCGCGCGCTCGATGTCCGTTCCGGCGCGAGTCTCGCTCATCGCCGCGAGTCTAAGAGCCTATCCCGCGCCCGCCCTCTGGGCGGGAGTCGACCCGGAGCTTGCCGGCTTTGACTCCTCGGGGGCGGTGGCGGGGCCGTGCTGGGTCGCGGCGCCCGCGAGCTCGCCCGAGAGGCGCTCCATGTCCGCGATGACGGAGTCGCGGCGGGCTTCGAGGTCCGAGATCACGGTCTCGATGTCGCTGCGACGCCGGTTCGCCTCGGCGATGATCCGCTTCGCCTCGGCCTCCGCCCCGGCGACGGTCTGCTCAGCGTCGGCCTCGGCGGCGGCGCGCGTCTCGGCCGCGTACCCGTCGGCCGCTTCGCGCGTCTGCTCGGCCCCCGCGGCCACCTCCTCGGCGAGCCGGTGTGCCTCGCGCTCGGCCTCGGCGCGGAGGTTCTCGCTCGCGTCGTGGGCGTCGGTGAGGATCTTGCCGGTCTGCTCGCCAACCCGTTCGAGGTCGCGCCTCACGATGTCCGCCCGTGTCTGGTCGGCACCGCCCGTCTCGAGCCAGTCGGCGATCCCGTTCAGGAAGCGCTCAACGTCGCGCTTCTCGTAGCCGCGGCGACCGAGCGGGAATGTCGCGCTGCGGATCCGGTCGATGTTGTTTCGCTCCACGCTCTCCTCCATGCTTGCCGCGCGTTGCCGGCGCGCTCGAGCGACTATAGCCCGAGGTCGGTGGGCACCGGGGACTCGCCCGAGTAGTCGTAGAAGCCCTTGCCGGACTTGCGCCCGTAGTAGCCCGCCGCGACCATCTTTCGCAGGGTCGGCGGGGCCGCAAAGCGCCTCTCGCGATACTCGTCGAACATGATGTCCGCGATGGACTTCGTGGTGTCAAGGCCGACGAAGTCGAGCAGCGTGAAGGGGCCCATCGGGTGGTTCGCCCCTGCCTTCATCGCGGCATCGATCTGCTCGACGGTGCCGAAGCCCTCCTCATAGGCCCGAATCGCGTCCAACAGGTAGGGAACGAGCAGACGGTTGACGATGAAGCCCGTCTTGTCGCGCGCGTGCACGGTCGTCTTGCCGAGTTTCTCGCCAACGTTGAACCCGAGCTTCAGGGCGTCTTCGCTTGTCGTGACCGTCTGCACCACCTCGAGCAGCGGCATCACCTGCGGCGGATTGAAGAAATGCAGGCCAAGGAACCGGTCTGGCCGTGAGGTCGAGGCAGCCTGGTCGATGACCGCCAGCGACGAGGTGTTGGTGGCGAAAGTCGCGTCGTCCTTGACCACGCCGTCGAGCTCCTTCCACATCTCGAGCTTCATGCCCAGGTCCTCGGTGATCGCCTCGATCACCAGATCGCAATCCGCGAAGTCGCCGTAGTCGAGCGTGGGCTGGATGCGCTCCCGCACGGCGTCGGCGTCCGTCTGGGCGGCCTTGCCCTTGTCGACCGCACGGGCCAGCTGCTTCTCGATCCTCCCGATACCGGCGTCGAGCCTCTCCTGGCTCACCTCGCGCACGACGACGTTCCAGCCCGCCTGGGCGCAGATCTGGGCGATGCCGTGGCCCATGAGCCCGCAGCCCACTACTCCAACCTTGCCGATCTCCATCGGGAAGTCCCCCTTCGCGCTCGCCGGAATCCGGCCGCGGAGCCTATTCAGTTCGCGACGGCGGAGGGCTCGCGGATTCCGTGCTCGCTCAGCTCCAGGAGCTCATCGATGGATCGGTCGATGTGCGCCGCGAGCTCGGCTAGCTCGGGCAGCGCCTCGGGGTCGGCATAGAGCCCGAAGAACGCGCCGTCGCCGATCGTGGTGACGCCGATCGAGAGCGTATGGCGGTCGGCGATCGGCACCACCGGATAGGCCTCGACGAGCGGGCAGCCGCGCATGTAGAGCGGCTCCCGCGGGCCGGGAATGTTGGAGACGGTCAGGTTGAAGGTGAGCGGGCTGGCGATCAGCCGTGAGACGAGCCGTTGCACCGGCGGCAGAGCGAAGCCGAGCGAGCGCATGACGTCGTTCGCTCCCTCGGGCTCGCCCGTCCGCTTGCGTTGACTGGTCGCGGCGTGGATCTCGCGCATGCGGCGCACCGGATCGGGCTCGTCGCAGGGTAGGTCGACGAAGATGAAGGAGATCCGGTTGCCGAGCTCGCCGGCCTCGTCCGCCTCTCGCAAGTTGACCGGCACCATCGTCTTCAGGCGAATCGGCGCGTCGCCGCGCTCCTTCAGGAGCTGGCGAACCCCGCCCGCGCTGACGGCCAGCACGACGTCGTTGAGCTTCACCCCGAATGCCCGCTTGATCTCCAGCAGATCCTCGATGGGCCGGCCGAGGAGGCCGAGCGAGCGGTGCGGCGAGATCCGCCGGTTGAAGACCCGAGCGAAGCGGGCCGGTCGAGCCGCGTCCAGCAGCGCGCCCGCGGCGCGCTCGGCGCGAGACACATACTCGAGTGCGCGCCTCGGTGAGCTCGCCAGCCGCGCGGGTAGCGCAGCCAGATCGGCCTGACTGCGCACGAGGTCGGCGAGAGCGCCCGTCACCAGCGCGCGAGTGCTGGGTCCGGGCTCGGGGATCCACGTGTCCGGCTCGGGCGGGGCAGCGACCGCATCTGGGTCGAGCAGCAGCGAGCTGAGCTCCACGGCGGCGATCCCGTCCACCATGCAGTGGTGAGCCTTGCCGACCAGGCCGATGCGTCCGTCCTCCAGCCGGTCCGCGATCGATATCTGCCACAGCGGTCGATCCCTCGGCAGGGGCCTGGACATGACGTCGTCCACCACGTCGACGAGGCGCGGGTGCCCGGCGCGCACCACATGCCGGGAGATCTCGAACTTGGCATCGTCGACCCACACCGGCGCGTTGAGCCCCAGGGGGACCGGTTGGAGCATCTGCCGGAAGCGCGGCGCGCGCGGCAGGCGGCGGGAGATGTGACGGCGGAGCTGCTCGAAGCCCGGCCTCGGCCCATCCTCGGGCGGCTCGAACACGGCAGCCCAGCCCACGTGCATGTGCGCGGTCGGCGTCTCCACCGCCAGGAACGACGCGTCCAGCGGAGACAGGCGCGGCATCGCCATCCTCCTCACCTCCAAACACCCAGCGTCCGCGGGCCTGGACCGCGTCCGCGGCGTCGTCGGTTGCAAGCCGAACGACGGAGGGTCTCGCAACGGGCTCCGCCTGTAAAGGATGTTTAACGACTCTTTATGCGAATAGGCGCAATTTGCGGCTCCTACTCGAGGGCGCGCCGCTGCGAAAGCGCGTAGAGCAAGCCCAGCGACGGTAGGCAAACCGCACCCGCGATCCCGAACACGACGATCACCGCCGTCAGGCTTGCGGAGGCGCCCGCGGCATCCTCGATCTTCAGCGACCCCGGCAGCATGTAGGGGTGGTTGGCGACGAAGAATCCCCAGACCACCGCCACCACCGCTCCCACGGCCAATGGTCGAATGCCGCGAGCGGACCCGCGCGCCAGGAGAGCAAGCACGGCGAGCCCACAGATCCCCGACAGGATCACGAGCGGCAGTCCGTCGCCGGTGAGCCCGTCGTAGACGAAGCGGGCGTCCGCGTGAAGGGCCAAGACGCCGCCGAGCGCTGCGGCGCCCGCGACCGCAGCGCTCACCAACGCCCGGCGCACGAAATAGCGCTCTAGGTCCGCGTCATCGGCCGCACCGGCGTCGCGGACCAGGAACACGGCGGCGAGATAGGCGCACGTGACGACGAACAGGGCCCCGGTGACGAGCGGGAGCACGCCCGTCCAGCTCGTGATCGGGTCGCCGCCCCCGTCGGCCGGAACCTTCCCGGAGGCGATCGCACCCACCACCGTTCCCATGAAGAACGGCGTAAGGAGCGAGGAGATCCCGAACACCCGTGTGGCCGGGCCCCGGACCGGGCCGGGGAGCGCGTGGCGAAAGGCGAAGCCCGAGCCGCGCAGGACGATCCCGAGCGCCGCCAGCGAAAGCGGGACATACAGCGTCGTCATGACCGCGGAGAACGCTTGCGGGAACGCGGTCCACAGCACCACCAGGACGAAGATCAGCCACACGTGGTTCGCCTCCCACACCGGGGCGATCGAGCGGTCGATCAGGGCTCTGGCGCGCTCGCCGCGCTCGCCGTGGCCCGCGAGCAGGTCCCACATACCGGCCCCGAAGTCCGCGCCCGCGAAGACCGCGTAAAGGGTCACCCCGATCCAGAGGATGGCGGCGACGGCGTCGGCCTTGCTCATGGCGCCTTCCCCACGCTGGCAGGTGCAGATGGCGGGCTGTACGGCGCCTCCACGTCCGACGCCGCGTCATGCTCCCGCCAGCGCCTCGCCATCCCTCGCAGCACCACGCCGGTGATGAGCGCCAGGCTGACGTACACGGCGAGCGTCAACCCGAACGCCCACCAGAGGCCCTGAGCGGGGGTGACCGCGTCCGCCGTGCGCATGTAGCCGCTGACGATCCACGGCTGGCGGCCGATCTCGGTCACCATCCAGCCGCACTCCAGGGCCAGGACGGCGGCGATGCCCGCCACCGCGGCCGCGCGGAGGAACCATGGCGTCGCCGGCAGGTCGCGCCCGCGGCGCCAGGCCGCCGCGAACCACACGGCGAGCCCGAGCATCGCGAACCCGAGCCCCACCATGGCGTCGAAGGCGAGGTGGATGGTCGTGGGGGTCGGCGGCTGCTCGTCCGCGGGCACGCCCTCGAGGCCCTTTACCACTGTGCCGGTGCTGAAACCCGCCAGCAGCGAGTCGACACCCGGCAGCGGGATGCTGCCCTTCACCTCGCCGTCCGTGCAGATGCCCCCGAGGTGCTCGGTCTGGTTGTCACCGCTTTGATACACGCACTCCATCGCCGCGAACTTGGTGGGCTGGTCGTTGAAGACGTCGCGCGCGGCGAAGTCGCCCACCGCGATCTGGATCGGCGCGGCAATCGCGGCGACGGTAAAGGGGATCAGGAAGCCGAGCCGGTGATAGCGGTCGCGACGGCCACGCAGCATCGCCACCGCGTACACCGACGCGACGAGGAAGCCGGTGACGATATAGGCGGCGATCCACATGTGGACGAACTCGTGCCAGGTCGAGGTGTTGAAGAGGACGTCGAGGGGATGGACGTCGGAAACGCGCCCGTCGGAGCCCAGCGTGAAGCCGGCCGGTGTGTTCATCCACGAGTTGGCGGCGATCACCGAGAGCGCTCCGCCGATCCCCGAGATCGCGATCGGCACTCCGCTCCAGAAGTGCGCCCAGCCGGGCAGGCGCTCCCAGCCATAGATGTAGATGGCGATGAAAATCGCCTCGAGGAAGAAGAAGATTCCCTCGATCGCAAAGGCGATCCCGAAGGCATCGCCGAAGCGGTCCATCATCCCCGGCCACAGCAGCCCGAACTCGAAGGAGAGGACGGTGCCGCTCACCGCCCCGACCGCGAACAGGACCGCCACGGCCTTCGACCAGCGTCGCGCCAGCCGCAGCGCATCCTCGTCGCCCCTCTTGCGCCCCCGGTACTCGGCGATCAGCATCACGGCAGGGAACGCCACGCCGAAGCAGGCGAGGATGATGTGGAAGGCCAGCGTGAAGGCCATCTGGTAGCGGGCCGCCAGCAGGTTCGAGCCGGCGTCCGCGATCAGGGGGGTGAAGTCAGGCATCGGGCTCTGCCCGGACGCCCCGCGCTCAGCTGCCCACGGGCGGGGTGATCCCGAGGCGCTCGAACTCGCGGCCCATGGCCTCGGCGAGTGCGTTGAGCCCGCTCATCGGGCGCACCATGACCGTCAACTCGGAGACCTTGCCGTCGGAGTCAAACCGCAGCAGGTCGAGGCCGTTGAGCTCGCGATCGCCGACCCGGGCGTCGAAGATCAGCGCGGCGACGTCTCCGTCCTCGAGCTGGTGCACGTAGCGGAAGTCCTCGAAGACGTTCATCGCGCCCTCGGTGAGGATCGCGGCGACCGTGGGCTTTCCCTCGTATGACCTGAAGACGACCGGGCTGCGAAAGACGACGTCCTCGGCCAGGGTCTCGGCGAGCGCCTCCGGGTCTTCGGCTTCGATCGCGGCTCTGAACGCGTCGCTCTTCATGCCCGCCCGAGCCTACCGATGCCAGTCCACAGGTCCCGCTCTCAGGACGTGAGCCCCCAACGGGCGGCCCAGAAGCTCCTGCACGGCCCGGGAGGCAGCGATCAGCCTCTCGAGGTCGATGCCGGTGTCCACATCCATCTCGTGCAGCATCGACACCAGATCCTCGGTGGAGATGTTCCCGGTCGAGCCGGGCGGCACCGGGCAGCCGCCCAGCTCCCCGAAGGCCGACTCGAAGGAGTCGACTCCGTGCTCCAAGGCGGCGAGCACGTTCGCGAGGCCCTGGCCTCGGGTGTTGTGGAAGTGTGCGGTGAGCTCGACGCCCGCAAGGCGCTCGCGAGCGGTCGCGAAGAACTCCCCTACCTGGCGCGGGTTGGCCATCCCGGTCGTGTCGCCGAAGCCGACCTCGTCACAGCCCGCCTCGGCAAGTCGCTCCGCGATCCCGAACACGCGGTCGCGCGGCACCTCACCCTCGTACGGACAGCCGAAGGAGACGGCGATCACGCCCTCGCAGCGAAGCCCCTCGGCACTTGCCCGGGCAATCGTCCGCTCGAGCCCCTCGAGCGACTCGGCGATCGAGCGATTGACGTTCTTTCGGTTGTGCGTCTCGGAGGCCGAGAGGAAGAGGTTCACCTCGTCGAAGCGCTCGCGGTGGCCCAGCGCGCGCTCGAGGCCCTTCTCGTTCGGGATCAGGACCGAGTACGCGACTCCCTCGGGCCGCTCGATCCCCTCCAGCACCTCCTCCGCGTCTGCGAGCTGCGGGATCACGTCGGGACGCACGAACGACGTGACCTCGAGCCGGCGCAGACCGCTCGTCGCGAGCATGCCGATCAGGCGCACCTTCTCGTCGGTGGGAATGACGTCGGGCTCGTTCTGGAACCCATCGCGCGGGCCGACCTCGCGGATTCGCACGGTCTTCGGCAGGCTGCTCACACTGCCAAGAGTATTCGGGAAGTCGGTTCGCGCCCACGCGTCGAGACCCGCGTCGGCCAACGCGCTCTCGCTTCACGCGAAACCGAGAGCGGCGCGGATGCAGTGCTGTATTCAGAATCGACGTCTCTACCGATCTCTCGAGGTAGGACCGCCGCGACGCCTGAAGATCATCGCTTGCTGCCCTCACCGATGCCGGCGACCGGTGGGCCACGTGGAGCGGTCACCGGATCCCGGTGGCCAAACGTCCGAGCCGAGCCCGTAGCGCTACGGCTGGCGCGCGATGCCGCCGATAACGAGCTGGATGTTGGAACTTTCAGCGCTAGGAGGCATGAGATGAGGAAGGCATTGGTGGCGGTCGTTGTCGCGGGTACTCTCGCGGCTCCGTCCACGGCCCTCGCGATCTACGGCTCGCAGCCCGGCTTCGATGTAGCCCAGTCGCAGACGCAGTGTTCCGGCGCCGGCGCCTTCGGCGCGTTCGGCGACAAGGGCGACGTCGTCCATGACTTCGGACACGTCTATCCCGGCGATTCGAACGGAAAGCCCGGCGCCAACGGCCCGCAAACCGGCTACAACAACTCGCATCTCTGCGGCAACCCGCAGGTGGACCAGACCCAGTAGTCGTCGCATGCGGAGCGCCGGAGACCGCAGAGAAGGCGTCTCTGTAGCCGACCCTGGACTGAAGAAGCTCACGGCCAGCAGCGACGGCACTTAGCCGGGGCGTATCGTCGGCGATGCCACGATCGTGACCATCATCACCGACAACATCCTCGAGGGCCGAGAGTTCAAGGCCTCGGTGGGCGCGCAATGGCCCTTCCTTTGCGACCCCGGCCGCAAGGTGCAGCAGGACCTAGAGATCCAGGAATACACCGACCCCCACCACGATCCGATGATCCCGCACACCCTGGTACTGGATCCGGGCCTGGTGATCCACAAGATCTACAACGGCTACTGGTTCTGGGGCCGTCCCTCCTCGCAGGACCTGCGCCAGGACCTGCGCGAGGTCACTAGGAAGATTCGCCCGGATTGGGATCCAGGAGCGGCGGGGCTGCGCGACGCCTGGGATGCAGGCGACAAGTCGGGTTTCTGGCCGTACGACGACGAGGCGTTCCAAGAGATCGAGGCGATCGTCAGCGCCAGCCACCGCTGAGCTCCGCTCCGGCACCCGGCGTGACGCCGAGCGGCAAGGTCAGCTGGCCGGGGTTACTCGGGCTCGGTTACTCGTCTCTTGGCGTGATGCGGAAGATCGAGACAACCTCTGTCTGGTCAGTCTCAGGGTGCACGACGTAGGCGCTCGGACTGCCGCCGAACCAACTCGCGCTCTCGTTCTCGCCGACGAATATCCCGGGATGCTGCCTCCCGTCGCCGTCTTCGACCCAGACCGCCTGGCCCTCCTTGAATCCGTCGGCGGGCTCGCTCATCGGGTCAGACTAGCCCCCCTACGCTGACTTGACGGCGCCCACGTCGATCACGCGCCGCTCGTGGGTACCGACGCCGATGGTCCGCTCGCCTTCCTTCACCTCGACGTCGAACCGGAGCTTGCGGCCGTCGACGACCTCCCGGAGGCGCGCGTGCGCCGTGCACTGCGCGCCTTCGGCGGCGGCGGCGACGTGCTTGACGCACACTTCGAAGCCCACGGTCGCCTTGCCCTCCGGCAGCTGCTCGAAGGAGAGGATCGCGGCGTTTCGCTCCAGCATCGCGATCATCCCCGGAGTTGAGAGGACGCGCACCCCGATCGTGCCGCCGACGTCCGTGAGCAGGCGATCGTTCACCTCGAACTCGTGGCTGCGCTCGATTCCCGGCCGCAGCTCGCCGAGCTCGCCGCGGACGTACTCGCCCGGCTGGGTTCCCGGGACGCTGCCCTCGGGATCGATCGTGTCCCCGTCCGTGGCCACCTCGACCTAGTGCCTATCCCGGTAGGCCCGGTGCGCCTGGGGC
>Ga0137375_10009408_pt1 | contig 11598 bp, 9 predicted proteins | sample SagtaG_24_FD_104936 | JGI IMG/M metagenome (GOLD analysis project Ga0137375, IMG submission 104936) | Vadose zone soil microbial communities from Sagehorn Ranch, Mendocino, California, USA - Sage1_R_113_16 metaG | ecosystem: Environmental > Terrestrial > Soil > Vadose zone | place: USA... | reverse complement strand
TTTGCCCATCTACAAGAGCACGTATGATCTCTGTGTGTACCTAGAGCAGGTGGTGCAGAACTTCTCGCGCTACCATAAGCACGCGTTCGGGGCGGATCTCCGGGACGGCGCCAGACGCGCCCTCAAGCTCGTCGTGCGGACGAATGCGCAGCGCGACAAAACCCCCGTGCTACTGTAACTGTGGGAAGAGCTCGAAGAGTTGAAGGTACTACTGCGCCTCGGGCAGGATGTCAAGGCCTTTTCCAACTTCACGTCCTTCGAGCATGCGATCACGCGGGTGGTGGAGATTGCTAAGCAGAACGGGGGCTGGCTCAAGAGTCAACGTCAGAGCCATGGCTAGAATCGGTGGGTGATGCCGTCAGGGCTCGTCTGCGCCGAGCGTGCCATGATCACCGGGTCCCTCTCCCGCCTACGTCAAGGAGGCGGGGGTGCTGCTATGGTGGTGACCCGGTATTCCTCCTCGGTGAGCCAGCGGCCACCGCTGATACGTCGCTCGCTCACCTGCAAGCGATGGTCGAACTCCACGTCCACGGTGATGCGTTGGAAGCAATGTGCTCCCACAATGTCTTTGTGCAGCGTATAAGCCGGGCCAGCTTCACCAGGGTCACGCATCTCACTGACCAGATCGTAGCGCCGGTCAGTGCGGATGCGGATGGCCTCCCCGCAGCGGCCACAGGCCACGTATAGCCATAAGGCTGAGGCGCTTTCCGCCTGTGATTGTCGTTTGAAAAGGCGCGTCAACCAACGCATACCATTCCTCCTACCGGTGGCGCCAGTTTTCCCATCATAGCCTGGCGGGCGATAAAGTCAACTGCTCTCGCCTCGGGTACGTCTTTTCCATGCCTTATCTCTGTCGCAGGCGCCACAATCAGTTATAATGGCAAGGGCAGTCAGGCGGTCTGAGGGAGATATCCTTCGCAGAGGGAGCGCTAGATATATGAAACTGGCAGGGAAAGTCGCGATTGTTGGTGGTGCCTCACGCGGTATCGGCAAAGACATTGCCGTAGCCTTTGCCGCAGAAGGAGCCAAAGTCGTGGTGGTGGCACGTTCGGAGGTCGAGCCTGATCCGCGCTTACCTGGCACTATTCATCAAACGGTGGCAGAGATTCAGGCAGCGGGGGGAGAAGCTATCGCTGTGAAGGCCGATATCAGTGATGAAACGCAGGTCGAAACCATGGCCAAAAGCGCCCTCGATACCTATGGCCGCATCGATATTCTAGTCAATAATGCTGCGGTGCTCGTGCCGCGCGGTATTCTCGATCTGCCGACCAGGCATATCGATTTGCACAACCGGGTCAATATCAAAGGCCCAATTTTGTGTATTCGCGCCGTGCTCCCCACGATGATTCAGCAGCAACAGGGCTGGGTGATTAACGTCTCGTCACACGCCGCGGTGTTCCCCGGCCCGGGTCCTTATAAGGACGTCGCCTCATCACGCGCCTTTATGTACGCCGCTACCAAAGCGGCCCTCGAACGTCTTACCCAAGGGCTGGCTATAGAGTATCAAAACCAGGGCATCAGTTTTAATGTGCTTTCGCCAGTGGGGAGAGTCCGCACGCCAGGGAACGTCTTCGGTATGACCAAACCCGGTGAGACGCCGGAGCCCTTTGAAGAAGCCATCGCAATGGGTAAAGGCGCCGTGTTCATCTGCTCCCAGAATCCGCGCACATTCACCGGCAATATTCTCTTTGATGAAGAGGTGGTCAGACAATATGACCTCTAGGAGTACCTTGTGACGAGTCATACCTCTCTGGCACCCACCCCAGCGGCCCGACAGCTGTCCTCGGTTGCGAGCGTGATCGAGCAGTTTACTGCGGTGGACTACGTGTGCAATAAAGAGACCGCGACCGCGGTCTTCTTGATGGTGCAACTGCAGCGCCCTCTGTTGGTGGAGGGTCCCCCGGGCGTTGGTAAAACAGAACTTGCCAAGGTGCTGGCGCAGACCACCGAGGCGCAACTTATCCGCTTGCAGTGTTACGAAGGGTTGGATGAAGCAAAAGCCCTCTACGAGTGGGAATACAGCAAGCAGTTGCTGTACGTGCAGATGCTCAAAGAGCAACTGGGCACGCTCCTGGCGACCACCACCTCCCTCAACGACGCTGTAACCCTGTTGCAGCGCCAGGAGAGCGCGTTTTTCTCGCGCCATTTTTTACTGCCCCGGCCACTCCTCCAGGCCATTGTCGCTTCCCAGCGTACGGTCCTGTTGATCGATGAAATTGACCGCGCCGATCAGGAGTTTGAGGCGTTCCTCCTGGAAATACTCAGTGATTTTCAGGTCAGTATCCCGGAGTTGGGGACGCTGCGGGCGACCCAACGCCCCCTGGTCGTCCTCACCAGTAATGCCACCCGCAGCCTGTCAGAGGCTTTAAAACGCCGCTGTTTTTATCTGTACATTGATCATCCAACGTCAGCCACTGAGCTCCAGATCGTGCAGCGCAAGGTGCCCGGGATTGATGGCCGTTTAGCCACAAACATTGTGCAATTTGTGCAGCGTGTGCGCCAGCTCAGCCTGCGCAAACCCCCAAGCATCAGCGAAACGCTGGACTGGGCCCTAGCGCTAGTCGTCTTAGGCGCCAGCGTGCTGTCACGGGAACTGATCGTTGAGACGTTAAATATCCTCCTCAAAGACAAAGATGACATTGCGCGCGCCCTACGGGAAGCGGGGCGATGACGCCGCGTCTGGTCGCCTTCATCCGCCTGTTACGCACGCAGGGCTTGCCGCTCTCCGTGGCGGAAAGCCTGGATGCCTTGCACAGCGTCAGCTGTGTGGGCCTGCATGACCGTGAGTTGCTGCGCCTCACCCTGCGTACTGCATTGGTCAAATCGCACCAAGACTTCGCGACCTTCGATACCCTTTTCGAACGCTTCTTCACAGTGCCACGTCGCCGCCGGCGTCGGCGTGGACACCTGCAAGCCCACCCGAGTTCGGGAGTTGGTCAGCGCCCAACCCCGCAGCAAAACGGTCTTCCCACCACACCTGTGCAACCCACGCCACCTACGCCAGCAGCGTCGCTACACCGTCCTGTCCAGGAGCCACGCCGTGAGACGCCTGACCCGGCGTCTGAGGAGGCCACCCAGGCCCAGGCGTTACAGGCGCTCGCTGAACTGGAACAGGCGTGGCATGAGCACATCGCCATGACCCGGTCTCCGCAAGAACTCGCTGCCGCGGCGCACGCTGAGGCGCAGCGCGCCCAGACCCGGATTGATCGGCCGTTTCCCCCGGATCGTCTCGCTGATATGTATCGCGAGGTCGAACGCCTGGCGGCCCGGCTCCTCTCCCGGCAGGCGCTGCGTACCCGACGCGCCCATGCGGGGCGATTCGACTTGCGCCGTACGGTCTTACGGGGTCTACGTAGCGGCACGGAGGTCCCGTTTACACTTGCCTACCGACGACGCAAGATCAGTAAACTGCGCCTCATCGTGCTCTGCGATGTCTCTGGCTCAGTCTGGCAAGTCTCAACCTTCCTGTTAAAACTCGTGCAGACCCTCCAGATCGCCTTTGCCAGTGTGCGCAGCCTGGTGTTCGTCCATACGGTCGTGGAGGTCACCGAGCTGTTCCGTCGTATGCGCTTTCCCGAAGACCTCGGGTCTCTCCGCCAATATCCCCAACTCAATTTATTTGGGTTGAGTGACTTTGGTCGGGTGTTTTACCAGTTCTCGCAGGATTTTTTGGGTGAGTTGACGCGCGACACGGTGGTTTTAATCCTGGGAGATGCCCGCAACAATGCCTTTGATCCGCAAGCCTGGGCCTTGGGAGAGGTGCGCCAGCATTGCCGCCGTATCATCTGGCTGAACCCTGAGCCCCGCCGCGAATGGAACACTGGGGATTCGATCATCGCCGCCTACGCCCCTAGCTGCGACCAGGTATTAGAATGCTGGACGCTCGAGCACCTGGCGCAGGCTGCTGACCTGCTCCTACAGACTTGACGGAGATGGACCCATTGGTCGTAGAGCGTAGGGTGTGACACAATGGTTGTTGGAGTGCCATATGCTGGACAACGCGAGGTGACGTGGCTGGCTCTGGCCAAGCTTTAGAGGAGGTGAAAGCGCTCCACCTCGGCATCTAACACCTTTCGGCCCGTGCACCTGACACCAGGTGACGGGGGTCAAGAGGCAGCGGCGATTAGCACCGGGACGGGCTCCTGGGGGAGTTAGCTATAGGGAGGATTGCTTATGGAGACAAGACTTATGAAGCACCGCAAGACGCAGGGGATGAGCCGGCGCCAGCTGCTGCAGGCCGGTCTGGCTGCCGGGACCACGCTGGCCGCCTGGCCTGTGTATCGCCCCGCCGTGGTCTGGAGTGGTGAAGCGGGGTCGCCCAAGCGGGGGGGGATCCTACGCGTGCGCGGCTGGGATCCGCCGCATTTTGATCCGCATCTGACGCGCAACTTCATGACGCATACCGCGCTGAGCTTCGTGTACAACAAGCTCCTACGGCATAAAGTCGGCCCGGATGTGCAGCCGGGCACCTTTATCATAGAGCCCGATCTGGCCGAACGCTGGGAAGCGCCGGACGACACGACCTACATCTTCCAGCTGCGCCAGGGCGTCAAATGGCACAATAAACCGCCCGTCAACGGGCGCGAGCTGGTGGCCGAGGATGTGAAGTTTTCCTTCGACCGCTTCCTGACGGTCGAGGGCAATCCCGAGCGGCAGTTGCTGGAGTCCGTGGACCGAGTGGAGGTGGTGGACCACTATACCGTGAAGTTCCTTCTCAAAGAGCCGTTCGTCTGGTTGCTCGACATCCTGGCCAACGCTATGTGCATGTGGATCGTCGCCCCGGAAGTCGGGGCGAAATATGGCGACTTCAAGAAAGTCGAGACCGCTATCGGCACTGGCCCTTTCCTCCTGGAGAGCTACGAACCGAATGTGAAGACGGTCTTCCGGCGCAACCCGGACTACTTTCGTCAGGGCCTGCCGTATGTGGATGGCGTGGAGTGGTTGGTCGTGCAGGACGAATCGACCGGGCTGGCGATGTATCGCACCGGGCAACTCGACACGGGCCCAGGGCCCAACTGGGCCGTGCGGCAAGAAGACCTGGAGGCGCTCAAGCAGAGCCATCCCCACCTGCACTACCAGGATATGCTGGCCATCAATGCGACGACGATCTGGATGCGGACAGATCAGCCCCCCTTCAACGACGTGCGCGTGCGTCGCGCCATCTCGCAGGCGGTCGATCGCCAGGGGCTCATCGAGGCGGTCTACCTGCGGGGCGAACCGAGTCCAGCGATTGGCCGTGGCCTGGCCCAGTGGTCGCTGCCCATCGACCAGCTTGGCGAGGGGGCGAAGTACTATCAGTACAATCCCAAGGAGGCCAGGCGGTTGCTGGCCGAAGCCGGGTATGCCAAGGGCTTGAAAACGCAGCTCACGGTCTCCAGTGGCTATGGCCGCGACCTGATCGAGGCGACGCAGTTGGTACAGCGCTATCTCAAAGACGTCGGCATGGAGGCTGAGTTGAAGATCCAGGAGTATGGGGCGTATCAAGCGACGACGGGCCAGGGTAAGTTCGAGGGTCTGGCCATGGGCCCCTTCGCCGTCGCCTGGGAAGGGGATAGCGCGCTGTACGGACCGTATATGCCCGACCAAGCGCGCAACCGCGGCCATATCAACGACCCCAAGCTCACAGCGCTGGCGCAGGAGCAACGGCGGACGAAGGATCCGGAGGCGCGCCAGAAGATCCTAGCCGACTTTCAGCGCTACGCCGCAGAGCAGCAGTACTATGTGTATCTGTTTTCGGTAATGATTACCAGTTCCTGGCAGCCGTATCTGAAGAATTTCGCCCACAATCTCACCTTCGACTACGGCAGTCGCATCGCCGAGGTGTGGCTCGAGCGGTAGGCGTACACCCGGCCCGGTGGGGAGAGGGAGACTCCATCTGCCTAGTAGGATTGGGGGGCATGCTTACAGGTGCTCTGTACGCCCAGCGTGATACGTAACATCAACGCGCGTTGAAAAGCTGCGCCCAGGCTGGACCGCCATACGGCGCGGCTGCCCCCTGGCCATAGGTGTTGGCAGGGGTATTCTTACATTGAATCAGGGACATCTACTCTTTCCTTATCGGCGTGTCACACTATGGGGGCTTCGTGGCCTATTGGCATGCGCTGAAACATCTCTGACCTCTTACTTCACGAGGCGCAGCCTACCTTTGCCCGGTGCACCTTGCTCGACCGCAGGGACGGTGTCCTCATCTGGCAATTCCAGCACGCCGAGACTCTGAAAGATTTCCGCTATGGTATAGAGCGTGGCATCATCTACACGGATAATTTCGCCAATCAACACAATACGCAGCAAGGAACTATCAGGATGATCACAATGGTTGCATGACCGCTCCATGATGGCGGCTCCTTTCTCCTCGCAATGACTCTCGTCGCCTCGCGGCAGTTGCGCAGGGCATCCTCTCTCAGGTAGCGGGTGGGAGGCACACCCTCTGGTCTACACGTCTATCCAGATACACGCGGCAAGCATAAAATGTAGTGTTGCACAGGGCTATGATGTACATTACAGAGTTTGTATGCGCTTTCTCACCTGCCATGCTTATCGGCACGAGCCCGGAGAAGCTTGAGATATAATATAACGTGACAATATGTGGGAAGTGTATACTGGTCCATGCTCGGCTTATAGACAGAGCCATGCAGTTTCACCTATGCTCCAGGGAGGTGCTACCTGAAGCTTTGGTAACAATGCTAATTCCTTAGAGCTGTACACGGGAGCGATCCGAAGCGCAAAACTCGTTCCATCTACGAGCACTGCATGGCCTGCTACGAGAACTGAATGGCCTGGCGTTTAGCAGTCGAAGCATGCTCCATACCTCCTACAAGTAAGACCATAAACACAAACCGCAGTAACTACAGGATAGGGATAGAGCCAGACGAAAGCGAGATGGCCAAAAACGCTTTTTTGCGTACGACTTCAGTACAAGGTTTTGTAGGCTTTTTCCTACACTGCCGCATGGGGAAGACAACACGGCTGGCTGGTGATTGACGAGTTGCTGCGCGAGAGTATAAGAGTATATCGGATAACACAATAGTGATAGGCAGTGGGTGCCAATCAAGCTCGGCATACAGCATTAGGGGCTTTACGGAATGCCCCAAGCACGCTACAATAGGTAATTGGCACGACTTACCAATGCTAGGGATACGAGGTCCTCCGACAATGCTGTCGAGGTTGGCTCAAGCGAATACAGCGTGGCGTAGAGCCTGGCGTTCCCTGTCCCTCCAGGGGCCATACCCTACAAGCAAGGCGCCCCATTAAGAGACCCACAGTACAGGATCATACAGTATGGCAGCGCAAGATACCCTTGAAAAGCCCATTGAAGAACTCGAATCCGTGGTGATTCGTCTGGCCGGTGATTCTGGCGACGGGATGCAGCTCACCGGCGGTCAATTCACCAGAACCGCTGCGTTGTTTGGTAACGACATCAGCACGCTTCCCGATTTTCCGGCAGAAATTCGTGCGCCGGCTGGTTCCCTCCCGGGCGTCAGTTCATTCCAGCTGAATTTCAGCAGCCGCGACATCTACACGCCAGGCGATGCCCCGCATGTGCTCGTGGCGATGAATCCAGCAGGGTTGAAGACGAACCTCGGGGACCTGGAAGACGGCGGCATTTTGCTGGTCAATACCGACGCGTTTACCAAAGCGAACCTCAACAAGGCGGGCTATAAGAGTAATCCGCTCGAAGACGGCAGTCTCTCCCGCTACCGGCTCTTTAAGGTGCCCATCACCTCCCTCAACGCCAAGGCGCTCGAAGGACTCGATATGTCGACGCGCCAGGCGGAGCGCTCCAAGAACTTCTGGGCCCTGGGGCTCCTCTACTGGCTCTATAACCGGTCGACGGAAGACACCGTACGTTTCCTAGAGCGCCGCTTTAAGGACAGAGAGGTCATCTTCGAGGCCAACAAACGAGCCCTCATGGCTGGCTATAACTACGGTGATACCACAGAACTCTTCACCACCGCCTATCGGGTGCGTAAGGCCAACCTGCCAGCAGGGAAATATCGGAACATTACCGGGGCTGAGGCCGCGGCCATGGGCTTTGTCACGGCGGCACGGCTGTTCGACAAACCCCTGTTCTATACCGCCTATCCGATTACGCCGGCGAGTGAAGTCTTGCATGAGATCGCGCAGTACAAACACTTCGGGGTGAAGACCTTCCAGGCAGAAGACGAAATCGCCGCGGTATGTGCCGCGATAGGGGCTTCTTTTGGGGGCAATATCGGCATGACCTGTACGAGTGGGCCTGGGATTGCGCTCAAAAGCGAGGCGATCAATCTCGCCCACGCCGTGGAACTCCCGTTAATCATCGCCGATATTCAACGGTCTGGGCCGAGTACCGGCATGCCGACGAAAACCGAGCAGGGTGACTTGCTGCAATGTATGTTCGGGCGCAATAGCGATTCGGCCTGTGCCATTGTGGCGCCTGCGACGCCGGGGGATTGTTTCTACATGGCGATCGAGGCGACGCGGCTGGCGATCCAGTTCATGACACCGGTCTTCTTTATGTCAGATGGCTATCTAGGCAATGGTTCTGAACCATGGCGTATCCCGTCGGCCAACGATCTGCAACACTATTCGGTAACGCATCCCACGGACCCGGCCACCTTTGCGCCCTATCGGCGTGATCCTGTGACTCTGGCGCGCCCCTGGGCGGTTCCGGGTACGCCTGGCTTAGAGCACCGCATTGGTGGCATAGAAAAAGCGGATATTACCGGGAATATAAGCTATGATCCGCACAATCACCACAAGATGACCGTGCTGCGCAATGAGAAGATTGCTCGCATCGTGGATTACATCCCCCAGCAAGAGGTGTATGGGGATCCGGAAGGCGAACTGCTCATCCTGAGTTGGGGGAGTACGTATGGCTCTGCTATCACGGCGGTGCAGAAACTCCGTGAGCAAGGGGCTTCGATTTCCCACGCGCATCTCCGCTATCTGAATCCCTTCCCGAAAAACCTGGTTGACATCTTGCAGCGCTTCAACAAGGTCCTGATCCCAGAACTCAACCTGGGGCAGCTGCGTCTGCTCATTCGGGCGCGTTACCTGGTGGATGCTGTCGGCCTCTCGAAGGTGCAGGGAGTGCCCTTTAAAGTATCGGAAATTGTGGCGAAATGTGAAGAACTCCTTGCCTAAGGAGGCAGATTATGAGTGAGGCAACGAACGGAACAGCCCATGGTGCTACGGCAACGCTGACACGCAAAGATTTTGTCACAGATCAGGAAGTACGCTGGTGTCCGGGGTGTGGGGATTACTCCATCCTGGCACAAGCTCAGAAGGTGATGCCCGACCTGGGTGTGCCGCGGGAAAAAATCGTCTTTGTCTCTGGGATTGGGTGCTCCAGCCGCTTCCCATACTATATGCACACGTATGGCTTCCACACGATTCACGGCCGCGCACCCGCCATTGCCACGGGGCTCAAGGCCAGCCGGCCCGATCTGATGGTGTGGGTGATCACGGGTGATGGCGATGCCCTCAGCATTGGTGGCAACCACTTGCTGCATGTTCTGCGGCGTAATGTGGATGTGAAGGTCGTGCTCTTCAACAATCGCATCTATGGGCTGACCAAAGGGCAGTACTCCCCGACCTCAGAACTCGGCAAGAAGGGCATCAAATCGGCTCCCCTGGGTGTCCCCGATCATCCCCTCAATCCTCTCAGTGTAGCGATTGGTGCTGAGGCGACGTTTGTGGCGCGCACGATCGATACGGATACGAAGCATCTCATTGCCATTATCGAGCGTGCTGCAGCGCACAAGGGCGCCGCGTTCGTCGAGGTGTATCAGAATTGTAACGTATATAACGATGGTGCCTTTGCCTACCTGACCGCGCGTGAGGTACACGACAACCGCACGCTGTACCTGGAGCACGGCAAGCCCATGCTCTTTGGTAAAGAGCGCAATCGCGGTATCCGCCTGCGCGGCTTGGACCCTGAGATTGTGACGCTGGGTGAAAATGGTGTGACCGAGGCCGATATTCTACGGCACGATGAAACCAAGCCCGCCGCCAGTCTGGCCTACATTTTGAGTCGGCTGGACTATCCGGATTTTCCGGTGCCAGTTGGGGTATTACGGTCTGTTGAGCGGCCAACGTATGATGGTATCGTCGAAGAGCAGCAAGCCCTCGCTATCCAACGTTCTGGGCCTGGTGATCTGGAGAAGATGTTCAACAGCGGAGATACGTGGGTGGTTGACTAGCGGTCAACCACCCAGGTTGCGATAGATGTCTGCCCACCCCCTCGCCTCTCTGGCGAGGGGGTGGGTGCCCCCAACCCTTGGCAAAGCTTCCTCACCCCTATTCAAACCAGATCACCTGCCAGTCATAGCCTGACTGCCGCAAACGGGCCCCTAGATACATCGACCGCTATAACCTACATCACCCTCCTCTTTACAGAAGGCGTGGGAAGGGCTATGGTGAAATCATCATGTTATGGCAAGGGGTATCCTATTGCAGGAGGCTATTATGTCCACGGAGCATCCGAATGTTGTCCTGAGCCGTCAGCATTTTGATCTTATGGCTGATCAATACGATGAGTTGTTCGTCACCCACATGCACGATTATGACATCACCCACGAGATGATTCTCACTATGCTGCCTTTTCCCCGTGAGAGTGCGCTGCGCGTCCTGGAATTGGGCACGGGAACGGGGAACTTGACACAAAAATTGCTCGACCGCTTTCCCCAGAGCACAGTGGTAGGATACGACGTGTCAGCCGAGATGCTCGCCCGCGCCCGCGCTAAACTGGCATCAGGCAGAGCCCGCCTACAACTGCACCAGGGCGACATCAGCCAAGCGGTCTTTCCTGGTCCGTTTGATGCCGTGATCTCCGCCATTGCCGTGCACCATGTGCCGCCGCCTGCGAAACCCATCTTGTTTCATCGCCTCTATGCGGCGCTCCGTCCCGGTGGCGTGCTGGTGCTGGGCGACGCGTTTCAGGCTGCCACCTCAACCTTAGGCGAGCGCTATCGCCAATTGACCGTTGAAGAAATCGAGCGCCAGGGAGTTGTCGAGACGCCAGCCTATGTCGAATACCGCAGCCGTAACAGCCAGCCCTCAGGTGGAGCCAGCACACACCTGCAAAAATATCTCCAGTGGATGCAGCAAGCGGGGTTTAGCAACGTCGATTGTGTGTGGAAGCATTTCTCCCGGGCCGTCGTCTACGGCGAGCGTCCTGTAGAGACATAAACCCTCTGGGGGGGCAGCCATGCTGGTACCTCGGCGATCCAGGGAGGACCGGTGTGACCTGCCAAGCATCTTGACAGGCAAGGCTTCCTCTCCCAGAATCAGATTAACTGTAGAGGTCAACGTCCAGATGGCCGGAAAGCATACTCATGCCCAGGGCCATAGATTTGTGCACATAGAAGATGAGCAAGGATGGAACTGGCAGATGACTACGACGCAACGCGGCAATAAATCGACGATCACTGTCGGCACTACCCAAGTTGAGATGTTTGCGGGTGGCTCTGGGCCAGCCCTGGTATTTCTCCACGGGGCCGGGGGTAATGCGGGCTGGCAACCCTGGCATGAAGAACTGTCCAAACACTATACCGTCTACCTACCCTCGCAGCCGGGGTTCAATGGCACCGAATGCCCCGCCTGGGTCTACACCAT
>Ga0137375_10009406_pt1 | contig 11599 bp, 12 predicted proteins | sample SagtaG_24_FD_104936 | JGI IMG/M metagenome (GOLD analysis project Ga0137375, IMG submission 104936) | Vadose zone soil microbial communities from Sagehorn Ranch, Mendocino, California, USA - Sage1_R_113_16 metaG | ecosystem: Environmental > Terrestrial > Soil > Vadose zone | place: USA... | reverse complement strand
CTCGCCCGCGAACTGCACGACGAGATCGGCCAGCGAATAACCGGGCTCAGTTTGATGCTCAGTAGCCAGCCCCTTCCGCCCGACCGGCTTGCCCAAGCCCAGGCGATCGTGCGGGACCTCATGGAACAGGTGCGCAATCTCGCCTTAGACCTCCGGCCGGCGATCCTCGACGATTTTGGGTTGGTGCCGGCGCTGGTGTGGCTGTTTGAGCCCTATACGACGCAGACGAATGTGTCCGTGCGGTTCGAGCACGCGGGGCTGGAGGAGCAGCGCTTCGCGCCGGAAGTCGAAACCACCGCCTATCGCATCGTGCAAGAAGCGCTGACCAATGTGGCCCGCCATGCCGACGTGAGCGAGGTGACCGTGCGCCTCTGGACGGATGCGGATACGCTCTTTGTGGTCATTGTGGATCAGGGGCGTGGGTTCGACCCCCAGGCGATGCGCGCGCGCGCCTCCACCGGGCTCGCTGGGATGCACGAGCGCGCGGCGTTACTGGGCGGCAGCCTGACGATCGAGGCCGTCTCAGGGGAGGGGACGCGGCTGACGGCAGCTTTGCCGCTGCGGAGCGGCGATTCATACGAACAGGAGCACGACGAATGACCACGATTGTGCTGGCCGACGACCGCTCCCTCATTTGCGCGGGCCTGCGGGCCGTGCTCTCTGCCGAACCAGATTGGTCCGTGGTCGGGGAGGCGACTGATGGGCGGGACGTGGTGGATCTAGTGGCCCGGCTGCTGCCGGACGTGCGCATTGTGGATCTGATGCTTCCCAACTCGAGTGGCCTGGGGGTGATCTATCGGGTCAGGAAGGGCGCCTCCCGGACGCATATCGTCGCCCTCTCGATGCACGCCAACGAGTCGTAGGTGCTCGCGGCGCTGCACAACGGCGCGGCTGCCTATGTCCTGAAAGAGGCGAGCAGCACGGATATCATCCGGGCCGTCCGCGAGATCGCTGCGGGGCGCCGAGGATCTCGCTATCAGCAGCTTGCGTTTGAGGATCTGCGCAGGCATGCGGAGCAGCTCGGCCTGCATATAGCGCGCTTCGATCAGGGGATGCGGGCGCACATCTCTCTAATTCTGATCTCAACTTCGAGCAGGCGCACCAGAAAGCTTCTGTATTGTCTTCAGCGAGCTGGGAGGGATAGCCGATGCACTCTCTGAGCGACATTCTGGTGATTGACGACGATGCGTCGATCGTCGAGATGATTGGTGAGGTGCGACGCCACCGATCATAGCTTTGTCATCGAGCAGGAGGGCCAGGAAGTCAAACGAGTGCCGATCCAAGGAACGGGGCGTGGTCGCATTCCGTTCACACAATTTGTCGACCTGCTGCGTAGTGAGGCTCGCACGGGGCGGGTGCCGCCTCAATTCATGCCGCACCAACTACCGTTGCCGCTGTATTGAATGAATAAGTTTGACAGTGCCACAACATCTCTGGACACGATGACGATACCTCGGGAGGTGACGAGGACGGGAAACAGTACAATCATCGGATGCTCCTTGCTGCCGCCCGGCGGCGTTGTGTTGCTGGCGATGACCAACTGTGACCGCTGCCGCGCGGCGAGCGTGAAGGGCGCTGCAAGCGTCGCACGGATGCGCGATCGTGACCCTTCACGCCGATGACAGGCAGTGGTACAGTCATGGTCAAGCCGGCAAGGACGCCGCCTACGATGAGCAGTGGGAGCATATGCACCGGGCGAGACCGGATGTGTTCTGTCGTCGACGAGCGCAGCAGCTCAGGCTGGAGGCTGGATGCGCCGCCTACCAGCAGAGAGAGTCTAGGGCGATACCAGCACGGCGGCATCCCAGCTGGACACCTTAGCACCTGGCGTTCACGGCGTGCAATCTTGCTCGGTCGCTCCAGCGCCCTACACATGTGCGGATGCGTAGTCGCACTCGCCGGTGGTCGCGAGTTGCCGCGCCGCCCGCACGACCTCCCGCCCTAGCGCACGCAGCTGTTCCGCCACGACCGGGTCGCGGACCGAGCCATCCGCTGATCGCCGATAGCGTCGTATGCTCATTGTGGAGGTAGACAGATGCAGTATCGTAGCTTGGGACAGACGGGGTTACAGGTCTCAGCGGTCAGTATTGGCCTGTGGGCGGTCGGCGGCGATGCCTGGGGGCCGGTCGAGGACCGCGATTCGGTGGCCGCGATCCAGTGTGCGTGGGAGCTGGGCGTCACCTTCTTCGATACCGCCGACGTCTATGGCCGCGGCCACAGCGAGGAGTTGCTGGGACGCTTCCTGAAAACGGTCCCGCGGGACAAAGTCTCGGTGGCAACGAAGGTCGGTCTCTGGCGCGGTCGCCAGCCCAACCCCTATACCGACCCACAGATGATTGTCGAGGACTGCGAAGCCAGCTTGGGGCGCCTCGGCACCGACTACATCGACGTCTACCAGGACCACGTCTGGTGGGACGAGAACACCGAGGTGTTCGCGGAGGCGTTATCACGGCTCAAGGAGCAGGGCAAGGTGCGCTTCGTCGGGCTGTCGGCCAACGATTTCGCCTCCATCCAGCACTTCGACCAAGCGATCGGCGGCATGGACACGCTTCAGCTGGACTACAGCCTGCTCAACCGTCAGCCCGAGCGCGACGCGCTGCCGTACTGCCAGGAGCACACCATTGGCGTGATTGTGCGCGGCCCGCTGGCGATGGGCAAGCTGACCGGAAAGTTCACGCCCGATACGGCCTTCCCCGAGGGTGACATTCGTCGTGGCTGGCTGGAGGGCGAGCAGCGCGAGCGCTTCCTGCACGACCTCAATCTGGTCGAGCGGTTGCGCTTCCTGGCGGATGGGCGAACGCTGGCGCAGGCCGCATTAGCTACGTGCTGGCGCACCCGGCGGTGTCCACCACCATCCCTGGCGCCAAGAACCCTCAGCAGGTTGAGGACAACGTTCAGGCGAATGCGCGGCCACTCCGCCGGGAGGAGCTGGCACGGATCGAGGAGGTGATGGCAACGCCATGAAGGTACTCATTACCGGAGCCGGCGGGAACCTGGGCCGGGTCGTCGTGCCCGCGCTCGTCGAGCAAGGCCACACGCCCCGCCTAATGGATTTCCGGCCGCTGGAGACGCCCCACGAATTCGTGCCGGGGGACGTGCGCACCATGGCGGACGTGCGACGGGCGGTAGCAGGAGTTGATGCCGTGGTACACGCCGCCGCGCTCCACGGCATCCACCTCCGGCAGTGGCAGGCGCAGGATTTCTGGGCGATCAATGTGAGTGGCACGTTCAACGTCTTCGAGGCGGTGCGCGAGGCCGGCATCACGCGGTTCGTGCTCTGCAGTACGATGGGCGTCTATGGCGCAAGCGCGAAACCTGGCGATGATGCCTGGGGCGTCGTGACCGAGGACTCGCCCTGCCGGCCAACCGACGTCTACGGGATGTCCAAGCTGCTCTGCGAGAACATGGGCAGCTACTATAGCCGGAGTGCGGGTATCACGACCGTGGCGCTGCGTCTGGGGATGTTTGTGCCCGAGACCTTCGAGCGCTACGGCTTCCGCCTGCTGTTCGGCGGCGTGGACGATCGCGACGTGGCTCAAGCGCTGCTGCGCGCCTTGACGCACATGCCAGCGGATGGGTTTGATTACTTCAACATCATGGCCGATGTACCATTTACAGCGGCAGACGCACGTGCGCTGCATACGGAGCCGGCCGCGGTGCTGGAGCGCTATTATTCCGGTGTTGGATCCGTCATCCGGGCGCACGGGTTGAACCTGTCGGACCTGATGTGGGGGCGGACTATCTGGCCAATTGCGAAAGCCAAACGTGTGTTAGACTACCAGCCGCAGTACAATTTCGATCGCTTTTTGCGCGCACTCGCGGCTGGTGATACGAGCTACTACCCATTTGCCGGCCTGCCTTGGTGGGGTGTGTAATTGGCGATATACCAGTGGTAGCAGCGTACGTTCGCCGCCGGTTGCGCTTTCGCAGCATGTCTATGACGGTGGGTTTAGCCCTCGTGTACTTGACGCGCAGGAGGAGTATCGCTGATGGAACGACGAACGCTTGGTAGAACTGGCCTGGACGTGACGCCTTTGAGCTACGGCGCGATGGAGATCCGTGGGCCACGCATCTGGAATGGACGGCCGGTCACCGATGCGGAGGCCGAGCGCATCCTCAACGCCGTGCTGGATGCCGGCATCAATTTCATTGATACCGCCTATGATTATGGCTTGAGCGAAGAGTATATTGGCCGCTTCCTCAGCCGACGCCGCGGCGAATATTACCTGGCGACCAAGTGTGGCTGTACAGTTGTCAATGCTGGGGACAAGGACGAGACCCCACACGTCTGGACGCGCGAGAATCTGATGCACAACATCGAGACCAGCCTGCGCCGCATGCAGACCGACTATATCGATGTCTGGCAATTGCACAACCCGACGGTCGAGCAGGTGGAAGCGGGCAATCTCGTGCGGGTGATGGAGGAGGTCAAGGCGGCCGGTAAGGTGCGCTGGATCGGCATCTCCTCGACACTGCCGCACATCACCACCTTTCTCTCGTGGGGCGTGTTCGATACCTTCCAGATCCCGTATTCGGCGCTGGAGCGCACGCACGAGGCCGTGATTACGGCTGCCGCCCAAAGTGGCGCGGGCACGATTATTCGCGGGGGAGTGGCCCGCGGCGCGCCCGAGGAGGCCGGGCTGGGCAATCGCGACCGCTGGGCGAGCTGGGAGCAGGCCGGGCTGGACGAGCTACGGGCGCCTGGTGAAAGCCGGACGGCCTTTTTGCTACGCTTTACGCTCACGCACCCCGATATGCACACGACAATCGTGGGAACGATGAACCCGGATCATCTGGCCGAGAACCTGCGTGCCGCCGAAGCCGGGCCACTGCCGGCAGATGTGTATGCCGAGGCCAAACGACGGCTGGACGCCGCTGGTGAGAAGCCTGCCGCTGTTTAGGGAGGAGCTTGCAATGACCATCGTCCAGGCACAGGCAACCACCATCCTGGCCATTCGTACCGGAATCATCGACTGCGACGTGCATCCCAGCCCGCGCAGTCTGGACGAGATCCGCGCCTACATGCCGATGCCCTGGCGCGACCGCTATTCGGGCGGCCGGCGTGGCTTCTTCGGCAACCCGGTCCACGGCGCGCGGTTGGATAGCAAACCGCCCGACGGCGGCTCACCCGGCTCGGACCCTGATTTCCTGCGCCACCAGCTGATCGACGAATATGGTATCGCCTATGCCATCCTGCTCCCGCGCGCCTTCTGCAACCTGCACCCCGACCCCGATTTCGGGACCGCGATCGCCGCAGCGTATAACGATTGGCTCGCCGATACCTGGCTCTCGACGTACAACCCCGACGGCGTATTCAAGGGCTCGATCACCGTCGCGCACCAGGATCCCCAGGCAGCGGCACGCGAGATCGAACGTTGGGCCGGCCACCCGCATTTCGTTCAGGTGATGATGGACTCGGGCGCACGAGCGCCGTATGGGCAGCGCCAGTATTATCCGATCTACGAAGCGTGTGCGAAGTACGGCTACCCGCTGGCCATTCACCCCGGCACCGATGGTATGGGCATCAATGTTCAACCCAGCCCCGGCTACCCCACCCACTACATCGAGTGGCATACCTGCCTCTCGCTGGGCTTTCAAGCTCACCTGGTCAGCTTCCTGACCGAGGGGGTCTTCGAGCGCTTCCCCGGCTTCCGGGTCGTCCTGGTGGAGGGCGGCGTGGCCTGGCTGCCGGCGCTCTTGTGGCGGCTCGATGCCGAGTGGAAGGCGCTGCGCTCCGAGGTGCCCTGAGTGAGGCAGCTCCCATCGGCCTACCTGCACGACCACGTCCGCCTGACCAGCCAGCCGATCGAGCGCCCCGCTGATGATCGGCACCTCCTGGCGACCCTGGAGATGTTGGATGCCGAGCACCTGCTGCTGTTTTCGAGCGACTACCCGCACTGGGACTTCGACTCGCCGACCCAGGCGTTTCCCAAGCTACCTGGGGCGCTGCACGAGCGGATCTTCTCGGAAAACGCCCGCGCGTTCTATGGTCTCACATAGCAGTGTGAGGAGCTGATGGGACGCCATATCATCGGGCGCGTGAGCGAGCTGCCGCCGGGCGAGCGCACCATTGTGGAGGTGGACGGGCGCTCGATTGGTGTCTTCAATGTGCATGGGCAGTACTACGCGCTGCGCAACCGCTGCCCGCACCAGGGCGCGCCGCTGTGCCTGGGAGCCATCAAGGGGATGGCGCTGCCGAGCAAGCCGGGCGAGTATCTGTGGGGGCGCGAGGGCGAGATCTTGCGCTGCCCCTGGCACGGCTGGGAGTTTGACATTACGAGTGGGCGGTCGATCTTCAACCCGCACCGGGTGCGCGTGCGGACCTACGCGGTGATCGTCGAGCCGGACGACCCGGCTGTCGAGACCTACCCGGTCACCGTCGAGGATGGTCTGATCGCCCTGCACGTCTGAAAGGCAGGCCTGCGATGCAGTATCGGATGCTCGGTCGAACCGGGCTGCGATTCTCGGAGATCGGCTGCGGCGGTGCGCCGCTGGGCATTCCGCACTATAACGAAGTCTGGGACCCGTACGCCGAGAACACTACCCGCTCGGTCATCGCGGCCTTGCAGCGGGCGATGGAGCTGGGCTACAACTACTTTGACACCGCGCCATCCTACGGTGCGGGTCGGAGCGAGGAGCTGATGGGCCAGGCGCTTGCCGGGCGGCGCTCCCAGATCTATCTCGCTACGAAGACCGAGTGGAAGGACCAGACCCGCGAGCGGATCCTGCGGCGGGTCGAGGGGAGCCTGCGGCGGCTTCAGACCGACTATCTCGACGTGCTGCAGTTCCACGGCGGCGACTACACTCTTGACGACGTGCGCTTCATCCTGGATGGCGGATCCATCGACACGTATCAACAGCTGAAGCAGGCCGGCACGATCCGCTTCATCGGCATCACCGCCGAGGAGCCCCTCACGCTGCGCCCGTTCCTGGAGACGGGCCTGTTCGACGTGATCCAAATTCGCTATAACATAATCTATCAGGCTGCCTGGCACAACATCCTGCCGGAGGCGAGAGAGCGCAACGTGGGAGTCGTGCTCATGCGCCCGCTCAGCAGCGGGATCTTTCAGAAGCTGATGCGTGCTGCGCGGCCGGATATCGACCAGTACCTGGATCTGAACGCGCTGGCGCTGAACTATGTCCTGTCAGACCCGAACATCTCGACGGCGATTGTGGGCATGCGCCGGGTGAGCGAGGTCGAGCAGAACAATGCTATCTCCGACGCGCTGGAGCAGCGGCTGGACCTGGACTGGCTGCACGAGCGGCAGGTGCGCCAGTAAGGAGCAGGCGTATGTTGGACATCCGCTGGGACATCCTGACGATCGGCCACCTGAGCCGCAACAAGTTCTGGGGCGAGTCCGACAATCGCGCCTACCGGGCGCCGCGTTGCACGACCACACTGATTCGCGCAGGCCAGCGGACCATCATCGTCGACCCCGGCTGCTCGCCAGAGGAGATGATCGCCGTGCTGGACCAGCGCGTTGGGCTGACCGCTGCTGCGATCGATATGGTGTTCTTGACCCATTTTCACGGCGATCATCGCGTTGGTATCGGCGCATTCCCGCATGCCCGCTGGCACATGGCGGCGCGGGAGATCGCGCTTTGGGACGCTGAGCTCCCTGCTGACAGCCAGGATCGCTTGATGCTGGACCGAATCGAGCCGGTGACAGACATGCTCGCTCTTGATCTCGCGCTGCTGCCAACCCCTGGTCATTCGTTGGGCCATACCTCGCTGATCTTCACCAGCGCCGGACTGCGCATCGCGGTAGCGGGCGATGCAGTGATGACCCGCGACTTCTTTCTGGCGCGCGACTACTACTTGAACACGGTCGATACCGTGGCGGCGGTGCAATCGCTCGACGCCATCGCCGCCATAGCGGACCTCGTCGTGCCTGGGCACGACAACGCCTTTCTCAACCGACGGTCATCGATGGCGTAGCGCAGCCGGAGGTGTGACCCGTATTTGAGTGGAGGACATGGATGGTGGAACATACACGCTCGACGAGCGTCCCCCTTGCTGGACAGGTCGCACTTGTGACTGGCGCCAGCAGCGGACTGGGGCGTGCGACGGCCATTGCGCTCGCGCAAGCTGGCGCCCATGTTGCGCTGTTGGCACGCAGCGCCGCGGATCTCCAGCAGGTCGCGACGGACGTTAAAGCACTTGGGCCAAGTGCGCTGGCGCTCCCACTCGACTTGGCAGATGCAGATCAGATCGTGAAGGCCGTGCAGCAGACGGTCGATGCCTTTGGTCGCATCGACCTGCTCATCAATGCAGCTGGCACGGATGCACCCGGACGTGTTGTGGATGTGCCCATCGAGGGTTGGGATCGCGTCCTGGATGTCAATTTGCGTGCACCGTTTGTGTTAGCAAAGGCCGTGTTCCCGCACATGCAGCAGGCCGGACGCGGCACGATCATCAACATCTCGTCGGTCGCAGGCAAGCGTGGGTGGGCGAATGCCGCCGCCTACTGCGCCTCCAAGTTCGGGCTGACCGGCTTCACCCAGGCGCTCGCCGTCGAGGGCAAACCGTATGGCATTCGTGCCTGTATCATCTACCCAGGCGGGATGGCGACCAGCTGGGGCGCCTGGTCACCGATGGAGCGACAGGAACCGGATCGCGAGTCGCCCCCGCCAACTAAGGCCCTACCGCCTGACGAGGTCGCGGCGCTGATCATCTGGATCGCCAGCGCGCCGCCGGAGTTGGTGCTCAACGAGGCGATTGTCACTCCACTGGAAGAGCGCGGCTGGCCATAGCGGTACAGAACGTGCCCAACCAGCGATGCCGACGATACCACAGGCTTACATAGATTGAATGGATTGTTCAATCCACCTGCCCCTGAGGCGTAGGCCATGCGGAACAAGGATATAGGTAACCATGACAGCTACGCCAAATCAGACGGCACAGACATCGCTCACCCGCTTCGCGTGGCTTTCGATCGCCGCCGCGGTCATCACCATCGGGCTGAAAGCGGGCGCGTACTGGCTGACCGGCTCGGTCGGCCTGCTCTCAGACGCGCTCGAATCGCTCGTTAATCTGGTCGCGGCGATCATGGCGCTGGTGATGCTCACCATTGCCGCACGCCCGCCTGATGAAGAGCACGCCTACGGGCACAGTAAGGCAGAGTATTTTTCGAGCGGCGTCGAGGGGGCGCTGATTGTCCTGGCGGCGGTCAGCATCGGCTGGGCGGCCTGGCCTCGCCTGCTCCAGCCGCAGCCGATTGAGCAGCCTGGTCTTGGCCTGGCCATCTCGGTCGCGGCTTCGGCCCTCAACTTCGCCGTCGCGCGCATCCTGCTCGCTGCCGGGCGGCGCTATCACTCAATCACGCTGGAGGCCGACGCGCGTCATCTTATGACGGATGTGTGGACCTCGGCCGGGGTGCTGGTCGGTGTCGTCGCGGTCGTGCTGACCGGCTGGGAGCGCCTCGATCCAATCATCGCGCTGCTGGTCGCGGCCAACATCATCTGGACCGGCGTCCAGCTCGTACGTCGATCGGCGCTCGGCCTGCTCGATACAGCACTCCCGGCCGAGGAGCAGGCAGCTGTGCGCCAGGTGCTGGACCGCTACGCGCAGCCAGAGGTGCAATTCCATGCGCTGCGAACACGGCAAGCCGGTGCACGACGGTTTGTATCCATGCACGTGCTGGTGCCGGGCACTTGGACCGTGCATCAGGGCCACACCTTTCTGGAGCAGATCGAACGTGACATTCGCGCTGCCTTGCCTAATGTGACGGTTTTCACGCACCTCGAGTCGCTCGACGACCCGACATCCTGGCAAGATACAATGCTAGACCGGGCGGACGGCTCAGAAGGAGCGGCGCCAGACATTATCAGCAGCCTGTCTCATCACGGGACTGATATCTAGACTAGGTAGACATGCTCCTCGATAAGGGTATGCTGACTCATGATCGCTCCTCACTAACGGCCGACTTCGCGTTCCATCAGGCGCTCGTCGCGGCGTAGGTTCGAAGCGGCAGGGATACCAGAGAGCGAGCTTGGCGCATCCAGGTGAGCGCCGCGGTCCACGCCGACCCCTAGCCGGTCGACCAACTCACCGCCCAGCCAGCCCGTGACCGCCCCAATGCCGATCCCCACGAGCGCCAGAATGAAGGCGGTTGTGCTGGGCGCATGGGCCGGATCGCCAGAGCGCAGCCACCAGCTGAGCGCAAACAGGGCGACCACGACGACGTTTCCAATGCCATGCCACAAGCCGACCGATTTGGCGCGGGTGCCGCTGGGAATATTCAGCCAGTCGATCAGGCCGAACACAGCCGCCAGCAGCCCACCGATGATGCCGGCTGCGATGTCCCAGTAGGCAGCGGTCGCAAAGGCAGTATTGTCGGTCGCGAAATAGACCACGTCGAAGATCAGCGCCATGATCAGCAGCCCCAGCGGAAATACGATCAGCATCGGGTGGACGGGGTGTCCGAGCAACTTGACTTTGCTTTCCATCGCCTGTTCCTCCGTTCATCTGTTGATGGAGCAAACGCATTGGTGGGTTGGCGAACTGCTTCCGAAGCTTGCGCGAGGGGCACAATCATTGCTTCTGACCACTGCATCCGACGCCACCGCTACTCTTTCACACGCATACCCAATAGGAGGAGACCATGCCAGACTATCCCTATTTGATCGTCGGCGGTGGCATGGCGGCCGCCGCCGCCATCCAGGGTATTCGTGAAGTCGATGCGGCCAGTACAATTGGGCTGATCGGAGGTGAGCTGCATCCGCCCTATCAGCGCCCGCCACTCTCCAAGGCGCTCTGGAAAGGCGCGTCGCTGGAAAACATCTGGATCGACTTCGCACAGCAGGGTGTCGAACTGGCGCTTGGGCGGAAGGCACACGCACTCGACGCCGAGCGCAAACGCGTGACCGACGACCAGGGAACCATCTACACCTTTGATAAACTACTCCTAGCGACAGGCGGCACTCCGCGTCGTTTCCCCTGGGGTGGTGATGAGATCATCTACTATCGCACGCTCGACGATTATCAGCGACTGCGGGCATTGGCTGAGCAGGGCCAGCGCTTTGCAGTTATCGGCGGCGGATTCATCGGCTCAGAGATCGCTGCGGCGCTGGCGATGAATGGGAAGGACGTCGTGCTGCTCTTTCCTGGTGCATCGCTGGGTGAACATATCTTTGGCCAAGATCTGTCCGCATTCCTGACCGAGTATTATCGGCAGCACGGCGTCGAGGTGCTGCCAGGGGAAACCGCTGTCGGTTTGGAGCGATCGAGTGGCCAGATCACACTGTGGACGCGCGGTGGCCAGAAACTGCTCGTCGATGGTGTCGTCGCCGGGATCGGGATCGAGCCGAACACTGAACTGGCGCGAGCTGCCGGATTGAAGGTCGACGACGGCATTGTTGTGGATGCGCTCCTCCGCACCAGCCACCCAGATATCTATGCCGCTGGTGATGTGGCGAATTTTGCGAACCCCGCTCTGGGAAAGCGGCTGCGGGTCGAGCACGAGGACAATGCCAACACCATGGGCAAGAACGCCGGCCGAAACATGGCGAGCGCGCAGGAGTCCTATGATCACCTGCCTTTCTTCTACTCGGATCTGTTCGACCTGGGCTACGAAGCGGTCGGAGAACTGGACGCACG
>Ga0137375_10009403_pt1 | contig 11600 bp, 8 predicted proteins | sample SagtaG_24_FD_104936 | JGI IMG/M metagenome (GOLD analysis project Ga0137375, IMG submission 104936) | Vadose zone soil microbial communities from Sagehorn Ranch, Mendocino, California, USA - Sage1_R_113_16 metaG | ecosystem: Environmental > Terrestrial > Soil > Vadose zone | place: USA... | reverse complement strand
GAGGTGCTCGGCCAGCTTCGCGGCGATCTGCTCGGAGGGTCGCCGCTCGTCGGCTTCGATCTTGCGCAGCGTCACGGTCGCGCAGCCGACCCGCCGCGCGAGCTCCACGCAGGAAAGGCGCAGCGCCTTCCGGCGCCGCTGGAGCCAGTGCCCAAACGATGCGTCGTCGTCCATTCATCACTCCCCGACTTGCAGGGCGCGCCGCACAGACGTGGAAGCAGCAAGCGACCATATGCAATCATTCGAGAGCAGATGTAGGCGTCGATTGTATCACTTTTTGTATCGCATTGCTCAGGCCGATCTGATACCAATCGGCGTCGAAGGCATGATGTAATGACATTACACCGCCGCTGCATAGAGGAGCAAATAACGCGATGAATACGAGCGCCATTCAACTGCCCGACTACCATCAGCGATTTATGAATCGCTTTCTCACCGCCTGCCAGGCCGATGCACGGGTCGTGGCCGCATTTCTCGGCGGATCATACGCCAAAGGCACAGCGGATGCCTACTCCGACCTTGATCTCAGCGTGATCACAACTGATGCGGCCTACGAAGACTTCTTCGCGGGGCGCGAGGCGTTTCTGCGGCAGTTGGGTGAGTTGCTGTTCTTGGAACACTTTGATCTACCAAACGTTCCGTTCTGCATATTTGCCGATGGGTCCGAAGTTGAGCTGTGGTTTGGCAGCGAGGGCCATTTGGATCACCTTCACAGCGGACCATACCAGGTGCTGCTCGATAAAACTGGCATCCTCACGGCCGCGGTGTTTCCAGCGTACGAACCAACACAACATGAGCAGATCGAAACATTACGTCGCCTGATCGCCTGGTTTTGGCATGACGTCTCGCATTTCATCACCGCCATGGGGCGCGGCCAGCTCTGGTGGGCGCACGGCCAGCTTGAAGGGCTGCGGCGCTATTGTGTGAATCTGGCGCGCCTTGGGCACACCTTCGCGGCACAGACCGAAGGCTATGAAAAGGTGGAGCAGGCGCTCCCGCCTGAACAGCTTGCACCACTACAGGCGACATATTGTCCGCTGGAACGCGACGCAATACTCGATGCCGCCTGGGTCATCGTCCGCTTCTATCAAGATCTGGCACCGCGCCTGGCCCAGACACACGGACTAGCGTATCCGGATGGTCTGGAACGCATGATGGTTGAGCGGCTAGAGCATGTGCCGATGCATGTCTGAACGATAGGATACATGTAACACACCAGCGAGGAGCGAATCATGACAGTACAGGAGCCAACTCACACCATCGGCGTCGTATCCGAACAGATATTACAGAGCTTCGCGTCGCAGCTGCGCGGCAGACTGATCGGCCCCGACGATCCAGAGTACGACACTGCACGGTGCGTTTACAACGGGATGATCGATCGTCACCCGGCTATGATCGTCCGCTGTGTCGACGTCGCTGATGTCATCGCCGCGACGAACTTTGCCCGCGACAATCACCTTACTCTGGCAGTTCGGGGTGGTGGGCATAACGGCCCTGGCCTCGGTACTTGTGATGATGGCTTAGTGATCGACCTTTCACTGCTGCGCGAAGTCCGTGTGAACCCGGAGCAGCGCAGTGTCCGGGTGGCGGGCGGCTGCACGTCGGGCGATGTTGATCATGCCACGCACGCGTTCGGTCTGGCTGTGCCCTTTGGTATCGTCTCAACCACTGGCGTTGCGGGCCTAACCCTCGGCGGTGGTACCGGGTACCTGACGCGCAAGTACGGCCTCACGATCGACAACCTACTCGAAGCAGACGTTGTCCTGGCCAATGGCAGCTTTGTCATAGCCAGTAAGAGCCAGCACCCCGATCTGTTTTGGGCCCTCCGTGGAGGAGGTGGTAACTTTGGTGTTGTGACCAGCTTCCTGTTCCAAGCGCACCCGGTCAGCATGGTCTACGCGGGCCCGATCTTCTGGGAGGCTACTCATGCCAAGGATGTGATGCGTGCCTATCGCGATTTTCTGCCGACCGCGCCCGAAGAATTGGGTGCCTTCGTCGGCCTCAAGACAGTGCCTTCCATGGATCCGTTCCCGAAGGACTACTGGGGCCGGCGCGCCTGCGCGGTCATCTCCGGCTACAATGGCCCCGCCGAGGAAGGCGAGGAAGTGATGGCGCGACTGCTCAGGTCGGTGCCACCGCCGATCTTCAACTGGATGGGTGAAATGCCGTTCCCAGCGCTCCAGAGCATGTTTGATCCGTTCTTTCCAAAAGGCCTGCAATAGTACTGGAAAGGCGACTTCGTTAAGTCTTTGCCGGACGAGGCGATCGACACGCGCATTGTACAGGCTGCCCAGGCGCCGAGCGAGCTATCGCTGATGCATCTGTATCCGATCGACGGAGCCGTCCGCCGCGTCCCGAAGGATGCGACCGCATGGAACACGCGCGACGCCAACTGGTCCATGGTCATCGCTGCGATCGACGCTGACCCGAAGCAAGCCGACGCCTTGAAGGCGTGGGGCCGCGAGTACTGGAAGGCTGTTCACCCATTCAACCTTGAAGCGGCTTACGTCAATTTCATGATGGACGACGAGGTTCAAGGGCGCGTCCAGGCGACCTACGGCGATAACTACGCCCGACTGGTAGAAGTGAAGACCCGCTACGACCCGACCAACCTCTTCCATGTCAACCAGAACATTAAGCCGGCCTCGTAACAGGCGAGGTATGGAGCATGCCGGGAACGCCGTTCTGCTACCACATGGTGAGAAACGGCGTTCCTGTGGTGTCCGAAACGGAAGCTACACCGCCATCTATGACGCCAAACGCACAGTTCGCAGCCGTAATGAATTGGTTACAACGAAGGTTGAACTGAAGGCCATGGCGGCGGCCGCGATGATCGGGCTGAGCTGGATGCCGAAGAACGGGTACAGCACGCCGGCCGCGATCGGGATGCCGATGATATTGTAGATGAAGGCCCAGAACAGGTTCCACTTGATCGTCGTCAGCGTGCGCCGGCTGAGCAGAATCGCCTGCGGCACGCTGCGCAGGTCGCCGCGCATTAGCGTGATGTCGGCGGCCTCGATCGCCACATCAGCGCCGGTGCCGATCGCGATGCCGACATCGGCCTGCGCCAGCGCCGGCGCGTCGTTGATGCCGTCGCCGACCATCGCCACCAGCTGGCCCTCGGCTTGCAGCCGCCACGATCATTGCGGTTTTGCCCTCGGCTTGCAGCCGCTCGACATCGGCTTCGACGCCAGCGGTCGCGATGCCTCGCTCGCGCATCAGCTTCAGGTTGCCCAAAGGTACTTTATCTTTTTGTCGGTTGTTTTTTCGCCCGGCCGGGCGAAAAAACAACCGACAGCGGAAATTCCATTCTTACCTCTTAACTATATTCGGGCGACCTCATCGTAGCCGGCCTCGACGATCGCGGCGACGATCTGATCGGTGCTGACCTGCTCGGCATGCGCCACCGTGACAGTCTTGCTGTCGAGCGCGACCTGGACTTGCTGCACGCCGGGGATGGCCGTAACTTCGGAGGTGATCGCGTTAACGCAGTGCTGGCAGGATACGCCCGGTACCTGGAAGCGTTCGGTGATCATGGTCATCTCCTTTACAATCGATTAGTTGCGTCGAACACTTGGAGCAACTCATGGACGACGCGCGCGCGCTCATCGGGCTGCTCGCCGCGCAGGGCGGTGGTGACACAGCCATTCAGGTGATTCGCCAGAATCAAGCTGTTGAACTTCTCAAGCGCGCGCTGGATCGCCTGGGTCTGCTTCAGGATGTCGATACAGTAGGCGTCATCCTCGATCATGCGCTGGACGCCGCGTACATGGCCTTCGACCGTTTTGAGCCGGTTCAATAGCTGTTGTTTTTGCTCATGCATCGTATGCTCCTCTCGCTTACCCCCTCCCAGGGGGGATGGGTGCATTATAGATGTATCAGGCAAGATTGTCAAGTAGGGGCGAAGCATTTGCGGGCTTTCTCAATGCGAAAGCATACGCTACGCGCGCAAATGCTTCGCTCCTACGATGGCATAGAAAAACGATGATCGCACAGTAGATATTGCAACCGCGCTAAGCGGGGAGAATCGCGATCGGACGCACGGGCGAACCTGTGGCGCCCACGAACTTGAGCGGCGTACACACAAACACGAACCGGTACGTGTGAGCGGCGGCCAGCGCGCCGAGCCGCAGGTTTTCGATAATATAGATTCCCCGCTGCGCCAGGAGCAGGAGGTGGCCGGGCAGCGTGCAGCCAAACTCGGGGTCGCGCAGCCCGATCACATCCCAGGCCATATTGTCGGCGCCCACGGCTACCACACCATGATCCGCCAGCCAGCGCGAGGCATCGCCGGCCATGCCTGGGCCGGCGAGGTAGCGCTCCTGGTCGCCCCAGGCGTGCTCGTTGCCAGTGTAGACCAGCGCCACGTCGCCCGGTTCAATCGCCAGCCCCTGCCGGGCACAGCACGCCGCCAGCTCGGCGGCCGTGACGGCATAGCCTGCCGCTAGCGCTTCCACGCCGAAATACGCCGGCAGATCGAGCAGCACGCCCGGCGCGACGATCGGCGGGATCTGTTCGACGCCGTGGCGCGTGAAGCCGCGTGCGGTCTGAACCTCGGCATCGATCGTGATGCCGCCGCAGAGCGTGAGATGATCGGCCTGGTGGCTCAAGGCATCGATGTGGGTGCCGGTGTGCTCCATGCATACAATCATACCCGATGCGCTCGAGCGCGGGCCATCCTGCCCGGCCGCATCCTGGTGGCGCCGATGCAGCACGTAGCTGTAGCCAGGCCGGTGCGATGGGTGGATCGGCATCGTGTCGGTGCGCGGCTGCTCCAGGTCGAAGATGCGCGGCGCATGCGCCGGATCGCTGATCGACAGGTTGAGCGCTGGTTGGTTCGTCATAATCGTTCCTTATATTACAGGACGTACGCGGTCGCGCTTTCAACCGCCGCGTTGCCTGCCCTTCGACAGGCTCAGGATGTTCGGCAGCATGGTCCTTCCCATTTCAGCTGTTGTTCGTTTTTTCGCTCCGCGAGCGAAAAAACGAACAACAAAAAGAAGATAACGTACCGCTGTGCATGACCCCATCTGGGCACCGCGTAAGTCCTGCTCTATTACAGGCGCACGGCCGGGTCGCCGATAATCACAAAGTTTCGTGCATCGTTATTCGCCGTCCACATCGCCGCCAGCGCCTGATCGTCGGGCAGCTTGCCATACGATAGGTCTTCCAGCTCGGCGCTGAGATCCGAGGACAGCTCGGCATAGCGCTGGTTGAAATAGTCTGTCGCCGAGCCGATCGGGTGACCTTCCATCAGCCGTTTCAGCGCGCTTTGAAATGTCCCCAGCTGCCGGCCGGCGTCATCCCAATCGAAGGAGTACGACCATGCGCGCTCGACATGGCCAACCACCGCCAGCGCGCCGCCAGCGGGATGGCCGAGCAGCCGGCGCGGCAGGCCGGCTACGAAGGCATACGGGGCGATCGGCGTTGGGTCGCGGAAGGCCTGGCGCGCGAAGTCATCGAGCTTGGGGATGCCTGCGCTATAGCAGGCGAAGTGAAACGCGATCAGGCCAGCCGGCGCCGCGTCGTGGCCAATGTCGTCGCCGGCCAGGTAGAAATCCTGCGGGATCGGCCCGTTCCAGCCCGCGCGGCCCGGCCAATCCTGGCACAGCAGCGCGCCCTGATGCGCCAGCTGGCGCGGGTGGCCGTTGGGGAAGCCCATGCCATGGCAGGCGCTGAACAGCAGCGCGGGCGTGTCGCCGCCACCGAGCAGGCGCGCCAGGCGGGCCTTGGTAGCCGCCTCACCCAGGCAGGTCTCGACCGTCCATCCCGGCTGATCAGCGGCCGCCCAGTCGGCCAGCGGAGCGATCAGCTCCGCCGCAGTCAGCTCGGTCGCCGAGTCGTCGGGGTTGCGCGTGCCAAAGAAGACCGCCCTGCGCGACGGCGTGTGCGCGCCGGTCTCGGCGGCGACCACGCTGCGCGCGTAGCTGGCGTACTCGTCGAGCGTGTCGAACGCGATCCGGCCGACCGCGTACTGCACATCGAGCTGATACTGAAACGTGTACGGGATCGATTCAGGATCGCCGACCAGCAACAGGTAGTACGGCACCTTGTTCGGGTCGGCCGGGCCGGGGCCGGCACCGTGGCGCGACAGAAAGCGCTGTTTCGATTCGCCGGCGCGGTAGCCCTGGTCGCCGCGATACTCGGTGTAGTAGTGCTCATGTAGCTGGGTGGCCTGGCCACGCCGGTGTTCCAGCAACTCGCCAAGCGCCGCGCGGATGGCCGGGTCGGCATTTTCGGCGAAGATCACGCCCCAGCCGGTCTCGGCTAGATTCTTGGGGTCGATACCTTCGACTACGCCGTAGTGCCCACCCTGGGTGGCGCGCTGATGCCACCAGCGCAGCTCCTTGAGGCTCTGCGCGTCCTGCGGTTCACCGCGAATGACCTCGCCGAGCTGCGCCGGGGTCATGGCCGGCAGCAAATACTCGCCGCTCGCGCCGTCGATGCCGTTGAAAGTCAGGCGTTCGATATTCATGATCCACGAGTCTCCTCACTATCCGCCTAGTGCCACGGTCAAGCATCCGCGAATAACGTGAATAACGCAAATACATCGGCCGCTCTTTCGCGTCGATCCGCGTCATGCGCGGATCGATCTTGAATACGTGACCAATGCTCTAGGTTCAACACCTTTGTTCAACTATCGGCAGCATATCAATCAAGTAGGCTCGATCCGCCGGTCGCCGGTCGCAGAACGTGTGACCGGCGACGGCGCGTTCGCCTACCGCCGTACGAGCGGCAGATTCAACTGACTGCTGCCCTGCGATTGCACCAGCGCCCACGTGCCGAGAGTCCTGGTCAGCACCGTGACCTTGTTCTGCTCCGGGCTGGGGACGTAGCTCGCCGCGGGCTGCCAAAGGTCGTCCGAGAAGCTGGCGGCCCTGATCTGCGACTCAGCGGCGCCGTGCTGTGCCAGGTCGCTCTGCGTGTAGCGCAGCGTGATCAGCGCATCGGCGTTCAGCTGCTGCGTGATCTGATTGCCGCTCTCGCCCTCAAAGAGGTTGATCGAGTAGCCGTAGTACGTGGCCCCACGATAGAGATCGGTGGGTGTTACCCGTGCGGTCGGCTCGATCGTGATCCGCACCTGCGTCTCGCCCTGCGACACCGGCACGGCGTTGGCCAGGATCTGGATCTGCGTGCCGTCGGACAGCGAATAGGTCGCACCATCGGCGACATTGAAGACCGCGCTCAGGCTGTGCGGCAGTTGCGCCGTGATGCTCAGCTGCACGGCCGGCCCCTCGATCTCAGCTGGCGCCACCCCGCGCGCCGTCATGCTGCGCAGGGCGGCCGGAATGTTCACCAGCGTGCCGGGGATGGGCTGCCGCGGGCAATAGCAGCGGCCCTGGCTGTCCACATAGGTGACACTGAGCTTATAGCCCATGCGCGTCGTGCCCCTGGCGACCCTGATCTGCGCGTTGTACTTGCCCTGGCTGTCCGTAGTCACCCAGTCGCTTTCGCCCACAGCCGGGTCGAAGTTAACGTCGGCCCCACTGGCCGGCGCGCCGCCATCCAGCAGGATGCTGCCGCGCACGTTCACGTTTGTGCCGCTCCTCGTTACCGTGAGGATATTCGTCTGAAATTGCGGCGCGATCAGGCGAGCGATTTGTGCGGTTCTCGGCGCGGCCGTCACCATCAAGGCGTCGGCGTTCAGGATGCAGAGCGCGGCCTCGTCGCAGGGCAGCGCGGTGCCGATCGTGAAGCGGGCGTAGTTGGAGCCGTCGTACAGGGGCGTGTCGATTTTGAAGTGGCCGCTGCTATCGGTCAGTACGTAGTCCTCGAAGTTCGTGCCGCGTACCCAGACGTAGGCGCTCGCCAGCCCGGCCCCGTTCTCGTCCTGCACCAAGCCCTCGATCATGCCATCCAGGCTGACCGTGGTCAAGTCCTGCGTCACTATCTGGTTCGCGGGCGCCTGCACGAGCTTTCGATCCGGCGGGCTGGAAGTGTAGCGATCAGTGTTCAAGTAGTAGCGCAGATACCAGGCGCCCGCGGCGACCGGCAGGTCGTAGGTGCCGTCGGGGCGCAGGTTGGCCCACTGCCAGGTGGCGCTCGGGTTGCTGGGCGCCGCCACCACCACGCCGTCAATGTCCGTCACCGGTTTGCCGTTCTGATCGCGCAGCGTGCCGTGAATGTGTGCGTCGTTGTGCGCCAGCTGGATCGTTACCGACTTCAGGGGGATGCTCTGGGTCGCGCGCGCGTCGGGTACTGCCACTGTCCGCTCATACGGGGCCTGCTCGAGCTGGGCCATGGCGGCGCCGCTCAAGGATTGATTGGCGGCCAGCGCCCTGGCGAGCGCCGTGGTGGCGGTCACCTCGCTGGTGAGCGAATAGTCGCTTCCCGGCGGCAGGAAGACCCCGACCTGCATAAGTCCGCTCGGCACATTCAGGCTGAACGCGCCGCCGCGCACCGGAACCTCGTCGATCAAGTCCGACGAGCCGGCGGCATGCACGTAGGCCCATGCGTCCACGCCCGTCAGCACGTTGCCGCTCTGATCTTGCAAGATGCCGTCGATCTGGGCGGCCGCCGGAGTCAGCTCGAAGGAGAGCGTCGTCGTGACATTCTTCGTCGTCACGACCGACTGAGATGCGCCGTGATCGAGATAGTTGCTCCCGTCGGGAGGGAAAACGTCGACGTGCCAGTCACCCGCGGACACGCGCAGTTGATAGTTGCCGTTCTGATCGGTCCTGGCGTAGTCGAACCCACCGTCGGATCCATACGCCTGCACGTAGGCGTTGGCGATGCCGCCGGCGCCCGTGGCCGTCACGGAGCCGGCGATCCCGGAATCGCGCCGCAGCAGTGCTATGTTGCCGAGGTCGAGCGTCCCCGGAGCGACGTTGGCGACGATATCGGGCGGGCGGGCGTAGTCCGGGTAATCGGATTGGTACAGCCCGACCGAAACGTTGTACTGGCCGGCGACCACCGGGATGGAGAATGTGCCGGTGGCGCTCAGATAGCCATAGGTGTAGCTATTGTTCTCGGCGCTCCAGACCCGGACGTAGGCCGAATAGTTTGTGGAGCCGTACGGGTATGTGGGCGGGAGCAGCCCGGCGCCGTCGGGCGTAAACACCTGGCCTGTCAGGTAGGCGTTGGTCGGCTGCACGGTCAGAGCCAGGTTTTTCGTCTCCGACGCGGGAGTATTCGCGAAGCGCACGAGCGGCGCCGTCTGGGTGAACATCCACGTCGCGCCCGGCACGGGCTCGACCGCGACTTCCCATTCGCCACCCTCGACTCCGATACTGAACTGGCCGCTATTGTCGGTCTTGGCGCACGCGTATGACCATGTGTCGGTGTTGTACGCCTCGATGGGCGCCCCGGCCACCGGGCTGCCGCTCTGCATGACGGTGCCCTGGATGTGCTTGGGCGCGCCGGGCAGCACGATATCTCCCAGGTTAACCGAGGCGCTTGGGCTGAGGATTGCGAAGGTTCGGGTGTATGGGAGCGCGTCACTCACACAGTACGGCTTGATGTCCAGCAAGTAGGTGCCGACATCCAGCCCGCCCAGGGTGAAGGTGCCAGTCTGGTTATCGGTGAAGGTGACGCGCGCGTTGTTGTAGTCGACATTGCCCTGCGCGTCCTGCGGCGCGACCAGCACGTAGGTATCGAGGACGGGCATGGAGTTGGCGAGGACTCTGCCGGTCACAGTGGCGATCCCGGCCGGGCGCACGGCCTGCAACGAGGTCGCCGCGCGTGAGTGCGGAATCGCTGAGAGAAACAGCAGCGCGACGATCAGACCGGCGATTGGCCGCATACGCGAAAGCAGACGTACTCGCATGGGACATCCCTCCTTACGGTAAGAGACACTCCTCACAGGCTGAGACTACAACGTGATTTCTCTGCCACCGCGTTCACACGGGGCGCGATACGGGCGAAACTATACTTAGCCGGGTTGAGTATAGCAGCGCTCGCTCGCTCGCGCATCGGTAGAAGTACGTTACTGCTCTACATATCCGAGCGTCGCACGATCGCCACGCAAATACGAGAAGGTTACGTAAGACTACGTATACTTGCTCTACTCATTCCGCAGCTCCACCAGCGTCGCCGTGTCGAAAGGGTTGCGGCCCGACGCGAGCGCGCCGGCCCAGGCGTCGCGCTGCGCGATGCGCTGCTCATCTTCACCATGCTGCCGCCCCCACGCGACGTAGGCCCGAAAGTCGTCGACCGCACCGGTGAGATCGCCTATCAGCGCGCGAGATAGGCCGCGGCTCTCGCGAACACTGCCGTCGTCAGGCGCCAGGGCCACCGCCCGCTCGCAGGCATCGCGCAGATCGGCTGCGTTGCCCGCCAGGCTGCCGCGCCAGCAGAGCGTGCTCCAGGAGCGGGCGGGAATCTCGGAGTCCGCGCCCAGCTCATGCACGCGCCGCGCGAGCGCCAGCGCCCCCTGGATGTCGCCGGACGCGGCCATTTGGGCGGCCGAGTCGATCAAGCTGGGCGATATCGGCAGGTTCGGACAGGTCTTGTGGTAAGGTGTGTCGGCGCCGAGGAGCTGCTGCCACTCGCCCCAGGCTAGGTTGCGGCCGGCCGTCGCGCAGGCGGCGGCGACCAGTTCGTCCTGCCGCCTGCTCCACAGCCGCGCCGCCGCATCCGCGCCGCCGGTGGCGATCATGCGCCCGTCGGGGCTGAACGCGACCGCGAGCACCTGCTCCATGTGGCCCTGGAGGGCGACCGGATCGCCGCCGGCGACGCTCCAGAGCCGCGCTGTATAATCGACGCTGCCGGCGACGACAGCGCCCCCATCCGCGCTGAAAGCCAGCGTGTTGATCGCGGCGGTGGGGCCGCGCAATACGACCAGGGACGTGGGAGCCGCCGGGTTGGCGAGATCCCAGATCCGTGTCGTGCTGTCGTAGCTGCCGGTCGCCAGGCGGCGGCCGTCGGGGCTGAACGCCACAGCGCTGACCCTGTCGGCGTGGCCGCGCAGGATGGCCGGCGCGGCGGCGGGGTTGGTCAGATCCCACAGCCGCGCGCTCTTGTCGAGGCTGTCGGCGGCCAGGAAGCGCCCATCCGGACTGAGCGCGACCGCGACGAGGGCTTCGTCGCCGCTCCGCAGCGCGACGGGGGCCGCGCCGGGATTGGTCAGATCCCAACGATTGGCCGTCGCGTCGAAGCTGGCACTGATCAGCGAGCGCCCATCGGCGCTGAATGTCAGCGCCGCGACTGGTGCCCGATGGCCGCGCAGCACCACTGGTGCGGCGTTGGGTGTGGTCAAGTCCCAGACGCGCACGGTCGTATCGTCGCTGCCGCTCGCCAGCCGCTGCCCGTCCGGGCTAAACGCGACCGCGTAGATCAGGCCTTCGTGGCCCTTGAGGACGATCGGATCGGCGTCGGGCCTGTTCAGGTCCCACAGCCGCAGCAGCATGTCGTCGCTGCCGGTCGCCAGCGTGCGCCCGTCGGGGCTGAACGCCAGCGCCCGAACTCCGCTCGTATAGCCGCGTAGCAGCGGGGCGGCGTCGAGCCAGATCGTGCTCCACAATCGCGCGGTGGTATCGTCGCCGCCAGTCGCCAGCGTGCGCCCATCCGGGCTGAACGCCAGCGCTGTAATGCCACCCTCGTGGCCGCGCAGCACCACGGGCGCGGCGTCGGGCTTGGCAAGATCCCAGAGCCGCGCGGTC
>Ga0137375_10009392_pt1 | contig 11605 bp, 10 predicted proteins | sample SagtaG_24_FD_104936 | JGI IMG/M metagenome (GOLD analysis project Ga0137375, IMG submission 104936) | Vadose zone soil microbial communities from Sagehorn Ranch, Mendocino, California, USA - Sage1_R_113_16 metaG | ecosystem: Environmental > Terrestrial > Soil > Vadose zone | place: USA... | reverse complement strand
CAGGTCGAGCGATCTTGTTGTTGCGCGAGGAATGACGGCGCAGCCGTCAGGGGAAGAAGATCGCGAGCAAGCCATTGTGGGGCGAGGCCGGGGAGCGCAGCGACCGCATCGTGGTGCCAGATCCGCCAGTCAAAGGCCCGCCTAGACGCGTGGTCACCAGCAGTTCGCCAAGGAGAGCACCGGCTCAGAGGCCTGCAGCGGGGATACAACGGCACGGCACCAGCCCGCTCTGCGATACGCAGCGCCTCTTCCCGCCACTCGAACGAATGACAAGTGCAGGCCGAATCCATGCTGGCGGCAACGGCGATGGGGCGCAAGTGGACGAGGTCGCAGGATCGAATAGGGCTATCGCGCTCCCGGCGGCGCCATCACCGATCGTCACTTGACCCACTGAGCAAAAGATCGAAACGCATCCGTTCTATCGGGAGTTTCTCGCGAAACAAGGCTACGGCGATTTCACCTGATCCAAAGATTTGGTCGCGCTCAGCGTCCAGAGAGCCGCGACGAAGGAACCGTTCGCTGATGAAGAACTGCTGGCGTTTTCCCTGAACCTCTAGCCCTCGGCTGGAAAAGGTTAGTGCATACCGCATGTCCCAACGTTGAACCGCTACCCTTGCTTGCACGTCAGCTTGCTGTCAGGATTTGGCGCAAGGATCGGAGTATTATCGTTGGTGGCGCCAGCACGCGCCAAGAATTGTTGTGCACCATGCGTATCCTCTTGGTGGAAGACCACGACCGTCTGGCCCAAACAATCGTGAAAGGGCTCGACGAATTTGGCTTTCGAGTCGATGCCTTTGCGACCGCAGAAGACGGCATCAACGCCACACGAAGCGCGGAATATGAGGCACTCATTCTTGATCTTGGATTGCCTGACCGCGACGGTCTCGAGGTCATCAGCGAGCTCAGGCAGCGCAATATCGAGTTGCCGATTCTTATTCTGACCGCCCGCGACGGCGTCGATGACCGCGTCGCCGGTCTCGACCGCGGCGCCGATGACTACTTGATGAAGCCATTCGCAATGAAGGAGCTGGCCGCGCGTCTGCGAGCACTGCTGCGTCGTCCGGGACGCGTGCTTGGGGCCACGCTCGAATCCGGAAATCTCCGCTTCAACACGGTGCTTCGCCAAGTAGTGATTGACGGATACGTGGTCGCGATCTCCCGTCGCGAGATCGGTGCGCTCGAGCTGTTGATGCGTCGCGCCGGCCAGGTCGTATCGAAGCGGGCATTGGAGGACACCCTCTACGGCCTGAGCGGCGACGTAAATCCCAACACCGTGGAGGTGCTGATCTCACGCCTCCGCAAGCGGCTCGACGATATCGGCGCCGATTGCTCAATTCACACGCTTCGTGGCATCGGTTACCTGCTCAGGGAATAGACATCAATGCGCTCCATTTCCTGGCGGATTTTCGTGCGGCTCGCCATCACCACGGTCCTCATGAGCATGTTTGCTTATGGGTGGGTCTACTGGCAGGCGCAATCAACCGAGATTGCAGTGCGGCAACGCGTACTTCTCAACCAGGCAAAACACATCGCAAGTTATCTTGCCCTGGACGAACGCGGCGAGCCAATGCTCAATCTCCCGCAACCCATGGTCAACAGCTACAGATCCACAACTGGGTCGCAGCGCTATGCCATTCGTGATCAGGCCGGCACAGTTCTGTTCGGGTCTGGTCCGGCCACCGGCCCGCTCCCCTTGTTCAGTCAACTCACGCAAGCGGCGTATGACTACGATCCGGACGGCCCCGGTCCGTTACACATGTACGGAGCGGCGGTGAAGAGCAATTTCGACGGACGACTCTTTTTCACACAGGTGGAGGAGGACGTCCTCGATGCCGAATATCTGAGAGCGGCGGTGAACGAGGAGTTTCTCACCGATGGCGGCTGGCTGCAGGTGCCGTTTCTATTCGCATGGCTCGGGGTCAGCATGCTTGCGGTACGCAGGGCGCTGGCGCCACTGAAACAGGTGTCCCAGGTAGCGGAAGATATCGACCCGGCGACCGCCGATACCCGACTGCCAACCCGCAATGTACCGACCGAGCTGGTCCCGCTGGTCAACGCAATCAATCTGGCGCTGGACCGGCTCGAACATGGCTTGATGCGGCAGCGGGAATTCAACGCCAATGCCGCGCACCAATTGCGCACGCCGCTGGCCGTATTGTCGGCCAACATCGAAGCCATGCCGGACAAGATCACAGCGGTAAAACTGATCTACGATATCGAGCTGATGAGCCGGATCGTGAACCAGCTGCTGGTGGTGGCGAGACTGGAGACAATATCACATCTGCCCAATGAAACGGTCGATCTCTTGACCATCGCGACCGACGTCGCCAGCAATCTTGCTCCACTCGCGGTCGCCTCAGGGAAGCATCTTGAGATACTCAACGGCACCGATCCAATCCTCGTTCGGGCCAATGCCGAAGCAGTGCGTGCCGCATTGAGCAACCTCGTTGAAAATGCGCTCTCACATACTCCGCCGGACACCACGGTGAGTATTCGTCTGACGCCAGAGCCGACAGTCGAAGTGGTCGATCGCGGCCCCGGAGTGCCATCCGATAAACGCGATCAGATTTTCGAGCGGTTCTGGAAAGGCGATCGCAATGGCAAGGGCGCGGGTTTGGGACTGGCGATCGTCAAGCACATCATGACGGCCCTGCAAGGCTCGGTCTCGATATCGGACAATCCCGGCGGGGGCGCGGCCTTCACGTTGAGATTTCCACCAAAGCCGCAACCCGGCTGAGACAGCTGGTGACGCGTTCCTACCGCAGCACGGTCATCAGCTTGATAACGACAGGAAGCATGACCACGAGCAACACGACAGGAAAAATAAACAGCCCAAGCGGAAGGATCATTTTCACGGACAGCTTGTTGGCCGCTTCTTCGGCACGCAACAGCCGTCGGTCCCGCATGTCCTCGCTGAATATTCGCAGCGCTTCGCCGATGTCGCTGCCGAGCTCCAGCGACTGACGCAACATGGTGTTGAACGAGGCGGCCTCGTCAAGACCAAGGCGGTCGGCAAAGGACTCAAGCGCCTCGATTGTGCTGCGTCCTGCACGCATCTCGGCACCCATCATGTCAAGGTTGTTGCCGAGCTCGCGGCTCTGCTTGAACACCTCGCCGCGGACGCGGTCGAAAGCGGCTTCAAGGCTCAGTCCGGCGGCGATGCAGATCACCAGGAGATCCAGCAAATCCGGAAAGATCTGCCGATAACGAACCGCGAGCTGCCGCTGCCGGCGCGCCAGATAGGCGTCAGGGAAAACGATCGAGATCAGCGCCACTATCGAGACCAGGGCGACCTTCAGCACCGCCGGAGCATCCGGCCGAATCAATTCCACCGACGCGTAGGTAACGACCGGCAACGTCACGACAGCGCTCAACCGCGCCAGCGCGTAGTAGTTGACCGCATAGGATCGGAAATATCCTGCTCTGAGCAGGTCGCGACGCAATTTATCGCGGATCGCTCCGTCGATGCCCAAGCGCTTGGCGTCGAAATGATGGGCGACAAAGGCATGCAGTGTCTGAAAGCCACTCTCCTCCGTACTTTCAATAGGCACCCGCGCCGCCGGCAATCGCCGTCGCATCCGTCCCTGCAACGCGACATAGTTGCCGACCACAATCGCCACAGCCGCAACAGCCGCGAAAGAAAGCGCCGGAATGAGAATGGGAGCCAGATCGATCATGGATCGTGTCGCTTCCGCACAGCACCTTATCGATTACGCTTCTTTTTTTTAGAATTTGAAATTGACCATCCGATACATCACGATATTTCCAAGCATCAAGGACATCACAGCGTAGATCACCGCCGGTATGATCAGCGGATGGTCGTGGACCTCTCCGAAGTAGGACGGTGAAATCAGCGATATCAGGCCGAACAGGATGAAAGGAATGAGCGACAGAACAACAGCCGACATTCGGCCATCGGCACTGAGCGCCCTCACCTTCATATTGACCTTGGCGCGATTACGGAGCAGGCGGGACAAGCCGGTCAGTATCTCGGCCAGGTTACCGCCCGTCTGACTTTGAACATTGACGGCCATGATCAGGAACAACAGATCGTCCTGGCCCACGCGACGATACAAGTTGTCGATGGCAGCACGGATATCCTGGCCGAAGGAGATCTCGTCGGAGGTTAGCCGAAATTCCGTCCCTACCGGGTCGGGCATCTCTTGCGCCACCAAATCGATTGCCGCAGGCAGCGGATAGCTGGCACGAAGGCCGCGGACGATCACATCGATGCTATCGGGCAACAGCTCGGCAAAGCGCCCAATCCGTCTCTGCCGCACGATCTTGAAGAAAAGGACAATACAGAGAACGGCAAGCACCGTGGCGGTCACGAACGTCCATGCGCCGTTGCCGAAGACAAGCCCGAGAACGACGAAAAACAGTGCAGTCAGCGCGAATAACCAGACCAGCAAGAGATTGCGATCAAGTCGGAGGCCGGTCTGTGCCAGAAAGTCGTTGTAGCGGCGCAGTCGCGGGCTCTCGAACTCCGCAAGGCCGCGCTCGTCGCGCAGAGCGTTGAGCGCCCCATGCGCGCTGGCGCCTTCCTTGCTCAATGCCAACCGGCGCTTGATGGAGCGCTGCGCGCGGTGGGATCGCCACGCGATCCAATAAAGGCCCTGGGTCGCGAACGCCACCGCAATGAAGAAGAAGACAGAAATCAGTGACACGTCGTTCAAGGTTCTCTCCCTCTTTCCTCACGCGTTCCTGTGCCAGCGCCGGCCATGGTCCCGCCAATCTTACAGGGGCCGGCTCGCGTCAAAGTGGCTCGTCGGCAAGTCGACACCGTAGGCCTTCAGCTCTCTCAGGAAATTCGGCCGAACCCCGGTGGCGCGAAAACTGCCGTGAATATTGCCGGCCTCGTCGGTATGCTCCTTGACGAAGCGATAGATGTCCTGCGTCTGAATCTCCTCGCCGTCCATGCCGGTGATCTCACTGACGCTCACGACCTTACGTTTTCCGTCCGGCAAGCGCTGCAACTGCATGACGATCGTTATGGCGGATGCGATCTGGCTGCGGATGCTACCGACGGTCGTCGTCATTCCCGCCATCGTGACCATCTGTTCGAGCCGCTTAAGCGCATCGCGCGGCGAATTCGCGTGAACCGTCGTCATTGAGCCCTCGTGGCCAGTGTTCATGGCCTGCAGCATGTCGAAGGCCTCCTCGCCGCGACATTCGCCGATGATGATGCGATCTGGCCGCATGCGCAGAGCGTTCTTGACCAATTCGCGCTGGCGAATCTCTCCTCTGCCTTCGGCGTTGGGCGGACGGGTCTCCAACCGCCCCACATGAACTTGCTGCAGCTGCAGTTCCGCCGCGTCCTCTATCGTGATGAGCCGCTCGTCTGCCGGAATATACGACGACAGTGCGTTCAGCATGGTGGTCTTGCCGCTGCCTGTGCCGCCGCTAATGATCAGCGATATCCGCCCGCGCACGGCGGCCTTCAGCATGTCAACAATCGGGGGGCGAATGGTCCCGACCTCCACCAGTCGCTCCATGCTGAGCGCGCGCTCTGCGAACTTGCGGATGGAGACCAGTGGACCATCGATGGCAATCGGCTTTATGGCCACATTGACACGCGAGCCGTCGGGCAGGCGAGCGTCGACCATGGGCGAGGACTCGTCGATCCGCCGGCCAACACCGGCAACGATCTTCCCAATAATACGCAACAGATGAGCTTCGTCCTTGAAATGCACTTTGGTCTCCTGCAGCTTGCCGAAGCGCTCGACAAAGCAGAGCCTGTGCGTGTTGATGAGAATGTCGGTGACGGTCGGGTCCTTCAACAACGGCTCAATCGGACCATAGCCGGTCATCTCGTCGACGATTTCTTCCGAGAAGATATCGAGCTCGCGTTGATTGAGAGAAATCTTCTCGGCGCGAACGTAAGCCGCCACATAGGCGGTCACCTGCTTGACCAGCTCCTCCCGTGGCAGCTTCTCCAGCACCGTGAGATTGAACTCGTCGATAATCCGAGCGTGCAGCTTGAGCTTCTCGTCGAGCAGAGCGGGGCGCCGTTCGATCAAATCCTTGTAGACGGTTTCTGACTCGGTGTTAGCGTCGGCGACGGCTGTCCGTCGCGGTTCGCTCGCGGCTCGCTGCGCTGTTCCAAACAAGAAGCTCATGGTTCCTCCCCTTGTTCCTTCCCTTGCCCCTCGTCTATTCGAGGCTCATTGCCCGCGACGGGGTTATGGCAGCATGACGCGTGACGACTTCAATCCTCGGCAAAAGGCCGCAAGCGCCGCAATGTCCTTGACGAAGGCACCACTGGACTTGTTGAGGCCAATCGGCGTGCCGGTATTGATGCTTTCAAGCGCCATAGGCTCCTCGTTGACGTAAAGGACCTGCTCATCACCGAGTACGCTCTCGACGTGGCGTCGGTGCAGGATGCCTCCGATGAAGCGCCGCCGGCAGCGGTTCATCGCAACGGCAATCTGGAGATCGGCGCTTGAAGCGGACGCGCGGGGCAAAGCCGAGTTGCGAGACCGGCGCACTGCCTTCAGTGCTTCGACCGTTTGGCGCAGACCCGGAACAGTATTGACGCCCGTCACGATCACGCCATCCGAGGCGGAAACGACCTGGTCAGTCCATCCGAACCAGGTGACTGGCAGGTCGATCAGAATCAGCTCATACCGCAGTGATGCCAGATTGAACAAGGCATCAAGCGCCGCCACATTCAGCTCGCAAACGTCCCATGAGGCGCGTGGAGCGGCGAAAACGTGCAGCCCACTCGCATGACGGCTGATGAAGATATCGAAGAGCTGGTCATCGAGCCGATCCGGATTGTCCATGATCTCCTGGATCTTCAGCCGCGGCTCAATATCGAGATAGTCGCAGACGTGACTTCGCTGAAAATCGAGATCGATGATGCAGATTCTGCGCTCACGCGTAGCCTTGTCGGTCTTGAGCTTCACGGCTGTCTCGAGCGCAAGCGTCGTGTTGCCAACGCCGCCGGCGCTCGGGACGAACGAAACCGCGATTGGCCTGGCGCCACCTGCATCGCTGGCATGTTCTGCATTCCGGCGTCGGCGCTGCCGCGCAAAGATATCAAGGATCTCTTTCGGATCGGCGTCAACAGAGACCCAATCAGCATCGCCGCGGCGCAGAAGCGCCTTGTAATCGCTTGCCGAAAGCTCGTCACTGATCAGAACAAAAAAGATGCGGCCACCATGGCTCGACGCCATATCGACGACTTTGGTGAAATGGGTGATGTCCCTGGAAGGCGCTATAATGAGCACAAAAGCGGGGTCCTTGATGGTGCTGCGTGCAACGACGTCCGAAATGTCCTTGATGTCGGCGATAGCGGAAAGGTCAGGGATGGCACGCCGAATCCTCTGTTCGACGAGTCTGGCTCTCGTCATCTCGGCACCGGCGCTTAGAAGATAGATTGCCATATCGACAGTGGTCCTGATCAGAACGTGGGAGCGCTCGATGAGAGGTCTTCGGCCGTCATTGACGTGGTCGAGGGCGGAATTTGAAGATCATCAAGCCCCGCTAGGCCGCGCAGGAAGAAGAATTGCAGTCGCAGGTCTTTCACCGAGACCGTGATGGTCGGCACCGGCCCACCGGGGCGGCCCGCAAAACCGAGCCCACTCTGTGCATAGGTGATGATCACATTGGCCGGAGTTATCCTGCCGAAGATGTCGCACATCCCTGCGTCATAGAATGACTTCGCATCGCCGCAAGAGGAGCTGCCACGCCCGAACACAATCAGGCTCATCGCCGCGGCATTGTAGCCGAGGTCAGCGGGACAGCTCCCGCTGCTGCACGTGCAGCGGGACGCGCTCCCGTCGCAGGTGACAACGAAATCAGGCATGGCGCTGCCTTGGGGGATGCGAGGACCCAAGACCGCAACGCTCAATCCGTTCAATCCACGGGCAACCGGGTCGGACACGGCAGCGAGTCTGGCGCCAATCTGGACTGCCTTTGCCGCCGCGTTGCGCTGATAGAACACAAAAAGAAACTCAATCGAGCCCAGAAGAAAGACGAGCATGATTGTCATGACGACGCTCACTTCGACCAGCACCGCTCCACGCTCGTCAAGCGCAATGTCCCTCGCCAACATCGGTATCCGCCGGTCCATGACGTTATCCAGACCCGATGACACGCTCTGAGTGGGATACCGAAATCACCGGAGGCGGCAGGTGCAGAAAGCCGAAGAACCCCAAAGACTGGTCCACGAAGCTGGTGGAGGCCGTAATCACGTAGACCACCTCGCCGCTACGATATGCGCGCAACCCCGTCGGTCCTGCTGGATTGCTGATTGCCGTGCAGCGCAGCACCACCATTGGCGTCGTCCAGCCTTTGATGCGCGCGGCGCTTCCCCTGATCGATCCAGTGGTCGCGAGAGTCTTTGCGTTGGCCTGCTCGATTGGCCAAGCCGCCGAACGATCGTCGCACGGGTTGCTGACGCGAGCGAGATAGCGTGCTGCATCGCGCACGCCGATTGCGGCGAGGTGCTGCTGATAGAAGAACCAAGAGAATTCATAGACGCCGAACAGAAACACGAACAGCAGGGGGAGCAGCACGGCGCCTTCGACTAGCGCTGAACCATCATTGTCTCGTAAGAGTGATCTCGGCATTCTTGTCAATGTGAGAACTCGCGCACAGGGTTGATCACCGATAGAGCTGGACCATCTCAAAGTTTCCGTCGTCACCGGGTTTCACCAGCCCGATGAGCTCCACGTAGAGATCGGTCTGCGATCTTTGCAGAGGCAACGTGAGAAAGAGCTTTCCAAACGCAGCGACGGGCACGTTCGTTTGGGTACCGCCAACAAGGCCAAGGCTCTGGCAATTGACGATTGCGGAGTAGAGCACGCGGCGATCCGGGACATCGGACAGGATGCCTGCGCCATAGCAGGCGGGGGCGCCGGACTCTCCTCCCGTCGATCGGTCCCCGACATATCCCTGGTCGATCTCGTAGCGGTATACGTCATATCGGCTTGGCGGATTGGAATTGCTGGCGGTGATGCCATCGATGACCGGCGGAGCGCGGCCATCGGCGCCGTGATTGACTTGCCAATAGGTCGCGAAATTCCAACTGCCATTGCCCATGCGCCCATCCTGAAATGGCCATTCGCGATCAAGCGGCAGTCCAGTGACCTGGCCAGGCGGCGCTCCGATGGGCCAGTCAGTGCCCGGGCGGGCTGTGCACGCACCGCTGCTGCCTCCGCCGACATATCCCTTGCGCACGTTCAGCGAAGGACGGTAAGCGGGATCATTCTTGCGTCCGCTCATCGAGCCTTCGTAAATATCAAATCTGACATTGAACGCCTCGCGCACCGCAGGCATGGCACCAAGCCGAAAGTTGACGCGATTTTGTATGAAGCATACGCCCGGACGCTCGAGCGCAACGGCATCCGTGATCTCGTCAGTATCGGAACCCAGTTGGGCCGGCTGCAAAAAACCGTAATCTCCCGCGACGTACGGCTCATTGCGATCACCATACTGGCGCAGCCGCAGCAGCCGCCGCCGCATCAGTGGATCTGCAGCCGCCTCTTGCAGCGCGCCGCTCGCCTGCTCATAGCTCATGCCCGGGACTTCAGAAGGGTTACAGACGTAAAGCGGCGCGATCTGACAAACCACCTGGTCGAAGCCCGCTACCGCGGCGGCGCCTGCCGAGACGGTATTGGCTCCGCCGAAGAAAGACGCCGGCAGCAGCGTGGTGAGAGTGGTCGGGCGCACCGTGACCGCAACAAAGCGCGCGTTCGTCCCGTCAGTTGCGAGCATGCCTTCCGACATCGGCCGGCTGTCATCAGCGGGCAAGCGGCTGTAGAACTCGACCCGCAAAACCTGCACGCGCCGCTCCTGGCCGAAAAGTGTCCCGTTAGCGACGAGATTCTCAATCGCTCGGACGGCGCGCGTCCGCGCGTCTGGAAGGCGGTCAAGCTCCGCCGCTCCTGCAAGCGCCAGTGCATCAGCGCCGTTCTGAAGCTGAGTTTGCAGGGTCATATAGCGCGCACCATCGAGCGCCAATACCGACACGCCGATGATGACGATCAGCATCATCGTCACGTAGGGCAGGATGAGGCCTTGCGTGTCAGCGCAGAAAGACCTGGCGAGATTCGCCAAGGTGTTTTGCTTCGATGGCGATGCAGCGAACGCCTTGTTGCGCGACCTCGTTCGCATTCGAACCTGAGCTCATCAATTGATTGGCGCCCCGGTCGAAGCTGCCGCTCCGGGACCGCCGCCAGGCGCCGTGCCGCCGACACCCTCGCCCGGCGTGGCGCCAGGACGCCCCTGACCTTGCCCCGGCGTCCGCCCGACCTGCGGCCGCTGATAGCGTTGGACCGCCCCAACCATGCGCTCGCCATTGCCGCTGATCCGGCGATCCTTCACATTGCGTGGCCAGGGATCGATCACGTGCGTGGCGGCATTGACATCCTTGGCATTGCCGGCGCTGAGGGTCACCGTATCGCTGCGGGCGACATATTGAGCCGCGGGATTTTCGTAAATGCCGCTCCAGCAGCCGCCCAGAGCTGCTGCGAGAAGCAAGGAGCCGAGGAGCCGAGCGATGTGCATCGTGCCCTCCTCACCGTTTCGCCGGGTTCGGCGGCTCGACGCGGATCATGTGGCCGTAGGGACCTTGGACCTCGCCGCCACTGGTGACGTAGTCCGAATAGGATTTGCGGACCTCCGACTGCCCCATCAAGAAGAAGTCGGCGTCGTTGCTGGGCAATCGCTGATCAAGCGGCGTCGCCAGACGCTGGCCCGGAGCCGCAGGCTGGACCAGGTGCGGCGTGACGATGATGACCAGGTCGGTCTCATGCTTCTGATAGTCCATGCTGCTGAACAAAGCCCCCAGCACTGGAACTGATCCCAGCCACGGAATCTGCGACCGAAGACGTAGGTCGTTGGCTTGCAGCAGGCCGGCGATTGCAAAACTTTGGCCATCACGCAATTCAATCGTTGTGACTGCATCCCGCTTGATCAGCGACGGAACGGTGGTCCCGGAGATCGTCACCGCATTGGCGAAGTCGAGCTCACTCACCTCAGGCGCAATGCGCAAGTTGATCAGGCCTTTCTGCAGCACTGTCGGCGTGAACGACAGCCTTACGCCGAAAGGCTTGTACTCGATTGTCGGCGTGACCAGCCCACTTGCCGACGTCGCCGCGATCGGCACGGGAAATTCGCCGCCCGCCAGGAACTGCGCGGTGTCCCCTGAAAGAGCCATCAGATTCGGCTCGGCCAGACGACGAATAAGTCCCTTGGTCTCAAGCGCAGTGACAAGGATATCGATGTTCGTGCCGCCGTTGACCAGATTGGCGAGCACCACGCCAAACGGCGAGGTGCTTCCCACCAGAGTGCCGGCCGTCTGGAGCAACGGAACGCCACTTGGCGTGGTGTTGGGATTCGTGTTGTTGGCGGGAGGGACAAGCCCGCCCTGCCCGGTGTTGACCACTCGCGTTCCGGACCGGTTGGCCGCAAACCAGTTCACACCAAGCGCCCGACCCGCATCACGCGATGCCTCGAGGAATCTCACCTTGAGCAGCACCTGCTGCGACGGCGCAATGCTCATGGCGTTGACGACCCCATTCGGGGCGAGCGCACGGGCAATGGTCACGGCGCGCTCGGCTTGCACCGCATTGCTGGCCTCTCCCATCAGCACGAT
>Ga0137375_10009390_pt1 | contig 11607 bp, 9 predicted proteins | sample SagtaG_24_FD_104936 | JGI IMG/M metagenome (GOLD analysis project Ga0137375, IMG submission 104936) | Vadose zone soil microbial communities from Sagehorn Ranch, Mendocino, California, USA - Sage1_R_113_16 metaG | ecosystem: Environmental > Terrestrial > Soil > Vadose zone | place: USA... | reverse complement strand
GCTCCGGCCGACGGATCGGGTGCGCAGCGTCCCAACGCGACGCCGGTAGCGAGGCGTACCGCAGTCGAGCTCGGGGTCTCGCTCCACGGCATCTCCGGCACCGGCCCGGGCGGTCGGGTCACCCGCGAGGACGTCCAGAAGGCCGCGGCCGAGTCGGGCGCACAAGCGCAGCAGCCTGCCGCCGGTGGAAGGGGCGATGTCCGCACGCTGGAGCTGACGACGACGCAGACGACGATCGCGCGCCGGATGGCCGAGTCGAGTACAACGATCCCGTCCTTCACCGTCTCGACCGACGTCGACATGTCGCTGATCACAACGTTGCGGCGCGGAGCGCGCGAGGGACGCGACGAGGCGCCATCGATCAACGACTTCGTCGTGAAGGCGGCCGCTGGAGCGCTGCGGACGTTTCCGCGGTTCAACGCATCGTACGCCGACAGCAAGGTCGAGTGCTACTCGCGCATCAACGTCGGAGTCGCCGTTGCCACGGACGACGCGTTGCTCGTGCCCGTCGTGTTCGACGCGGACCGGAAGACGCTTGCGCAGATCGCTGCGGACACGCAACGGCTTGCCGAGGCCGCGCGGCGCCGAGCCCTCCAGCCGGAGGACCTGCGCGACGGGACGTTCACCGTCTCGAACCTGGGGATGTTCGGCGTCCGGTCGTTCACCGCGATCATCGATCCCCCGCAGGTCGCGATCCTCGCCGTCGGCGGCGTTCGGCGCGCCCCCGTCGAAGATGCCCACGGCGGCGTCGTCTTTCGCGATCTGATGACCGTCACTCTCACCTGCGATCACCGGGTCGTCTACGGCGCTGACGGTGCGCAATTCCTGTCCCGCCTACGGGAGCTGCTCGAGCGGCCGCTTGCGCTCGCCTTGTGACTCCGCCATGACCAGAGGAGGAGGCTGAAGAATGCCGACGGTCGCCTTTCGTACTGCGATCCGCGACGCGCTCGACGAAGAACTGGCCTCGGACGAGCGCGTGATCCTCTTCGGCGAAGACGTCGCCGTCGCCGGCGGTGTGTTCGCGACCACTACAGGCTTGTACGACAAGTACGGCCCGGAGCGAGTCTTCGACACGCCCATCTCCGAGTTGGCCCTGGCCGGGGCTGCGTTCGGGTCGGCGGTAACCGGCCTCCGGCCGGTCATCGAGATCATGTTCGGCGACTTTCTCGCGCTCGCGATGGACAGCCTGGTGAACCAGTCGACGAAGTACTGGTTCCTGACGCAGGAGCAGGTGAGCGTGCCGCTCGTGGTCCGCTCCGTAGTCGGAGCCGGAGCTCGCTTCGGCGCCATCCACTCGCAGATGCCGGTTTCGTGGTTCATGGGCGTGCCCGGTCTCAAGATCGCGTGCCCATCGACGCCTGCAGATGCGAAGGCGCTGTTGAAGGCCGCGATTCGCGACGACAACCCGGTGCTCTTCTTCGAGCACAAGCGCTTGTACACACTCGAGGGCGAAGTGAACGGCGCGCCCGGACGACTCGGAGAGGCGGCTGTGATCCGCGAGGGCAGCGACATCACGCTCGTGACCGCGATGAAGAGCGTCCACGACAGCCGCGAGGCAGCGGACGCGCTCGAGCAGGATCGCGTCTCGGTCGAAGTGATCGACCTGCGGACGATCCGCCCGCTCGACGTCGAGACCGTCCTCACGTCGGTTGCAAAGACCAGCCGAATCGTGGTCGTGGAGGAAGGGCCGCTGACGGGTGGTTGGGCAGGCGAGGTGCTCGCCTCCGTAACGGAGCGAGCGCTGGGTTACCTCGACGACGCCTGGCGCATCGCCACTCCGAATACGCCGATCCCCTACAGCCCGCCGCTCGAGGACGCGTTCCTGCCGGGGCCGGAGCGGATCGCGACCGAGATCCGGCGGCGTCTCCGGTAGAGCCGTGCGAGCGAACCACGATACGGTCTCTCGATGAGCGATCTCGCGGCGAACTCCGGGCCCCTTGACCGCCTGGAGGCATCGAGGGTCGGCAATCGGCTCCGTGCGGAACGGGAGCGTCTGGGAATCAGCCTCCGTGAGCTTGCGCGTCGCGTCGGCGTCTCGCCGAGCCTCGTTTCGCAGATCGAGCTCGACCGTGTGAACCCGTCGGTCAGCACCCTCTACGCCCTCGTCAGGGAGCTTGGCATGACGATGAGCGACGTATTCGGCGACTCACCATCCGAGGAACGGGTCGTCCGCCAACTGCGGGACGGCGACGGCTTGGCCGAGCGACCGGAGACTCGGCGGGTGATCAACCTTGCGTCCGGCGTGCGCTGGGAGCGACTCACGTCTCACAGCGACCGCGAGGTGGAGTTTCTGTACGTGGTCTACCCCGTGGGGGCGGCGTCGTGCCCGGAGGACGCGCTGATGACGCACGGCGGGAAGGAATACGGCTACGTCAGCAGCGGCACGCTGGGCGTGCGGGTCGGCTTCGAGGAATACGAGTTGGGGCCCGGCGGGTCGATCGCGTTCGACTCGTCGTCGCCTCACCGGCTGTGGGCGGTCGGCGACGAGCCGGTCCATGCAATCTGGGTGGTAATCGGCCGGGAGGCGGACCCGCGCGCGGGACCATCTCCGCTGTCGCCCGACGCCCCCGACTAGGCCGCCGGCGCTTGCCCCTGGCGCCCTCGTAAGCGGCCGACACCTGCCCAGCCGGAGCGGAAGCGGGCTAGGAGCTCGGGGGCCTGGTAGAGCACAAGCGCCAGCAGGATCAGCGCGCCGATCGTCATCTGCCCGTACTCGGTCGGCTGCTGGAAGAGCGGCAGGATATTGCTGATCAACGAGAGGAAGAGCGCCGCCAGCAGCGTCCCGATGAAGGATCCTCTTCCGCCCGCGAGGCTCGCGCCGCCGAGGACGGCCGCGGCGATGCTTTCGAGTGCGTAGTCGCCGATGATCGGGGAGCCGATCTGGACCTGGGCCGCGGAGTAGAAGCCGGCGATCGCGGCAATCACCGAGCATACGACGAAGGCGAGGAACACGATGCGCCCGGTCGACATCCCGAGCCGGCGCGACGAAATCTCGTCGAGACCGACTGCGCGCACCGCCACGCCCGTGCGCGTCCGGTACAACCACACATCGGCGAGCACGGCGAGAACGACGACGCCGATGAACGCGGCCGGCATGACGCCGATGCTCGTGTTCAACGCGTCGATGACGTCGCTGTTGATCGGGCCCTCGGGATGGTCCCGCAGCAGAAGCGACGCGCCCTCGAGGATGCTGAAGGTGCCAAGCGTCGCGATGATCGATGGGAGACGGAGGATGCGGATGAGTGTCGCGTTGAAGACGCCGGTGGCCAGGCCGACGCCCACGATCGCGAGCGAGCCGAGGAACAGTGCCAAGGTCGTCTCGTCGGGCTTGAGCGTGAAGGACGCAGTGACCACGCACATCGTGATCAGCGCGGCGACGGAGATGTCGAAGCCCCCGACAAGCAAGGCGTTCGTCTGGCCGATCGCAACGAGCGCGAGGGGCATTGTCGAGAGCAGGAGGTTGTTGATGTTGTAGTCGGTCAGGAACGCGTCCTGACGCACCGCCGTGAACGCGCCGACCGCGAGGATCAGCGCCGTCAACAACACGAGGGGAATCCAGCCGCGGAACCTCACGCGCTCGCCTTCGCGACGCCGCCGCCAACGATCGCCTCGACGATCCGGCGTTCGCCGAGCTCGTCCCCTCGGATCTCCTCGACGATCCTCCCGCGTGACATCACGACGACGCGGTCGCACAGCCCGGCGAGCTCCAGCGGATCGCTCGACTTGACGATGAGCGCTACGCCTTCGTTCGCCTTCGCCCGCAACGCGTCGTAGATGTCGAAGCGCGCGCCGACGTCGACGCCCTGGGTCGGCTCGTCGGCCAGGATGACCTTCACGTCCCCGCGGAGGAAGGGGCGGGTCAGCGAGACCTTCTGCTGGTTGCCGCCGGAAAGCGACTGAACCGGTTGCTCGATCGACGCCGTGTGGATGCGCAGCCGGCGCACCATGTCGTCGACGGTGCGCCGTTCACGCCAGCGGCGCAGGAAGCCCAGGCGTCCGAGCGACCTCAGCACCTGGATCGTGGTGTTGGTGCGGACACTCAGGACCGGGAATAGCGACTCGCGGGTTCGATCGCCGCTCAGGAGCACGACTCCTGCGCGGAGGGCCGCCACCGGAGATTTCGCGTTGAGCTCGTCGCCGTCGCAGGATGCCCTGCCGTCCGACCGCTCGACACCGGCGAGCGCGCGCAGGAACTGCACCTGGCCGTTGCCTTCGGCGCCGGCGATACCGAGAATCTCGCCCTTCTCGACCTTGAGGTCGATGGGGCCGAAGCGGTCGCCTCGAAGCCCCGAGACCTCGAGGAGCACCTCGGGCACGCGTCCGTCCCCGTCGCGCTCGGGGAAGGCGAGTTGAAGCGGCCGTCCGATCATGAGCGCGACCAGCGCTTCTTCTGTCATCCCGGCGGCTTCGAACGTTCCCTGACTCACACCGTCGCGAAGGACGCTGATGCGATCGGCGATCCCGAGGACCTCCGGCAGCCGGTGGCTGACGTAGACGATGCCGACGCCGACCCTGCTTCGCTCGTGCACGAGACCGTGGAGCTGCTCGACCTCCTGTGGGCCGAGTGCCGTCGTCGGCTCGTCGAGGAGAAGCACCTTTGGTCTCGCGAGCAGCGACTTGATGACCTCGAGGATCTGCCGCTGCGCGAGCGACAGCGTCCCGGCGTCTGCCTTCACCGAGACGTCGAGCCCGAACTCCTCGAGCGTGGACGCCGCCCATTTCTCCATTCGCCCGTACGTCGGCCGTTCGTTTCCGGGCACGGCGAGATACAGGTTCTCGGCCACCGAGAGGTCGAGGACATGCGAGTAGGTCTGGTATGCGATGCCGAGGCCGAATCGCCTGGCCTCGGCGGGAGAGCCCCGTCTCCGGCGGCGTCCGCCGATCTCGACGAAGCCCCTGTCGGGGGCAAGGAAGCCGCTGGCGATCCCGAGCAAGGTCGACTTCCCAGACCCGTTTTCCCCGACGAGCGCGTGCACCTCGCCTGCGCGACAGTCGAAACTGACATCTCGAAGCGCTTGCACGGCTCCGAACGCCTTCGACACGCCGCGAAGGGACAGCACGACGGGGCTCTCGGGCCCGGGAGTCGACATCGTTGTCCTCGCTCAGGATCTAGTGCTTCCTGTCCTCCTTAGGGGTACATCCGGTGGAGCAGCTTGACCGGCACCAGCGAGGTGGCCGAGGCCTCCTGCGGATAGCCCTTCACGCACTGATCGCGCTTCGCCTGGCTCTGCAGCTGGATCGGGAACACGATCTTGGGCGGGATCTTCGCGCCCTTGAGTTTCATCATCCCGGCAGTCAAGGCGACCCGGATCTGCGAGTTCCCCGCGGTGTAGTAGAAGACCTTCAGCTTCGGGTTGTGGAGCTTGTCCGCAGCGCAGCCCATGCCAACGTCGTCCGTTCGAAGTGTCAGCACCGCGTTGAACGGCTTGCCTGCGGCCTTGTATGCCGAGAACGCGCCCTGCGCCATGCCGAGCCCGTACTCGTAGCTCCAGCCCTTGATCTTGGGATGCGCCGCCAGGATTCCGGAGACGACCTGCTGGACCTTCGACGCGTCCCAGTTCGTCGGCTCGTTGGCCACGACGTGGATGCTCTTGTTGAGCGCCGGCTTCTCGCACCGCTGCCAGCCCAGGGACAGAGGGTTGCCCGGGAAGCCGCCGAGGAAGGCGATGTCGCCGGACTTGACGTACTTGTTCATGATCTTCGCGTACGCCCTGCCGAGCTTGCAGACGTTCTCGCCCACGACCGCGGTGTAGTTCGTGCCGGGCCCGCTCACGTAGCCCCAGGCGTAGGTCACGACCGGGATGTGCCTTTTCGTTGCTTCCTTGAACACCGGGATCGCCGCGTCGCCGAAGTCCGGATAATTGACGATGACGTCGGCGCCTTGAGCGATCACCGCGCGGAAGTCGGTCAGAGCCTGGCTCGGATTCGAGTGTGCGCTCCTGTAGATGATCCTTCCGATCGACTTGTACGTGAGCGCCTGGAGAATGAACTCCATCTTGGAGATGTGGCGATAGACGTTCTCGCCGAACGGCTCGACGTAGGCGACGGTGAGCTTGCCTCCCGTTCCGGTGTTGCAGCCGTCGTTCTTCCAGCACTTAAGCGCCAGATTCATGTTGACCTTGTTGTCGGCACGGCCGTACGCCGCCAGGGCGATGTTCCGGGCCATCCCCTTCGGCGGCAGGAGCTTGGCGTTGAACAGTGTCTTCTTGAGGATCGCCGGGCTCGCCTTGTACGTCTCGCCGAAGCCCCCGGCATTGGATTTCGCCTGCGTTGTGCCTCCGGCTGGCTCGTGGCTGGTGCCGCCGAGGGCGGCGGCCACGATCACGAGCGTCGCCGCTACCAGCACGACCCCTAGGCCGAGCAGTAGACGCCTCCCTTTCCACCCCGTTCTTCCGTGCATCGTGCCTCCTCCTTTCGTTCCTTCAGCTCGTGTTCCGGTCGAAGCCTGGGGCGATGCGAGCCGGAGCATCTCTCGGCCGCAAGAGGCGGCCGAGGAGAGACGCGACTCGGTCGCCGGAGACGAGCATCCCGACGATGATCGCCGCACCGAAGACGATGAACTGCCACCCCACCGAGAGGCCGAGGATCAGCAGCATCTGGTTCAGCAGCGTCAGCGCGAGCGCCGCCAGCCAGGTCGAGGTTGCGCTCGCCAGCCCGCCCGAGAGCGACGCGCCGGCGATGACAACGGCGGCGATCGGCGCGAGCAGATACGCGGCGCCGAAACTGGGGTCGACGCTGATTCGCACGCCCGCGAGCAGCACTGCCGCGATCGCATAGAGCGTGGCCGCGGCCGTGTAGGCGAAGACGACGTAGGCCCGGACGTGGACGCCTGCCATCCACGCGGCTCTCGGGTTTGCCCCCACCGCCTGAAAGCGCCGGCCAGGCGCCGTGTACCGGAGCAACAGCGCCACGGCGAGTGTGATCCCCGCGCCGACCCAGAAGACGAGGCTGATGATCCCAATGGGCCTGTTCTGGGCGAAGGACGACAGCCGCGAGGGCACGTCGGTCTCCGCCAACCCGTTGGAGTAGTGGAGGCCCTCGGCGAAGACGATCTGTCCCACCGCGAGCGTGACGATCAGCGGGTTCAACTGCAGGATTCCGACGAGAATCCCGTTCACCAGGCCCACGAGCACACCGAGGCCCAGGCACGCGAGGATCGCGAGCGCAAGGTGATCGTTCGAGCCTTGGCCGACGCCTACGATGAGGTACCCGCCGAGAAACATCACGCCCGGGGTCGAGAGATCGATGCCCGCGTGCATGATCACGAGCATCTGGCCGAGCGCCGCGACGGCGAGAATCGTCATGTAGGGCAGAACGAAGGCCCACGACGTGCTCTGCAGCGCGTCGGGCGCGATGAAGGCCGCGACCAGCATGAGCACGCCGGTGGCGATCCAGACGGGCACGAAGCGCGCTCCGACGAGCACGTCGGCCAGCAGGGCCTTCAGGCGTTGCCCCTCTTGCAGCGCAAGGCCCTCGGTGCCATCGTGCGGGTTCACCCGCTCCTTTGCCCCGACCAGGCGTCCATTCTGAGCACGTGCGATGAGGGGTGTCAACCATCATCGAACGCAAATCCCGAGACCCGCCTCTGGCGTTCATCGCTGCTTAACGCATGGCTGCCCATGGGTATGCGCGTTGACTGGTCGGTTGGCATCCGTTTATGCTCGCTGCACAATGCGCCGGCCCAAGACCGCGCATTCCGTGTTGGGCAAGTCAAGGAGAAGAGGGGCATGAGCTCGCAACGCCTTTTGATCCGGAACGGCTTCGTCGTCTCGATGGATCCCGACGTTGGCGACATCCCGAACGGCGATGTCCTCGTCGAGGATGGCGCGATCGTCGAAGTCGGACGTGGCCTCGGGGTGTCCGGGGCGGAAGAGATCGACGCGACAGGGATGATCGTCATGCCGGGCTTCGTCGACACGCACCGGCACACCTGGCAGACGCCGGTCCGCGGCGTCCTCCCGTGCTGCACGCTCGACAACTACTTCGCGGTGATGCTCGGCAGCGTCGGTGGCCACTACCGTCCCGAGGACGTCCACATCGGCAACTACGCCGGTGCGTTGGAGGCTCTCAACGGCGGCGTGACGACGTTGCTCGACTGGTCACACATCAACAACACGCCTGATCACTCCGACGCAGCGATCCAGGGGCTGAAGGACGCCGGCATCCGGGCGATCTACGCCCACGGAGTCCCGACGGGAGGCGAGTGGTGGGCGTTCAGCGAGCTCGAGCATCCGGAGGACATCCGGCGCATCCGGGAGACCTACTTCTCCTCAGATGACCAGCTGCTGACGCTCGCGCTCGCAGCCCGGGCGCCCGGGAACTCGAACTTCGAGGTCGCGAAGCACGACTGGGAGCTGGCGCGCGACCTCGGCATCCGCATCAGCGTGCACGTCGGGATGCGGCTGACGACCGTGCATGTGCAGCACGTCAAGAACCTGCAGGACCTTGGCCTGCTCGGACCCGACACGACGTACATCCACTGCACGGATTCGACCGACGAGGAGCTCGACCTGATTGCCGAGACGGGAGGGACCGCCTCCCTTGCGCCGTACGTCGAGATGCTCATGGGCCACGGCCCCCCGCCTACGGGCAAGCTGCTGAAGCGCGGCGTCCGGCCGTCACTGAGCGTTGACGTCGTCTCCAGCGTCCCGGGAGAGATGTTCACGCAGATGCGCACGGCCCTCGTCCACGAGCGGATTGGGGCCTTTACGGATACGCCGGACGAGGCCTTCGAGCCCACGCTGACGCACAAGGACGTGCTCGAGTTCGCGACGATCGACGGGGCACGCGCCTGCGCTCTCGAGGACAAGGTCGGGTCGCTCGCGCCGGGCAAGCAGGCGGACATCGTTCTCCTGAAGGTCAACGCAATCAACACGGCGCCGATGGTCGATCCGGTCGGCACGATCGTCGTCTTCGCCGACACGTCCAACGTGGACTCGGTGTTCGTCGCCGGGCGCGCAGTCAAGCGAAACGGACAACTCGTCGACGTCGACCTCGACAAGGTCTTCAAGAAGCTCGACGAGTCGAGGAATCACATCCTGTCGAGAGGCGAATTGCTGCCGGACTGGGCAGCCGAGCCCATGGCAGCCGTCTAACGCACTATCCCTCGGGCTCGGTCCGCGCGAATCGTGCGGGACCGAGACCCCCTCTTTCGGCGCGAAAAGGAGAGCGAATGGCCACAGGCAAGGTCGTCATCGTCGGCGGCACGCAAGGACTCGGCCGCCAGCTCGCGCAGTCGTACGCCGACGAGGGCCGCGACGTGGTCGTGACCGGACGCGATCAGGCCAGGGCGGAAGCAGCCGCGAGCGAGATCGGCGGCAACACGGGCGGGGTCGGCTTCGACCTCGCCGAGCCGCACACGATCGCGGCCCGCCTCGCGGACGTGGGTGACGTCGACTACCTTGTGCTCGCCGCGATCGAGCGAGACGTGAATAAGGTAAACGAGTACGACATCGACGCGGCGCTGCGGCTGGTCACGCTCAAGCTCGTCGGCTACACGGAAGTGATCCACGCGCTGATTCCGCGGCTCAGCGACGAGTCCGCGATCCTCATCTACGGGGGCCTGGCGCGCGACCGGCCCTACCCCGGCTCGACGACCGTCACGACCGTCAACGGCGGAGTGACCAGCCTCGCGCGCACGCTCGTGATCGAGCTCGCTCCCATGCGGGTGAACGTGCTACACCCCGCCATCGTCGGCGACAGCCCGCAGTGGGTCGACATGCCTGCCGAGCGGCTGCAGGCGCTTGTGCAGCGCACGCCGATCGGCCGCCTCGTGACCATGGCCGAGGTCGTGAAGTCATCGCGCTTCCTGCTCGAGAACGAGGCGATCAACGGCGTCAACCTCTTCGTCGACGGCGGCTGGATGTGCACGTGACGGAGCGGACTCGCGCCACGTAGCCGCGACCGGCGCCGGGGTCGCGCTCGGGGTGGCCGTCGGCTACAACATCGGGAACGTCGGTCCTGCCGCCGACGTACTGGCGCAGGCCTACGACGTTCGCCTCGGGATCATCGGGTTCCTGGCGACGGCGCTGTTCGTCACGCACCTCGTCATGCAGATCCCCGGCGGAAGGCTCGTCGACCGGCGCGGGGCGCGAGCTCTCGGGATGTGTGCGCTCGCGATCATCATGGTGGGGAACCTCGTCGCGCTCGCCGCCGAGTTGTTCGCGTTCGGTGTCGTGGGGAGGCTGATTGCGGGAATCGGCACCGGCATCGGATTCATCGCCGGAAGCGATTACGTCCGCGCCACGGTCGGAACCGCAAGCGCGCAGGGTTTCTACGGCGCGGCCGGCGTCGGCGGCGGAGGGCTCGCAATCGCGATTGTCCCCCTAGCGACGCCGGCGCTCGATTGGCGAGCTCCGTACGTGACGGCGCTGATCTTCGCCTGCGCCGTCCTCGTGTGTCTCCCGCTGGCGCCGCGAGATCGCCCAAGGCGTGAGCGTCCGCGGCGATCGGCCCGTCCCGCGACCGTCGACATCGTCCGCGATCGGCGGCTTCACCCGCTAGCCGTCGCGCACAGCGCTTCATTCGGGCTGAGCGTCATCGTCGGGGTCTGGGCCGTCTCTCTCCTCCGGCACGACGGCTACAGCAGGCGCCTGGCGGGAGCGGTCGCTGCGTTGACGCTCCTTGGCGGCCTCGTGACGCGACCTGTCGGCGGCCGCGTGCTTCAGCGCCGGCCGAGAGTCGCCGTACGGCTCGTCGGCCTCAGCATGGTTGCCGGCGCCGCCGGCACGTGCCTCCTCCTCTTGGACATACCGCTAGGGGCGCGAGTTGCAGGAGCCGCCCTGCTCGGTCTCGCCGCCGGGATTCCGTTCGCGCCGGCCTTCACCGGAGCTCAAGTCCTCCGCCGGGATGCGCCCGCAGCCGCGATCGGTTTCATCAACAGCTGCGCGACGTTCCTCATTCTGGTCGGTACGCCGTTGGTCGGCTTCACGTTCGCATTGCCCGGGCACGGGCGCGTCGGTTTTGTCGCCATCGCCCTCTTATGGGCGCTCGCGTGCCTCGGGGTGCGGCCGTCGCAGCTGTCGGCGCTACTGAATGGCGGCGGTCGCACGCTTCGCCGGCGTCACCCGGGAAGATGAGGTCGGCCCTGTCCCGACGTGTGGCGGCGGTTGCGGGAGTGGCAGGAGGCGGGTGTCTGGCAGCGGCTGCACGAGCTGCTGTTGGTGAGGCTCAACGAGGCCGAGCGGATCGACTGGTCGCGGGCGGCGATCGACAGCTCGCACGTCCGCGCGTTTGGGGGGGCGAAAAGACCGGCTCTAGCCCGGTCGACCGCTCGAGAAGCGGCTCCAAGCATCACCTGATCGCCTGCGGTCGCGGCACGCCGCTCACGGTCGGGTTGACCGGCGGCAACCGCAACGACATCACGCAGATGATCCCGCTCGTCGACGCGATCCCGCCGTGCGCGGCCGCCGCGGCCGCCCGCGGCGTCGCCCGCGCAAGCTGTATGGCGATCGCGCCTACCACTCGCGCGACGGCCGCCGCGAGCTGCACCGCCGCGGCATTCAGGCGAAGATCGCCTGGCCGAAGAGCCCGCACGGTTCCGGGCTCGGCAAGCAGCGCTGGGTCGTCGAGCGCACCATCGCCTGGCTGCACCAGTACCGGCGCCTT
>Ga0137375_10009389_pt1 | contig 11607 bp, 10 predicted proteins | sample SagtaG_24_FD_104936 | JGI IMG/M metagenome (GOLD analysis project Ga0137375, IMG submission 104936) | Vadose zone soil microbial communities from Sagehorn Ranch, Mendocino, California, USA - Sage1_R_113_16 metaG | ecosystem: Environmental > Terrestrial > Soil > Vadose zone | place: USA... | reverse complement strand
GGATGCCAAAGTAAACGCCATTGCGGCAGTCGTCAGCGAACTGGTTCGTCAGCAGAAGTCCATGCACGATCAGATGGGCCAAATGCATCAGCAAATGATGCGCGGGCGCGGCATGCGGCATAATGATGAAGAAGTAATGACGAGTCCGAGGCGTAGAGCGGCGTGCTCGAGCGGTTTCAAACGGTTCGAGGAGTAGCTGATTTCGGGTGCGTTCTGCGTCCTGATGGCGCCGTGCGGTCTCTGGAAGTTTCCGCAAATCGCCAGGCGTCTCGGACGGCGCATCTGGGAGTTGGCCTGCTTGTCGTCGCTTCCGTTTGGAACGTCTTCCCGCGTCATGCGAACGTCTGCTCGTGCCTTCCAGCAGATGCTGGCTCAACGAGTGAAGGTATTTGAGAAGAAGGGAACAATGGCCACGGCAAAACACACGATCGAGATCTTTAGTGCGGGCTGCTCGACTTGCAAAGAAACCATTGACATGGTGAAGAAGGTCGCTGGGTCCGACCATCATGTCCAGGTCCACGACATGCAGCACGGCGACACGGCCGCCCGAGCCAAGAGGTTCGGTGTTCGGAGTCTGCCGGCGGTCGTCGTCAACGGCAAGCTCGCGGGATGCTGCGCCGGTCGCGGGCCGGATGAGCACGTCATTCGTGAAGCCTTGCGATAAGTACTAGCGAGGCGAACGGGCGTCGCGGGCAAACGGATTGCGAACCGTCAGGCGGCCTTCGATTACTTGGCCATCTTGGAAGTCTTCCGAGTAGAGCGTTGTGGACTCCGCGTCCAATGCAGCTGCTGCAATCAGGGCGTCGTAGATCTGGAATCCGTACTTAGCTGCGATGCGGACGCCAGCGTCATGAGTGTCGATCGTCAAAGGCATCGGGGACGGGCACAGTACGCGTATCGCGGCAAGCGCGTCGCCGATCTCCTCCCACGACATCCCGAGCTTGCGACGCGAGACGGACGCGAGCTCGTTGAGTACCTGGACACTCACGACGCCGCCGTTGGCGACGAGGGCTTCCGCTTTTGCGGTGCGTTCGTCCTTGTGCCCGACGACGTAAACGAGGACGTTCGTGTCGAAGAAAGCTCTATCGCTCATTCGCTTCTTCGCGGCTGAAGCTGAAACCCGCGGGCAAGGGTCGGCGCAGCTTGCGAAGCCGAGCGAGGGCCTTTTCCTTCGTGCGATCGCGTATCACCTCGAACTCGCGTTTCCCGGTGATTCTGATCTCGATCTGGTCGCCTTCCTTGAGATCGAGCGCTTCGACGACAGCGGCGGGAAGGCGGACCGCCAAGCTGTTGCCCCATTTAGCGACTTGCATGTGGTGCCCCAATGATATACAGCTCCTAGTGTATATCATGTCCAAGCATCCTGCTACGTCCAGACGCGCCGGCAGGCGGCCTGGGCCTCGATCCGTGAGCCAGCCGCTTGCGGCGCTAAAGAGCGCCGGCATCCAGTGGAGCGGTCGACGATGGCGCCGGACGAAGCCCGTCGCGCGCGTGCGCGGCCGACGACCGGTGGCTGATCTCGTCAGCGAAAATCGCGAGTGATGCGGTGCTCGACGAGAGTGCGCTTGTGACCCGGCTATTGGACGACTACGCGCTCGTGGCGAGATCCGCGTAGCCGTCGCTCAGCGTGTCATCCGGCCTGGTCCCGAACAGCGCGAGCAGGTCCGTGATCACGGCCGCCTTGTCGCGGGCGTCGCGCTGGGACCACGTGCGGGATTTCACCTCGATGAAATACCCATCGTGCGCCGGGTTCGTCAGCCGATCGAGGTGCAGGTAGAACTCGACGCCGCGGTAGGCGACCAACCAGCGGCGCCGGTCCTTCTCGACGATCCGCTCGGCGGCCGGGCGGAAGTACTCGCGGTAGAAACGCGCGGAGTGCGCGGCGGGGGCATAGTATCGCGACCGCGAGAGCAGCACGGCGCCGAACTGATCGTCGCGCGTCCGGCCGGTGAGCGTGAGGCGCGAGCGCGCCCCGGTCACGTTCCCCTGTTCGTCGAGGAACTCGTCCTCGCGATAGCGGAGCCATCCCTGGTCCGGATCCTCGAACGACCAGTAGGTGTCGTACTGGTGGTAATGGCTCGATCGGACGACGGTCAGCTGCTTCCCGCCGATGATCGCCAGCACCTGGTCGGCCGACGCCACGCGCGCCTTGACCTGGACCTCGAAACTCTCCTGCTCGACCGCGCCACCCACCGCGACGAGTTTCTGGAGCACGCTGACCTCGCGGCTTGAGAGGAACGCATCGACGCGCGACGCTTCGCGACGCGCGCCCTCGCGCAGCTCGCGCTCGTCGAGCGTCAACAGCACGCGATCCCGCATCAGCCATCGGCCGTTGCACATGACGTCCACGACATCGGTCGACTTCGAGGCGTACACGATACGGCTGTAGATTCCATTGCGGTCGTGGCCGAATGCCGGGACGTTGTGGAGCCGATCGAGATCGAGCACGATGAGGTCTGCGCGTTTCCCGGCCTCGAGCGATCCGGTCAGATGATCCATATGCATCGCGGCGGCCCCGATCCGCGTCGCCATCGCAAGCGCGGTGCGCGCCGGAATCGCCGTCGGGTCGCCGCTCGTGCCCTTGGCGACCAGCGCCGCCAGACGTGTCTCTTCGAACATGTCGAGGTCGTTGTTCGACGCCGCACCATCCGTGCCGATACCGACGTTGACCCCGAGCTCCAGCATGCGGGCCACCGGCGCCACGCCGGCGCCGAGCTTGAGATTACTCGACGGGTTGTGCGACACGCCCGCATTGGCGTTTTTCAGCGCCCGGATTTCTCCGTCGTCCACGTGCACGCAGTGAGCCGCCAGGACCTTGGCATCGAAGAGGCCGTGCTTCTTGACCCACGGAACGACCGGCGCTCCATGGAGGCGGCGCGAGTCGTCCACCTCCTGCGCCGTCTCCGCGAGATGAATGTGAAGAGGAACGTCGAATTCCACTGCAAGCTCCGCGCAGGCGCGAAGGATCTCCGGGGTGCAGGTGTAGGGAGCGTGCGGAGCCGGCGCGGGGACGATCAGCGGATGACCGCGCCACCGCTGGATGAAGTCGCGTGCCAGCGCCAGTGATTCCTCGTAGCTCGTCGCGTCCGGAGTGGGGAAGCGAAGCACTGTCTGCGCGCAGAGCGCGCGCAGGCCGGCCGCGGCGGTTGCTTCCGCTATCGCATCCTCGAAGTAATACATGTCGGCGAAACAGGTCACGCCGGCCCGGATCATCTCGGCGCACCCGAGTCGCGTCCCGAGCCGGACGAAGTCAGGGCTGACGAACGCCCGTTCGACGGGCATCATGTAACCCATTAGCCAGACGTCGAGCCGTAAATCGTCGGCGAGGCCGCGGAGCAGCGTCATCGGCACGTGCGTGTGGGCGTTGACCAGTCCCGGCATGATCACGCGGCCGCCGCAGTCGATCGTCTCCGCGGCGCGATACGCGAGCGCGGCAGACCCCACGGCAGCGATGGATTCATCCGTGATAGCGACCGCGCCTGGGCGATGGACGCTGAATTGCCCGTCCATCGTCAGCACGACGCCGTTGGTCAGCAGCAGATCGCACGCCGGATTCGTCACTGCGTTAGATTACTCTTCGTGATCATCGACGGGTGCTTCCTTAAACTTACCCGAGCTGAACCCAGCACGCTTCCGACGGAACGCCGTTCGCCTTCACGATGAAGTGCAGGTGCGGGGCTCGCGTCGAGTCCCGCACCAACCCGAGCTACTTCAGAACCACTCGCTGATCTCGGATGGCCCTGACGTCGTCATGCGCACGCCGCACCTTCTGTGCGTGCTGCCGGACCAATGCCTCCGTCGACGGCGGCAGGTTTTCATTGAGCGCTGCGTCGAATGCCGCTTTCGCGACGTCTTCGCCGCGTTCGGCTTCCGCAACGATGGCATGATCATCGTGGCCGGTAAGAACGGCCTTCAGATCCAGCCAGCCGCGATGGACAGAGCCGGCTGTGCTCCCGCTCTTTTCGGGATCCCCGCCGAGGCGGCGGACCTCAGCCTGCAATTCCCGTCCGATCTGTCCGCGCTCAGCCGCATATTCCAGGAACTTCGTGCTGATTGCCGGAGTCTTTAAACTCTCCGCCGCTGACCTGAATCCCTGTTCGCCGTCCCTACATGTCTCGATCAAATCGTTGAGGACCGAAACGGCCTTATCGTTCTGCGTCACATTGACCTCCTGGGTTGCTGTAAACAGAAGCAAAGCCGGATCCGAAAACGTGATCGGGCCGGCGCTCCTTGAGGTCAGCCGTTCGTTGCTTCTGACGATCCAGGGCCCGTATGGTTCTGGCGGCGAAGCCGGGCGCGTCCGTCGACGCGGCTGTCGGCCTCGGCGGCGTACCACACGCTCAGCGTGGTGTGGCCGCGAACGGCCTCCGTATGGGATGCGTTGTACGAGCACTCGCTCGGACGAATACCCGAAACAGCGTCGCCGACGCCTGCATCGCCTGCGGCGCAGCAAGGCGCACGACGTTCCGCGCGGGATTGATTCCGATCGACGCGCTCGAAGATCGCACCTGGGACACTTTGTTTGCGCGCGTAAGCTGACGAGCGCGACCTTCGAGCGACAGTTTCTTCCCCGGCCTCCTCGTTGCCCTCCAGTAGGAGCTCCCGCTCATGCCTTTGGACGCGAATCCCGAGATCGAGTACCGGCGTCTCGATAGATAGGGAAGAACGGAGCGAACGATGTTTGAGATCGCGCAAACAGGAACGCAGAGCAATGAGGGCGTTGAAAATGTCGCATCGACCGACGTGCTGGTCGTTGGAGCAGGGCCCACTGGGTTGACGCTCGCCGCGGCTCTCGTCGCACGGCACGTGCGCGTCACGGTTGTCGACCGGCTGTCTGCAGGCGCCAACACGTCGCGCGCAGCGGTCGTGCACGCGCGAACGCTCGAGGCGCTGGAATCGCTCGGCGTGTCGGAGCGGCTGGCGACGCTTGGCATCCACGCGCGGCGCTTCACCATTCGAGATCGCGACCGCGTGCTGATCCCGATCGACTTCGACAGGCTGCCAACTCGTTATCCCTACACGTTGATGGTGTCCCAAGCGGAGACCGAGCGCGTGCTGCTTCAGCGCCTCGTGGAGCTGGGCGGTGAGGTCATCCGTCCACACACGGTAGTCGACCTCGAACAGGATGCACGAGGCGTGATCGCCATGCTCGATGATGGCACCACGGTGCGCGCGCGCTACCTCGTGGGCGCGGACGGGATGCACAGTTTCGTGCGCAAGTGGTCGGGAATTTCCTTCGCGGGCGGCAGCTATGAAGAGTCCTTCGTGCTCGCTGACGTTCGACTGGACAGCCATCTGCCAGCCGACGAAGTGATTCTCTACTTCTCATCAGCCGGCCTGGTGGTGGTGGCGCCATTGCCGGAAGGCGTACACCGCATCGTAGCCGCTGTCGACGACGCGCCCGAGCAACCGAGCGCAGCGTATGTGCAGTCGTTGCTCGATGCCCGCGGCCCACTTCACGAACGCGCAGTCGTGCGCGAGATCGTGTGGGGTTCGCGATTTCGCCTTCATCATCGCGTCGCTGACGTCTATCGGGCCGGCCGCGTGCTGCTCGCCGGCGACGCGGCCCATGTGCACAGCCCTGCGGGCGGCCAGGGAATGAACGCCGGCATCCTCGATGCGCTGAACCTTGCCGATGCGCTGACCGCGGCTCTGACACAAGGGCAGGATGCGGCGTTGGACGCTTACGGTGTCCGGCGTCGTCCAGTCGCGCAGCAAATCGTGCGGCTGGCTGATCGCTTGACACGGCTGGCGACCGTGCCCCCAATCCTTCGGCCGCTGCGCAATCTGCTGCTGAAGATCATCGCGCATGTGCCCGCGTTACGCCGACGGCTGGCGTGGCAGTTGTCGGGTCTCATTTATCGGTAGAGCGAGAGGAGAGGACGTCATGGGCGCAAATGGCGCGTTAACGACACGGGAACGAATCATCCACCGGACGGCGACAGGCATCGTGCTGGCCGTGATGGTGTTCAGCATCATCAATTTCATCTTCAACGACCATTTTCCGTTTCCGAATGGACCGGAAGGGGCGTTCATCCACCTTGGGTTGCCGCACTACTTCAAGATTGAGTTGACGACTGCCAAGATCCTTGGCGTGCTCGCGTTGTTGATCCCGAGCATCCCGTTCAAGATCAAGGAATTTGCCTACTTTGGTTTTGGCATTACGTTGGTATCGGCCGCCATCGCGCACTTCTCCCGTGGCGATGCCAGACTCAGCGTGCTGTTCGTCATCGATCCACTCATTTTTCTCGGCATCCTGCTGGTGTCGTACTTCTATTTTGAAAAGAGCCATGCCTTGGCTGCCGTTCCACGCTCTCAGAGATACGAGCGCGGCGCTTGGTAGACTGTTGTGCAGCAGGGACCAAACAGTGGGAAGGATCATGGGATTGGCGCCGATGGCCGTCCTGCCGGTGCACCAACGGCGCGGAATCGGCTCGAGTCTCGTGCGTGCTGGCCTCGAGGCGTGCACGCAGCTCGGCTTCGCTGCGGTAATCGTGCTCGGCCACGCGGAGTACTATCCGCGCTTCGGGTTCCAACCGGCATCGCGCTTCGCGCTGCGGTGTGAGTACGACGTGCCAGACGACGTATTCATGGCACTGGAGCTGAAAGCTGGCATCCTCACGGGTAAGAGCGGCACGATTCGGTACACCCTGCGTTCGGGAACGCATAGGTTCGCTCATACTGATGCCGTCATGAAAACAGGCAAAGTGTTCGTCATCGCTGGATTCTGGGCGCTCCTCGTGGTGCTGGCCGTCCACTTACTCCAATTCCCGGGAAGCGTGCCCGATTTCAATCGCGCAAGCGGCGGTGGAGTCTTGCTCGATGCTTCGCCTGCCTTCACTTCTGATGCAGTCTACGAGCGGCTCGCCGGATATGGCGAAGCGGGGCGGCAGAATTATTCGTTCAGGAACGTCTCAGTCGACGTGCTGTTGCCTCTGAGCGTTCTCCCTTTTCTGTTTTTGTTCATTGGTCGTGCGGTGTCGCGCTTTTCGTTTAGGCCGCTCCTCAGAGCCGTGTTCCTCTCCGTGCCGGTCGTGTATGTGGCGTTTGATCTTCTCGAAAACGCGTCCGTGCTGGCTCTGCTGGCCAACTACCCGGAACGCATGAATGTCTTGGCAGCCAGTCTGCCGTATACGACACTGATTAAAAGAGCAGCTTCGTTGCTTGCTCTCGGCATTCCTCTGGCAATGGTTGTTTTCCAATTCGTGCGGAGGAGACAGCTACAAGCCGCTGCGCGACCATGATGATGACGCCCGCCGTCCCCAAGTTCGCGCTGACCACGCACGTCACGTCGTCCGTCGGGTGGCTTGGTGCGGTCGCGGCGTTCCTCGCGCTCGCTATCGCCGGTCTCGGCAGTCAGGATCCCCAGATCGTGCGAGCCGCGTACCTGGCGATGCACCTCACGACCTGGTTCGTCATCGTTCCACTCAGCCTGGCGGCCCTGCTGACGGGGATTGTCCAGTCGTTCAGGCCGTTCTTCCGCAGTTCGCCGGATCGCAGGTCGAGATCGAACGTCGCGAAATTTGAGGAGGACCGCCAGGGCCGCGACCGCGGCCACGACCGGGTCCACCTTCGCCGGCGGTCCGGCTCTGTTCGCTGAATCCCGAATAGATCCCAAGCGCGTCGCAATGCCAGACGTCGACGGCGGCGCTCGCGAGCGGTTTGCACGTGCGGCTGTCCTGGAGCGCAATGCGCAACTCCAGCGGAATGCCAGGCCTGCCTTCGGTGATATCGGCGCGCACCAATTCGTCGGCGATGTAGTACGGACCGATCTCCTGCTCGGGCGTGAGCTTGCACACGCTCGGTTGAAAATCCCAGCCTGCGACGTGGCGCGGCAGTCCCATTGCCGCCGCAACCGTCACGCTTGTCGTCATGAATCCGCGCCGCGTGAACCCATCGTCCTGCTTCATGTGCCCCTCCGTCCTGGGCCCATCTTGTCCTGTTCGCGCCGCGATGTTGATGGAACAGTTGTGACGTAATTGTGATCCTTCGTTGTCAGCAGCCGGCGGTAATACCTCGCCAGTCCCGGCGTCATTACTTGCTGAGCGTAATTTCCCCCCATAGTGAGGAGTGGCAGATGAAGACTGAGTTGATCTCGGTCACGACGCGGCGCGCGGATTCCAACGCACCCTGCAGCCTTTCCAGCTGCGGCAGCCGCGGCATCGCCGCGGCCGCGAGAACAGTGAGAACTCCCGGCGGTTCGGCAACTGCGTCACTTCTTCGGCAGCTCGATCGGCGGCTGGCCGGCTGCCTTGCGCTTCGCATTCAGCGCGGCCAGATCCATCGTCGTCAATTTCGTCCACCGCGCCATCGTCGCGGCCGACTGGCGGCGCGCTTCGGTCACCGCCGCGACCTCGCGAGCGGTGGGCGCCGCTTCCGCGCCCTGCATCGCCATCGCCGCCGCCATCATCGCGGCGCTGACAGCCTCGAGGCTCGGCGGTGCATTCGCGGCGCCGCGTCCTGCGCCGCGTCCGCCGCCTGGCGCGCCCGGTCCGCCGGCGCCACGCCCGCCGAAACCGCGCCCTCCGCCCGCCGCTGCTGCCGGCGCGAGGGCAACAAGTTGCTCCTTGAACGCGGCAACGTCGGGGCCTTCCATTCCTTCGAGCTTCGCTGCGAGCGCGCGCCCCTGTTCGGCGGCGGCATGCGTCGCTTGTGCACCCTCATACATCTCGCGCGTCAGCGAGGCCAACGTTGCCAGGGAGGGCGCCGGTGCTTTCACGCGAGGATCGAGATGCAGTGCGAGCGGCTGCGTATATATCTTGCCGCCGGCGGAAAGTCGTACGGTGTACGAACCCGGCGGCGCCCACGGCGCGTTGACGGCAGGATAGGTGCGATGCGGGATCGCATTGCCGCCGCGGCCGGCACCCTCACCGATCGGTTGATAGCGCAGGTCCCACACGACCCGATGGATTCCCGCCTTCGTCGAGATCGCCATCTGCGGCGCCGGCCAGTACAACGGGAGCCCACAATCGGGCGCCGCCGGGTTCTCGCGGCACACGCGATCGTAGGCAACGGGATCGATTGCCGGATCCGGATCGCGCACTCGATCCGTACTCGAATACGTGCGAATCACCTTACCCGCGCCGTCGACGATTTCGACCGTTACAGGACCGGTCGCATCCGCGCCGAGGTAATAGTCGATGATCGCGCCGGGAGGCGGATTCTCGCCGGCCGGCACCTCCGGTGGCCACGGCGTCGGATCGTTCATGCCGAAGCGCACGCGAATCGCCGGCGCGGGTTTTACCAGATATGCGGTTCCAGCGGCCGCCGCCGCACCGATCGCCGCGGCCTGGCGCAACGGCGTCACGTTGTCCAGAATCCAGTACCCGCGCCCGTGCGTGCCGGCCACGAGGTCCGAGCACAGGCAGGTGCTGTCGTCCTTGACCTGCAGATCGCGCACGGAGATCGCCGGCATGTCCAGACGCAATGACTGCCACGAGTCTCCGTCGTCGAACGACACCCACACCTGCGTGTCGGTGGCGGCGTAGAGCAGTCCCTTCTGACGCGGATCCTCGCGGATCGAATTCGAGGGGAAGCCGGACGCGATCCCTTTATTGATCTCGGTCCACGTTTTTCCGCCGTCGTGCGTGCGCCAGAAGTGCGGATTGAAGTCGTCGATCCGCATCGTGTTCGCCGCCGCGTACGCGGTCAGCGTGTCGAAGTGGCCCGCTTCGATGTTGAAGATCCGCGTCCACGCCTTGATCTGCGGCGGCGTGACGTTCGTCCATTTCACGCCACCGTCCATCGTCACCTGGATGTTCCCGTCATCAGTGCCGGCCCACAGAACGTTTACATCTCGCGCGGATGGCGACAGCGCTGTGATGCTGCCGGTCGGCCCTGGCGTCACGCTAGCCGCATACTTGCCGACGTTCGCGGGGATCTCCCACGTCTGCCGCGCGAGATCGTTGCTGATACGGGTCCAGCTGTTCCCGCCATCGAGCGTCTTCCACACCGCGTTCGACGCGTAGAAGAGCAGGTTGGGATTCACGAGCGACCATTCGAGGGGCATCGTCCGCACGTTTCGAGTGAACGTCTGGCCGCTTGCGCTCCCAGACGCGAGGTTGGGACCGACCGCCTTCGTCTGGCCCGTCCTGCGGTTATAGAGCGAGACGTTCGTGCGCGCGCTGCCGTAGACGAGATCCGGATTCTTTGGGTCGGGCGCCGCTTCGCCATATTCCTGGATGTTGACGGGCTGCCAGTCGCGGAACGTGATCTCGCCATCGTTGCCGCGGCTCGAGACGCACGCGGAACCCGAATCCTGCTGACCGCCGCAGATGCGATATGGAAACGCGTTGTCCGTGGACACGTGATACATCGCCGCCGTCGGCTGGTTGTACCAGTTGCTCCAGCTCACGCCGCGATTGCCCGACATGACGGCGCCCTGGTCGGAAACGACGACGATGATGTTCGTGTCGTTCGGATTGATCCACGCCTTCTGATAGTCGTCGCCGCCGGGTGCGCCACGCACGGCCGACCAGTTGACGCCGCCATCTTCGGTGCGCCAGAAGACGACGGAGCAGCTGTACACGACGTTCGGGTTCTTGGGATCGATGGTGAGCGTCGGCAGATCGCCGCCGCCGATCCGGCCGAGCGGGCGCGGGTCCGGCGTGCGCGTACCGGTTCCATCCGCTCCACGTGCCGCCAGCGTCCAGTGATCGCCGCCATCGGTCGTCTTGAACAGCCCGGCGCCTCCCGGGGGCACGACCGGACCGCCAACAGCGACGCCTGTGGTCGTCTCTGCTGCGCCGCGTCCGCCACGACCGCCCCCCACGCCTGTAACCGCAACCATCGCGTAGAGAATCTTCGGGTTGCTGAGCGAGATGGTGAGGTTAGCCTGCTGGACGGACGGCAGTCCCTGCGTCAACGGCTTCCATGTCGTGCCGCCGTCAATTGACTTGAAGATGCCGCCAGTGTTCTGGTCCGGCGTCGGACCGAACGCGCCTCCCTCGATATAGCTCTGTTGCTGCTGCCACAGCGCCGCGTACACGACGTTTGGATCGCCTGGATCGATCCGCACGTCGTTGCCGCTCGTGTACTCGTCCTTATAAAGGACCTTTTCGAACGTCTTGCCGCCATCTGTCGAACGGAATATGCCGCGTTCCGCGCTCGGGCCGTAGGGATGCCCGAGTACAGCCACGAGCAGCCGATTCGGATCGCGCGGGGACACGTCGATCATCGCGATCATCTGGCTGTCGAGGAGCCCGAGGTGCGTCCACGTCTTGCCCGCGTCCGTGGACTTGTACACGCCGTTGCCTGTGGCGAGATCGGGCCGGATGATCCCGGCGCCGGTGCCAACATAAATAATGTTGGGATCCGATCGTGCAACCGCGATCGCGCCAATCGATCCCGTGGACTCTCGATCGAAGATGGGCACCCAGTTCGCCCCGTAATCCGACGTCCGCCACACGCCACCGTTGTCGAAGCCGATATAGGCGACGTTTGGCTGGCTTGGTACACCCGCTACCGCCCGGGCACGTCCGCCGCGGATCGGGCCGATGTGCCGCCAGTGCATGTCGGCAGATGGATCGACGGCCGGCGGCGCCTGCGAGGTGAGAGGCACGGAGGCAAGGGACGCCAGAATGAAGGCGGCGGTGGACCAGGCGGCGG
>Ga0137375_10009385_pt1 | contig 11612 bp, 10 predicted proteins | sample SagtaG_24_FD_104936 | JGI IMG/M metagenome (GOLD analysis project Ga0137375, IMG submission 104936) | Vadose zone soil microbial communities from Sagehorn Ranch, Mendocino, California, USA - Sage1_R_113_16 metaG | ecosystem: Environmental > Terrestrial > Soil > Vadose zone | place: USA... | reverse complement strand
GTGCGGGTTGAGGTACGTGAAGCCGAGGCAGGTGAGCAGCACCGCGCCGAGCGCGGCCGGGGCCTGGTCGGCGGCGGCGAGCGCGTCGTGCCGGGCCCGGAGCGCTCGCCGCAGCGCGAGCAGGCCGTAGCCGGCGAGGAACGCGGCGCCGGCCAGCTTGGCCACCGCCAGCGCGAGTGGGCGGGACTGGATGGCCGCGCCGAGGCCGGCGACGCCCGCGGCGATCAGCAGCGCGTCGGACACCACGCAGACGGCGACCACCGGTACGACGTGCTCGCGGCGGATGCCCTGGCGGAGCACGAACGCGTTCTGCGCGCCGATCGCGATGATCATCGTCAGGCTGGTGGCGAAGCCGAGCAGCAGGCTGGTGGGGATCACGGTCTCGACGCTAGGCGGCATCGGGCTGCTAGCCCAGCTAATGATTCTTCAGTTCCATTAGCGATGCTTCATCATGGACCTTGTGGAGCTCGACGCGGTGCAGCTCGGGACGTTCGCCGCGGTGGTCGAAGAGGGCAGCTTCGAGGCCGCCGCGCGGCGGCTGCACGTGACGCCGTCCGCGGTCAGCCAGCGGATCAAGGCGCTGGAGCAGCGGCTCGGCCAGGTGCTGGTCCGGCGCGCGAAACCGGTGCGGCCGACCGAGGCCGGGCAGGCGCTGGTCCGGCTGGCCGGGCAGGTCGCGCTGCTCGAGAGCGAGACGCTGGCCGCGGTCCGCGGCGGGCGGGACGCGGCCGTCACCCGGCTGCCGATCGCGGTGAACGCGGACTCGCTGATGAGCTGGTTCATGCCTGCGCTGCCGGCCGTGGAGGCCTCGCAGCTGGTGTGTTTCGAGATCCACTCCGAGGACCAGGACCACTCGGCCGCGCTGCTGCGGGACGGGTCGGTGATGGCGGCGGTGACGGCCGACTCGCGCGCGGTGCAGGGCTGCCGGGTCCTGCGGCTCGGGTCGATGCGGTACCTGGCGGTGGCGTCGCCGTCGTACCTCGCACGCTGGTTCCCGGACGGGGTGACCGCGGACGGGCTCGGGTGGGCGCCGATGGTGGTGTTCAACCGGAAGGACGCACTGCAGGAGCGGTTCCTGCGGAAGGTGACGCGGCGGCGACTGGATCCGCCGGTGCACTACGTACCGTCCTCAGGTGCCTTCGTCGACGCCGTCCGGCTCGGCCTCGGCTGGGGCATGGTCCCCGAGGAGATCGCCCTGAGCGATCCCGGGCTGGTCGAGCTCGAGCCGGGCAGGCATGTCGACGTACCGCTGTTCTGGCAGCACTGGCGGCTGGACTCACCTGCCCTGGCCGCCCTCACGGCCTCGGTGCGAGCCGCCGCCGGCGCGGCGTTGCGCTGAGCCCTGCGCTCAGGGGTTGTACGGCGGGGCCTCGCCCCAGCCCCAGTGGGGGACGGGGGCCTCGGGTGGCGGGGTGGCACCGGGCTGGGAGTTGGCGAGCGCGATCCGGCTGCCCCATTCGACGTACGCGACGAACGCGGAGCGGAACTCGGGGTCGGACGGCAGGCCGGCCTCGTCCGCGCTGGCCGCGATCAGCTGCGCCCAGCGGGTGCGCTCGGCCTCGGTGAGCGCGAGACCGAGGTGGTGGCTCAGCATGGCGGGGTAGCCGCCGAGCTCGTCGGTGTACGTCGTCGGGCCGCCGAACACTTCACCGAGCCAGCTCGCCACGTGCTCGCGATGGTCCGGGCCCATCCGCTCGAACCGCGGCCGGAGCAGGTCGTCGTCCAGCACCCGGTCGTAGAACACCTCCGTCAGCCGGCGCAACGCGTCATGCCCACCCGCCCACTCGTACAAGGTCGGCGTCTCACTCATTGTGCGACCCCTTCGGCTGTCGGTGCTTACTTGATTACATCGATAGCCTATCCTGCTCTAGCCCAAGGGTGCATACCGATCTGGTACCGTTTTGGTATGAGCAAGCAGATCGCAGTGCGCCTTCCTGACGACCTGGTCGCCTTCATCGACCATGTCGTCGAGAGTGGCGAGGCCAGCAGTCGCGCGGCGGTCGTCATGCGTGCGCTAGAGCATGAACGTAGACGCGACGTCGCGGCCAGGGATGCGGCGATCCTTCGCGGGGTCCGGTCGGATCGCGATTTCGATCGGCTCGCCGAGTATGCCTCGCGGACGCCGCTGGACGACCTCGGCTGATGCGACCGATCCAGCTCGCCAAGCTCGACAAGACCAGGCCCGTACTTGTTCTCACACGCGAGATCGTTCGCCCGCACCTCACGCGCGTGACAGTCGCTCCGATCACGACAACCATCCGTGGTCTGTCCACCGAGGTGCCGGTCGGGCGGGCCAACGGCCTCGACCACGACAGCGTGGTCAGTTGCGACAACATCGTCACCGTGCTGAAGAGCGACCTCGGCGGCCACATCGGCTACCTGCTCGCCGATCAAGAGCCCGATCTTTCATACGCTGTTCGCGCTGCTTTCGATCTCGACTGAGGTCAGGCATCCGATCAATCCGGAATGACGGAGAGCGCCTCGGCAGCGGGTCGCCGCCGCCGAGCGCGATCCTCACGGTGCCACCGGCCGGCAGCACGTCGGTGACGATCGCGCGCCGCGCTCGGTCCGGCTGACCTCGCACCGGATCCCGGTCGCTGCACGATCGGCGGGAACGCGTCGTACCAACCGAGGCTCGGTGGCGGTTTCCCGGGCCGGTCTGCGGTCAGAGTTCGGCGACCCATTGGCGGATGCGATCGCGGGCGGGTTCGGTGGTGCGCCAGGGGAGGTCGAGCTGGGCGCGCTGGTGGTCGTGGAGCTCTATCAGCTTGAGCATCGCGCGTCTGAGGTCGGCACGGTCGGGTGTGGGGAACAGCTGCGCCAGCTCGGTCGTGTCGAACAGCCGCTCGGCGCCGCGGATCCTGAACACGGCATGGCCGTCGAGCCGGGCGTGCCACTGTTCGACGATGTCGCGCAGCGGCTCGAAGTCGGCGGCGATCGCGTAGTACTCACCGCGTCGTACATGCTGCACGCAGTAGACCAGCCATGCCCAGAACCGCTCCTCCTCGTGCGCCGCGGGCGACCAGTCGACGGTCTGCTCAGGAGGTACGGCGGCCCGGGCCCAGTCGTCCAGGCGGCCGGTGTCGTCCCAGGCCACGGTGTACGGTCCGCCGTCGGCCGGCGGCAGCTCGTCCGGCGTGTAGAGCGCGATGTCGGCCTTGATCCGCGGCTCGCACAGGTAGATCACGAAGTGCGGCTTCACATGGTCGGCGTCGAACCGGTGGAACCACGGCGCGATCCGCCAGTCCCATCGCTCGGCCCATACCGCGTCGCGGGCAGCGGCGTCGGGGAGCACGATGCCGACGTCGAGGTCCGACTCCTCGTCCATCCCGCCCCGCGCGACCGACCCGCTGACGAACGCACCGACGGCGCTCGGCCGGAAGAACTCCAGTACGGCGCCCAGCACCCGCTGGTGCTCCGGCAGCGCCCCCATGTGCTCGTACACGACCCCGCGCACCTCGGCCATACGCCAACCTAGGCCTCCGCCGCACGACGCGGACACCGCATTTCCGCGAGCATGACACCAGCGAGGGTGCAACTGTTCGTCACCCAGCGGCGAAAAGTTGCACCCTGAAGGCGGCCCGACGCGCCTACCGGATCGCCGGTCAGCGCAGAGCGATCACGCCTGTGGAGGTTTCGAGGAGGACGAGGTCGGCAAAGGACCGGACCGATGAGCTGCAGTGCGAGCGGGCAATTTCCGGGTCGTGGACCTGGACGGCGCGAGTGTCGGTGCGGTCCAGGCGGATGACGCGGCAGTCGGTGCTGCCCCCGGGGGCGGAGGACGAGGCTGCCGGAGCCGGTGACGGTGCAGCGGTCGGGCCGGCTGCCGAGCGTCTGCGTGTGGTACTGCCAGGCGGGCTTGCCGTCGGCGACGTTCAGGGCGGTCAAGCGGTAGGTGCGGGAGCCGACCCCGCACGCCACCACCAGCGAACCGGCCACACGCGGCCGGTGAGCCAGATCACGCCGACGGCGCAGCGGGAACGGACCGCACTGGTGCGGAAGACCTGTTGTCGAAGCTGGTGCTGCCGAGCCGGCGTTCGGCATAGGAGATCAGGTCCAGCACCTCCTTGGCCACATATCCGGTCGTTCCGCGCTCGACCGACTTGCGCCTGAGCACACCTGACCCAGCCAGCTCTTCCAGCGCGGTCCGCGCAGCGGGGTAGGTGACACCCAGCACGCGTTCCGCGGTCCGCGCGGTCATCACCGGGACCTCCGGCAGGATGGCGAGGATGCGTGCCGTCGCGGAGTCCGACCGCGGCGTTTCACGCCGTCCGAGCTCGCTACGGTGCCGGGCGACCCGACCGGCCCACTCTGCCTTGAGCTCGGCGATCTCTGTCGTGAGCCGGCCGGCTTGGTCGACGGCCACGAGGGTCGCGTCCAGGAACACGTCCAGCCAGAGCGTTGCGCCCGAGCGCGCCGCCTCACCGTCGGGCGGACCGTCGTACCGGTAGGCGGTGAGGCCGTCGGTGTAGGCCTCCTTCAGCGTGGCGAGGACCATGCTGATCGGCAGCATCGCGGCCGGCGTCAGCCGCCGCCGGGTGAGAACGGTGTGGATAAGAGATCTGCCGACCCGGCCGTTGCCGTCGGTGAACGGATGGATCGTCTCGAACTGCGCGTGGACGAAGGCGGCCTGGACCAAGGGTGCATGGGCCGACGCGTTGAGGTAGTCGAGCAGATCGGCCATCAAAGGCTGGACCCGATCGGCAGGCGGCGGGACGTGCGCGGCGTCGAGCGGATGCCAGTTGGAGCCCCCGATCCAGTTCTGGACGGTGCGCAGGCCATGGTGCCGTTCCTCGGGAAAGAGCTCGGTGTGCAGGCGCACGACGTCCTCGACCGTCACCGCGTCGGCCTCGACGAGCTCTCTGGAGGCCCGTCGCAGAACGGCGATGTTGTTCGCCACGAGCCGCGCCTGGTCGCTGAATCCTTTGACCGGCTCGTCCTGTGCGAGCTCGGCGAGCGCCACCTGCTGCGGGGACGGCGCGATGCCTTCGATCATCGACGACGCGATCGCCTCCGACCTGAGCAGGAATCGCGAGATCCCCTCGAGCGACCGCGCGTCTCCGACGGCCGCGAGACGATGGATGGCGCGCTCGGCCTCCGCCGCCTTCGATGCCAGGCCCGGACCGGCAACCAGCGGCCGGCCGGCCAGTGGATCAGGCAGATAAGCGTTGAACGGCCCGCCACGGTGATCCCGTCGACCCATCCCGGCGCCGGGATCGGGCTCCCAGCGCAACGCGAGCGAGGTGGCCACTGGACCGTTTCCTTTCATGAACGAGCCATCCATTAAAGCTTAGGACCCTAAAGTTTAACGGACGGCCCGTGGATGAAAGGAAACACAGAACCTGTGGGCACACCTCCCCCGCAGCTCGGACGGTAACGCGAGCATGGCGGGGTGAGCCTCACGTTGGCGGAGTGGACCAGCAGGTGGCTGCCCGGCCTGGAGCGGGACGGCCTCGAACTTGCGCCGGAGAACCACTAGGTACGACGAAGGCCCCGGGGCTCGGAGCCCCGGGGCCCTTCCTTGTGCGCGAGGGGGGAGTTGAACCCCCACGCCCTTTCGGGCACACGGACCTGAACCGTGCGCGTCTGCCTATTCCGCCACCCGCGCCCAGTGCTGCGGGACTGCCGTCCGCAACGAGGAAGAAGACTAGCACGACTTCCGGCGTGCCTTTCATTACGGGTCCAAGCCAACCGACCGTTACGATCGATCGTCGTACCAGCGGACCATCGACACGCGGTGGTCCGGCCCAGGCCTGAATCGGGGACCTCGGCGGAAGGGAGGCGGCAGTGGCGGGCGGTAACCGTTTCGAGCGGAAGCTGGAGAGTCTGGTGAGCGGCGCCTTCGCGCGCGCCTTCAAGGGGGCCGTGGAGCCGGTGGAGCTGGCGGCGGCACTCAAGCGTGAGGTGGACAACACCGCGCGCATCCTGTCGCGGGACCGGCGGCTGATCCCGAACTCGTTCACGATCGAGCTCAGCACCGAGGACTTCCGCCGGCTCAGCGAGTACGGGCTGACCCTGCAGCACGAGCTCGCCAACGAGCTGCGCGAGCACGCCGACATCCAGCGGTACACGTTCTCCGGGCCGATCGAGATCCGGCTGGTCGAGCGGTCCGAGCTGCCGATCGGCAAGGCCGAGGTCCGCAGTGCCACGGTCGGCACGCCTGCCCAGCCGTACCCGACGCCGGCCGAGCCGCAGCGCCCACCGCTGCAGCCGGTACCGCCGGCGCCCGCCCCGCGGCAGTCGGGGCCGGTGCAGGTCGCCGTGGAGATCCACGGCCGCGCCCGCCCGGTGAACCCGCCCGGTGTGGTGATCGGCCGCGGCACCGACGCGGACATCCAGGTCACCGACCCGGGCGTGTCCCGCCGGCACGCGGAGATCAGGCTGATGCCCGAGGAGCCTGCCGGTGTTCGCGTTGTCGTGGTAGACCTCGGTTCGACCAACGGCACGCTGGTCAACGGCCGCCGTACGTCGGAGGCCGAGCTGACCGACGGCGCCACCATCAAGATCGGTACGACGGAGCTGACCCTGCGCATCACCGCCGCCCCCGCACCGGCCGAGCCGCCGCAGCCGCCCGCGCAGCGACGGCAGCCGGCGAGCCCGTTCAACCCGCAGCCCGGATACGGGCAGCCGGGGCAACCACAACCCGGCTACGGGCAGCCGCACCCGGGCGGCGGCAACCCGTACCGCCACGGACCCGCGCCGGACGGCGGCGGCGACGCACCGCAGAGCTGGCGGTGACTGCGCAACCGTGTCCGACATGTCAGAACTGACGCTGACGCTGATCAAGCTCGGCTTCCTCGCGCTGCTGTGGATGTTCGTGCTGTCCGTGCTGTCGGTGATCCGCTCGGACCTGTTCGGCGCGAAGGTCACAGGACGCGCGGTCCAAGCGGCCGCCGCCCCGGCGCCGCCGCCGAAGCCGGCGAAGAAGAAGCGGGGCCAGCCCGGCGTCCTGACCATCGCCGACGGCCCGCAGGCCGGGGTGTCGGCACCGCTGAACGGCGACCCGGTGATCATCGGGCGCGGCTCGGACTGCCAGATCAAGCTGGACGACGACTACTCGTCGACCCGGCACGCCCGGCTGTTCCTGTCCGACGGCCAGTGGTGGGTCGAGGACCTAGGCTCCACGAACGGCACCTATCTCAACGGCCAGCGGTTGACCCGCCCGGTGGCGGCCGAGATCGGCGGATCCATCAGGATCGGCCGTACGACGCTGAACCTGGGCAAGTAGGGCAGAAACTCGATGACCCTGTCGCTCGACTACGCCGCGCTGACCGACGTCGGCCGGGTCCGCCGCAACAACGAGGACTCCGCCTACGCCGGCCCGTACCTGCTGCTGCTCGCCGACGGGATGGGCGGCGCGGCAGCCGGTGAGGTGGCCAGCGCGACCGCCGTCGAGGTGCTCCGCAAGCTGGACAAGCCGCCGGCCGGCGACCTGATCGAGCTGCTCGCGGGCGCGGTGCACCGGGCCAACGAGCGGCTGTCGGAGCTGGTCGAGCAGGACCCGGAGATCGAGGGCACCGGTTCGACGGTGACCGCGATCCTTTCCGACGGCGAGCGGTTCGCGCTCGCGCACCTGGGCGACTCACGTGCCTACCGGATGCGCGACGGGGTGCTCACCCAGCTCAGCCACGACCACACGTTCGTGCAGTCGCTGGTCGACGAGGGCCGGATCAGCCTCGCCGAGGCGCAGAACCACCCGCACCGCAACCTGATCCTGCGGGTGCTGGACGGCCGGCCGGACTCCGACCCGGACGTGCAGTTCATCGACGTGCGCGCCGGCGACCGGCTGCTGCTGGTCAGCGACGGCATCCCGGACTACGTCCACGACGACGTGATCGCGCGGACGATGGCCGGCGGCACGCCGGACTCGGTCGCGGTCGACCTGATCACGATCGCGCTGGAGTCCGGCTCGAACGACAACGTCACCTGCGTGGTCGCCGACGTGGTCGAGTCCGGCCCGGCGGGTGAGCCGCAGCTGGTGGGCGCCGCGGCCGAGCTGGGCCAGGGCGGCACCGGCCCGCAGCACACGGTCGAGGTACGACGGGCCGCCGGCGGTGCCGGCCGCGGCGGTGGTGGCGGATACGCCGCGCACGACGAGCTGGAGGAGCTGCGGTACGCGCCGCAGCCGCCGAAGCGGTTCCGCTGGGCGCGCCGGGTCGTGCTGCTCGCGGTAGTGCTCGCGATCATCGGGGTGTCCGGCCGCGCGGCGTACGCCTGGACGCAGCGGCAGTACTACGTCGGCACCGACGGCGACAACGTGGCGATCTACAAGGGGATCGACGAGGTGATCCCGGGCATCAAGCTGTCGGACGTCTACGAGGTGCAGACGCTGCAGGTCGACCAGTTGCCGCGGTTCCGCCGCGAGCAGGTCGAGGCGACGATCAGCGCGACGAACCTGCAGGACGCCCGGGCGATCGTCGCCGAGCTGCGCCGGCTCGCCGACGAGTGCGCGAAGCAGGCGACGCCGACACCGACTCCCAAGCCCACACCGAAGCCGAGCACCCCGAAGCCCACGACGACGGCGAAGCCGACCACCCGGACGACCCCGCGGCCCACGACGCCGAAGGCCTCGGTGGGTACGCCGACCGCGGCCTCGTCGGCCGCGTCCACGATCCCGACGCCGGAGGCCGGCGAGTGCGGGAGCGAGCGGTGAGCGCGTCGGCGACCTCGATCATCCAGGTGATCCCGCGCAGCCGCCGCGGGGTCGAGCTGATGCTGCTGATCGTCGCGCTCGTCGTCGCTGTCGGCGCGTACGTCAACGTCGGGATCACCATGCAGGGCCGGGTCCCGGCCAGCACCGGGTACTACGCCGCGGCCCTCGTCGTACTCGCCGTGATCGCGCACGTGACGCTGCGCCTGCGGGCGCCGTACGCCGATCCGGTGCTGCTGCCTTGCGTCGTACTGCTGAACGGCCTCGGGCTGGCGATGATCCACCGGATCGACCTGGCCAAGGACGAGGCGACCGCGGCCGAGCAGCTCACCTGGACCGCGATCGGCGTGCTGCTGTTCGTCGCCATGCTGGTGGCGATCCGCGACCACCGGCGACTGCAGGCGCTGACCTACACCTCCGGACTGGTCGGCCTGGTGCTGCTGATCCTGCCGCTGCTACCGGTGATCGGCGTGACGCGGAACGGCTCGCGGATCTGGGTCAACCTCGCCGGGATGTCGTTCCAGCCGGGCGAAGTGGCCAAGCTCGCGCTGGTGATCTTCTTCGCCGGCTACCTGGTGGTGAAGCGGGACGTGCTGGCGCTGGCCGGGCACCGGTTCCTCGGGCTGGACCTGCCGCGGGCCCGCGACCTCGGCCCGATCGGGCTGGCCTGGCTGGCCAGTCTCGGCGTGCTGGTGTTCGAGCGCGACCTGGGCTCATCGCTGCTGCTGTTCAGCCTGTTCCTGGTGCTGCTGTACGTCGCCACCGAGCGGTCCGGCTGGATCGTCGTCGGGATGGCGCTGTTCATCGCCGGCGCCTTCCTGTCGTACGAGCTGTTCGGGCACGTGCGGGTCCGGGTGGACAAGTGGCAGCACCCGTTCAGCGACTACGGCGGCCAGCTCGCCGAGACGCTGTTCGGGATGGCGTACGGCGGGATCCTCGGCCGCGGGCTCGGAGAGGGCCGGCCGGACCTGATCGTGTACTCGCGGTCCGACTCGATCATCGGCGCGTTCGCCGAGGAGCTCGGGCTGACCGGGCTGATGGTGATCCTGCTGGTCTTCCTGCTGATCGTGGAACGCGGCCTGCGGATGGCGCTAGCCTGCCGGGACGTCTTCGGCAAGCTGATCGCCGCCGGGCTCGCGATGAGCTTCGCGGTGCAGGTGTTCGTGGTCATCGGCGGCGTCACCGGGCTGATCCCGCTGACCGGTCTGACCACCCCGTTCATGTCGCTGGGTGGTACGTCGCTGGTCGCGAACTGGGCGATCATCGGGCTGCTGCTGCGGATCAGCGACCAGGCGCGGCGGCCGCAGCTGCCGGCCGCACCGGTCTCGGAGCACACGATCGCGATGGCGGTCCAGAAATGACGGGGCAGAAGTGAACTCAGCAATCCGCCGGCTGGCGGTCGCCGCGATCTTCCTGATCCTCGCGCTACTCGCCAACGCGACGTACACCCAGGCCTTCCGGGCCGACGATCTGAACGGGCGCAACGACAACCGGCGCACCCGTGACGAGCAGTTCTCCGTGGACCGCGGCCCGATCCTGGTCGCCGGCCAGCCGGTCGCGGAGAGCAAGCCGTCGAACGACCGCTACGTCTACCAGCGGACGTACGCGAACGGGCCGCAGTACGCGCACGTGACCGGGTTCTACTCGTACCTGTTCGGCCGGTCCGGGATCGAGCAGACCGAGAACTCGCAGCTGAACGGCTCCGACCCGAGCCTGGTGTTCCGGCGGCTGATCGACATGATCACCGGCCAGCGCCAGCAGGGCGCGAGCGTGACGCTGACGCTCAACCCCCGCGCCCAGAAGGCGGCGTACGACGGGTTGGCGAAGAACAACTACCACGGCGCGGTGGTCGCGCTGGACCCGAAGACCGGAGCGGTGCTCGCCTCGGTGTCCACCCCGTCGTACGACCCGAACCTGATCGCCTCGCACGACCTCGGCAAGGTCGACAACGCCTGGCAGCGGTTGTTGAAGGACCCGGACAAGCCGATGCTGAACCGCGCCGAGCGGGAGACCTACCCGCCCGGCTCGACGTTCAAGCTGGTCACGCTGGCAGCGGCGCTGTCGACCGGGCGCTACAACAAGGACACCCAGGTGGCCTCGCCGGCCCGGATGGACCTGCCGCAGACCACCGCGGACCTCACGAACCACAACGGCAGGAACTGCGGCGGCAGCGACAACGCCACCCTGCTGATCGCGCTGCGGAACTCCTGCAACACCTCGTTCGGCCGGCTCGGCCTGGACCTCGGCCCGGACGCGCTGCGCGACCAGGCGGAGAAGTTCGGCTTCGGCGAGCGGCAGCTGCCCGAGCTCGGCGGGGTGGCCAGCCAGTTCCCGGACGACCCGAACCAGCCGCAGACCGCGCAGTCGGCGATCGGGCAGTACGACGTCCGGGGCACGCCGCTGCAGATGGCGATGGTCGCGGCCGCGATCGCGAACCGGGGCGAGCTGATGAAGCCGTACCTGGTCGCCGCGGTCCGCACCGCGGACCTGAAGACGATCGAGCAGACCAAGCCGGAGGCGCTGCACCAGGCGGTGTCGCCCGAGGTCGCCGCGCAGCTCACCGAGATGATGGTGGACGTGGTCGACAACGGCACCGGCCGGCCGGCCCGGATCGACGGTGTGAAGCTGGCCGGGAAGACCGGTACCGCGCAGGTGTCGGACAGCCGGCCGCCGTACGCGTGGTTCGTGTCCTTCGCCCCGGCGGACGACCCGAAGGTCGCGGTCGCGGTGGTCATCGAGAAGGCAGGCGTGGAGCGCAGCGACATCGCCGGTGGCCGCCTGGCCGGTCCGATCGCGCGCGATGTGATCCAGGCGGTGATCAATGCTGGATGACCGGCAGGTTGATCGCACGGTTCAACTGGGAAGGTTGTCCTGGGCGCAGTCCGTCGGGGCGGCGTCGGGAACGCGAAGGGTAGAGGAATGACATCGCAGGCACGGCTGGTCGGCGGCCGGTACGAAGAGG
>Ga0137375_10009384_pt1 | contig 11613 bp, 10 predicted proteins | sample SagtaG_24_FD_104936 | JGI IMG/M metagenome (GOLD analysis project Ga0137375, IMG submission 104936) | Vadose zone soil microbial communities from Sagehorn Ranch, Mendocino, California, USA - Sage1_R_113_16 metaG | ecosystem: Environmental > Terrestrial > Soil > Vadose zone | place: USA... | reverse complement strand
GCTCGCGCTCCTGCTGCTTCTGCTGCGTCTCGTTCGTGACGTCGGCCCGGTTGTCGCCGCCCTCGCTCGCCTTTTGCTTCGCCGCCCGGGTCTCCCGTTCTTCGGGTGACAGATTGCTGTCGGTGCTGCGCACGGTGACGCTCTGAATGGGCACGACCACCGCGTTTTGTACCGTTGCAGTCTCGACGTCGGCCGTCGTGCTCATGCCTGGCCGTAGCGGAACGGGCGGATTCGGGATGCTGATCTTCACCTCGAAATTCGTGACTTCTTCCTGACTGCCGGCGTTGCGTGTCTGCGCGGTGCTGGCGATCTCGCGGACGAATCCGCGAAGTTGCCGGTCAGGATAGGCATCCACATTGATTCGAGCGGTGTCGCCGATCTTCACGTTGACGATGTCGTTCTCGTTCACGTTGACGCGGGCTTCCATCGCGCCGAGATTGGCGATGCGCATGACTTCCGTTCCGGCGAACTGAATCGTGCCGACCACGCGCTCGCCCACCCTGCTGGTGAGCGAGCTGACCGTGCCGTCCATCGGGGCGGAGATGACCGTCTTGGTCAACGAATCCTTCGTCTGCCGCAGCGCACCTTCGGCTCTCTGCGCGTCGAACTGCGACGCCGACACCGCCGACTTCGCCATGTTGTAATTCGTTTCGGCAGTCTTGCGGTCCGACTCCGAGAGCAGGCCTTTGTTGTAGAGGCTGAGCGACCGTTTGTAGTCGAGATCCGCTTTCTCGAGCTCGGCGCGATTGCGCACGCTGGCCTCGCGCGCGGAGTTCAGCGCCGCCTGCTGCGCTGCGACCTGCGCCTGGTACACGTCGGGCCTGATCTTCACGAGCAGATCGCCGCGATGGACCGCCTGCCCTTCCTTGACCGGAATGTCGATGATCTCGCCCGACACTTCGGGCGCAATCTTCACTTCCACTTCCGGCTGAATCTTGCCCGTCGCGGTGACGAGCTGAGTGATGTTCTTTCGGAAGGCCTTGTCCGTGGTGATGGGAATCGGCTTCTCGCGTTTGCGCGACGCGACCATTCCGCCGAGGATCAGGAGGATCACGACGGCGGCGCCGATGAGGATGAATAACCTTTTTCTGGATCGCTTCACGACTGCCATTATGAACGGTCGAAGCGGCCCAAGGTTTCACTCTTTGGTTTCAAATTGGGTCTTCGGCTTTGCAATCTTGGGGAGGCGCGCGATGCGAAACGTTTCCGGAACGGTTTTGCCGGACAACATCGCTGCAGCGGCCATTTCGCCGACCGCCGGCGAAAGCTTGAATCCGTGACCCGATCCTCCGCCGAGAAGCCACACGTTGTTCGCGTGCGGATGGCGGTCGATGATGAGGTTGCCGTCGGGGCTGTTCTCGTAGCAGCAGACTTCCGCGCCGCTGAGCGGTGCATTTTTCAGCTCCGGGAATCTCTCAGCGAGAAATTTCCGCCCCCGAGCAACGCCCGCTTCGGAGACTTTGCGAATGCCCGTGGTCGGATCGATCGGCTCGCCGCGCGTGTCATCGGCGACTTTGGCGCCGCTGCCGTCAATGTCGGGAACGCCGTAGACGATGCGCTGGCCGAAATCGATCCAAATCGGGAGCTTGGCCGGCCGGTAGCGATCGGATCCCGCGGGAGGTTTGAAGTAAAGCACTTCCTGCCGCGTCGGCCGGATGCTGCCGTCGATGACGTCGGGAAAGACTTGCCCCAGCCACGGACCACAGGCAAAGACGAAGAGATCCGCTTCGAGGTGCGACCCGTCCGCGAGCGGGAGCGACTTCATCGTGCCGGTCACGCTCGGAGAGGGAACGGCCTTTGCCGCGCGATAGGTTCCTCCTTCTTTGACGAGCAGATCACGAACGACGGCGCACAAGTCCCGCGCCGAAAGCACGCCCGCCTTGCGCTCGAAGTAGACCGACTTCACGCCTTTGAATTCGATTTGCGGATACCGTCTCGCCGCCTCGGCCACCGTCAGTCGATCGACGACGAATCCGAGATCGTGCAGGATGGGCAATGAAGCGCGAACGTACGCGTCATCGCCGCGATGCATCCAGAGCGCGCCGGTCTCGACATACCATCGGCCGGCGACCGGCTTCCACAGCTCGAACGCGCGCTTCACCATCTCGGAATAGATTCGGTCCGGACCGTAGATCGCGCGGATCACGCGCGTTCGTCCGCCGGAGCTTGCCAGTCCGTTTCCCGGACCACCGGAGTCGATCAGCGTGACCTTGGCGCCGAGGCGGCGCAGATGGAGCGCGGTCCATCCGCCAAACGCGCCGGCGCCCACCACGACGATGCGCGTCGGAAGAGACACCTTGATGTTATTCGGTGAAGAAGCGCGCGAGCGGCGGGCGAGAGCGCCCGCCGCCGCAACGCCAGCTAAGAATGCGCGCCGGCTGATCAATAGTTGACCCGCGCGCTGATCCCGAAAGTGCGCGGCTGATTCGTTTGATAACCGATGCGCGCGCGGAATCCGCGCTCGCGATCGAGAGACAGGAACGCCGTTTCATTGGTCAAGTTGTTGACGAATAGCGCCGTGTCCCAACGTCCGCGCAGAAGGCCGACGCGCACGTTGACGATGTTGTAAGCCGGTAGTTTGTTATCGAACGTCACCGTGTTCTGCGTGTATGGGCCACCGATGTTGTGCGGCGCGAACGTGAGTAGGCTCTGGACGCCGGCCAAGTCCTCGTCGCCAATCTGGGTGAAACGGTCGCCGACATGTTGGTACACGCCGCTCGCATAGCCAGCCATTCCGCCGCTCATCTGCCAGCGGTACGTTGCTGCCGCAGCGGCCTGATCCTGAGGCACCGTCGGCATGCGGGCGCCGCTCCTGATACCGGACACGATCACGCCTTGCGCGTTGGTCACCGTCGACGACAGTTTCGAATTGCTGTGGCTCGCCGAAACTGAAAAGTCGAATTGATCCGTCGGTGCCAGTGTGAACTCCGCCTCGGCTCCTGTGCTTTTCGAGGTCGGAACGCTGAAAATCAGACGAGAGGAGCACGATCCGGCTGTCACGGTGGCCTGCAGGTTCTTGATATCCATGTGATATGCCGCGACATTGAACGAGCCGCGATTTCCCATGATGGCGGACTTCGAGCCCACCTCGTAATCCCACAGGGTTTCATCCTTCCACGTCGGATGACCGCCGAACGTCGTCAGATCTTGCGCCGTGCAGAGCGGAACCAGGAGCGGGTCGTTAATCCCGCCGAGGCGGAATCCCTTGGAGATCTGCGCGTTCAGGCGCGTCGAGTCGCTCAGCTTGTAGCTGCCAATGATGCGCGGTGCAATGCCGTTGGCCTTGATGGAGCCGACGCTGTCGTTCGGATCGGAAAAGATTCCGTCGAAAATCTGCGTGCGATCTTCTTTGAAGTCGTACCAGCGAACGCCGCCGGTGAGATCAAACCGATTGGTGACCGAATACGTACCTTCGCCGAACAGAGCGTACTGATTGAGCTTGTAACGAAGATCAGATTTGTACAGTTCATCGGTCTTCGCGATTTTGGTTCCAGCCGTCGGAATGCCGCTCAGCGCGGTGAATCCAATCACCGGAAGGTTCTGACCGTAATGCCGCCTGTTGGTGGCGTAAAAGCCGCCAAACAGCCATTGCAGCTTCGGAGCGGTTCCGGCGAGGCGGAGCTCCTGCGTCAGTCCGTGGTATTTGGTGGCGTCGAACAGCGGCGAGTTCAGCGTGTACACGTTCGGAGGCAAACCGATTGAACCGCCGGTGATGCTCGACGTCAGCGCGCCGGCATCGCGAATCACGAGGATGTTTCGGTTGCTGTACGAGGTGATCGACGTGAGCATTCTTCCGCCGCCGAGGTCATATCCGAGGTTGACGTCACCGAGCGAGAACTTGTCGGTGGTCGGCTCGGTGATCTGCGTGAACTGGCGGTGATCGCCGAGGGCAACCGGCGGACGGGTGGTCGTGTGCGGATTGCCGAGGATGTTGAAGATGTCGATGCGGTTCCATCCATTCATGTGAAGGTTCTGATAGATGAAGCGCGGCGTGATGCTCAACTGAGCCGTCGGTTTGAACAGAAACGAGAGCCGCCCGCCGGCGCGCAACCCGCTGTTCACGTCCTTCTTCACACTCAAATTCGGCTGCGTCGCGTCCATGAAGCCGCCGTATCGCGTGTAGTAGCCGACGAGGCGCATGGCGCCGGTGGTCCCAATGGGCATGTTCGTGGCGAACTTGCCGCTTCCACCCGGGCTGCCTCCGCTGATCGTTTCGCCGTTCACTTCGGCGATCGATTCCGAAATCCCCAGCTTCGGCTGGTTGGTGATGTACCGGACCGTGCCCGATTCCGATCCGGAGCCGAACAGCGTTCCCTGTGGTCCGCGAAGAACCTCAACGCGTGAGAGGTCGAAGAGGTCAATGTCCGGCGTGAACAGCGACAGCGAAATGACAGATTCATCGAGGTAAACGCCGACCTGCTCTTTGACGCCCGGCTGGTCGCGCACGATCTGGCCGGATGACACGCCGCGCATTGCCACCTGGCTCTGGCCGGGACCGAGGTTCTGGACGGTGAAGCCGGCGACATTCGCCGAGACATCTTCGAGGGTCTGGGCGCCACGATCGCGAAGCTCGCTTTCCGTCGGTGCGGCAACGGATTCAGGAACTTCCTGCACCGTTTCCTCTCGCTTGCGGGCGGTGACGACCATCTCCTCCGTCACCTTCGGCTTCTTCTCCTCTTCCGCTGTTTTCTTCTTCTCCTCGGGAGGAGACGGCGGTGGAGTTTGGGCCAGGAGCGGGGCAAAGCTGAAGATGAAGAGGGAGATCGCGAGGAGTTTCCGCATCATTTCCTCCTTTAGCGGATGGACGAATTGCGGAATCATACTCTGCGGGATCATTCCGTCAATCGAGGAAAATGAACTGCGCCTGAAGCGTCAATTAACGTTACGGACGAACGAAATGGCAAAACGGCGTGTTGTAAGGACGATGAAGAACTCGTGGACAGGCGGCGAGGCCGCCCGCCCCATCGAGAGTGCCGAGGAGAATCTTGCCGTGGCCGTGCATCGTCTGGAACCAGGTGCCTTTGAGCGATTGATCGAACGATTCGAGGCCCCGCTCTACAGCTACGCGCACGGCATTCTTCAGAACCCGTTCGATGCGCAGGAGGTCGTGCAGGACGCCATGATGCGCGCGCACCGCGCCCTGACGCGGCAGTACAACGAAGAACGATGCGCGTCGCTGGCGTTGCGGCCGTGGCTGTTCCGCACCGTCCGCAACCTTTGTCTGAACAAACGGCGCGGGAAGCGGCACGAGCTCGAGCAGCCCTTATCCGAGTTTGATGACGGCCGCATGGGCCCCTTCGTTCATCTCGAAGGATCGGACCTCGAGCGCAAACAGGAAGTCGAGCTGCTGCGGCGCGCGATCGCGTTGCTGCCGGTCGACGCCCGCGAATTGATCATGCTGCGGTTCATGGAGGAGATGTCCTACGGCGAAATCGCCAAAACCGTCGGAGCGACGGAGGCGTCGCTGCGAGGGAAAGTGTTCCGGTCGCTCAAGTTGCTGCGAGAGGCGTTGGAGCGGAAGGGAGTGGCGTATGCGGTGTAGACCCACACTGACGCGCGTCGATGCACTTCGAACCGGAGAACTTCCTGCCGAAGAGCATCGCGCAGTCGAAGAGCACCTCAAACGATGCAAAAGCTGCGAGGAGTCCGTCGAGGACGTGGAACGATTCGCGCGCGCCGTCAAAGCGCTGGCAGTCGTCGCGCCGCCACGGCCGATTCGCGAGAGCCTGCGGACCACTGATTTCTTCGATCAGGTCGAGAACGCCTGGGTCGCTTTCTCTGATCGCGCCATTCGTATGATCAGCGGCCGATCGCTCGAGGATCTTCGTTCCTGGTACGCCAAACGGTACGGCCGCACGCTCGAGCGCGCCCCGATTCCGGAGCCGCTGCGAAAACAAGTGATCGCTGCCTTGCATGGTGAAGGCGTCGACAAACCAGCGATCGATCTTCGCGATGCTTCAGAGCTCGAGCGAAGCGTGCTGCAGACGCTCACTCGCATTCCACGCGGTGAGGTGCGCAGTTACTCCTGGCTCGCACAGCAGGTCGGCAAGCCGCGGGCGGTGCGGGCGGTGGCCAACGTTGTCGCGCGAAACTGCGTCCCGTTCATCGTGCCGTGCCATCGCGTTGTCCCTGCCGGCGGAGGCGTCGGCAAGTACGCGTACGGCAGCGAGATGAAGCGCGATCTGCTGAAGCGCGAAGGCGTCGACGTCGATCAGCTCGACGCGCTCGCCCGCGAAGGCGTCCGCTTCATCGGCTCGAAGACCACCAAGATTTTCTGCTTCCCCACCTGCCGCGACGCGCGGCGGATTCGGGAGGAAAACCGCGTCCCTTTTCACGAGGTGGACGAGGCGACGGAGAAAGGATTCCGGCCGTGTCATCGGTGCCAGCCGAAAGTGGCATAGCCACCGCCCGCCCGGCGGGTGGCGGGTGGCGGGCGGCGAGTGGGCACGCCGATCACGCGACCGATCGACAGCTTGCGCTGTTCCCCTACCCGCTACCCGCCACCCGCCACCCGCTCGACGTGCACGCCATCTCCATCCCCGCCGCGGCGTTCACCGGCGATTTCTATTTCGTCCATCGCGCGGCGGAACGACTGTGGTTCGCGTTGGGCGACGTTGCCGGCAAGGGATTGTCTGCCGCGGTGGTGATGGCCATGATTCAGGAAGAGTTGGAGCGGACCACGTGCGATGACCCCGCGGCGAACATGATGCGGCTTCACACGTTCCTGCGCCCACTGATTCCGAGGAATCGCTTTGCCACTGCGGTCATCGGTTACATCGGTGATGACGGAACGCTAAAAATCGCGAACGCCGGTCACTGCCCGCCGCTCATCGTCCGCTCCGGCGGCGGAATCGAGCGCATCGACTCGACAGGCCCCGTCATCGGCGTCCTCTCGTCATCGCAGTGGTGTACGTTCGAGACGACATTTCGCCGCGGCGAAGCGCTCGTGCTCTACAGCGACGGTGTGCTCGAGGCGCGCTCGCCGGACGGTGAAGAATTTGGAGTTGCGCGAATCGAAAGCAATGCCGGTGGGACTTCAGCCCGGCAGATCGCGGAGAAAATCCTTGCCGCCGTCAATCACCACAGCGGCGGCGTGCGGGATGATGACCTGACGCTGCTCGCGATTCGACGCTGAGTCGACGCGCTCGCAATTTCCCCTTCTCGGCCAACGTACAATGCTCGCGATGGGCAAAAACCTCCTGCTGGCGCTCGTCACGACTTCTCTGTTTGCGCAGGCGCCGCTGCCGCCGGCGATTCCGTGGAATGGCAAAAGCCGCGAGCTGATTGCGAAAGCCGACAACAAATGGATCACCGTCGCCGAGAAGACCGCCTTCCGCGCGACGCCGACTTACGAACAGACGGTCGCGTATCTGCGGCAACTCTCTCTCGCTGCACCCGAGCTGCGCATGATTTCGCTGGGCCGCTCGGCGGAAGGACGAGACATCTGGATGGTCGTCGCCTCACGAGATCGCCTGTTTACGCCGGAGACGCTGCAGCGCAGCGCGCGGCCCACTCTCCTGGTGCAGGCGGGCATTCACGCGGGCGAAATCGACGGCAAAGACGCCGGGCTGATGTTCCTTCGCGAGCTGACGGTGGGTGGGCGGTGGCGGACGCTGCTCGATCGCGCGAATTTTCTCTTCGTTCCCATCTTGAACGTCGACGGCCATGAACACACCTCGACGTACAACCGCGTCAACCAACGCGGTCCCGAAGTCACCGGCTGGCGCACAAATGCGCGGAATCTGAACCTCAATCGCGATTACACGAAGCTCGACACGATCGAAGTGCGCGCCATCGTAGCCGCGCTCGATCAGTGGAAGCCCGATCTCTACATCGACACGCACGTCACCGACGGAGCGGATTACCAGTACGACGTCACCTTCGGCTGGAATGAATCGACCGGCTACTCACCGCAGGCGGTGCGCTGGATGCGAATGACCCTCGCGCCGCAACTCAATTCGTCGCTGCGCGCGATGGGACACATCCCCGGGCCGCTGATCCCCGACGACCTCACGCAAGGGCTGACAATCGCCAACCTGCCGCCGCGGTTCTCCAACGGTTACGGCGACGCGCGACACATCCCGTCGCTTCTCGTGGAGACCCACTCGCTCAAACCCTACGAACAACGCGTCCTCGGCACTCTCGTTCTGATGCAGTCGGCGCTGCAGGCGCTCGGTCAGGAAGGCCTGGCGCTCAAACGGGCGGCGATGAGAGATTCCGAGTTGCGAGTGAATCCCGTGCCGCTGGCATGGCGCGCGGCGAAGGAGGGCGGCGGGACGCCAGAGATGATCGATCTTCTGCTGATCGAATCGCGCACAATACCATCAACAATTTCCGGCACAAATAAAACGGAATACCTCGGCAAACCGGTGACCGTGCGGCGAGCCGTGTATCACCAGTCGGAAGTTGCGCTGTCGGTGCCGCGCGCGCGCGCCTACTGGATTCCTCCCGCGTGGAGCGACATCGCCGACCGGCTGAAGATCCATGGCATCGCCGTGGAGCGCATCAGTGATGCACGCGAGGTCGACGTCGACATGTATCGCCTTCGCGATCCGAAATTCGATCCTGCGCCGTTCGAAGGTCATGTGCGTGTCGCGGCGACTCCTCAAATCGAACATCGAAAAGAGCGCTTTCCCCTCGGCTCGTATCGCGTTTCGACCGATCAACCGCTGGGAGAGTTGGTGACCGTCTTGCTCGAGCCGGCTTCTCCCGACTCATTTCTGCAGTGGGGATTCTTCCATCCGATTTTTCAGCGCACGGAATACGTCGAGGACTACATTGTCGAAGCGTTGGCCGAGCAGATGCTCGCCTCCGATTCAGCGCTGAAGGGGGAATTCGACAAGCGCCTGGCCACGGATGAAGCCTTCCGCGCCAGCCCCGAGCAACGGCTCGATTTCTTCTATTCCCGTACGCCCTACGCCGATCCGCGCTGGCGGCTCTATCCGATCGCACGCGAGCCGTAGTCGCCGATTCCTTCTCCCCGCCGGTGCGGGGAGAAGGTGCCCGAAGGGCGGATGAGGGGCCCCTCACCCGGCGCTTCGCGCCACCCTCTCCCCGCTTCGCGGGGCGAGGGAATTCGGATCTCGCGGGCCCGAATCGTGAATATTTGGAAGGACGTGCGACAAATGGCAAACACAGCCGACAGAGAATTCGACAACGACGAAGACAACACGCTGACCGAGGTCGGCGAAGAGCACGATTTCGTGGAGATCGATGAAGAGGCGGACCATCCCAGCGACCGGCGGCGCGATCCGCTGCGGATCCCGCACTAAAGGTCGAGAAGCCACAATCCGGTCGCTTGGTCCTTGCGACGCGTAAGGCGCGCACCGAAGTCGACCATAAAGACCTCCAGCGTCGGGCGCACGACCGCGCGCACGAGATGACCGCCGATCGTCGAGCCGTCTCGGCGGCCGAGAACGACATGAGCGTGGAGTTTGGGGTCGTTGCCGGCCCGAGCGATGCTTCCGGTGAGCGCGAGCACTTCAACCTGCTCGGGCACCTCGATGTGCTCGTACTTTTTCGTATCCCAATTCCAGTAGGCGATGGTCGCCTCCTGAAACGCGCCGATCGCGGAGAAGCTCGCGCCTTCGATGCGACTGCGAACCGCGAACTCCGTGATCGCCGCGAGCGCATCGTTGCCGGTGTGAAGAACGAGGATGCGATCTTTCATGGTGCGAGAAACATATCAGCGATTTGAAGCGCGGTCTGATGCGGAGTCCCTTCGTTCCGATTCGTCAGCACCACCACCGCGAGATGCTGCTCGGGAAAACGGACGATCGCGTTGCGAAATCCAATCGTCTCGCCGGAGTGCCACACGTAGCGCCGGCCTCCATGCTCGCTGATGCGCCAGCCGAATCCATACTGCACGCCAGGATCATCGGTCGGCGTCGCCGGCACCAGCGCCCGATCGAAGCGACCGCCGTCGAGCCAGGCGATCCAGTGCACCAGGTCATCAATGGATGTGTAGATTCCGCCGTCGCCGAGGACGGCGCTGGTGAGGCTTTGGTCGGTGCGGTGCCACATCCCCTCACCCTGCCCTCTCCCCGGGGAGAGGGTGGCGCGAAGCGCCGGGTGAGGGGAATAGCCGTACGCTCGATGCGGCACGGTCGAGATGCCCTCCTCGAACGCGACGCTGTTGCTCATCCCCGCCGGTTTGAAAATCTTCTCGCGAAGAAAATCGGCGAAGCGCTGACCGGACACACGCTCGATGATCAGCGCTAGAAACGCGTAGCCGGTGTTGCTGTAGCGATAGTTGGTTCCGGGCGGAAAGTACGTCGTGTTCTGCTTCGCCAGCAGTTCGAGGACGTCGGCGTCTTTGAGTTGCCGGCTCGCGCCCGGCGGAATCAGATCTTCGTAGGCGAGCAGTCCCGATGTGTGCGTGAGCAGATGGCGGATGGTGATCGCGTCCGCATACGGCGGCAGCGACGGCAAGTACTTTCGGATCGGATCGTCGAGCGGGATCCCAAGGAGAAGGATCGACGCTGCAGTGAATTGTTTGGTGACCGAGGCGAGACGGTAGTTCGTCTCGGGAGTTGCGGCGACGTGCTCCTCGAGATTCGCAAGACCGTAGCTCTTCCGAACGACAATGTTGCCATCGCGCACGACGAGGACGCTCGCGCCGGGAACGTCGCCCGAGTAGTCGCGCATCCGTGCGTCGATTCGATTCATGCGGCCGGTCGCGCATCCTAGCGTGATAAGCGCGACAGCAGCACATACTCCGCCGCGTGCGGCACGAAGGAGTCGTCGGGAAGCAGATCGTCCACCCATTTCACCTCCGCAACTTCTTCGGGGTCGAGTTTCAGCGACGTGATGTCGAGGTCGCGCCTGACCAAGAATAGGTCATGAAATTCATTATCATAATATGTATTGTCGTTCAGGACACACGACTCGCGGAGCGTCGTCACAAACTGCAAATCATTCGCAGTGATCCTCAGGCCTAGCTCCTCGAAGGTTTCGCGAACGGCAGCGTCGACCGCTGACTCGCCGGCGGAGACATGTCCCGCGGCGGAGACGTCCCACAACCCGGGGTTGTTTTCTTTTCGGAGCGAGCGGCGCTGCAGCAGGATGCGACCATCAGGCGCGACGATCCAGATGTGCGCGGCGCGATGCCAGTCGCCGTCGCGGTGAATGGCGTCTTTCGGTTTTCGGACGCCGGTCGGCCGCCCCTCAGGGGTGAGGACTTCGATCAGCTCGATCACACGGCTTCGACCATCCAGACGTCTCCGCCATGCGGCACGAAGCGATCGAACAGAATCCAGCGGCCGTCCGGCGACCACACCGGATAATCGATGCGGCTATCTGCCTCCTCGAATTCGAAGACCTTGTGCGGTGCCCCTCCGCGGAGCGGCGACACCCACAGCGTGCGGTGGCCGATCACGTCCATGATCATCGACTCGTCGGGCGAGAGCGACATGTGCGCGCCGCCGATGACCTCCGCCGTTTCCAAAGGCTCGCCATCGTCTGCCGGAATGACCATCGTGCGCGCCTTCGCTCCCGTAGGGCAACGAAAGTAAACATGTTGACCATCTCGCGCCCAGCGCAGGAAGTGACCGACCACTCCGACCGTGGTCCACTGCTGGACATCGGACCCATCGGCGTTCATCACCCACACTT